>Ga0315282_10009841_pt1 | contig 15125 bp, 25 predicted proteins | sample YL17G07_20_MG_FD_203693 | JGI IMG/M metagenome (GOLD analysis project Ga0315282, IMG submission 203693) | Sediment microbial communities from Yellowstone Lake, YNP, Wyoming, USA - YL17G07_20 | ecosystem: Environmental > Aquatic > Freshwater > Lake > Sediment | place: USA: Wyoming | collected... | reverse complement strand
AAAAATTGCTTATAATAATAAACATTTTGAATGGAGGGAAGAAATAGATAATCAAAAAGAAAAAAATGAAGTAGAACAAACAACAGGACCGAGCACACCAAATCAACCTGAATTAGCAAGCTCGGAAAAATGTAAAGACGAAGAAAAGAAAGAAGAAAGAGCTTACGATTTGTATAAGACGTGGATTGAAGGAAAAAGGAGTTTTATTACACAATCGGTAATTTCTCTATTTCTGGGATCTGTTTTTTTCGTCAGTAATGTAAAGATACAACAGCAGGCAGATTCTAATACACTTGTATTATTTTCTTTTTACCTTTTTTATGCTATTTTTTTCTGGGGTGTTTTTGAAGTTTTTTTGGTTGCTTTTTTGTTAGAAGCTGACTTTATACAAAGCAAGATTGCAAAATTAATAAGTTCGAAAGATAACTTATTAAAGCAACTATTGTACGAGAAATGGACAATTACAGCTATTATTTTAACCTTATTCTACATTATGTATCAATTTATAAATGAAGTAATAGATTTAATGTTTACAGACATCCAAATTAATTACTTGAAGGACGATATAGCAGCTATTAATACTTTAAAATCATTAATTAATAAGATAACAGGATATGGCAAAATAGCCATACCATTAACAGTTGGACTCTTTGCTTTGTCAGACGTAGTTAACGCAATAATATTATCCAAGAAAAATAGAAATTAAAAACACCAAGATTACAAAAAAATTCCTGAGGTAACAATCCGATTGGTAGTAGTTATTTCATGTATTGCATCAAAAATCAATAAACCTTTGTTTTTCCTAGCTATTAAGTTTTTTAGCCTCATGTAAACTAATTAAGGGTACTTAAAAATTTACACCAGCGCAGTTCAACTTCTCTATGTCTTTTCTTATTTGTTCTAAAATTTCTTTGTAATAAGGCCTGAGTAGTTCCTTGCCAAGGATTCTTGCTGAGATGTAAGCTATCAAAGCATCGGTAGGGGAGAATAACCTTTCTCTTTCTTCATCCTGGTTAACGTCGTGTTTAGATTTATTGTATAGTTCTTTGAAAAGATTTAATGGCGCAATTAAATGTTGTGGTAAAACTTTTCTTTTTTCGAGCTCACTAATGGATTGCCCCAAGGTCCATTTCTTAAATGGCAAACTTATCTTTCCAATCCTGTTGCTTGTCTTCCAAAGCACAAAACCAGTAACCATCTCTAAATGCAAGCCTGCATCTTGAACAACATGCCTTGCATGGAAGTATATATCCTTTCCCATTTCTATGTCTGAGGCTGCATACTGCAATGGACGGAAAAGACTTCTGCTAATTCCGGTTGGAAAAGGATTACGTGTTACATCAAACGGCATACAGTATCCGCCTACACCACCTATCGAAGCATCTAACCCCCAAAAGAAGTCAATATTATAACTCTCAGGGTTCTCTTTAATCTCTTGTATTGCTCTTTCCACTATTTCTTTTTGTGTTTCTGTTAATAATGCATTAAGCAACTCTTTTGATTCAGGCAACGGTCCATCATTTTTTTTGCTCATATGGTTTAATTGGAAACCTCTCGCAGGATATTATATCTCATTATCACCGAGTCATTGCTTTAGAATCCATCTTGCAATTTCGCTATTGTCCTCCTTATCAGCTATGATAAAAGTAGGAGCTAATATGACTGGCATTTCAGATTCAGGATCATGTTTAATTGATATTCTTGCCTCGATAGTATCACTTAAGCTGTCTGGAATATTTTCCGCCTCACCATAACCTTTCAGAATTACCGTGCCCGGTCCACTAATTACAATTTCACTATATGTGTGTCGGACTGTTAAAGAATCTTGTTCAATACCACCCTCCCTGAACATTATAGGCGCACTGAGATTTATTCTATCCAAATCAATTTCCGAATCAGAAGATAAGCTGATTACTCCTTTACACCTATGGTATGGAATCACGAGTAAATCCTTTGTACGAGGAGTAACATATAACACTAATCTAAGATCCAGCCGCTTCATTTTTCCCTGATCAAGATTAGCTAAAGATACCGAACCATTAACAATTTCAAAAACAGGTTTTAGATTAATAGGAACAAGTATTTTTATTAAGTCTGACCTCCTTGCAGAATCAGTTCTGTTGCCACTCCTCCATGGCACTTCTCTTGTAATTTGCCCGCCAGCTACGTTCTTTATAACATACGGTGCTCTGTCAGTCTCAAATAATAGAGCAACAACAATCTTATCCAGATAGGGTACATTAATGCACTTATCTAAATTTGGATATATACCCTCGTCAAAACAGGATTTTACACCATTGTACCAATTTGAAACTTCATTCATGTCCGCATTAATTAAGCCACCTTTCTCGTCTAATCCTATAATCCAAAGTATTGGTTCTCCTCGTGCACAGTTAGCATGAGCAGCAATGCGACGAGCAGCCTGCGAAGGTTCAACCCACCCTGACTTAAGCTCGACAAAATCATCTTCTACCGGCTGACCTTTGAGAACCCTCTCAATAATGTTAATAACTCTAAATTCAATTTCCTGCTTTGTCATTTGTCCCTCCATTAACTATTTTTTAGTTTCAAACATTTTTTACCTATTTTACCTATTGTTCTATTTCTATATTTTTTACATTCCATTTATTAATAAGAGTTTTTTCATCATTATTTTCGATCCTCATGCTCTAACCCCTTTCCTTTTTATTTTATTCTCATGGCAATTATTTCAAAACTTATTTTGCTATTTTTTCATTTGTTTTTTTAGAATTATTTTCTTTAATTGTTTGAGAGCTTTGTCCCTTCGCCACCGAACTCCCGCCCTTGAGATACCGAGTTGTTTTGATAACTGATGGACTGAAGTATGCTTGAAATATAACTCGTAAAGGATTTCATAGTCTTCTTTCTTAAGTTCGAGCATTGCATTATACATTTTATATTTGCCTGTATTTGTTTTGTATCTTCTGCCTGTATTCATTTTTAGCATACTTGTAGATTTTCCTGTTCACTATCCTGTGGGATATTTTGAGGAGTTCGCCGTCGGGGAGTTTATATGCATACTTTGCATAAGTTTCTGCAAGAGCAAGAACGCCTTCCTGAAAAAGGTCCTCTTTCTCAGCGTGGAACATCCTTGCATAGCGCCTGGATAGTTTTTCAATCCTCACTTTTTCTTTTAAATAGAGTTCTTCAAGGGTCATTCACTGCTTGCCTTTTATTTTTACTTCTTTCCTGTACTCGTGTACATTAAAAAGCATATTGAATAACTTTGTGCAGGCAACACTTAGCTTTCTTTCATTAGCGTCGTTGATAAGTACCTTTGCAAGGTACTCCGCTTCCTTCGGGTCATTGGTTTTGATTATTACTTTTGTCTTTTTCACCTTTTACCTCCCAATTTTTATAAAATGATTCAAAAAGATGAGACTCCACGCCTGCAAAAAGAGCAGGCTCTGAGTGACGGAAAAAAAGTTTATGCCACTTCATTATTTGCCTCCCAGTTTTCTATGAATGCTTTTAAGTACCTGTCGTTTACGATAAACAGTTTCCCGTGCTTTCCTTTCTTTTTTATAACAAGAATGGGGATTTTGTTCTCTTTCTTTGCGAGTTCTTCCACTTGCTCGTATAAGTTCCATATTGCTGGGTCTTTGCGGAGCTTGCACTCAATAAAAAAGGTGTCGTCAAGAGTATCGCTTCTTGTCTGCTTTGAGTTTCTACCACTCAAAGACGTGCGTTCTGTCCCTCTTAACCTTGCAACCTTCTGTTCAAGTTTCTTCCAGGATTTCATTGTTGAGGTTTAGCACCAGGGCATTCTTTCCAACCGCCTCTATCCGTATATTCTCTTATCCAGCAGTCCTCACGAGTCTCTTCTGCCTTTTTCAAAGCTTCCTCTGGAGAAGAGGCTTCTCCTTCCCACCATCTTTTCGTTACAATATTGAAATTCTGTATGTTCTACTTGAGTTAACTTCATTAAAGCTGTAACCTTGGATACACTTGAAGAGTTTTGAAAACTCTTTTATTCTCGTTTTAGGAGCAGTGGTCTTTATCGTTTTTGTCTTTGCATCGTAGTATGTCGTGTAGCCCAATCTGTTGAATGCCTTGATGACCTTTTCACACTCTTCAATGCTTGTGCGCAAATCTAAGAACACCGTGTTTATTGCTTTTATTTTTGGTGAGCCGCCTCCTGAAACGAGTTCAGGACAAGTTTTCTTTTTTAAACGCCTAATCAGCTTTGTTTTCACTGCTTCACCTCCCGTAATATCTTTGACATGTTTATTCTTACGATGCTTAAGAAGTCTATCTGTGCCTGGTACTTTATCTTATCCTCGGGTTTTGCATGGTACATCAGCTTCTTTAGAGTCCTTTCCCTCTCTTCCATCCAGGCGTTACATTCAGTCTCAATCATTTGTATCTCTTTCATTATTTAGCCCTCCTCGTTTACTTCTTTAAATCTTCCATTAGAGCTTAGATCTATTCTTTTCCAAAAACTCAAGGTGCCGTAAGTTTGATTCTTTGCCACACAATAATAAAATTGATTCATATCTTTTTTGTCTCTACGGATCAGCACAATTCCCGTAGATACCTGTTCTATTTCCCCTGAATCCCTTATCCTTGACAAATCAATATCTTCTTCGTTCTCATCCCTGAATCTATTAAACTGGCTCAGAACAACTACACATCTTTTTTTGGAAAGTTGTCTCAACTCTCGAGCACTTTCACCCATCTCCTCAACTCTGTTTCTGCCTGTCCCGGATCTTATCAGTTGTGCATAATCTATAAAGACAACGTCAAACTGATGCGACTCTATCCAGGCGACGATATCTGATAGCTTGTTATACTGTTCTATGAAAAAGAATTTCTTAAACCTATCCTGCTTAATTAACGTGAGACCCATATCCCACCACGCTTTTTGCCTTATATCTATATCCGAAAGCCGAATTTGTTCATTTCCAAACTCCCAGTTTAAAAGTCTGATTAATAATTGTTCTCTTCCAAGTTCCATACTAATATATCCAACCGAGGCTCCTTTATCCAAAAATGATAAGACAAGGTTTAAGGCTAATTGAGTCTTCCCGGTGCTCGTCTTTCCAGCTATATATATGTTCTCCCCTCTCATAAAAGGTAAATAAAAGGTAAGGTTATGTAAATCACTTGAAAAAAATCTTCTTGACTCTGAAAGTCTTTCAAAATCTTCTTGATTGAAGGTATCAGAAAAAGGTTTATTATCAACATTTTCATTAAGTAAAACTATTTCGCGAGCTACCTTTCGGGCATCTTCAAATTCAAGTCTTCCTGCAAGGTCTGAAATTTTCTCTCCCATAACCTCCATCTGACGACTGATTGAGTCTCTCCTTACCAACTTAGCATAGTAAGAGACATTTAAAGCAGTTGGCACAGAGTCTGCAAGGCGCATAAGATATGAAATGCCTCCAGTAAATTCAAGTTTCCCGGCGTCTTTGAGCTTCACAGCTACAGAGACTATATCAATTGGAATTCCCTTTTTAACAAGCGCCGTCATTGCTCTGAAAATTTCCCTGTGTTCCTCTTGATAAAAATCCAGAGGGCCCAAAGGGAGACTCTCAATTTCTTTTGAATCAATCAGCAGGGCACCAAGCACTGATTGTTCTGCTTCAATGCTATACGGTGGAATTTTTAACTTTTCTTTTGATTCGGTAAAATTTACATTCATACTACATATCCTCCTTTCTTTTGTTTTTCTACTTCCAGGTTCTTACTTTCTATTTCTCCCAGCCAGTTGTCGAGGCCTTTAATGACAGATTTAAGATTTGGAAGAAATTTTGTAGGGTCTGATTTTTCTCTTTCATATTTCTTTTTAGCGAAACGAATTGCGTTTATGATCTCATTGGTTGAATAATTTTTTACAAGCCATAAGGCACTCTCGAAGTTATTAACCCGGAATCCAATACCGTTTTTGAAGCCCATTTCTTTTGCAAAAAGACTCATTAAATGCGTAGCCTCAGTGTCTCCTGAAATAAATTCAGGGCAAGTTTTTATTTTATCAGTTTGCAAATTAGTTTGCGAATTTGTTTCAGTCGTAGCTTCAGTATTTAGAGGAGAAGAAATTATAGGAGTATTTGGGGAAAAATTTGGAGGGATGCTATTATTTTTGTCTTTAAAGTCTTTATCCTTAAAGAAGTTAGTATTCACTCTAAGAGTATCTTTATATAGTTTCTTTAAAGTATCTTTATGGAGAGCATTTTCGCCTTCTAAATCCTTTTTAATCATAGTTTGAGGGGTGTCGTGGGTGTTGCATTGTGCAACAGGGGTGTTACTTTTTGCAACACTTCCTGTTACTTTTTGCAACATGTTACTTTTTGCAACAGTGTGACTATTTGCAACAGTTACCCAATTCTCATAGTGCTCGTTGAATTGGAACTTATTGCCGTCACGGAGCAGCTTGCCCTCTCTTACCATTCTATTAATTGTGCTTGAACACCTGCACCTATTCATCATTATCTCCTGGGCTATCTCAGATATCAATAAGTCTTTTGTCCAATCTTGCCTTCTTGCACCTTCATCAAATCCCCAAGACCACCGCATTATAAAACTTGCAACACGGACTTCATCGTAAGTTAACCGCCCTTGAGCTATTATCTCAACCAAAATTGTGTGCTTTATCGGTGTGCTCTCTTGCGGTATCATTTAGCTTCTCTTTCAGCAAATTTTTTATTTCTTTGGAATCCACGCTCTATTCAGTGGATTCCTTCAGATACTCAATTACCTGCTGGAGTTTCTCTTCGGACATCTTTTCAAAGACGTCTTTTTTTATATTCGCCCAGTTTTCATCAGGAAGTGCCTCTTTAAGAATTTCTTTTACTTTTGTTATCGTGTCTATCTTTTTCTCTTTGAAGATTTCATAGAGTCTGTCCTTTGCCTCTTTTGGTCCTGAAACAAGTTCAGGATAAGTTTTTGCTTCATGAGCCTTTACCTCTTCTTTAATCTCTGTCTTTACGACCTTATCAGGTATCCCGTACAAGTCCTCGTTCACCTTGCTTGCGTCAAGACCTGCCATTCCTTTTGTGATTCTTTTATCGCCACTATCTATATCAATGATATCGCTTTCAGATACCTGGGCGTTGCCCACTGCAGTTGGGAATGCTTCCTTTAATGCCCTTGCAAGAGCAACCTTCCTCAGCATCCACTCTGGCATACTCTTCCACATATTTGTAGGCCTCGCTTCTTTGGTTTGCCTGTCCAGAACTTTTTTCACTGCTTCGCTGTAATTAACTGTTACCTTCACCGGGTAATTCCTGTCCTTTCTGTAAACTGTTGCAGTTGCTATCATATTGGGGATCTCTCCTTTCACTTCAGTTTCGTAGCCGTCGAAGTTTTTGTTTTCCTCTGCTCTTTTCAAAAGTGTCTGATAAGATATCACAAATGTAGCTGGGGAATCCTTGTACTTTATGAGATAGATTTCTTTCAAAAATGGGTTCAGTTTGAGATACTTGCACATATTGAGAAACTGCACCACCTCTTTTTCAGAAACTGATTCATCAGTTGAGATATACTTTATTACATCATCTTCGGTCAGTTTGATCTCTTGGCCTTTTTCGTCGCTGTACGCCACTGCTAATTCTTTCACCTTTACCTCCCAATGCCTTGGAAATTATTCTTTCTCTTCTAAATTCAGGAATCCTGAAATGAATTCAGGACAGGTTTTTCTTAAATCCTTCTCTGTGAGTATCCAACGACTGCCGGTTTTCTTTGCCGAGAGTTTTCCTTCCTTGATAAGGCTTTTAATGGTACTTGGCCTTGTTTTCAATGTTTCGGCAGCTTCTTCAATTGTAAAAATCTTTATTTCTTGCATACTGCTACCTCCTTTACTCCTTTGTATTCGCCATCTTTGCAAATCTTTTCTTTGTCTTCTTTTAATAAAGAATCTAAAACTTCTGGATGTTCTCTCTCGAGCCTTTGAAGGACTGACAAAGCCCATTGATTTAAAGATTCATTAACAACTTTATCAACTTTTGTTAGTATTTCCATTGGCTAATTATAAACTAATTTTATACTCTGTCAAACGAAGTATGCCCAAATTCTAAAAAATTTATAAAATTTTCTCAAAAAAGTATTGCAAATTTTAAAAGTTAGTTATAGAATTATTAAAGGAAGGGATAAACTATGGCAGAAATAACGAAGATTGGCGAAAAATTAAAGTTTCACAGAAAAAAATTAGGTTTAACCCAGAGGGAGCTCGGAATAAAAAGTGGAGTTTCTTATACCTCAATTAGTGATTACGAAAAGGGAAAAACGTTTCCCAGAAAGAAAAGCCTTGAGAAGTTAGCCAATGCGTTGGGCGTGGACGTTTCAGAATTTTCTATGCCTGAACCTGTGGAAGAAGCGCCCAAGCCTGAATCAACCGAAGAAAAAGAGGTAAGACTTTTCAAGGCAATTTTTAAGGACCTCATTATGGACATGTCTGTAGAGATACCCGTTTACGGTACTATTCCAGCAGGAAGCCCAGAGGAAGCAGGAGGAGAAATTGTGGAGTACATCAAAATGCCAAAATCGATTGCCTCAACTGTAGATTATGCGCTTAAGGTCAAGGGATTGTCTATGGTCGAGGAAGGGATCTTTGAAGGAAGCATCGTCTTTGTAAAAGGCCAAAAGTATGCTGATGATGGAGATATTGTTGTTGCAAGGAAAGGAAATGATTACACGATTAAAAGATATAGAAAAACAGCTTCAGAATCCTGGCTTGAACCCGCAAACCACAGCTTTGTATTTGGAAAAAGCGAGTTTCAAATTGTTGGAGTAGTAAAAGATGTTTTAAGAATATTAAAAGAATAAATAGTGAGTAAAAGAGGGTTGCAAAATGAGAGGACTTTTTAAAAAAGTCTATGAAGAGTTGAACTCCAAAAATAATTATGGGCACTAGTATGGACAAGAATGAATGGCATCCTTTTATCAAAGAGGAAATTTTAAAAACTGAAAAAAGGTTATTTGTTTTTAAGATTCTTATTATTACTGCAGGATATACTGTTATAACTTTATGGCTTAATGCTATACGTCAAAAAGCTCCGCCATGGTTTGTATGGTTGCTGATAATAATACAACTTACACTGTACTTTTTGATTTTCTTTGTTAGCTACCTTCGTGCTAATGTATGTGGCCTCAATAAAAATCTAAGCTTAATTTTGTTTACTACTCTTGCTGTCTTAGGTAGAATAATATACCTATTTGACTGGGAATTACTGATTATACCTATTCTTGTAATAAGTATGCTCTGGATTTCGGCAAAAAATAAAAACATTTCAAACTATTGGAAGGAGAGAAGCAATTAAAAAGAAAATGGTTTCAAGGGAAAAAGGTGAAGCCAAAACATTAGATCTTGCCCAATTAGAAAGATTAGCAGAGTTAAAAGAAAAAGGAATCATCACTGAAGAAGAATTCAATGCAAAGAAAAAACAGATACTTGGACTATAAAAATATACCCTTTAGGACAATAATGAAAACGAGTATCTTAAGAACTATACAGTTGAAAATTTTGTTATACTTGATAGAGGTAGAGGAAGTGTAATTATATGCCCACATGCAAATTATTGGTGTCACTTATAAATTTTGAAAGCGAGAGCCCTGAAATTAAATTAGGGCAAGATTTCGTTATAAGAAAAAGCTCTGATTATGAAAAGGAAATAATTAATAAAGAAACTAAGGAATGGCCAACGATTATTAGCGGAGATTTTATATTAGAGTGTTTTGTTACGCAACAAGCACCTGAGTCACGACCAGGGGAATATATACAGAGGGGAATGGCAAATATAGAGAAAGCCTTAGCCATACTTAGGCTTTATAAAGATGATTATATTGGCTACAATTTTGTTTTTCAGCCTTTATCTACGGCAGAACATTATGGTTTTACTGCTCTCCATATTAGAAATTACCAAATTTGGTGGAGAAGAAACCTAAAACCAAAAACGTACACTGTCAGTAGCAAAGAAAAGCATTCTCTTATTAATTTTTTCAATGAGTACAGCAATGGAAATTTTGAGCAACTCAACGTGGCAATACACTATTTTAACAAAAGCTACATTGAGCCATACATGCCTCGAGATTCATTTCTCGACCTAATAATTTCTCTTGAAAATTTATATCTTAAAGGTGAAACTCAAGAGTTGGGATATAAATTAAGAATGAGAATGTCGTATATCCTTGCAAAAGAACTGGAAAAAAGAAAGAGATATTTAGGGATATCAAAAAAGCTTATGATTACCGTGGAAAAATTGTGCATGGGGAAATGCCGCCAAGGATAAGTTACGAATTTCTCGTTAAAATAATAGGGTATGTTAGGGAGTCTTTGAAAATATTTATAAAAAACCCCAGTCTTAGAGATAAGTTAGATGACATTATTTTAGAAAGCATTTGCTAAAATTAATAAAAAACAGAACAGGGAAATAAAGGAGGAACACGGTGTCTCTAAAGGCTCCAAGAAAATTGGTCAAGACTGTTCGGGACCTTATATACTGGTCGTATGCAGAGCTCATAGCCAGATCTGCAGGTTTTAAGGATAATTATGGGTTTGTGATTTCTCGGTATAAGATGCTAAAGTCAGGTGAGATGAAATGGTCATCATCTATTCGCGATCATGAGAAGGAATGGGAACAGGGCAAAGTGTGCGTATATTGCGGTGCAACAGAAAATCTTTCAGTAGATCATATAATCCCTAGTTCAAGAGCAGGAGTGGATCCAAGAGTGATATGTTTATTAGATTCCGAGGATAACTGCGTTTGGGCATGCAAGAAATGCAACAGCAGTAAAAAGGACCTTGATATATTTGAATGGTACGGAAAGGACCGCATAGACGAAATTCCTAAGCTTGTAATTTCAAAGTTTTTAAAGCTTTCGTACAGATTACATGAAACTCAGGGTACTCTTGATTTGGCGGATCCAAATATGGATGGCGTTCTCGATATCTATGATTTAGGGATAGTAATCACTAGCTTAATTACCAGACTATCTGGAAAATCTAGTAAGAATGTTTGATTTTCGTAAACATGCTTTGGTTGATAGTTTTCTAAAAGGTGTTTATAGTGTGTGCTTATAAGAATATGCTTAATAACTGTAAAATATATTAAACTATGAGAAATAATATAAAAACTAAAATTATGCCAGACCAATTAAATCAAGCAAAAAAAAATTCAAATAAGGTATTCAGATTAACTGTATTAAGACACCAAAAAAGGTTAGAAAAAATAGAGAAAATAATTGAGACCTGGAATAGTCTAACATTTTTTTTCATGTACAGAAGAAACAACAGATTATCTGCAGATATACTGGCAGAGTGTTATTGTTCAGCTGTTGGAGGTTCGATTTCTGCCTTACATGGTTTTTATAGATCTGGTTTCTTTTATCTTAGAGACATGATTGAACTTACAAGTGCAGGAATATATGCAAAGGAGAAGAACTTAAACACTTTAGATTATCTTCCCTCGAAAAGAAACCTAAATCCTATCATTAATGGTTGTAGTTTTATAAAGAAATACAACGAGTGGTGTACAACAAAAAAGGAGGGAGAATGGAGTATTAAAAAGATTCTGAATTATCCTGAATATGTCATAAGTGTACATGCCATCCATCTTGGATCAGAATCTCTCGTTTGGCAAAAGTCGATTCCTTCTTATAGTAGAGGTGAGTTTTCTTTATTTACTGATGCATTCGAAGATATGGGAAAAGTTCTTCTTTTTTTATGGATACTGTATGATATAGACTCGCACACAGACAAAGATGCAAGTAATTTGCTTGCCTCTTTTTGGTGGATGTTATATCCATTTCATCGGAAGTATTTAAAGAGTGAATATAAAAATGTCTATGATAAGATGCCCTCAACAAGAAATGGAGTATGGTCTTGGAACAAAAAATAGGGGTTTTGCTTGAATAACATGAAAGCAGCCATCTACACAAGAGTTTCCACTTCAGGCCAGGCACTTAACGGCGAGTCTCTCGATATGCAAAAAGAGAGACTTATAGACTATGTTAAGTCTCACAAGTGGGAACTATATAAGACTTATGAAGATGGCGGTTTTTCAGGAAAAGATATAAACAGGCCAGCATTCCAGGAAATGATGAAGGATGCAGAGGCTAAGAAATTCGATGTTTTAGTAGTTTATAAAATAGATCGTCTTTCAAGATCAGTTTTAGACTTCCACACCACAATGAAATTCTTTGAAAAACAAAACATATCTTTTGTGAGCGTAACCCAGCAATTCGATACGACAACCTCTATGGGAAGATTGATGCTTAATATCCTCGTTGACTTTGCTAACTTTGAAAGAGAAATAAATGTTGACAGATCTTTAGATTCTTACCTTAAAAGACTTAATGATGGAATTTCTTCTGGTGCGATTCCTTATGGATATAAAAGAGTAAATAAAAAGGTGGTCATAGTTCCTGAAGAAGCCGAGAAGGTAAAAGAATTGTACACCTTAGCTTCTCAGGGTCTTTCCATGAATAACATTGCAAGACAAACAGGATTTACCAAGTATCATGTGAGATCTATTTTAACCAATCCCTATTATACCGGAAGTCTTACGAGAAGAAGAGACAGGTTAAATCATAGAATGAAAGAATACTCATGGGAATGGCATAAAGGTTCACATGAACCAATCATACCTTTAGATTTGTGGAACCGGGTAGCCGATTTAAGAAAGAGAAACTCTAAAATAATTAAAAGTAAATATCAATCCTTATTCTCACATTTAATTTACTGCCCTTACTGCAAACATAATTTAAGCTTTCATATGAAAACTATTAAAAAAGGGCAGATTTTTTACTATCAATGTGATCCTATCAAGTTAGATGAGCAATCCTGCCATCAATATTTAAGAGAAGAGCCTCTTGAATATGTTTTATTAAATTTTGTAGATAAAGCATATAAAATTAATATTTCAGTCTCTCGCAGAGAAATAGATGTTGAGGATAAGGCATTGAATATAGACAGAAAGATTAAAAAAATATTACGGTACATGGAAGAGGATTTAAAACCATTTGAAGAGGGTAGAGATGAAATAAATAAACTCAAAACGGAAAAAGCTGAACTTCTTTCCAAAAGGATTATAGAAACTGACTACTCCCTAATAGCTAAAAGTATCGAAAAGGTAAAACAAATTTATTGTCTGGCCAACAGAGAAGAGAAATCAAGACTATGGCACCTCTTAATAGAACAGATTGAAGCCAGAAATGATAAAATCGTGGTTAAATGGAGATATGGGAAAAATTATACTATTAAAAGACAGAGATTAACGAGCCTTTTAAAAAAACTTTCCTCTTTGCAAAGGCAGGAGCCTCTCCCCTCCGCCATACCTGATGTGTTTTTCCGCCTTTCTTCTTCATCTTCTTACGAGGAATAACAGAAGTTCCAAAACCATTCCACTCAACGATAAATTGCTCTTTTTCAGCGGTGATTTTTTTTATTAAAATGTGCCAGAAATAACTTTTTTCTTCTCTACTCATATAAGGGTAAATTTCATTCAATTCTTTAATGTATTTTACAATCTCTTTATAATCAACTTTCTTTTCAATGGGTTCTGTGAGCAGTTCTTTCCTCTCCTTTTTCAGATCGTTGATTCTTTTTGAAATAGATTGAATGTTGCCAGACTGCTCTGCAAGTTTCACGAGCCTTGCTATCTTTTGATCTATCTCCTTCACTTTGCTCTCTGTGTTATCCTTTTTCTCCTTCGGATTCTTAATTAAAACAAGTTTGTTTGCCTCGGTCAATAATTTTTCTTCAAGATAGAGTTCATTCACATATTGGTAACAAGCAGACCCGCCTAATTTAATGGGCTCACACAAATAATAAAAAGACTTCTCTTTCTTCCTTCGTGCATCTGTATGAAAGGTTAGGTTGTGATTGCAGTAAGGACAGTATATAAGTTTGGAAAACAGTCTCACATTCTTTATTTTCGAGGTTGCTCTGCTCTTGTGTTTTCTCACCTCAGATACCTGTTTATATGTTTCCAGGCTCACAATAGGCTCATGCTTTGCTTCAAACTGGCTTGGCCCCCTAAATCTGGACAATTTGTTCTCAAATTTTATATTATGCCTTTTTATGCTTTCCATTAGTATAATTACCTAAATTAGTGTGTCAATACTCCCAGTGAATTTTTCATATACTCTTCATGGCATTCCCGTGGAGTTCTGTAACCTATGGCAGAATGGATTCTTTCGTTATTATAGAATGTTATCCATTCTTTCAGTTTCTGTCTACATTCTTCAATGGTATCAAATTCAAACCTCTCATTGAACTCAGATTGGATTATTGAATGAAAGGATTCAATGAAACCATTCTCTTGTGGAGTTGCTACATGAATATGCTCTTGCTCTATTCCAATGGATTCAAGATAGCTTTTAACAAGATGGGAAATGAATTGAGATCCATTGTCACTGCGAATCCTTAGCAAAATATTTGGGTAGTTTATCCCCCTTGATCTGCAGGCTTCTTCAAGAACCCTTAACACATCTTCCTTTAGACAATGCCTTCCAAAGTGGTATGCAAGGTCTTCCCTTGTAAAACAGTCAATTACACTGCATAAAAAAGCATTCCTTCTTTCACCGTTGATATACAGGCATTTAATATCTATTTCCCATACTTCATCTGGCCTTGATGCTTCAACCTTATACTCCTTGACTCTTCTCATGTTAACTCCATGTTTTACAAGCTTCGGACGTAATAGATGAAATTCCTTCATAAGTCTATAGACCTTCTTATGGTTGATTTCATAACCATTCCTCCTCAAAAACCATGTTACCTTACGGTATCCATAACAGACAAATTCGTTAGAGAAAAGATTCAAGATTTCTCCAAGGAGAGCTTTATCATCGACACTTACTTTCCTTACATCGTTATCTGAATAGATAAATCTCCATGTAGTTCTGCTATGTGGTCTTCCTTTTTTGGCAACACTCTTTAACTTCTATTTGATTTCCTTTACCCAATTTTAAATTGCTGTAGTATGTACTCCTTGGAATGGAAAGAACCTTTGTAGTCTTTAAAACTGATAATCCTTTTTCACTCCAACGTTGAACAAGCTCTATCATTTCTTTGCCACCTGTTTTCTTTTTTTTACACATTCTTCGAGCAGTTCAATCTCAAGCTACAATTTCCCCAAGAAGTTTCTTGAGTCTTTGGTTTTCAC
>Ga0315282_10009840_pt1 | contig 15125 bp, 8 predicted proteins | sample YL17G07_20_MG_FD_203693 | JGI IMG/M metagenome (GOLD analysis project Ga0315282, IMG submission 203693) | Sediment microbial communities from Yellowstone Lake, YNP, Wyoming, USA - YL17G07_20 | ecosystem: Environmental > Aquatic > Freshwater > Lake > Sediment | place: USA: Wyoming | collected... | reverse complement strand
TCACATACTCCCACCGGAGTCCGAGGTTCGCCGTAAATCGCGAGCTCACTTGGAAGCTGTCCTGGAAAAACGCCGCGTGCCCTCGCCGGCGATAGTCGTTGCTGAGTAGGTTTGAAATCCGCACCGCGTACGGCCGGTCCAACAGGAAGTCAGCGAAGGGCTGACCCTTGGACGTCCCCAGCGCGGTGTAGTGGCCGTCGAAGAAAAACTGGCCATTCGGCGACAGCCCGCCGCTATCGCTCCGAAACTGAATCCGCCGGTAATCGTAGCCGATCTTCATCAGGTGCCGCCCATGGGCCCACGTCGCCACATCCGAAGCCTCGTGCACACCGCTGATCGAACGGCCCACGCCGGCGCCCCCCAGTTGTGACAATCCCCCTGAAGCAAAGGTAATGCCCGCCAGCCCGCCAGTTTCGCCCGCCTGTATCGGAATTCCGTTTATGCCGACTTGGCTGTTGATGTTCTGCCCGGCCAGTGAATTCAGGGTATTGCGGTCCTCCCGCGTCTGCCCGTAGCGCGCCACGTTCACCAGGCCCGGTGAGAAAGTATGCGTTTCATTGAACACAAAGCCGTTGCCGTTCTGTATGAGATTACTGTCCGTCGAGAGGATGGTCCCGGTGAAGACGCTTATGCTTGGCTGCGTCAGATACGAACGCTGATACCGGAAGAAAGACTGATCGTGCGCACCGATCTTCTGATCTCCACGCACCGCAAAGCGGTATTCGCTAATACGGTTCGGCACACCGCCGGGTTTATAGTAGTTCGTCGCGCCCGCCGTGTTTGGCGCCGGGATTGCGCCTGCGATCTTTTGGGAAATAGCGGACATTTTGGTGCAAGTTGTCCACCCGGATGGGCAACTGGCGGCAGGTCCCGGTATGGTGTCGTTCGGATATTCCAGCCCCGTCGCCGGGTCGTAGATCGGCACGCCCAGGCCCGAGAAGTTGCCCGCCACCATGCTCGCCGTCGGCAACACCGCGGTCGCTTGCCCCCCGTTCGTCCGCCAGGGAAGCCGCTCGTAGTCAACAAAGAAGAACGACCGGTTACGGCCGTCATACACCTTCGGTAGGTAAATCGGCCCGCCTAGGGTTCCGCCATATTGGTCGTACCGATAAGGGCTGATGGGCCTCCCTTTCGCATTGTTAAAGAAATCGTTCGCATTCACGTCGGAGCCCTGGCGGTATTCGTAGGCCGACCCGTGCAATTGGTTGCCGCCGCCTTTGGTAATCACCGTAACCGAGGCGCCGCCGCCCCCGCCGAACTCTGCCGAATATGAGTTGGTTTGCACGGTGAACTCCGCGATCGAATCGGGATCGGGAATGACCATGAAATTTCGACCATCTTGTTCGTTCTGGTTGTAATTGGTATTGTCGACGCCGTCCAACTGATAGCGCGTCTGCGTAGTCTTGATCCCGGCGGCCGAGAATGCCGCGCCCGCAAAGGCTCTGCCCGCCACCGGTGTGGCCTCTGTCACCCCCACCGTCAGAAGAGAGAGTTGGTTATAGTTGCGGTCCGAGATCGGCAGATCATTCTTCAAGGCTCCCGATAGCACCACATTTTTCGATGAATCCACCGTTTGCAGAACTGTCGCCGCGGCGGTAACGTTGACTGACTGGGTCACGCTCCCCAACTCCAGTTTAATCACCACCTGCGGGATTTGCTGCGCCCCCACACTCACCGCCTCCGATATGGCCGTCTTAAATCCTTCCTTCTCTACGCTCGCTTGATACCGGCCCGGGCGTAGCGGACTGACAATGAGATGTCCGGTCGTGGGCGTCGTCACTCCCTCAACCGTTTGGTTAGTATCGACGTTAGTCACTACCACCTTGGCGCCAGGCACCAACGCCCCGTTTGGATCACGGACGCTCACCACCAATCCGCCTGTATCCTGCTGGGCGAACGCAGCGAGGCACCCGAGAGCGCACAACGCACACACCCAGACTGCGCGGCGCACGCCTGAAAGCAGCGGACTTGCGATCATCCTGAGAACTCTCTGTGCTGATCGTGTCAAGCGGAGATTCATACTGCCTCCTTGCCTGTTAGATTTGGAATGGCTGCCCATATCAACTCCTTTGTCATAGTTGTAGTCTCCAACCGTTGGTGGGAGACGTCGACTCCGCCACTCGACGCTAAACGTCATTGCCCCGCCGCCCGCGAATTCAGGACCATCCCGCTCGAGTAGTTCCGCTGGGCACCGTCGCCGAAAACTGAACGCCGGCCCGGGCATAGCTTCCCTGCACCCCGTATTGAAACACCGTGGACGCTGGCACGCGAAAACAGCAGCCTGCACGGAGTGACAGACATGGGGGTGTTGCCCCCTTCATTGTGTTCTCCTCCCCGCATAGTCGTTTGGCTCGCGCCAGCCCCTTCCGAGGGCTAAACCTGCCCCCGTCGTGCGGGATCCTTATCGAATCGTTTCGCCATCATTTAGCACAGCCCATATTTTCTGTCAAGAACTTTTTGGGCATTTCTTGAGGGCGGGATTCAGAGAGGGTTTTGGGTTCCTAACCCGAAACGGTCGCTGCGATTATCGAGGGAGAGGTCCGGGATGGGCTGCGGAAGCGCCAGGGGCCGACCCTCCAGGTTATGGGTATGGATGAAGTCAGTCGTCAACGAACCCTCCACGAACTCCAACGCTGCGAAGTGAGGCGCTTAACCGGTGGACCAAATTGTGGCGGTTTAACAGCCCCCTGGAAGGGATGAGCAAAAAGACCAAGTCCATCAACCATCGATCGTTCGGTTTGCGCTGTGCTAGGAACTTCATCGCCGCCATCTCTCATGGCTATGCGCGGTTGCCGCTACCGACTGAAAGCTGATAACATTTTTGGCATACAAGCCGGTTTCTGGTCAGACCTTGAATCTTGGCGTGGATTCTCGTCTCGGGCGAAAAACTCGCGAGGCACGAAAAATGATTGACACCCGTCGGTCTGTGTAGTACATGGGAATATCACGAAACGTTTCGTGTACTTTTGTGCTTTCGGATTGATATTGTTCCTTATGGCCACGATGACGAGAGCGTCCGTTAGGGGCGTCAACATTGCAAACTAATGCTCCCAGCCAGGTCGGTGTGAATTCCACTGCCGCCGTGCCACGCCTCCGGCGCGTGCTGACACTGTGGGACCTGATATTCTATGGCATCGTCCTCATTATGCCCATCGCGCCGATCCCGTTATTTGGCATTGCGCAGAAACTCTCTCACGGCCACTTTGTGACCACGATTCTGGTCGCGATGGTGGCGATGCTGTTCACCGCCGCGAGTTATGGTCGAATGGCCGCACTTTATCCGGCGGCGGGGTCAGCTTACACCTACGTGGGGCGCGGGCTGCATCCTCATCTGGGCTTCCTGGCCGGATGGGCTATGTTTCTTGACTATCTCATTCAACCCCTCTTCAACAGCATCCTGGGAGCCCTCACCATCCAGCGTTTCTTCCCGCATATTCCCTACGCGGTGCTAGCGGCACTCTTCGTCGGAACCATGACTTTCCTGAATGTACGTGGCATCCGGACGACGGCGCGCGCCAATATCGTTATGCTGGCTATCATGGGGGTGGTGATCGCCGCCTTCGTGGTGCTGGCCACTCGCTACCTGCTTCATTATGAGGGGTGGCCCGGCCTTGTGTCTTTGCAGCCCTTCTACGATCCCAAGACTTTTGACTTTCGCGCAACCTGGACCGCGACGTCCTTCGCGGCCCTCACCTACATCGGGTTCGACGGCGTAACGACCTTGGCCGAAGAGGTGGAGAACCCCAAGCGCAACGTGCTGCTGGCTACGGTGCTGGTGTGCGTCTTCACGGGCGTATTGGCAGGGCTGCAAGCGTATCTCGGCCAGCGAGTCTGGCCGGACTACACCACGTTTACCAGTCTCGAAACGGCGTTTATGGACATCTCCCGCCGTGTCGGCGGCGCGGCGCTTTTCCAGGCCTTGGGAATCATCTTGATCATTGCCTGCGTGGGCGCGGGGCTGACAGGTCAGGTCGGGGCGGCTCGCCTGCTTTTCGGCATGGGGCGCGACAACGTCCTGCCGCGGAGAGTTTTCGGTCGTCTCGATCCGAAACGCCAAAGCCCCACACTCAACATCTGCCTCATCGGGATCGTGGCTTATGTCGGAGCGTTGCTCGTGACCTACGAGCAGGCGGGGGAAGTGCTGAATTTCGGCGCCTTCCTTGCCTTCATGGGGGTAAACCTGGCCGCTTTCCGGCAATTCACCATCCTGCATCCCCCCGGCAGAAAACGACGATGGTTCAGAGATACCTTGATGCCTCTGCTCGGTTTTGCCTTTTGCTTGTGGATATGGTTGGGCCTGAAGACACCTGCCAAAGTCATTGGGGGAATTTGGTTCCTGATCGGGCTCACGTACTGCGCCGTTAAGACCCGTGGGTTCCGCGTTCGGCCCATTGAGATCGATTTCAGCGAAGGATAACTACCTTGCCTTTGAAGGAGGGGATTGGAGCGGGCGCGCCGGCCCAGAGCAAAGGTCGTATACGCCGACGAAGCGCACACCGGCGGAGGAGCTGTCCGTATCGACGGAGATCGCGCAGACTCTTCCCGATTTTGCCGTGAACTGGCGACACATTAACCCTTGGAGGTGGTGCCATGTCTGGTCCCGGGATGGAATTGATAGGGGAAGAGGAAAAGAAAGAGATTCTGGAGGTATTGGAGGCCGGGTATCTGTTCAGGTATGGGAGTCCGGAGAATCCCGCCTTCAAGGCAAAGGTGTACAACCTGGAGCAGGAAGTAGCCAAGTTGGCGGGCGTGCCCTATGCCGTGGCGGTGAACTCCGGGACCTCGGCCTTGCAGGTGGCGCTGGGCGGGTTGGGTGTTGGTCCGGGTGATGAAGTCATCGTTACCGGCTACACGTTTGTTGCCAGCATGGCGGCGATCATCTGGGCGCGCGCGGTGCCGATTCTGGCCGAGGTGGACCGCACGCTGAATCTAGATCCTGCGGATGTCCGCCGCAAGATCACCCCGCGCACGAAAGCGATCATGGTGGTGCACATGCTGGGCAATCCGGCGCGCATGGACGAGCTTAAGGCCATCGCGGATGAGCACAAACTGTTCCTGATCGAGGACTGCGCGCAGGCATTTGGGGCCAGCTACAAGGGGCACATGCTCGGTTCGATCGGCGACGCGGGCACGTACAGCCTCAACTCCAACAAGATGATCACGGCCGGGGAGGGCGGCATGGTCGTGACTCGGGACGGGGGGCTCTACCGGCGTTTTTTTGGCATTCACGATGGGGGTCACATGCCGCTTCGCATGGGGTTGGAAGTGGGCCGGCGACCGTTCGTGGGTGTGGATTTCCGGATGTCGGAGCTCCTGGCGGCGGTGCTGCTGGCACAGTTACGGAAGTTGGGCAGGATATTAGCCCACCTGCGGGCCAACAAGCAGCGCTTCAAGGCGGCCCTGGCAGATCTGCCCGGCTTGGAATTTCGGGAGATCACCGACCCCGAGGGTGAGTGTGCCACCTTGCTGACGGTCTTCTTCCCAAACGCGCAGATAGCCCGCCAAGTGGCGAATGAGTTAGGGAGCAAGGTAGTGGCAGATTCCGGCTGGCACGTGTATTCCAACATGGAGCAGATTCTGGAGAAACGGACGGTGACGGCGGAGGGTTGCCCGTTCACTTGTCCGCATTACAAGGGACCGGAGCCGAAGTACTGGAAGGGGATGCTGCCACAGACGGACGCGCTGCTGGCGCGAGCGATTAATATCAGCATTGGGGTTTCGGACGTGGGGCTGGGGTCGGGCTTTGGAGTGACAATGCGTGACGGGTTCGATGCCGTGGACGCTCGCGCCGCCGAGTTCTACCGGGTCGCCAGGAAATATCTGTAGTTCCGGGCGCCGGATCTCGATGACGCGGCAAGCGCACGGCTGTCGTAGACGTTCACCAACTTAGCACTCTTCTTGCGACGAGTTAGCAATCGCTACAAAAAATGCTTGACAAGTCTCGGTCGCTTGGCGTATCAGAGTCGAATCGTTTCGATATTGGGCGGTAGGACGCGTAAAATATTTCCTTGGGGAGGTTTTCCCAATGCCAGGACCGGGCGCATACCTTGTGGGTGCTGAGGAGAAAAGACACGTCGCCGAGGTGATGGAGACGGGATACCTGTCGCGATACGGAAGCGAGGATGACCCCCGCTTCTGCCGGAAAGTAGTCACTCTGGAAAAACAGTTCGCGGAAAGATCGGGGACCCGTTACGCACTGGCGGTCAGCGGCGGCACCGGCGCGATAATGGCATCGCTCGTCGGCCTGGGTGTCGGTTCCGGGGTTGAAGTGCTCGTTCCGGGGTACACGTTCGTGGCCTCCATTTCCGCCGTGCTGGCTGTAGGAGGGATCCCTGTCCTCACGGAAATAGACGAATCACTGACCATGGATCCGAAGGACCTGGCGCAGAAAATCACTAAGAAAACTCGGGTGATCATGCCGGTCCACATGCTGGGGAACCCCTCCGCCATGGACCAGATCATGGCCATTGCCCGAAGGCATAAACTGCTGGTTTTGGAAGACTGCTGCCAAGCTCTTGGGGCCCGGTATCACGGGAAACCGGTCGGAGCGATCGGTGACGTCGGCGCCTTCTCGCTGAACATCAACAAGACCATCACCAGTGGGGACGGGGGCATGGTGATCACGAACGACAAAAAGATCTACGAAAGGGCCTTCGGTTTCCACGACCAAGGGCACAAGCCGCTGAGGATGGGGTTGGAGATGGGGAAACGATCGATACTCGGCATCAACCTTCGCATGAACGAACTCACCGGCGCCTTCGCCTTGGGCCAGATGGAGAAGCTGGACCGAATCCTGGCGATGTTGAAGGACAAGAAGGCGAAGTTCAAGAAGCCTCTGGTCGACGCGCGAATCCCGGGAATGGCTTTCCGAACTATCAATGACCCCGACGAATGCGCCACGCTGCTCGCCGTGATCTTCGACAACCCGAAGGACGCGCAGCGGATCGCCAAGGAGCTGGGTACAAAAACGGTCTCGGAGAGCGGATGGCACGTGTACAACCACATGGAGCAGATTCTCGCGGTGGTCGACGAGCGGGGAAAGAAACGCTACTGGAACCACATGCTCCCACGCACCGACGACATCTTGGGGCGGTCCATCGCGCTGAGCGTGGGTGTGGTGGATCCGGGGCTGGGAGCCGGCTTCGGCATCACGGTACTTTCTAGCGACGATGAGATTGCCAAGGCGGCAGAGAGGTTCATCCGCGTCGCCCGGGGGGGCCGATAGGCTATCGGATACTAAATGACACGGGAGGTGCCACATGCTGGCAGCGGTATTCGAAGGAAACGGGAAGCTCGTTCTGAAGGAGCGGCCCAAGCCGAAGTTGACAAGGGACAGTGACGTTTTGCTTAAGGTGACGGGGGTTGGGATCTGCGGTACAGACCTGCACATCCTCCAGGTGCCTCCCGCACATCCGGCCTCCCTTGGCGCGACGCTTGGTCACGAGTTCACGGGGGAGGTCGCGGAGGTAGGAAGCGCCGTAACCGAAGTGCGGCCCGGCGACCGGGTCCTCGTGGACCCCCATCCCGGCTGCGGGCGGTGCGAAGAATGTCGCAGCGGCCACCCGGACCGGTGCATTCCTTTGTACAACTCCGCATCAGCGCCAGGCCATTGCGCCACGATCGGGATCTTCTTCGACGGCGCCATGACGAGCTACGCGGTGGTACCATCGCACGCACTGTTCAAGGTGGATCGGGAAGTTCCACCACACATCGCGGCGCTTGCCGAGCCTCTGGCGTGCGTAGTGAGCGCGACCGACAAACTGAAGGTGCAGCCGGGGGAGACGGCGGTCGTTCTTGGCGGCGGACCGATCGGCCTGCTGTTCACTTCCCTGATCAAGGCCAGTGGGGCCTCGAAGATCCTCGTCTCGGAGATCTCGGAATACCGCCGAAAGGCCGCAAAGGACTGCGGCGCCACGCGGGTGGTGGATCCCCGGCAGGAGGACCTCGCCGCGGCCGTGCAGGAGGAGATGCCGGGCGGGGCAGACGTTGTTGTGGAGGCCGTGGGTCCGCTGCTTCCCCAGGCCATCGAGTTGGCCCACAGCTCCGGCAGGATACTCCAGTTCGGTCACGATGAGCTGGCCAGGCCCGCGATACCGGTGGCTGAACTCCTCCGGAAGGAGATCACGATTTACGGCGGTTTCATCGGCAAGTTCAGCTTCCATAAGCTGCCGCGGATCCTCCAGAGCGGCGTGCTTCCCCTGGAGAGGATCGTGTCCCACCGCCTCCCGCTGTCCCGGGTACATGAGGGGATCGAGCTCCTTCGCCAGGGCAAAGCGATCAAGGTCATTCTCCATCCGGAAGCGTACTGAGAAGGAAAACTGATGGTGCGAGTGTCGTTGTAAGCGGTGAACGACGCACGACGCCCGAATACAGACTCCGGGTGCGGGCGCACCTCAAATCTTGCACAAGGAGGAGGAAATATGCCCCAGACAGAAACTTGGTTGACTACCGACCAACCCGACCTGGTCTTCGAAAATACGGCCGTGGGGCGGTTGAAAAAGGAAATCTGGGAGGCAGACGAGGCACAGTTGAACGCCATCCTGGCCGAGTACGGCGTGCCATCGCCGGGCGGCTGCGAATGGGCGAAACCCGGAAGTTACATCCAGACCACTGTCCGCCACGATCTCGAACAGCAGCGGAAGAAAAATGACATCGTCCTCATTCCCGTGGGGTCAACGGAACTGCACGGAGACCACACCGTCTCCGCGACGGACACCTTTTTCGTCAGCCAGATCGCCGAGGCTGTCCGGCGCTACACGGCCAAGCAAGGCGCTCCTGTGGCCCTGGCACTTCCACCTCTGATGTACGGTGCTCATCCGGCGCACCACCTCGGGATGCCCGGCACAGTAATTGTCCGGGAAGATGTCGCCCGCGAGCTGCTCATCGACGTCATGCTGGGGTTGTGGAATGACGGCTTCCGCAAGCAGATCATCCTCAACAATCACGGCCAGCTCTGGGTACTGGAATCGGCCCTCCAGCAATTCTGCAAGCGGTATCAGTTGCCGGGAATCTATCGAGTAATTGACTGGCACCGCGCCACACGCGAGATGTGGAGAACCACGGACCGCGGCGGTGAATGGGACAGCAACTTCGTCCATGCCGACGAGGCGGAGACATCCCTCGGCCTGCTGATGTTTCCCGAGATGGTCAAGATGCAGCACGCGGTGGACACGACCCCGAAGAGCTTGTTGCCTGGCGGCCATCTGGACACGGCGGTTGACGCTTTCAGCCGCCCCAGCCGCTGGTCAGAGGGTGAGGGTCACGCAGCCTTCGAGATCGCAGGCACACCGGAAGGCGTTGTCGGAAAGCCGACGCACGGTGAGGCCCGGAAAGCGAAGCGTCCGGTGGCGGCAATCCTCCGCTACCTGACGCTGCTATGCAATGAGTACCTGGAGGCGTTTCCGCCAGGAAAGGTGCCCCCCACCGAGACGATGAGCCTCCGCGATCCCAAGGAGTTGGAGCCCTATCTGAAGGAACCGCTGAGCCCGGGCTGGAAGTCCGTCTATGGGTTGCCGCCGATTGCCTCCTGAGGATTTCGCGACGGTGCAGACAGCACGCGGCGGCCACTGCCCGCGTGCTGGTGAGATAACCATGCTGTCCAAGGAGCTGAAGGTGCGGATGGCCATCACCGCAACGCCCCTCCCGCCCCGACTGGCGCCCCTTCTGCTGTGGGGCGACATCGCCGGGGCTTTCCGGCAGGCGGCCGAGTTGGGCTGTCAAGGCGTGGAGATTCATCTTCGGCGGGCGGAGGATCTGGAACCCCGAGTTGTGAAGCGGCTCATGGCGGACTACGGGCTGGGAGTTCCCACGCTGGGCACCGGCATGGCCGCCGCGGATGGGCTGAGTCTGTGCGATCCTCATCCGGAGATCCGCGCCCGAACCATCGCAAGGGTGCGAGGCCACATCGAGTTCGCCGCTGGGATCGGGTCGGCGGTTACCATCGGCATCCTCAGTGGGAGGCTGGGCGACTGTGCAGGCACGGAGCGCTTTCGCCGCCGGTCGCAAGCGTTGGAGAGCCTGGCGGAAGTGTGCCGGCTGGCCCGGCGCGCGGCAGTGACCGTGCTGCTGGAACCCTTAAACCGCTATGAGTGTGACTATATCAATACACTGGCAGATGCGGCGCAAGTGGCGGTTGAGATCGGCGCACTCAACCTCAAGCTGCTGGCCGACACCTTTCACATGAACATCGAGGAGACGGATCTGGCGGCGAGTTTGAAGGCGGCAGGGCCTTTCCTCGGGCACGTGCATCTGGCGGACACCAACCGCCAAGCCCCCGGGCACGGCCACCTGGATGTAGCCGGCGTTCTCGCGGCACTTGCCGAAATCGACTATCAGGGCTATATCTCGTTTGAAGTTCTTCCCCTGCCGGATGCCGGCACGGCGATCCGAGACGGCATTTCCGCGGTGCGCGCGGCGGCGCCGCCGTCCCTAAGCAGAAGAGATTCTGTTCGGTCTGCCCGCTGAGCCGAGTGAAGAGACAAACCCACACAGTCCAGCCGCCTGTGGAGTATAATCAAGAATTAGGTCGAGACGTTTCGGGAACCTGCGTCGTTTCATATGGCCACAATTCGGCAGATTGCGCGCGAGCTCGGGGTAAGCACTTCGACAGTTTCCGCGGTCATCAATAATTCCGGCTATGTGAGCGCGTCCATGCGCGCCCGTATCGAGAAGGTACTCCGTGAAGCCGATTACCATCCGGATCACATCGCCCGCAGCTTGCGCCTGCGTGAGACGCGCACCATAGGGCTTCTGGTCCCGGACCTGGGGAATATGTTCTACGCCCAATTGATGCGCGGCGCAGAGGACTATCTCTCTTCCACCGGGTACCGTTTGATCGTGGCCGATACGCGGGACGACTGGCAGCGCCAGCGCGACTATTTGCTGGTGCTTTCCGGAAAAACCACGGACGGGGTCATCCTGGTTCCCAGCATGGCCACGGACGACCAAATCGCGTCGATCCCACAACTGTTGCGCTCGACGCCACTCGTTTACGTTGACCGGAGCCCCCTGGATGTGCAGGTGGATTCGGTGCTGGTGGATAATGTCCGTGCCGCCTACGAAGCTACGGAGCATTTGCTCAAGCTCGGCCACCGGCGCATCGCCATCATCACTGAGCCGCTCAATCTTCTCAACGCCGCCGACCGACTCTTGGGTTACAAGCAGGCGTTGCGCGCCCAACGCATTCCAGTGGACCCGAAGCTTATCCGGCCGGGCGACAACACCCCCGACTCCGGCTATTGGCATGCCCTGGAAATCTTCAAACTTGCCCACTCCCCAACTGCCGTGCTCGCCTGCAACAACCGCATGCTCCTCGGCATGCTTGTGGCGTTACGCGAGCTGGGACTTGCCTGCCCGCGGGCAGTGTCGCTCATCGGCTTCGACGATTTTGATTGGAGTCCCTACATCGACCCGCCGTTGACGATTGTGCGCCAGCCGGCGGCGCAACTGGGGGCAGCCGCGGCGAAGATCCTGTTAAAGCGCATCCGACACCCCGATCGCGACCACTACGAAAAGGTCCTCCTTCCCACGCAACTGGTGGTGCGGCAATCCACCTCGTCGCTGCGAGGATCACCGTAATTTCTCAGGGTGCCCCGCCCGCAGCTCTAACTTTGCCATCATCGTCGACCGGTGGCGGCCTTGGTCCGGAGCACTCACGGGCGAAGAATCTGCTATCGAGATGCCAGCCATTCGAGCGCCTGGTTCCAAAACTGTTCGTAGTATTTCCAATTCTGAAAACCCGAGCCCCAGTGCGGAGCAATGTCGGACGCAAAGGCCATTGCGCGCCCCTTGCCGTAATGCCACACCACAATCATTGGATCACCGGTTTCCCTTACCGGAGGGACTTCAACCGGTTTGGGCCCATGGGGGCGCGGTTGGTGCGATCATCGGGATAAAGAACCAGCGAATCACTATCCACGTCACTTGAGACAACAACGTCGAAGCCATGCAGCGCTTCAGGAGTTTCCGGAAACTTGGCGAGGGCATCCCACCCTGTCAGGTAACTAACCTCAAATCGAGGGTTCTTTCTCCAGGCTGCGAGGATCTTCTCTGCCACGATCTCGATCCGGACACCTCGCTGGTCGTACGTGAAATTGCTGCCCGCACTGGGTGTTCCCGGCGTCAACGAAGAATCACCAGTGTAGAGTACACGGGTCTTCCCTTGTGCCCTGGTTGCGCTCGTGACCGTCGTCGCCAGCGCGGAGAGGCGAATGAAATCTCTACGATTGCTGGAAGAATCTCGAGAATTGGGAGTACGCCCTCCGGAGTTGCAGGAATCTGCAGGCACGGCACGTCTCCATTGACTGCAATCGACTCGGCTCTGCCGCCTTTTCGGCGAACGTCCTCCAAGAGTCTTGTGTTCAATGCCCTTGTTATCTCATCTTCTGCAAGAACCATCACGAACGATTTCCGCACTGCATCCCGATTGCGAGACGGCGATGATCAGAGTTTGGGGATCGAATAGGCTTGGAAGGTAATGCACCATTTTGAAGTTTCCACCAGCACCGTTGTACAGCCACGAGAAGTAAGCAGCAGGTACAGCGGGTAGAGGGCGTAAAAAGATAATCTCATCCCGGTCAGCACAACCCTTTTCAACTCTCCCCGTACTAATCGCCGGGCAGTGAGCGACAGGCCCTCGGGGGCCTGAGACCCGCGAGGGTGGCCACCAGTGCGCGCGGCTGGTCTAAGATGTCGTGAAGATAATCGCTTTCGATAATATGGTACGAATTTCTAGGAGTTATGGTACACCTCCGCATGGTTGAAAGCGATGGTACCAGACTTGTGCGGCGCCAATCAGCCCCACATCCGGGCCTAAAGAGGCCAGCGAGATCTCCACCTGTTCAAAAGGGACGAGACCACAATTCTGCCGGATGACCTGGTGAATGCGGTCGAGGAACAGATGCGCACTTCTCATTACGCTCCCGCCGAGCAGGATGATCTCGGGAACAAACAAGGTGACAATATTGGCAAGACCAACACCCAAGTAATAGGCCTCGCGCTCCACTGCGCGCCGGGCCCATTCGTCCCCGCCCCGCGCCCGTGTGCAGATCTCCCGGGCCGTCAGGTCCTGGCTTGGGTAATCAGCCGGCACAATCGTTTTGATCCACTCCACCATGGACGGTCCGCTGGCCAGTGCCTCCCAGCAGCCACGCGCACCGCACGAGCAAGGCGGGCCCGACGCTTCGATGATGTGGTGCCCGAGTTCCGGATGCGCCTGGCCAACCCCGCGATATACCTTCCCGTCCAATATCACACCCGCGCCGATACCCGTGCCGACGGTCACGCAGATTAGACGAGTCTTTCCCTTTCTGTTCCCCCAGACTGCCTCACCGAGCGCCGCCGCGTCAGCATCGTTTTCCACAGCCACCGGGACGTCGCATTCGGCTGACAGCTTCTTGACCGGATTACCTCCCTCCCATCCCGGTAGTGTGCTCACATTGCCCAATAAGCCCGTGAGCGGGTCCACCGGCCCGGTGCACCCAATCCCAATTCCTTTAAGTTTAACTCCGGACTGGCTCGCGCTTTGGGCAAGCATTTCGATCACCCGTTGCATGGCATGATCGAAGCCCCGGGGCACATCCGTAAGGCACTCCGCCTTCGCCAGGACGCGCCCGTTACCGTCCACGACCCCTGCCGCAATCTTTGTGCCCCCGATGTCAACAGCCCCGATCATGTGTACCCCCTCCATTGGGATCTAGCGACCCGCAGAAGAACTGGCGAGAAAAGCTGGCTAAGCACCCAAGACGCGCACGGCGTCCGTCGGTACGGATTCGCCCTTGTCGATCGCTTTTTCGGCGTGGCTCAAATCGTTGCCGACCAGGGTAATCTCGGCAGACTTCGCGCCATCCACACGCAAGAAGGTCTGGGCGCCTTTCGGCGCGACGCAAGATTGGATGAACGCGCCGGCAACATTGCGAAGCCAGGCCACGGTGGAAACACGTTCCGGACTATGGGCGCTGAAGTCAAAAGTCTTCAACCCTGCGGCATCATCCACCATCAGTGCGGGGCGTGCATCCGGCTGGGTGGTGCGAAGGTCAAGGTTTTTCAGAGTGATGCCCGCGGCGTGGCGAATGTAGAGTCCGTGGGCCGGCAAAAAGCGCGAATTCTTATCGGCGGGCATAGGCGTCCCAGGCGCGACGAACATGTCATATTCCGGATAGGCGTCCGGCAGCTCCGGCATTTCGCGCTGGGCCTGCGCCGAGGTGCCACCGCCGGCGGAGATGATGCGGACATTCTCGATCAACACGTCTTCCACATTGAACCCGGGCTGGCCGGTGATCGACGACCCGATACCCCCCGCCCCCGCGGCTTCCACGTTGCTGATGATCACGTTGCGGAGCTTGCCGGGCGCGGGCTGCTGCATGCCTCGGCCACGATTGCCAAGGCGAAGAAAGATTGCGCATCCGACGTTTTCCATCGCAATATTCGACACCACCACACGCTCCAGCGTGCCGCCGTCCACGCATTCGAGCGCGATGCCGGCAAGGCCCGTGTCGTACACCGCGCAATTCGTGACGGTAATATTCTCAAAACCGCCCGTGGAATCGGTGCCCAATTTTACCGCGTTGCAAAGCGTGCTGATGGTGCAGTTCTCCACCACCACGTTCCGGCAGCCCCGCGCCGAAGTGCTCTTCAGGCAAACGGCATCGTCACCGCACCAGATGTTGCAGTTCGCGATGCGGACGTTGGTGCATTCATCGATGTCGATGCCGTCATTGTTCGAATTCACGCGGCTGGCCACGGTAATGCCGTCGATCAGCACGTTGTCGCACGCCAGGTAATTCTGCACCCACATGGGGGAATTCCGCAGCGTGACGTCTTTCACGCGGACCTTCTGGCACTCGCTGAACCGCAGCAGCAGCGGGCGGTAACTCTCCGACATGCCCGAATGGTGAAAGGCGGGACTGGCGCCCTGCCCATCGATGGTTCCGCCGCCTTCGATCGCCACATTCTCCGCTTTCTCCGCGAAAACCAGACTGCGGCGCGTGTATAGGTCCGAAGAGCGGGAGGGGTAAGCAGAAGGCAGTTCAGGAAAATCCTCGATGTGAGGACTGCCCAGCAGGACGGCCCCGGTCTCAATGTGCAGCGTGACGTGGCTTTTCAGCCGAAGCGGGGCGCAGAGAAAA
>Ga0315282_10009839_pt1 | contig 15126 bp, 13 predicted proteins | sample YL17G07_20_MG_FD_203693 | JGI IMG/M metagenome (GOLD analysis project Ga0315282, IMG submission 203693) | Sediment microbial communities from Yellowstone Lake, YNP, Wyoming, USA - YL17G07_20 | ecosystem: Environmental > Aquatic > Freshwater > Lake > Sediment | place: USA: Wyoming | collected... | reverse complement strand
TCCTCGACGTTCGCGAGGGCCGCGCACACGCCGCCCTGCGCGGTTCCGGTGTGCGATCGGGTGGGGTAGAGCTTCGAGATGACGGCCGTGCGTACCCGATCGGATGCTTCGATGGCGGCCCGGAGCCCGGCTCCGCCGGCGCCGACGATCACCGCGTCGTAGGTGTGGACGGTCGTCACGAGGCCCCCGGCCATCTGCTCGGGTCGAACGTGAAGACGAGCACGGTGCCCAGCACGAACAGGACGAACGTCGTGACGTAGAAGAACATGTTCACGGCGAAGCGCCAGGCCGCCGACCTCACGTAGTCCTGAACGACGACGCGCAGACCGTTCACGCCGTGGAGCAGTGCGAGCGAGAGCATCGCCCAGTCCCACGAACGCCAGAGCGGGCTCTTCCAGCGGTCCGCGACGAACGCGAAATCGATGCGCCCGACGCCCTCACCTGGCAGATGCATGATCAGCACATGGCCGACGACGAGGAAGAGGAGCACCAGGCCGCTTATCCGCATGAACAGCCAGGCCCAGAGCTCGAACCCGCCGACCGGGCGTGGACGGCTGCCCCGGTAGCCGAACAGACCGACGCTGGGTGCCGGGGAGGACGGGCGCTCGCCGGTGTCAAGGCTCATCCGATCACCCCCAGCAGCTGGAGGATCTGCTTGCCCATCAGCCACGTGATCGGAACCATGCAGGCGAGCCACAGAAGGAACGTGGCGCGCGTGAGCGCCTTCGTGTACTTGGTGGTCGCCGGCCAGAAGTCGAACACCATGACCCTCACGCCGTTCAGGGCGTGGTAGATGACCGCGGCGACGAGGCCGAGCTCGAGCAGCCGGACGACCCAGTTCTCGTACACGGCCATGACGCGCTCGTACGCTCGGGGCCCCCAGCCGATGACCGCTGTGTCGACCACGTGGGCGAAGAGGAACAGGATGATGGCGACGCCGGTGATCCGGTGGAAGAGCCAGGCGTACTGGCCCGTTGCTCCCCTGTAAAGGGTCGTGAAGTCCGATTTGCTCTTCGCCAATGCTCTCTCCCCGATGAAGCCTATCGCCTGGGGACGGGACTCCCCGTGCCGGCTCGTCCGCCGGTTGCGCAGTACCTACTCCACTTGGGCGCGACGACGCCGATCACGGGCGTCGGTCCCTCCGTTCCGGGGCCGGAGGTCCCATCAGCGCCTCGGGCATCACGAGATGCGCAGGGCCACCATGACGCCGTCGCGGGTGGGCACGATCGTCGACAGGTACCGCTCGTCCTCGGCGATCAGACGGTTGTGCTCGAGGATCGCCTCGATCGTGCGGCTCCGCCGCCCGGTGCCGGGCGGTTCGGTGAGCGTCACGCTCCCGTACCAGAGCACGTTGTCACAGATGTACAGCCCGCCGACTCGGACGCGCTCGCGCGCCGTTCGCCATGCATCGGGGTAACCGTCCTTGTCGATGTCGCTGTAGACGACGTCGAAGTCGCCGTCGGTCGCGTCGAGGTTGGTCACCGCCTCGCCGACGTGCCAGCGGATCCGATCCGCGAGTCCGGCGCGCCCGAGGTACCCGAGGGCCTTCGCCTCGTTCGCAGGATCGAGATCCGTGCAGTGCACCTCGCCCTCCGGTCCCATGGCCAACGCGAACCAGTACGCCGAGTAGCCGTAGCCCGAGCCGAGCTCGAAGACGCGCCTCGCGCCGATCCCGCGCGTGAGAACCTCGACGGTGACGCCGACGAGCCGCCCGATGATGGGGAAGTTGCTCCTTTCGGCCTCGGCCTCCATGTCCAGCAGGACCGGCTCGTCGTGGCGGGCGAGCAGACCGCGCATGTATGCCTCGACGCGGGGATCGACGATGTCCACGGTGGAACCCTACCGCCGCGGTTGCGCCTCCGGGACGGCGAGGGTCCGCCAACCGCCCCGATCGACGACCTGACGGATGCGCCAGTTCGGGTCGGGCTGCGGGAAGTCCTCCCGGAAGTGTCCGCCGCGGCTCTCCAGGCGCCTCAGAGCGGCGAGAGCGACGATCCACGCGACGAGGGTCGCGATGTGGTTCCCTCCGTCCCGGTCGGAGCCGGAGAGCGTGCTCGTCACATCCGAAAGCTCATCGCCGCGTCGACGGACCCCCAGGAACCGGTCGCAGAGCTCCCGGACTTCGCCGAGGGTGAGTCCTCGCAGGGGCGGTGCCAGCTCGTGGGGGGTTGGATCGCCGATCGGTTCGACGCCCCACGGCTCGTCGGCCGCGAGCGCCGCGCGCCGGCCGAAGACGAGGGCCTCGGCGAGCGAATTCGATGCCAGCCGGTTCGCGCCGTGCACACCCGTGGAGGCAACCTCGCCGCATGCGAGCAGACCTGGGATCGACGTTCGGCCCCACGTGTCCGTCAGCACACCGCCGACGAAGTAGTGGGCAGCCGGGGCGACCGGGACCGGCTCGCGCGAGATATCGAGCCCGGCTTGCAGGCAGCTCTCCGCTGCGACGGGGAACCGGGTGGTGACGTCGGCGATCGCGCGCGCGTCGAGGTACACGGGTTCCCCCGTCTGCTCGCGAACCTGGACGACCGCCCGGGCGACGACGTCGCGTGGCGCGAGCTCCGCGAGCTCGTGGAACCTCGGCATGAAGCGTGCCCCCTTGGCGTCCACCAGCAGGGCGCCCTCACCCCGGAGCGCCTCTGTTAGGAGCCGTGCGGGATGCCCCGGCACGTCCAGGGCCGTCGGGTGGAACTGGATGAACTCGAGATCGGCCAGGGCGGCGCCCGCATCCCAAGCGAGGACGACCCCGTCGCCGAGTGACGTGGCGGGCCCCGTGCGTCGTCCGAAGATCCCGCAGGCCCCTCCCGTCGCGAGCACGACGCGGTCGGACTCGACCCGGCGGTCGGCCTCCAGCACGACGCCGGCCGCCCGCCCATCCCGCAGGACGATCGCGCGCGCCAGCTGGTCGATCCACTGCACGCGGGTGTCGTCGGCGACCCTGCGGCCGAGGAACCGGTGGAGGACGCGGCCCGAGGCGTCGCCTCCGGCGTGCATGACGCGCCTGGCCCTGTGCCCGCCCTCGAGGCTGGGGGTGCCGCCTTCGTCGAAGGCCATGCCCATCGCCTGGAGCTCGCGAACCGCTTGCGGCGCTTCGCGAACCAGCACCTCCACCGCGCGCTCGTCGCAGAGACCGGCGCCGGCGTCGAGCGTGTCGAGGGCGTGCAGCTCGGGTGAGTCGTCGGGCCCGAGCGCGGCCGCGATCCCTCCCTGGGCCCACGCGGTGGCGCTCCCGAGTGGAGCCGAGGGAGCGACGAGCGTCACCGGGCCGCGCTCAGCGGCGTGGAGCGCGCAGAAGAGGCCGGCGGCTCCGCGCCCGAGCACGACCGTCCTCACGGCTTGGGATCCGGCGCCCCGCCGGAGGACGGCCCGATCTCGATCATCCGTCGGACGGCCCGGCGGGCTCGCTCGGCGATCTCGCGCGGGACCGTCACCTCGTACACGCCCTCTCGGAGGGATGTGAGGAGCTTCTCCGGCGTGATCGCCTTCATGTAGCGGCAGATCGCGTCCTCGTCGACCGGCTCGAACACCTTCGACGGGTTCGCCTTCCGGAGCTGATGGAGGATCCCGGTCTCGGTGGCGATGAGGAAGCGCCGGACCGAGGACCGCGCCGCCTCCGTCACCATCCCGCCCGTCGAGAGGACCTTGGTGCGGTCGGCCGGGAGCACCCCCTCGGACAGGAGCCACAGTGCGAGCGTCGTGCAGCCGCACTCGGGATGTATGAAGAGATCCGCATCGGGATCGGCCGTCGCCTTAGAGCGCAGCTCCTGCGGATCGATCGCGGCATGTACGTGACACTCGCCCATCCACACGTGCATCCGGCGGCCCGTCTGGCGCTCGACGTGAGCGCCCAGGAACATGTCGGGCAGGAACAGGATCTCGCGGTCCTCCGGGATCGAGCGGACGACCTCGGCCGCGTTCGACGACGTGCAGCAGACGTCCGACTCGGCTTTCACCTCCGCCGAGGTGTTCACGTAGGCGACGACGACGGCCCCGGGGTGCTCGGCCTTCCACGCGCGCAGCTGTTCCGCGGTGATCGAGGCCGCGAGGGAGCAGCCCGCCTCGAGGTCCGGGAGGAGCACGGTCTTCTCGGGCGAGAGGATCTTCGCCGTCTCCGCCATGAAGTGGACGCCGCAGAACACGATCACGTCAGCGTCCGTTTCGGCGGCCCGCTTCGAGAGCGCGAGCGAGTCGCCCACGAAGTCCGCGACGTCCTGGATCCAGGGCACCTGGTAGTTGTGGGCGAGTATCAGGGCGTTCCGCCGCTCCGCGAGGTCGCGCACCTCGGCCGCCCACGTCTCGAACGCGACGGTTCCGTGGCTCGCGCTATCGGTCCGCACGCGCGACCTCCAACGAGACGTCGAGGGCCGGCGCCGAGTGGGTGATCCTGCCCACCGAGATCCGCCGCGCCCCCGCCTCGACGATCGCGCCGATCGTCTCGAGGGTCACGCCGCCCGAGACCTCCAGGCGCTCCGGGTCGCCGACGCGGGCGACGGCCTCGCGGACGAGCTCCGGCGTGGCGTTGTCGAGAAGGATCTCGTCGGCACCCTCGGCGAGAGCCTGCTCGAGTTCGTCCAGGGTCTCCACCTCGACCTCGACGCGTTTCCCGCCGGTGCGAGCTCGCCGGACCGCCTCCGCGACCCCGCCCGCCGCACGCACGTGGTTGTCCTTGACCAGCACCTCGTCCGAGAGCGAAGCACGATGCAGCCTGCCTCCCCCGGCCACCACCGCCTCCCGCTCGAGGGCGCGTAGGCCGGGGAGCGTCTTCCGCGTGCAGAGGATCCGCGCCGGCCCGGCCGCGTCGACGAAGGCGCGCGTGAGCGTCGCGACACCCGACAGGTGCGAGAGCAAGTTGATCGCGACACGCTCCGCGCGGAGCACGGCCCGCGCCGGCCCGCGTATCACGGCGAGGAGCTCGCCGGCTCCGACGTGGGCTCCGTCCTCCACCTTCCAGGAGATCTCGACAGGGCCCGCACCGTCCTGCTCGGCGGCTGCGTCGAACACCGCCGCGGCCATAGCGGTCCCGGCGATCACGCCGGCCGCGCCGGTTCGGAGCTCGGACGATAGGCGGGCGTCCTCGGGCACCGTCAACTTGGAGGTCAGGTCACCCTGCGGAGCGTCCTCGTCCAGAGCGCGCCGGGCGAGGTCCTCCCGGATCTCGGTGGTGACGATCGACTCGGTCGTTGCAGGTGACAAGGTACATGCCATCGTACCCGCGGTGCTCCTGATCGAGGATGCCGGGTAGGCTCAGGGCGATGGCCCAGGATCGCCGCCAGACCGACTCCGGCATCGAGCTGGATCCCGTCTACGGCCCTGAGGACCTCAAGGGGTTCGATCCGGCCCGCGACCTCGGCACGCCGGGCGAGCCGCCGTTCACCCGCGGCGTCCATCCGACGATGTATCGGGGCCGGCTCTGGACGATGCGCCAGTACGCCGGCATGGGCACGGCAGACGACACGAACCGGCGGTTCCGCTACCTGCTCGAGCACGGCGAGACCGGGCTGTCGGTCGCCTTCGACCTGCCGACGCAGATGGGCTACGACTCCGACCACCCGCGCGCCGAGGGCGAAGTCGGCAGAACCGGCGTCGCGATCGACTCGGTTGAGGACATGGAGCGACTCTTCGAGGGGATCCCGCTCGGCCGGGTCTCGACCTCGATGACGATCAACGCGACGGCCGCGATCCTGCTGCTCCTCTACGAGCTCGTCGCCGAGGAGCAGGGCGTCGACGCATCGCAGCTCTCCGGCACGGTCCAGAACGACGTGTTGAAGGAGTACGCGGCGCGCGGCACCTACATCTACCCGCCGAGGCCCTCGATGCGGCTGACGACCGACCTGTTCGCCTACTGCGGCGAGCGGATGCCGAAGTGGAACACGATCTCGATCAGCGGCTACCACATGCGCGAGGCGGGCTCGACGGCGGTACAGGAGGTCGCGTTCACGCTGGCGAACGGTATCGCGTACGTTCAGGCGGCCATCGACGCCGGCCTCGGCGTCGACGACTTCGGCCCGCGGCTGTCGTTCTTCTTCGCCTGTCACATGAACTTCCTCGAGGAGATCGCGAAGTTCCGGGCGGCCCGGCGCATGTGGGCGCGGATCATGGGGGAGCGCTTCCGCGCGAAGGATCGGCGGAGCCTCATGCTGCGGTTCCACACGCAGACGGGAGGCGCGACGCTCACGGCGCAGCAGCCGGAGAACAACATCGTCCGGATAACGCTCGAGGCCCTTGCGGCCGCCCTCGGTGGGACGCAGTCGCTGCACACGGACTCGTTCGACGAGGCTCTCGCGCTCCCGACGGAGCACGCGGTGAAGATCGCGCTGCGGACCCAGCAGATCCTCGCGCACGAGTCCGGCATCGTCGACAGCGCCGACCCGCTCGGCGGCTCGTATCTCGTCGAGTCGCTCACGAACGAGATCGAGGGGCGCGCGACGTCCTACCTCGAGGAGATCGACGCGATGGGAGGCGCCATCTCTGCGATCGAGCGAGGCTTCTACCAGGACGAGATCCACGAGGCGGCGTTCCGGATCCAGAAGGGCATCGAGGCGGGCGACCGAGTGGTCGTCGGTGTGAACCGCTTCGAGGAACCCGGTGAGCCGTCGGTCGAGACCCAGCGGATCGCCGAGGAGGGGGTCGCCAAGCAGGTCGAACGGGTCAGAGGACTGCGGGCGAGCCGGGACGACCGAGCGGTGCAGGAAGCTCTGGCCGCCGTGGAGGAGACCGCCCGCGGAACCGACAACCTGCTTCCTCCGATGAGGGAGGCCCTGCGGGCGCGCGCGACGCTCGGCGAGGTCTCCGACGCCCTTCGCGCCGTCTTCGGCGAGCACCGACCACGCTGACACGTCGGTCCGTCGCGGAACGTTCGCCCCTGTCCGATCCCGCCGGTAGCCCCTCCAGCGGGATTTGTTCGATAGGCTGCGGGCCATGGACATCTCAGTGATCGGCGGCACCGGCGAGGAGGGGTTCGGGCTCACGCTCCGCCTCGGCCGGGCAGGGAACCACGTCATCATCGGCTCGCGGTCCGAGGAGAAGGGCGCCGTCACGGCCGGCAAAGCACGCGAGATCCTAGGCGGCGGGACGATCGATGGCACCACGAACGAGCGAGCGGCCGAGCGAGGTGACGTCGTCTTCGTGACCGTCCCCTTCGCGGGGCAGGCCGACATCTACCGGGCGATCAAGGGCAGCGTCGCACCGGGCAAGATCGTCGTGGACTGCACGAGCCCGCTCGCGACGGCGGTCGGCGGACGCGCCTGGCACGTCTTGCGTCCTTGGCACGGCTCTGCGGCCGAGCAGGCCAAGGCGATCCTGCCGTCCGGGGTGCGGATGGTCGCGGCCTTCCACACGATCTCGGGCGAGGCGCTGCAGAACCTCGACCGCCCGATGGAGAGCGACGTGTTCGTCTGCGGCTCCGACGCCGAGGCGAAGGCGACGGTCGGCGAGCTGATCGACCAGATCCCGAACCTGCGCTGGGTGGACGTCGGAGATCTCAGTCAAGCTCGGATCGCCGAGACGATGACGGCGCTGCTCATCTCCGTGAACCGGGCGTACAAGATCCACGACGCCGGGTTCCGGGTGACGGGCCGGGATTCCTGGGGCCGCCCCGGGGCGTGACCCGTCCTCAGGCGCACGGATCGGCCGCTATGAGTGGGCGGCGGCCTGTGTCGATCGCGCGGACGGTCCGTGCTCAGTCGATGACGGCGAGCGTCTGACCGGGCTCCACGACCTGCCCGGGCTCGATCGGGAGCTTGGAGACGATCCCCTCACGCGGTGCGGGGATCGCGTTCTCCATCTTCATCGCCTCCAGGATGCACACGACGTCGCCGGCCTCGATCTCCTGCCCCTGCTCGACGAGGATCCGCCGGATCGTCCCCTGCATCGGGGCTGCGATGATGGAGTGGACGTGCTCGGCGTGGCGAGCGGCACGGCGGGACGGCGGCTCCGGTGCCGTGTTGAGGCGGTGGTCGAAGATCCGGATCGGCACGCGGCGCCCGTCGAGCTCGACGAGCAGTTCGGCCGGAACCGGTTTCTTCGGCTCGGTCGGTGTGGGTGGGACCTCGACGGCCGGCAGCTGCGCGTCGCGGAGCGCGCGCTCGAGCCAGCTCGTCGTGTGCGTTCCCTTGCGGAACTCGGGCGTGTCGAGCACCCATCGGTGGAGCGGGATCGTCGTCGGCACGCCCTCGACGCAGAACTCGGCCAGCGCGCGGAGCATCCGCCGGCGCGCCCGTTCGCGATCCTCGCCCGCGACGATCAGCTTCGCGAACAGCGAGTCGTAGTCGGGCGGGATCTCACGACCCTCGCGCACGGCCGAGTCGACGCGCACGAACGGCCCCGACGGCTCGCGGTACGCGGTGATGCGCCCCGGCCCGGGCAGGAAGTGCCGCGTGGGATCCTCGGCGTTGATCCGGCACTGGATCGCGTGTCCCTTCGACGACGTATCGAGGTCGGTCAACCGCTCTCCGAGCGCGACCGCGATCTGGAGCGCCACCATGTCGACCCCCGTGACCATCTCGGTGACGGTGTGCTCGACCTGGAGACGTGTGTTCATCTCGAGGAAGTAGAAGCTGCCGTCTTCGTCCACGAGGCACTCGACCGTGCCGGCGTTCGTGTAGTCGGCGTCCTTGGCGAGCGCGATCGCAGCCTCGCCGATCCGCGAACGGAGCTCGTCGTCCACGACCGGTGAGGGTGTCTCCTCGATCAGCTTCTGGTGGCGGCGCTGGACCGAGCAGTCGCGCTCCCCGAGGAAGAAGATGTTGCCGTGTCCGTCGGCGAGGATCTGCGCCTCGACGTGGTGTGCGCGCTCGAGATGGCGCTCGAGGAAGACCTCCGGACGGCCGAAGTAGGCCCGCGCCTCGCGCGCCGCGCGCTTTAGGGCGGGCTCGAGCTCCTCGGCCTTGCGAACGACGTGCATCCCGTGCCCGCCCCCGCCGAACGCGGCCTTCACGAGGAGCGGGTAGCCGATGCGCTCGGCGTGTGGCGGGGCTTCGTCGATCGTGATCGGCTCGGGCGTGCCCGGGACGATCGGGACGCCGGACCGATCGGCGGCCCGCCGCGCGGCGGCCTTGTCGCCCATCATGTCGATCGCCTCCGGCGACGGCCCGATGAACACGAACCCCGACTCGGTCACCGCCCGCGCGAAGTGCGCTCGCTCGGACAGGAACCCGTACCCAGGGTGGATGGCGGTAGCCCCGGCCCTCTGGGCGGCCTCGAGGATCGCGCCGATCGACAGGTACGAGTCGACGGGCAGCGGCGGGCCGATGCGGTACGCGGCGTCGGCCATCTCGACGTGGAGCGCATCCCGGTCGGCGTCGGAGTAGACGGCCACCGACTGGTAACCGAGCTCGCGGATCGTCCGGATGATGCGGACGGCGATCTCTCCGCGGTTCGCGACGAGTATCTTCGTTCTCGGCACTCGGGCGGCTCCGGCTCGCGATAATCCTTCTCGGCGGAAGGAGAGTCAAACCTCGATGCTGGACGAACGAGCCCTACGGCGCGCGCTCGAGCGCATCGGGGCCGACGCCCCCGTACGGTTCGACGAGGTTACCCGCTCGACCCAGGTGACGGCCCTGGAGCTCGCCCGCTCGGGCGCTCCGGAGTGGACCCTGGTCGCGGCCGCCCACCAGACCGCGGGGCACGGGCGTCTGGGCCGCGAGTGGCTCGACGAGCCCGGCCGGGGGCTCATGTTCTCGCTCGTGCTCCGGCCCGATCTACCTCCGGACCGCGGTGGGCTGATCCCGCTGCTGGCGGGGGCGTGTGTGGCCCAATCTTGCCGTGAGGTGGCCGGTGCCGACGCCCGGTGCAAGTGGCCGAACGACGTTCTGATCGGTGGGCAGAAAGCCGGCGGCATCATCGCCGAGTCCCTCGTGGTCCGCGGCAGGTTCGACCACGTCGTCCTCGGGGTGGGCGTGAACCTCGGAGCCGCACCGGCCGGAGTCCCGGGGGCGGCGGTCGTCGGCGACGTCGACCCGGCGACCCTCCTCGAGTGCTTCCTCGGCGCGTTCGCCTGCCGCTACGAGCCCGCTCACCCGGCGTTCGCCGACGCCGTGCTGGCCGTGTACCGGACGGAGTGCGGGACCCTCGGTCGCGTCGTCCGTGCAACGACGACCCGGGGGTCGCTCGTGGAAGGCGAAGCGGTCGACGTCGACGAGACCGGCGCCCTGGTCGTCCGGACCCGCGAGGGCCTCGAGACCGTGCGCTTCGGCGAGATCGAGCACCTCGACATGTAGTTGCCCTCGGGCGTCGCAAAGGTTAGCGTCGGGCCATGGCGTTCCCACGGAGACTGCTCGTCGACGGCGAGGAGCTCATCCTCGACCTCAGGCCGCACCCCATCGCCCTGGCTCGGGCGATCCTGCTCACCCTGCTCGTGGTCGTCGCGTGGATCCTTGTGCTTCCGAAGCTCCCCCGCACCCTCCACGGGCCGCTCGTGTGGATCACGTGGGGGGCCGGCATCCTGGTGCTCCTGATCTGGCCGTTGCGCGACACGATCCGCTACCTCACGTCGCACTTCGTCGTGACGTCGGACCGGGTCATCCACCGGGCGGGATGGATCGCCAAGCGCTCGATGGAGATCCCGCACGAGTGGATCAACGACGTGAGGTTCCAGCAGGGCGTGTTCGAGCGGATCATCGGCGCGGGAGACATCCTGATCAGCTCGGCCAGCGAGAGGGGCACCGAGGTCTTCAAGGACATCCGCAAGCCCGAGGCCGTCCAGAAGGAGATCTACCGGATGGGCGAGCTGAACCAGCAGCGGATGTCCCAGGGCAGGAGTCAGGTGGTACCGAGCGCGCCCTCGACCACCACCGAGCTCCAGCGCCTCGCGGAACTGCGCGACAAAGGCGTCCTGACCGAGGAAGAGTTCCAGGCCCAGAAGAAGAAGATCCTCGGGCCGTAGCCCGGGTCCGGCCCGGAGGTCACGAGGGCGGCAGCCGTTCCGTCGACCCCACGTATGCTGGGCGCCATGGCCCAAGCCACCTGCGAACGGTGTGGGCACCCGCTTCCCGAGGACGCCCGGTACTGCCCGAGCTGCGGCTTCCCGGTCGGCGCGCCGGCACCCGAAGAGCGCAAGGTCGTCACCATCGTCTTCGCCGATCTCGTCGGCTCGACGACGCTGTCCGCGCAGATCGACCCCGAACGCTACCGCGAGGTCCTCGCGACCTACTACGCGGCGGTCGCCGAGGAGCTCGAGTCGCTGCGCGGTCGGGCCGAGAACTTCGCGGGAGACGCCGTCGTCGGCGTGTTCGGTATCCCGCGTGCGCACGACGACGACGCGCTTCGCGCGGTCCGGGCGGCTCTCGCGATCGCCGAGCGGGTCGGCCGGATCGGTGAGTCACTCGGGCTGCCGGGTTCTCTGAGGTGTCGCCTCGGCGTGAACACCGGCCCCGTCGCGATCGGCTCCGAGGCGGCGGAGCGCGGTCTGTTGTTCGGCGCGGCCGTGAACGCGGCGGCGAGGTTGGAGCAGGCCGCGGAGCCAGGCGCCGTGCTCGTCGGAGACACGACCCGGCTGCTCACCGCGAAGAGCGTCCGGTACGGAGAGCGACTCGAGGTCGAAGCGAAGGGGTTCGAGGAGGCACTCTCCGCATGGCCCGTCGTCGCGCTCGCGCCGAGGTCCTCGCGGCGCACGATCCCGTTCGTCGACCGCCGTCGCGAGCTCCGCCTGCTCGGCGATACGTTCGAACGCGCACGGGAGACGCGTCGCGGACACATGGTGACGCTGTTCGGAGAGGCTGGCATCGGCAAGAGCCGGGTCGCCGATGAGTTCCTGGCTGGTCTTCCGGACGGAACGAGGGTGCTCGCCGGTCGCGCCAGCGCGTTCGAGGAGGACGTCACGTTCGCGCCGCTCGCGCAGGTCCTGCTCCAGGCGATGGGCGAGCGGTTCGACGCGCCGCCGGAGCAGCTCGTCAGTGGGCTGGAGGATCTCGCGCGCTCCTGTTGTCCGGAGGATGAGGTGCCGCAGGTGGTCGCCCGGCTCGGTCTCGCGCTCGGCCTGGCGGAGGAGGCCCGGGACGGCCGCCGCTACCGCGTGGCGGAGATCCGCGCCGGGCTGCTGCCCCTCCTCGCCGGGCTCACGACGTCCGGTCCGGTCGTGCTCGTCTTCGAGGACCTGCACCTCGCGCAGCCGCCGCTGCTCGACCTCGTCGAGCAGGTGGTGCGCGAGGCGAAGCGTACGCCGCTGCTCGTGCTCTGCGTCTCCCGCTACGACCTACTCGACGAGCGGCCGGGATGGGGCGGCGGCCGCGGTGACTCGCTCAACCTGTACCTCGAGCCCATGCCGCTCTCCGACGCGACCGAGCTCGCGCTCGAGGCCGGTGAGGGCCTCGACGAGGAGACCGCCGAGCGCATCGCCCGGCACGCCGGTGGCAACCCGTTCTTCATCGTCGAGACGACCGGCATGCTGCTGCATGGAGACGCCGAGCTGCCGTCGGACACCGAGCCTCTCCCGCAGCAGCTCCTGCCGCCGACCGTGCAGGCCGTGATCGCCGCGCGCATCGATCACCTCGGCGAGCCGGCTCGCAACCTCGTGCGCAAGGCGTCGGTCTTCGCCCGGTCCAGCTTCGACCTATCCGAGCTCGCGCTGATCGCCGAGCCCGACGCAGAGGCGCTTGCAGAGCTCGAGGACGAGGAGCTGCTCGTGCGCGACGAGCAGCGCCCCGACGTGTGGCGGTTCCAGCATGGCATCGTCCGCGACGTCGCGTACGAGAGCCTGCCGAAGCGCGAGCGCCGGCGGCTGCACCTAGCCCTCGCGAACGGCTTCTCCGAGCCCGCCACCGCCGACCGCTACCCGAGGTCGATCGCGTACCACCTGGAGCAGGCCGCGCAGGCTGCGCTCGACCTGGACCCGAGGGACCGGACGATCGCCCAGCGCGCCGTTGACGCTCTCACCCACGCGGGCGACCTCGCGCTCGGGGCCTCGGACGCGCGCGCGGCCGAGGACCTCTACGAGCGTGCGCTCGCGCTGTCCGGTCCCGAGCGCAGCTTCGGTGTGCGCGAGGCGACGATGCTCTCGAACCTCGGCGAGTCGCGGTACTGGCTCGGTGAGTTCGAGTCGGCAGTCGGGCCGCTCGTCCGTGCCCTTGAGCTCGCAGGTCACGACCCGCAGATCCGGGCGCACGCGAACAGGTTCCTCGGAGATATCGAGCTCTCGATCCACGGCAGTCGGACGCGAGCCGCCGAGCGCCTCGCGGAGGCCCTCGACGCCGCGCGCGAGCTCGGTGACCCGTGGGCGCTCGCTCGGACGCTGCTCGCGGCCGGGTGGGTGCCCTACTGGCGGAACGACTTCGACGCCGCGCGCGCGATGTTCGAGGAAGCGCTATCCGCGACGAGGTCGAACCCCGAGGCCGATCCGTGGGCCGAGGCGAGGGCGCTCGGGACCCTGGCGACCCTCGAGTCCGAGGTGGGGGACGAAGAGCGGGGGTTCTCGCTCGCGTCCGAGGCGCTCGCGATCGCGGAGGCGAGCGGCGACCGGTTCTCCGTCGGCGTCGCTCGGCAGGGCGTGGGTGACGCGCTCCGGCGGCTGTGGCGTCTCGAGGAGGCGGAGCCGCACCTGGACGGCGCCGTCGAGGCCATGCGCGAGCTCGGAGCGCGGTGGGAGCTCGCGAGCACGCTCACGTCCCGCGGGATCCTGCGCCGGCTCTCCGGCCGACCCGACGAGGCGGTGAAGGATCTCCGCGAGGCATTCCGCCTCTGTCGGGATCTCAAGGAGCGGAGCATCGTGACGTGGACCGCGAGCGCGCTCGCCCAGGCGTCGGTTGACGCCGGCGACCTCAAGACCGCGCGTGGAGCTCTCGGTGAGGCAGCGGCCGCGGGATCCGAGGTCCCGACCTCCCTCGCTTGGCTCGCCGCCGCCGAGGTCGTCCTCCTGCTCGCAGAGGGGGAGCGCGACGCCGCGCGCGAGCGGGCGATGGACCTGCTCCGTCTGCACGAGGAGCAGGGCCGCGCGAAGGATCTCGCCCAGCGCCGGTGGTGGAACGGGCGCGTGTTCCGGCCGGAGGCCGCCGGCGGCGTGGAGGAGATGGATCGCGCCCGGCAACTGCTCGAGGACCTGCACTGGGAGCAGGCCCTCCGCGAGCCCGACCTCGTGAAGAGATGACGAGCTCGGACATCGAGCTCACCGGGGAGCAGCGTGAGTTCCGGGACGCGGTCCGCGCCTTCGCGGAGAAGGTCGTCGCTCCGGTCGCCGAGGAGCGCCGGTGCACCGAGACGTTCCCGCTCGAGGTCGTGCGGCGGATGGGCGAGCTGGGTCTCTTCGGTCTGCCGTTCCCCGAACGCTATGGAGGGTTGGACGGCGACTTCGCGACGTTCTGCCTCTGCGTCGAGGAGCTCGCGCGCGTCGACCGCTCGGTCGCAGCGACACTGCTGGCCGCCGTCTGCCTCGGCGCGAACACGCTCTTCCGCCTCGGGGCCGAGGAGCAGAAGGAGCGTTGGCTCGTCCCGATGTGCCGCGGGAGGATCCTCGGGTCGCTCGCCCTGGCGGAGCCCGGCCGTGACATGGGCGCGCGAGCGGTTCGCGCGACCGCGCGTCTCGGGGGCGGCGAGTGGGTGATCGACGGCACGAAGACGTCCGTCGCGAACTCGGGGACACCGCTGTCGGAGGTATGCCTCGTCGTCGCGCGGACGGACGGCGGTGGGACCTCGGTGATCCTGGTGCCGTACGGTTCGCCGGGGTTCGCGGTCGGGCCGGCTCGCCGCGAGGCCGACGTGCACGCGGCCGATGTGCAAGCGGTCGACGTGCAAGCGGCCGACGTGCACGATCTCGCGTTGGACGGCTGTCGCGTGCCCGAGGGGAACCTCCTCGGCGGGAGAGGGAGCGTCGACCGCGAGCTCCTCGAGACGCTCGACGATGAGCGCATCGCGATCGCGGCGCTCTCGGTCGGCTCGGCGCGCACGTGCCTCGAGGGGCTCGGCCCCGGACCCGCCGGCCCCGCACCCGCCGGCCCCGCACCCGCCGAACTGGAGGCCGCGGTCGAGGGGGCGCGACTCGTGTATCTCGGGGCCGCCCGGCTCCGGGACCGCGGGTTGCCGTACGAGGTCGAGGCGGCCACCGCGGAGCTGCGCTCGAGCGAGATGCAGGGTCTGCTCACCGTCCGTGACCTGGGCTTTCCCGCCGTCGAGCTCTGAGCCGCGCGCAAGGCTCAGAGCGCG
>Ga0315282_10009838_pt1 | contig 15128 bp, 13 predicted proteins | sample YL17G07_20_MG_FD_203693 | JGI IMG/M metagenome (GOLD analysis project Ga0315282, IMG submission 203693) | Sediment microbial communities from Yellowstone Lake, YNP, Wyoming, USA - YL17G07_20 | ecosystem: Environmental > Aquatic > Freshwater > Lake > Sediment | place: USA: Wyoming | collected... | reverse complement strand
GCCATTTAACCGGCCAAGGTTTCTAGGAGTGAGGCCGTATCCGTTGGTCTCAATCAGGACCCAGAGTCTGGTATGGGTTTTAATCAGCTCGGAGCAGCGGGCATAAAATTCGGACCGGCAGGTGAGGTCCCCTCCGGTAAAGCCGACGATGTTCCGGACCGGCCCGAATCCCTGAGGGCTCAGGGTGATAGCCGAGGGCTGCAGGACCCCCGGGCAAAGGGGAGACCTCTTACCATAGAGGGCGCAGGACCCGCAGCATCGGCAGGTATCATGGGCATGAAATGCCGTGGCTTGGCTCCGTGGCTCTTCCCAAGTCACTCTTTTTCCGTACTCGACGCAAACCCGGAGAATCTGGTCAGGAGTGTACCATTCTCCTTCCGCTTTCTTGCTGAAATACCAGGAATGACACTTCCGGCAAGAAAAATTGCATCCTGACTGATAGATGGAGAGATAATTCTCAGGGCGGGAGAGATGAATGGCAGAAATCATCCTTTCCAGGCCGTCTTTCTTTTTTCGAAGGGTGGCCTGGCAGGCTAAAGCTTTGCCTTCCTTTGCGGAGACCCAACAGCTTCCAGGGGAGAAGCCTTGCTCGTGCAGAGCGCATGTCTTCTCTTCCCTCTCATCGGGCATAAAAATAATTGTAGGGAGCAAATGAACAGGTGTCAAGGAGTAACGCGGTCCGCTCTCCCACGTGCCGTTCCCGCGCGTTGTTCAGCCTCCGCAAATGGGCTGCATCACCCTCCTGACTCCCTCCCCTCTAGGTGGCTAACCAAAGAGAATGAAGCTAGAGTTGGTTTTGGTAACGTAGCGGTAACGTAGGAAAAAAGGGGCTACGAAAATTTCGTAACTCCTGAAAAGATTGGTAGCGGGGCTTGGATTTGAACCAAGGACCTTCGGGTTGAAAAAAAGAGGACATTTTTTTATTTCTTGGAGGAAAATTCCCTTCATTCTGGAGAGAGAACGACAACAAACGGAAATAAAATGGTTTTGAGGTAATTATGGCATGGCCAGAAAAATTCAGAGGGCCGGAACATTTAGGGGGAAGGATGGCAAAATTGGAAATGTCAGTCACAATTCAGTCACACCGTAATAAAAAAGGGGCTGCACCTGTCATGCAACCCCTTGAAATAATTGGTAGCGGGGCTTGGATTTGAACCAAGGACCTTCGGGTTATGAGCCCGACGAGCTACCAGACTGCTCCACCCCGCGTCATTTTATTTTTATTTTACCGGAACGGATGCAGAGTGTCAAGGTCATTTTGGCTAATCTGGAAATAGCCAGTCACCCGTGGGCTCTTTTGCGCCGCAGGGAACCGTCGGCAGAACAGAGCCCGACCCCTGTTGCAGGTGAACCTAAGGTTTCTCGGGACAAAGAAAATGGAGCAGCCGCCAAAAAGGTCTATTTCCCGGCTGCTTTCCTTTTGGAAGCCTTGAGCGGGTTCAGCTCTTTAACGACTTCAGGAGCCTTTTCCTTGACGATATGAGTGGCAAAGTTGCAGTCGCGATTGGACCATTTTGCTGCCGGGTCCGGGCAAGCGATACAGTATTCCCCGGCAGGAAATACTGAAATGCGCCCACAACCCTTGCAGCGGTCGACAATCGGGTAACATTTCCCTCCGTTGAAAGAGCACCCTTTCTTGCTCATAAAGGTGCATTCTTTGCCTATCTTAACGACTTCGCAAACCATCTCCCAACCTCCTCAAAAAAGTTAAGCAGGTCAATAACCTGCGTTATTTGTCCCCGAAAAGCCAAGCTTCTTAACCTACGGGCAAAAAAAAGCCGAGCCACCTTTTACCCCTAAACCTTACTGGTTGCTCGGCTTTCAGGGAGCTTATTTTAAGAACTGAAATTTAATTAGTTATTATATATTCTTCCACATGCCTTTGTCAACATTTTTTTTGCCTTTTCAAATTTTTTAGAAGGACGGGGTACTAGAGCCGAAGTCTTCCCATTGGTTCGATCCTCCCGTCCTTCCTCAATCTCTGAACATATTGAAAATATTGATGATATCTTTCAAAACTGCTGCCGCCGCTCCCGTTGGATTGGACTTCCCCCCTGATACGGTCACGCGGTCCATGGTGTCCGTAAGATAGGATATGGCCTTCTCGGTTCCTCGCACCGTAGCCAGGGGATGATCCTTAGGGAGACTTAAAGGACCTACAGACGCAACCACTCCTTCCTCTTTCTTTTCCACTTTCCCCACGAGCTTGATCACCCTGCCCTGCCTTTTCGCCTCTTCCACCTGAGCGGGAGTGACCCTTGTGATGCCCTCCACCTCGATATCCTTCAGAGACAGATGGACTCGGAAGACCTCGTTGGCGATCAGCAAAATCTTATTGGCCGTATCCCTCCCCTCCACATCCAGCGATGGGTTAGGCTCAGCCACCCCCATCCGTTGGGCTTCGGCCAGTGCCTCCCCATAGGAAGCGCCGTCCTCATACATTCGCGTAAGAATGTAATTCGTGGTCCCGTTAAGAATCCCCTCCGCGCTGAGGACTTCTGTCCCTGCAAGGCATAAGAGTCCTACGTCCAAGGTAGGAAGGGCTGCAGCCGTAGCCGCGCTGATCATCAGCTTGACCCGGTTCTGCCGGGCCAGAGACTTCAGCTCGCTGTATCTCAACACCAGGGGACCTTTGGCCGCGGTGACCACATGCATTTTGTTGGCAAGGGCCGTGCGAATATGGGTCAGCCCTGGCTCTCCATCGATGATGTTTGTGGGTGTTGTCTCAACGAGCAGGTCGGCAACGCCAGAAGAGAGAACCTCCTGACCGGACCGACCCCTCACCCCCCCGCCCGGAAAATCTTCCACGCGTCCGCTCCCCCGGACATGGGAAAGCAGACCTCTGATAGAAATGCCCACTGGAGAGAGAGCTGCCCCTCCGATGTCCACCACTCCCACCACTTTCAAGTCCAGGCCATAACTCTCTTTTAAAAACTTTTCCTTATTCACCAGCAGGTCAGCGAAGGCCTGCCCCACCCTTCCAAAGCCACAGATGACGATGCGGACATTGACCATGTTTTCACCCATATGGTCCTCACCAACCTTTCATCCTCTTTCAGATGATAACATCGTACTCCGCCGGGTCCAGGATCGCTTCGATGACCAACGGCTCGTTTCCCCCCAAGCCGGCCTCAAAGGCATCCCGAAACTCTTCTTCCCCCCTGGCAACCCTCACCTTTGCCCCGAAGAAATTTTCGCTCGAACGGTAACCCGGGCCGAAGAGTTCAACGCCATCCTGATGGTATTCCTTCCGTCTTTGCTTGACCTTGATGAGGCTGAGAAAATTATCCCGAAAGACGACGAAAACAACCGGCAGGCGGAGACGGACGGCCGTGTTAATCTCCCCCACCATCATCAGGAATCCCCCATCCCCGACGCAGGCCACCACCGGCCGCTCCGGTTGGATGAGCTTGGCCGCAATGGCTGCGGGAATGCCGAAACCCATGGAAGACCAGCCGTTGGAAACCAGAAAATTTCCCGGGCCTCGCGTCTCCCATAGCTGCCCGATAAGATGGGTGTGGGCTCCCACATCGGCCACCAGGAGGCCATCCGACGGCAGGATCTCACGCATGGCCAGGAGGGCGTGGTGGGGAGAAAAGTTTGCCTGCGCTGGCGTCAGGGCCCGGTAGAGCTTCCGGCGGTGTTGCCGCAGGGCCTCAAGGTCCCAGCGATGCTGCAATTTTGGCATGCCCGAGAGGGCCGTTAAGATTTCCCGGATGTCGCCGATGACCTGGCAGGGCACCGAGTAATCTTTGGCGATGTCTGCGGGAACTGTGTCGATGTGGATTAGGGGGAGACCCTTGGGCACCCAGTCTTCGTAATTGAATTCCACGGGGTCATAGCCGATGGCGATAATCAGGTCCGCGGGCCTGCAGTATTCGGCGACGATGTCCCTCCGCGCCCGGCCTACAACCCCCACGAGCCCGGATCCCTCCTCAGCGATCTGTCCCTTGGCCATCAGGGTTGTAACCACTGGCAGACGATGTTTATCAACGAACTGCCGAAGTTCTCTCGTTACCCGGGCTCGGTTCACGGTCAGCCCGATGGCGACTAAAGGGTATCGGGCCTTCTGGATCAGCTCTTCTGCTTTTCCCAACGCCCTCCCATCAAAAGGAGCCATTGAAGGGGAAGCAGGAGTAAATTCTTCGCTTCTCTCAGGCGATAGCTCCTCAGCCATATCCTCGGGAAAATCGAGGTGGACGGGCCCGGGTTGTTCGGCGAGAGCCACCTCAACGGCTTTCCTCATTACGGGATAGATTCTCCCTGTCTCCAGCTCGACGCTCCATTTGGTGAGGGGAGAGTAAAGCTTCTGATGATCGATATGCATTTGCACCGTCCGCCCCTTCCAGAAACGGCCCATCTGAGCCGTAAAGGCCAGGAGTGGAACGCGGTCCAGGAAGGCGTTCCCCACACCCGTGGTCATATTCGTTGCTCCAGGACCCAGGGTAGAGAGGCAGGCCCCGGGCTTGCCCGTGAGACGTCCATAAACATCGGCCATAAACCCCGCGCAGGCTTCGTGGGTCACAAGCACAAACTTCACCCTGCTGCCATGCATCGCTTCGATGAAGCGGGCGTTCTGCCCCCCCGGATATCCGAAAACATATTGGATTCCTGCTTTCTCCAAGGCAGCTACTACAATCTCGGCATTGCTTGTCATTTCAAACCTCTCTTGGACTGCCTAAAATGCCCAAAGTTACCACGAAGAGTTTCCTAAGTTTTTTCAGGAAATGGCGAGCCGGGTTTAACCATCCAGAGGTTCACAACCCTATCTTTTATCCAGCGCATCGGCCAAGCGATGAGCAGACCGATTCCCGCTCCCCCCATGACGTCAAAGGGATAATGAATGCCGATATAAACCCGGGAGTATCCTACCAGGGCAGCAATGCAATAGATGATAGGGGAGAGTTTTCGAAGAGGCTGGGAGAGGAAGAAAGCGGCGGCAAAAATGTTCACTGCATGCGAAGATGGAAAAGAGTAGGAGGTGTTACAGTCGGTCAGCAGATGAACGCCCGAAAGCACATGGCAGGGGCGGATGCGTCCCACCCAGCCCTTAAGAAGGTGGCTGGAAAACTGGTCCGTGATGGTCAAAGTAACACCCACAAAGACCAAAAAGATAACCCCCGCCTTCCTCTCCCGCCATAGAATCCACACCCCCAGCACCACGAGGATATACGTGAAGTTTTCCAGGTTGGTCATGAAAGGCATAAACCAGTTGAAAAAAAAATTTTGGCCCTGCCCATTCACGAGATAGAAAAGAGCTGTATCCAGAGAACTTAAACAGGAAACCATGGGGATCTCCGATCGGGCTGTTTAAGACAGGGGTAGCGCCTTCCCGGGGGGGAAATGCAAAAACCGCCACCTCAAAAATGAAAAGCACCCCCAAGCGTTTCTCCCCTTGAGCAGTGCTCTTCTAAATCTTTCTATGACCAAAACGTCCGGTGGAAAGAAACCCGCCCGAGGACATTCCCAATCCCAGCTTTTGGCCCCAATCTCTTCCCGGAATTTATTTCCTCACGGGAAATTGAACCTCGATCAGGCACTCCTGTAAGTTCCCTCCCTCCTCCCCGATCCCTTTCTGGTAGATTTCTCTTGCAGGTCCCGCGATCCGGTAGCCATTTTCTTCAATCCACTTCAAAATCGCATTGTAGGCAACGGATATTTTTTCGATGGGGCCGGAATGGGTGATGCACGCGAAGGCCCCTTTTTCGAGCTCTTTTCCCTTGACCTCTCCTTCTCCTTTGATCTTGCCGGATATGGGGAAGCAGACCTCGTAGCGGGCTTTTTTCGGGTCAAAGGCCTTGGGGTCGTCGTGGAACAAGCCCATGGCAGCGCCAGCAAGTTTTACTTTTTTTTCTTTGAGGGATCGGGAGAGTTGCTCCAGGGACTTTCCCACTTCTTCGTAAGGCCCCTCTTTTCCCAGGGATGCAACCTTCATGGGCATGAAAAACTTGATGGAGACCTCAGACATATACCTATCCTCCCTTCTCTTTTTGTTGAACTCCAGATGGAGTTGCAAACATCCTGAGAGAAATTAGGCCGGATGGCTTCCTGTGGAGTCTCTGCTGCTGCTTTGCGCAGTACAATTCCCCCCTTCTCTCCCATGGCCAAAGGGGAGAAATGTAGGCTCGTGAAAATTCAATCCTCTTGAGTCGGGAGAGTAAACAAGTGCCCATCCCTGAGAAAGATAGCAAAAGTATTCTATAGAAACGAAAAAAAGTTGTCAATCTTTTTCCAGGGCTCTCCATGAGGCCTTTCCCGCAGAAAGGCTTACTGCCGGGTGCGGAGCCGCTTTCATCGCAGAAAAATACCTTGCAACTTTTAGGTGCATGGATAGAATAGTCTATATGTTTAAGAGGGTCCTGTCCACATCCTCGGTGAAAAGAATCTTGAGCCTTTGCAGCATCTTCAGTTTGGCTCTCCTGCTGCCCAACGCCTCCTTTTCCGCCCAATCCCGGCGGGATCTTACAGTCATCACCAGTCTTTTCCCCCTTCAAGATTTTGCGAGAATCGTGGGAGGCGAGAGGATCAAAGCGGACTTGCTGTTACCGCCGGGCGCCGAGCCCCACACCTGGGAGCCCAAGCCCAGCGATGTGGTTAAGATCTCCAGGGCGGACATCTTCATCTATATCGGCCGACCCATGGAACCCTGGGTTGATGTTCTCCTGAAGTCAGCAAAAAACGACCGCCTGAAAGTGGTGGAGGCAATCCAGGGGCTGCCGTTACTCGATGCAGATTACGCCGAAGCGGAAGGAACAGGTCATCCCCAGACCCATTCTTCCCGCGGAAAACTCGACCCCCATGTCTGGCTGGATTTCTCTTACGATCTGAGAATCGTGGATGAGATCGCCGGGGCCTTTTCTGAAAAAAACCCCGCCAATGCCCCCCTTTTCCGGAGCAACGCAGAAGTTTTCAAAACAAGGCTGTCCGCGCTGGACCGGAAGTATCGGCAGCTACTTTCGAAGTGCCGCCATCGCCAGATTATCCTCGGAGGCCATTCCGCGTTTGCTTACTTAGCCAAAAGGTATAACCTGCAGCAGATCGCCCTCTATGGGGTAAGCCCCAACGCTGAGCCTACTCCAAAAAAATTGACAGCGGTCATCCAGGCGGCCAGGAATCATGGGGTTAAGTTTATTTACTTCGAGGGGCTGGTCAACCCCAAGCTGGCCGAAGTGCTGGCGAATGAAGCAGGAATCAGCACGCTGGTTCTCAACGACGGGGCGAATTTAACCCGGGAACAACGGAAGCATAAGGTCACCTTCCTGGATTTGATGGAAGGAAACCTGGAAAACTTACATAAAGGGCTGGAATGTGAATAGCTCGGACCCCCTGGTCATCGTTGATAATGTCTCTTTTGGCTATGGAGGCGCTGAGGTACTCAGCAATATATCCTTCTCTATCTCCCCCGGCGATTTTCTGGCTTTGATCGGCCCAAACGGCTCCGGCAAGACAACGCTCATACGCATCATCCTCGGAATTCTGACGCCCAGTGCCGGACGCGTGGTCCTGATGGGCCAAGGTCTGGACCAGTTCACCCAGTGGAAGCGAATCGGGTATGTTCCCCAGAAGGCCACGGCCATGGACCCCTATTTCCCAGCCTCGGTCCGGGAGGTGGTGGCCATGGGGCTCATATCCGGCAAGAGATTCCCCCGGCTGCTGACCAGTCAGGATGAAGGAACCATCAATCGGGCCCTTGAGCAGGTGGGCATGAAGGAACTGAAAAGCCGCCGAGTCGGGGAACTCTCCGGGGGGCAGCAGCAGCGGGTCTTCATTGCTCGGGCCATCGTCAATGGACCGGACGTCCTCTTCCTGGACGAGCCTACGGCTGGCGTTGACGCGGATACCCAAACGCGGTTCTATGATATGCTCGCCGAGCTCAATCGCCAAGGGGGTCTTACGATCGTGCTCATCACCCACGACTTCGGGATCATCACCAAGCACGTGAGCAAGGTGGCTTGCCTCAATCAGAGTTTAGTCTTCCACGGGACCCACGAAGATTTCTGCAGTTCTCCGGTGGTCCAGGAACTTCTGCACGGCGAACACCATCTTATCTGCCATCGCCACTGAACTCCCCGATGGAAAGCCTGATCTCATATGCCTTTATGCAGCGCGCCTTTTTGGCCGGCTTCTTCGTCTCCGTCGCCTGCGCCATCCTGGGGGTTTTTCTTGTGCTCAGACGGGATGCGATGATCGGCCATGGCCTTTCCCATGTCACCTTTGGGGGCGTAGCCCTGGGGCTTCTCCTGAATACCATGCCCATGCTGGCCGCCCTGGGGGTGGCCGTTCTGTCAGCCGTGGGGATTCTGAAGCTGAAAGAGCGGGCCGGACTTCACGGGGATACGGCCATCGGTATCGTCAGCAGCCTGGGCATGGCCCTGGGCGTGATCCTGGCCACTCTGGCGGGGGGTTTCAATGTGGACCTCTTCGGATACCTCTTCGGCAGCATTCTGGCCATCGAGCCGGGAGAGGTCTGGCTTTCCTTTTTGCTTGCTCTGGCCGTCTTGACGGCGGTGGTCCTGTTCTACCAGGAATTTGTCTTTCTAACGCTTGACTCGGAGTCCGCCAAGGCCTCGGGGATTCGGGTGAAGCGGCTGGATTTGTTGCTGGCCATCCTGACGGCTGTGACCGTCGTCCTGGGTATGAAAGTGGTGGGCCTTCTGCTTGTCTCAGCCCTTCTGGTCATCCCCGCGGCCGCGGCCCTCCAGGTGGCCAGGAGTTTCAAAGAGGCGATGGTAATCTCCGCGGCAGTATCCGCGAGTTCCACCCTCTGTGGTTTGATCACGGCTTTCTACTTAGATTGGCCGGCTTCTGGAACGATCGTCGCCGTTTCGGCTGCGCTTTTCCTTCTGCTCTTCCGGGTACGACCCCGGAGAAAGGTTCCCCCTTGACGGAGAAACGATTGGTATGAAAATGTCATCCGGCAGAGACCTTATCCGTGCCGGTTGATTCGCTCAATCTTCTAAAAGCTTGCTGAAAAAATGAAAAGGGAGGCTTTGAGCGCGAAAAGTCGACTTTTTGAGCACTCTGCTAAGAAACGAAAGAAGGAAAAGGGGAAAATTATGGAAGAAAAGAATATCACCCCCCCGGGTGACGACAGGTGCGTAGTGGATATGGAGGTCTCTGAGGAATACCGTTGCCAGCTTCCCCAGCTTATCGATGAAATCGTAAAAACCTGCAAGAAAGAAAATTCCATCTCCCATTATGACGCGGCCCTGATTCCCTCGAGGGAATCGGTTATCGAAATCCTTGAAGACCTAAAAGACCTCCTCTTTCCCGGCTATTTCCGCCGGCAGGAGCTCGATTCTTACTCTCTTTCCTACCACGTCGGCAATGAAGTCAATAGGATCTTTGACAAGCTCTCCCTGCAGATTTCCCGGTCCATCCGCCACGAATGCCGACGCCTGCGCAGCCTCTGCACCCGATGCCTCGACCGGGGACAGAAGGAAGCTTTGATCTTCCTGAAAAAAATCCCCATGCTCCGGGAAACCTTAGCCGGGGATGTTCAGGCAGCCTATGATGGAGACCCGGCCGCCAAAAGCCTGGACGAAATAATTTTCAGTTATCCCTGCATGCTGGCCGTCACAGTGTACCGGATGGCTCACGAACTTCATCTGCAGGGTGTGCCGCTGCTTCCCCGCATCATGACCGAGTATGCCCACAGCGTCACGGGCATCGACATCCACCCGGGCGCCAGGATCGGCAGGGATTTTTTCATCGATCACGGCACGGGGGTAGTCATCGGGGAGACCACTGAGATCGGGGACCGCGTAAAGATCTACCAGGGCGTGACTCTCGGGGCCTTGAGTTTCCCCAAGGACGCCGATGGAAACCTGCTACGGGGGGTCAAACGCCACCCCACCATCGAAGATGACGTGACCATCTATTCTAATGCCACGATCCTCGGCCCCACAGTCATCGGCACCCGGTCGGTCATCGGGGGGAATGTCTGGATCACCCAGCCCGTTCCCGCGGATACGGTGGTTACCATCGAACAGCCTCACTTGCATTATAAGGGCTTTAAGAGCCTGCTCGACTGATTCAGCCGAGTTTTTGAGCTGGGGAAGAGAGGGTCTGCAAAAAGGCTGGCCTTTTTCTGTCTCTGTTTTCCCCCTGGCGACCCTGGGCCGGTTTCATCCCGCCAAAAGCAGGACTTCCTTCCCCCCGAACCATGATAAAAAAAAGGATTTAGGAAGGATCACCGCCTCGTTATTCCGAGTGAGGCACACATGCGCCTGGGCCTGATACCTCTGATAAAAACTGGGGATGGGTAAGGCGGAACTCCCCTTTGACTTTTATGCAAATTTGAGGCAATATTCTCGATGTTCAGTATTTCAAGGGCCGGGGTTTATGCAAAGGCGGCTTTTCGCTGTTCAAAGCCCTCTTTGGCAATCTTTTCATAGGTCCCCCCAAAGACCGGTCAGGAGGTGAGCATGGTTCGATTCTCCAGGATCGCCCCCATTGCCCTGGGTTTTTCCCTGCTCGTGTCGATGATCTTCTCCACAGACCTTTGGGCTTTCTCTGTCAGCGAGAAGGAAAATTTCAACGTCAGCCCTTACCTTTTTAAGATGGAGGTTCAGGTTCACGGGACCGGGAAGCTGAAAAAGGGGGCGATCATCCTCTCCTCCATTAAGGTGAAGATCAAGAACGAAACTGGGAAGGGGGGCGTATTGCAGGTCAAAGCCATCCGGGCTTACCAGGAGTCCACGGTATTCAAAGATATCGAAACCAAGGGCTTCTCTGTCTTCCCCGGACAATGGGTGACCAAATACTATCGCCTGGGGAAGGCGAGACAGGCTCTTTTGAACGAAAATGGGTTCGTCGAGGTCCTTTTTAAAGATTTTGCGATTCAATTCAACCCGCGGCAGCGTAAGTTCCAGGGGCCGATCCGATGAGGTCATCCGCCGGAGAGAGTCCATTTTCTATACAACCGTTCCCGTGTAGGGTACGCATTGCGGGTTGAAGACTCACAAAATAAAGCGCCTTGTATTGTAAGGAATCCAGTCTTAAAAGAAGAGTTTGCAGAAATTTTCCCTTCCAGTCAAAAGGAGAGTGCATGGATTCAGTGAAATTTGCCCAAGGTGAGACAGTACCACAGATGTTCCAATCCCGCGTCGATCTTTCGGGAAACGGGATCGCCCTGCGTTACAAAAAATTGGGCATCTGGCATGACGTAACCTGGAACCAGTACGGTCAAAAGGTCAAGGATGTCTGCATGGCTTTACTCGCTCTGGGGCTGGAGCCCGGAGAGTGTGTCTCCATCATCGGCGAAAACTGCCCGGAATGGGTTTACATCGACCTGGGAACCATGCATGCCGGCGGGACAACCGTGGGGGTCTACACCACGAACAGCTGGGAGCAATGTCAGTACGTGGTCAATCACTCGGAATCCAGCTTTTATTTCGTCGAAAACGAAGAACAGCTGGACAAGGCCCTGCGTTTCAGGGATAAGACCCCCCGGCTCAGGAAGGTGATCGTCTGGGACCTCAAAGGGCTGAAGCGCTTCAAGGACCCCATGGTGATGAGCCTGGATGAATTTCTGGCCACGGGAAAAATCCTGGAGGAACAGGACCCAGGACTTTTCGAAAGACGATGGCAGCAGGTCAAACCGGAGGACCTAGCCCGTTTGATCTATACCTCGGGGACTACTGGACCTCCCAAGGGGGCCATGCTCACCCACGCCAACATCACCTGGATGGCCCGGGCCATGCAGGAGGGGAACCCGGTGGAGGACAGCGACGAATTTCTCTCCTTCCTCCCCCTCTGCCACATCTTCGAGCAGCTCTTCACAATCTTCATGAACATAAAGTACGGGGCCATCGTCAACTTTATCGAAAACACGGACACGGTCACGGACAATATGAGGGAAATTTCCCCGACGGTGGCCTATGGTGTTCCCCGGATCTGGGAAAAATATTATTCCGGGATCATGATCATGATGTCGGATGCCACCTGGTTTAAGCGCCTGCTTTTCCAGCTCAGTCTAAGAGTCGGGAAAAAATATGCCCTCCTCAAGACCAGTCACCGGGCGATCTCGACCTGGCTGCATCTGGCCTATACGCTGGCCCATTTCGTCACATTCCGTAAATTAAAGGAACGTCTGGGTTTCGACAGGGTCCGATTGGCCTTCTCCGGAGCGGCCCCCATTTCTCCCGATGTGCTGCGATTCTTCCAGGGAATCGGCATTCCTCTTCGTGAAGGCTACGGCCAGACCGAGGGAACAGGGGTTACCTGTGCCAATCAGGGCGATCGGGTAAAGATCGGCACCGTGGGCCAGCCCCTTCCGGGTGTGGAAGTGAAGATCGCAGAGGATGGGGAGATCTGTTTCCGGGGGGGAAATGTTTTCAAAGGGTATTTTAGGGACCCCCAGGCTACTGCCGAAACCCTGAAGGATGGCTGGCTGCATTCTGGAGATGTTGGCCAGATCGACGCCGAGGGTTACCTGCACATCACCGACCGCAAGAAAGACCTGATCATCACTGCCGGCGGAAAAAATATAGCCCCCCAGAACATTGAGAACCAGCTCAAGTTCAGCCCCTATATCAACGACGCCGTGGTCATCGGCGATCGACGTAAATACCTTGTGGCCATTATCGTCATCGACGAGGACAACGTGGTGAAATTTGCACAGGATAATAAGATCCAGTACACCACCTATGCCAGTCTCACCCAGCACCCCGAGGTGAAGAAATTGATCCAGGGGGAAGTGGATGGTGTCAACAAGACCCTGGCCAACGTCGAGACCATAAAAAAATTCACCATCCTTCCCAAGAAGCTCTACGAAGAGGATGGCGAGGTAACCCCCACCATGAAGGTGAAGCGCAAGTACATCAACCAGGCTTTCAAGGACCTGATCGAGGCCATGTACAGGGAGTCTTAGGGCCGGGCCTCCAAGAAGTCACTTTCGATGTTCCGCCAAGAGAAAATCTCGCTCTTAGACCTTTATTTCTTTGTATTTTCCTGCTCCCCGACATTCCCCCGCAATTTTTTCTTGTTTTCTGGCAGCCCTGCCCATAGAATGGGTGAGTTTCCCAGGAAAGGAGAAGGAGGGAATGAAAGAGAAAGAGAAAGAGAGGGGCCGTGTTAAAAAACTTTTCCCCGTTTTGGCTCAAATAAAGGACATCTCTCTGCAGGAAAAGGTCGTGGATGTCTGGCTGAGGGCCTGGAAAGCCGGCAACTTTAGGTATTTCGACGGCCCCAGTCAGTGGGAGCCTTTCAGAAAAAAAGTCCGTCTGAGCAATGTGGACCACACCAACCAGGTAGCCCTCTGCGCGATCGCCATGGCCAGAATGATCGAGGAAACCCAAAGAGTAAGAGTCAACCTCGACTATCTAATCGCTGGGGCGATCCTTCACGACGTCGATAAATTCATGATCTTCGACGCCAAAACTGCCAATCTCTCAGCTCTGGGGAAACAATTCAACCACACCTTTCTCAGCGGGCACCTGGCCCTCGCCGCCGGTCTCCCGCCAGAGGTCGCCCATATCGCCGCAGCCCACTCCCCCAACTTCTCAGCCGTAGAACCCCAGACCGTGGAGGCTCTGATTGTAAGACAGGCTGATCATCTCATGGCCGGCTCATGGAATATGAAGCGGAAAGTCAAAGTGAACTATAAAATGGGGAAATAGATGAGCACCGCCGAACAGATAAGACTTTTTTTTGAGCCAGAATCCGTGGCCATCATCGGGGTCTCCCGCAAGACCGGGCCGGGGTCTTTCAACCTCCTGGAATGTCTGCTGGACCATGGGTTTACCGGCAGGATCTATCCAATCAACCCCAATGCCCGGGAGATCCTGGGGATTCCCTGCTACCCGGCGATAGAAGGGGTCCGGGATAAAATTGACCTCGCGGTCATCTCCCTGGACCGCGGCCAGGTTCCTTCTTCCGTGGAAGCCTGTTTGCGGGCCGGAATCAAGGCCATGATCATCGTCTCCCAGGGGTTCGCCGATGTGGGCGGAGAAGGGAGAACCCTCCAGCAAGAGGTCCGAGACCTCGCCAGGGCAGAGGGGGCAAGGATCGTCGGCCCCAACACCATGGGGGTGGTAAACAATTTTAAGGACTTCACTACCTCTTCCATTCCCCTGATGAAATTCAAATCCCCTGTTTCGAGCATCTGTCAGACCGGGATTTTCATAACGGGTTTCTACAGCTTCACCGGACCCATAGGAAAAGCCATCGACCTGGGGAACACCGCCGATATTGACTTCGCCGATGTTCTCGAATACTACGCTGTCGACGAAAATACGGAGATCATCGTCCTGCATATCGAAGGAATCCAAAATGGGAGAAGATTTCTCGAGACGGCCCGCAAGGTCAGCCCTCTAAAACCGATCCTGGCCCTGAAGACCGGACGAACCCCATTGGGAGCTGAAAAGGCCGCTTCCCACAGCGGCTCCATGGCCGGCAAAGATTTTCTTTATGCCGCGGCCTTCAAACAGAGCGGGATCATCCGGGCAAGAGACTCCGAGGAGCTGGCCGATTTTATTAAAGGCTTGAGTTGTCTGCCCATGCCCAGAGGAGACCGGGTCGGTGTGCTGACCTATACAGGAGGCGGAGGCATCATGGCCGCCGATCGAATGGTGGAATTGAACCTTCACATGCCCCGGCTCTCCCCGGAAACAATCAAAAAATTATCTCCTTTCGCCCCTTCGTGGCTTCCCCTGGGAAACCCCCTGGACATGTGGGCGAGCGCCATGAAGCACGGCACGCAAGCGATGTACAAGACTTTTCTTCAGGCGCTCCTGGAGGATGAGGGGGTCGATGCCGTGCTCTGCGTTCTTCTGTCTCCGAGGATTCCCGGTCTGGATTTTTTTGACGTCTCCTCGATCCTTATCGAGGCTTCTTCCGAGTTTCCCACAAAGCCCATCGTGGTATGGCCTTATGGGCCCAATCTGGGAGAGTTGGTTGAGAAATTGAATTCTTCCGGAAGGGTGGTCGCCCTTCCATCGGTAGAGAGGGCTATTCAGCTCCTCTCCACCCTCAGGGAACGACGTCGATTCCTGGACCTCCTTCACCGGGAACCAGCATAGAGGACAGCCAGGATTTTGGTAGGCTTGCTGCCTGTGCACCTCACCACATGGGGATAGCTGGAATCATAGTAAACCGCGTCCCCGGGATGGAGGACCTCCACCTGG
>Ga0315282_10009837_pt1 | contig 15130 bp, 13 predicted proteins | sample YL17G07_20_MG_FD_203693 | JGI IMG/M metagenome (GOLD analysis project Ga0315282, IMG submission 203693) | Sediment microbial communities from Yellowstone Lake, YNP, Wyoming, USA - YL17G07_20 | ecosystem: Environmental > Aquatic > Freshwater > Lake > Sediment | place: USA: Wyoming | collected... | reverse complement strand
CAATGGGGACAGTCTTACGATTGGGTGCAAAGACGACCCTAAAAGAGTTCTTCTTGTTTTTCGTATTTTATGCCGAAGTGCTCGAATGTTAATTTTGTGGCAAGTCTTCCGCGCGAAGTTCGTTTAAGGTATCCGGCTTTAAGTAAATATGGCTCGACAGTATCTGCGATAGTATCAACTTCCTCATTAAGGCTAGCAGCTAAGGCCTCTACACCAACAGGGCCACCACCATAAGTTGCTAAAATTAGTTTTAAGACCTTACGGTCTAAATCATCAAGCCCTGCCTTATCAATACCCAGCTCATCCAGGGTTTTACTGGCAACCTCAACATTTATCTTACTTATCTTTTGCACCTGGGCATAATCACGAATCCTGCGCAGCAATCTATTAGCTATGCGCGGTGTTCCGCGGGCTCGTCGTGCAATTTCAAACGCTGCCTCTTCATCTATATCCATACCTAAAATCTTAGTAGAGTGCTTTATAATCTTGGCTAAATCCTCGACTTTATAAAAATCCAGATTGTAAAATATGCCGAACCTGCCCCTTAGAGGTGCGGTTAATAAGCCGGTGCGGGTAGTAGCACCGACTAATGTAAAAGGCTTAAGATTAAATTTTATGGTTTTGGCATACGGACCTTTATCAATCACAAAATCAATCTGAAAACTCTCCATTGCCGGATAAAGAAATTCCTCCACTACGTTAGAAAGCCGGTGTATCTCATCAATAAAAAGAATATCGCCTTTTTCCAAATTCGTTAATATACCGATTAAATCTCCTGCGCGCTCGATTGCCGGGCCGCTTGTGGCAGTAATCTTAGTGTTCATTTGATGGGCGATAATATGCGATAAAGAAGTTTTTCCCAATCCAGGCGGGCCGCTTAAAAGCACATGCTCTAAGGGTTCTTTTCTCTGTTTTGCCGCCTGTATGGAAATCTTAAGGTTATCCACTATCTCCTTATGACCGACAAATTCCGATAATTTCTTCGGCCTTAAAGAGATGTTTAAAACCACATCCTCTTCGGTTTCCTTGGTTTCATTGATTACGGAGCTACCTTTAAGCAGCGTCTGCCTTATTTCTTCGCTCATACGGTACGATATTCTCCTTGTTCCTTAAAATCTCAATCTCCTGAAAAACTTCTGTCTGTAGACAGATAATTTCTTTCATCCTGATTAACTCTAATATTGCCAGGAATATAACGACTATCTCCAATTTATTTTTTGCCTTGCTAAATAACTCCGATAACCGCACAGACGTAGCAATAAGCAGGAGATGCAGAATGTCATGAATCTTTTCTTCAATGGTAAACTCGTCTTTTATGACTTCATAAAATACCTCTTTGGGAACATCTTTTAGGGCCTCGGAAAACGCATTGATTAAATCAAATATGCTTGCCTCAAAATATACCTCTCTTTCATTCAACGCCTCTTTATCTATTTCTACCTTTGGCCGCTTAAATACCTCTCTCTGATCGCTCTCCCTCTTGCGCAATGATTCGGCTATCTCCTTAAATTTTTCATACTCTAATAAGCGTTTAACCAGCTCTTGCCGGGGGTCGGCCTCCTCCTCTTTGATTCCAGCGGATTCTTCGGCAGGTAAGAGCATCTTGGATTTAATCTGCATAAGCGTAGCTGCCATCACCAGAAATTCACCGGCGATATTTAAATCCAGAAGCTGCATTAAATTGAGGTATTTTAGGTATTGCTCTGTTACCGTGGCTATCGGTATATCGTAAATATTGAGATGGTCTTTTTTTACCAGATACAGGAGCAAATCTAATGGACCTTCAAAAATCTCTAATTTTATCTTATAACTCATAAATTTATCAATTCCTTTACTTCTCTAATTGTCTTTTCTGCAACGGAAGCTGCTTTTTTCTCTCCATCTGCTAATATATCAAAAATCTTACTTTTATTTTTAAGGAGTTCATCCCTTTTCTCCTGAATTGGCGCTAAAAACTTAATTAATATCTCGGCTAATTCTTTTTTACAGTCAGTGCAACCGATTTTGGCTTTGCGGCAGAGTTCATCTATTTCTTTCTTTCTTTCAGGAGCAAACACCGTATAATAATTATGCACATTGCAATTTTGCGGATGGCCGGGGTCAGTAAATTTTATCCTTGTAGGGTCAGTAAACATATTTAAAACCTTCTTACGTAAACTATCGGGCTTCTCTGATAACGCAATATAATTATTGTAACTCTTGCTCATCTTTCTGCCATCAAGGCCTAAAAGCCTTTTGCCTTGAGTTAAAAGTGCTTTTGCATCAGGAAAAAAATCCTTTTTATAAAGATTATTGAATTTTCTGGCAATCTCTCTGGTTAATTCCAGATGCGCAAGCTGGTCTTCTCCCACAGGCACTACCTCTGCTTTATAGAGCAGAATATCTGCTGCCTGTAAAACCGGATATCCCAAGAAGCCATAGGTGCTTAGGTCGCGGTTAGTTACTTCGCGCAACTGCTCTTTATAGGTTGGGCAGCGTTCAAGTAAACCCAGGGGAGTGATGATTGAAAAAATCATATATAATTCCAGGTGTTCTTTTACGTGCGATTGAACAAAGATTACGGATTTCTCGGGAGAAATCCCGCAGGCAAACCAGTCAATAACATTATCGAGAATATTTTCCTTTAAATCGTTGGGTCTAGCATATTCTGACATAAGCGCATGCCAGTCTGCAACCATAAAGAAACATTCATATTCATCCTGCAATTTTATCCAGTTATCCAATGCGCCGACTAAGTGCCCTAAGTGTAATTTTCCCGTCGGCCGCATCCCGCTCAAGATTCGTTTTTTCACCCCGCACCTTCTCCTTTATTCAAGACTCTCTCTCTATTTAAACTATTTTTATTTTTAACTTTCATAATATATTTAAATGCATCTTAATTATGAATCTAAAGAAGGTGCGGGGTTCATAGTTTTCTCGCTATCTTCTCTATTTCATAAGCCTCAATGATATCGCCTTCCTGCAAATCTTCGAAACCCGATAAAGCCATGCCGCATTCAAATCCTTCTGCAACATCCCTGACATCATCTTTAAAACGTTTTAATGAAGAGAGTTTCCCTTCAAAGACAACCGCGCCATTCCTTACTAAATTAACCAGGCTTGTGCGGTTGATTTTTCCCTTGGTAACAAAACAACCCGCAACTGTGCCTGCACGCGATAATTTGAAAACCTTTCTTACTTCGGCTCTACCTAAGAAAATCTTTTTTATCTTAGGTTCAAGCATACCTTCTACTGCGGCCTTTATGTCATTAGCTAACTCATAAATAATATTGTATGTCCTTATGTCAATGCCCTCTTTGGTAACCAATTCCTTAGCGCGCTCATCGCAAGTTACATTAAATCCTAATATCAATGCGTCTGACGCTACTGCTAATATTACATCGGATGAGTTTATGCTGCCCACGCCAGTATGGATAATGTCTAACTTAATCTCAGAGACATTAAGCTTATTTAATGTCTCCTTTATAGCCTCAAGAGACCCCTGCACATCTGCCTTAATAATCAGCTTTAATTCCTTAAGTTTACCCTCTTCTATCTGAGCGTGTAAATCCTCAAGGCTGATTCTTTTTACTGATTTTATCTGCTGCTGCCTTTCTTTCTCAAGGCGAGCCTGGGCTAATTCCCTTGCCTGTTTTTCATCCTCGAGCACAAAGAATTGTTCCCCGGCTTCGGGTATACCGGAAATCCCCAGGACCTCAACCGGAAAAGATGGTCCGGCGGACGTAACAGACTCTCCTCTGTCATTAAACATTGCCCTTATTTTACCATAATAGTTACCTACGATTATGTTTTGATTGAGATGTAATGTGCCATTCTGCACAAGCAATGTTACAACCGGGCCTCTGCCTTTTGCCATCTTTGCTTCTATAACCACGCCGCGGGCAAGCCTGTCAGGATTGGTTTTTAATTCCAGCATTTGAGCTTCCAGCAGTATCATTTCCAATAAATCATCAATACCTTGCCCTGTCTTTGCTGACACTGGCACAGTAACCGTCTTTCCGCCCCAATCCTCGGCTTTAAGTTCAAGCTCTGAGAGTTGTTTTTTCACACGGTCAATGTTTGCCTGGGGTTTATCAATTTTATTTATGGCTACAATTATGGGAACAGCTGCGGCGCGTGCATGGTCTATAGCCTCCTGGGTCTGAGGCATAACACCGTCGTCTGCAGCCACAACTAAAATCACTATGTCAGTTATGCTGGCTCCGCGTGCACGCATGGCAGTAAAGGCTTCATGACCGGGCGTATCTAAAAATGTAATCTCCCCGTGGGGTAAAACAACCCTATACGCACCGATGTGTTGGGTAATACCGCCGTGTTCAGTTTCTACAACCTTGGTTTTTCTTATTGCGTCCAATAGCGAAGTTTTACCATGGTCAACATGGCCCATCAGGGTTACTATCGGAAACCTCGGTTTTAAATTTTGCGGCTTGTCTATCTCCCTGTGTATATGTAAAGCCAATTCTTCTTCGCTAAGCGCTTTTTTTATCTTACAATTATACTTCTGGCAAACTTTCGTTACTGTTGCCTCTTCTAATGTCTGATTTATGCCTACCATTATCCCCATATCCATCAGGGTTTTTATGATGATGGACGGCTTCTCCTGTAATTTCACTGCCAAATCTTTAACCGTAATGGGCAGTTCCAATTCCAATTCTTTTAACGCAACGGTTGGAGTAACCCTAACCTCTATTTTTTCTTCTACCTTTAAAGGTTCGGGCTTGCGTACGTGAATTTCTTTTTTGATTTCTTTTATTTCTTCTCTGATAATAGGCTTGTGGATTTCAACCGGCTTAACAGGGATAGTTTCCGGGGGTTTTTGCACAGGCGCAGGCTTAACAACAGAAATTTTCTCTTTCTTTACAGGAGGTTTGGGTTTAGGCAGGATTGCTTTTCTGACTTTGACTGCAGGGGATTTTTTGGGTTTTAGAGCCGCGCGCTTAATACCGGAAACCTTACGAACAGTTTTCTTTACCTTTACTACTATCTTCTTTTTAGTTACAACTTTTTGTTTCTTTGCCATAATTTTTTATTTATTGCTCAATTTTTTTGCCTGTTGAATCAACTTTTCTGCTCTTTTAGCGCCAATGCCTTTTATCTTCGTTAAATCTTCTGGTTTTGCCTTTAAAATATCTTCTATGGTTTTTATACCGGCTTCTGCAAAGTTCTTTAAAGTTTTAACTCCCACTCCCGGTAATTGCTCTAACGGAACTTCTGCTTTTTTCTTCGCAAGCCTCTCAGCCTCTTTAGCAGCTTCTATGCCAACTGTGGTCTTTGTGCGTATATCCAGTTCCCAGCCGATTAGTCTGGAGGCAAGTCTTACGTTCTGGCCGTGTTTTCCGATAGCAAGCGACAACTGGTCGTCATCAACAATAACTGTTGCCTTCTGCGCTTCTTTATCTAATTTTATCTCGGAGACCTGGGCAGGTGAAAGCGCAGCTTTTATATACTCCCTTATATCGTCATTAAAACGCACAATGTCAATCTTTTCTCCGTGTAATTCATTAACAATGTTTCTTACGCGGTTGCCCCGCATGCCCACGCACGCTCCTACAGAATCAACTTTTTCATTCTTAGAGCAGACGGAGATTTTGGTGCGCTCACCCGGCTGCCGGGAAATAGATTTTATTTCCACAATTCCTTCATAAATCTCAGGCACCTCTAACTCAAAGAGTTTTTTTACCAGGTTTGGATGCGTGCGGGAGAGAACAATCTGCGGTCCCTTGGTATCCTTTCTTACTTCCAAAACATATGCGCGTATGCGCTGGCCCTGCCTAAACTCTTCCTTAGGGCTCTGTTCGCGTTTAAGGAGAATGCCCTCGGCCTTACCTAAAAGGTCGATGACAATATTGCCTTTTTCGAATCTGTAAACAGTGCCGCTGACAATCTCTCCCACGCGACTCTGGAATTCATTAAATACCACGTCTTTTTCTGCCTCGCGCATCTTCTGTATTATTACCTGTCGCGCTGTCGAAGCTGCGATACGGCCAAAATCTATGGAGGTAATCTCTTCCTTGTTTCTAAATGCCTTTATTTTACCTGTGTTCGGGTCAAGCTCTATCTTTAGTTCTTCATCAGGTTTAATATCTATCACCTTCTTGGTAGCGCTAAGAAGCGCACTCTCTATTGCCTGAATCAGGACTTCTTTCTTTATTCCCCTCTCTCTTTCTATTTGTTCTATTATGGCTAATAATTCTTGACTCATAATTATCTCCGATTTCTAGATATTATTAATTATCTGTTTTGCCTTTGTAATCTTTGACAAAGGCACTTCGATAGTCTCACCGATTATGTCAATATATACAGAATCGTCTTTAATTTCAGTGATAATACCGTCCAGCTCCAATTTAGCGTTTATCGGCTCATTAAGAAAAACCCTTACTCTTTTATTTATACAGCGCAAGAAATCATTCTTTGAATTTAGCGGCCTGTCCAAGCCAGGAGAAGATACTTCTAAAATATACCTTTGTTGCAGCATATCCTTCTCATCTAAAACCCTGCTGATTTCATTATTAAGGTAAGCGCACTCATCCAAGGTTATGCCACCCTCTGGCTTGTCTACCAAGACCCGTAAAACCAGATCTCTACCCTCGTACCTGTAAATAAGGTCTGCTAAATCCAGATTCTGATTTTTTAAGAAATCGCCGATAATCACTCTTAATTCATTGATAAGTTCTTGTCTAGCCATTGATAAATCTTTCAATCTCTTTTAAGATTTTTGATTTTGGCTTAATGAACTTTTCTTGTGTCCGGCGTATCTTTAATTCTATCTTATTCTCCTTCTGTGACTCTCGTCCGATGATTACCTGCAGAGGAATACCCAGGAGGTCAGCGTCTTTAAACTTAACGCCTGAGCGCTCATCACGGTCATCCAGAAGCACAGCGATGCCGGCTTCTTCTAATTCCTTATAAACGTCATACGCCTGTGACATAATCTTTTTATCGCTTGCATCCAGAGCTAAAATAATAACTGCATACGGCGCTACCTCCTTCGGCCAGATAATGCCGTCTAAATCACAGTTCTGCTCGATTATCGCCGAGATAAGCCTCGATACGCCTATACCGTAACAACCCATAATTATGGGTTTGAGTTTCCCGTTGGCATCGAGAAAATTTGCGCCTAACACCGAACTATATTTTGTGCCGAGCTTAAAGATATGCCCCACCTCAATAGTATTAATTTTATCTAACTTAACATTGCACTTAGCGCAAATATCGTTTTTGCCTTCCTTGAATATTTCAACTGACCTGCACTCTGGACACGATAAGACTAAATCTTCGCCGTTGGGGGCTGGCGCCATATATTCATGCGAAACACTCCCGCCCATTACGCCCGGGTCTGCCTCGGTAATGAGAATTTTTAAGCCGCATCTTTTGAATATTCTCTTATAAGCATCGAACATTGCTTTATAATTCTTATCCAGACCTTGCTCGTCCTTATCAAAACTATAGGCATCCTTCATAATAAACTCGCAGGCCCTGACTAAACCAAAGCGCGGCCTGAGCTCATCGCGGAATTTAGTCTGTATCTGGTATAATACCAAAGGCAGTTGTCTATAAGATGAAATGTGGGTTCTCACTAAATCCGTGATAACCTCTTCGTGCGTGGGTCCCAGACTTAAATTCCTTCCCTTTCGGTCGGTAAATCTAATCATTACATCTGCGATATCTTTATCGCGACCAGACCTCTGCCACAATTCCAGTGGCTGTAAGGCAGGTAATAATAACTCATTAGCTCCACAGGAATCTAACTCCTGGCGTATTATTCTCTGGATATTATTCAATACCTTAAATCCCAGAGGCAAATATGAATACACTCCTGCCATAAGCATCCGGATTAGTCCTGCGCGTAGCAGCAATTGATGACTTACTGATTCTGCTTCCTGCGGTATTTCCTTTAGAGTCGGTATAAATGTCTTTGACCAAAACATATGTCTTTAACTGTTTATCTCCTTCAATAATATATCTACGCAATTATTGAAAGAGACTTTTCTTACGGCTTTACCTTTTTTAAATAATAATCCTTGTTTTTTACCAAAGGCAATACCTATATCCGCCTCTCTTGCCTCACCGGGGCCGTTAACTACGCAGCCCATTATCGCCACCTTCGGTGGCGTAGTCGATAGTCCTTGCCTGCCGGCAGGCAAGGGATAGTCTATAGTCGATAGTTTAGTTTCTAATTCTTTTACTATTTTTATTAAATCCACTTCGCAGCGTCCGCAGGTCGGACAACTGATAATCTCTGGCCCGAAACGACGTATCTTGAGAGTTTCTAAAATAATTTTAGCAGCCGCTACCTCATGCACAGGCTCGTCAGTAAGCGATACCCTTATTGTATCACCGATTCCCTCTAATAGCAAAGTCCCGATGGCAATAGCTGATTTTATTGTGCCTGTGTATGGAGGGCCCGTAGCAGTGACACCTAAATGCAAAGGATAATCGCAAAGCCCGGCTATTTTGCAATACGCATGTATAGTGTCAAGAATATTAGACGCTTTTAAAGAAACAACTATATCATAGAATCCAAAACCCTCTAAGATTTTTATATAATCCAAAGCGCTCTTTATCATTGCGCCGGAAATACTTTTGACTTTTGACTTTTCCTGCCTGCCTGAGCAGGTGAGGGACTCTTTGACTTTTATTAATGACCCTGAATTCACTCCTATCCTTATAGGAATATTATTGAGTTTTGCTGCTGTGGCTATTTCTCTGAGCTCTTCCTTCCTGTAGATATTGCCGGGGTTCAGTCTAATCTTATCTGCGCCATTGTCTATTGCATCTATCGCTAACCGCCAATCAAAATGTATGTCTGCTACTATTGGTAAGCCTATCTTTTCTTTAATCTTTCTTATTGCCCTTGCGTCCTGATTGTCTTTTACCGCTAACCGAACAATTTCACAACCCGCGCTTTCCAAATCTTTTATCTGTCTGACTGTTTTTTCGATATCAGAGGTTTCGGTCTTGGTCATAGATTGTATTGCAATCGGATTATCCCCACCGATAGCAACCTTACCTATTTTTATAACTCTTGCTTTGCGTCTTCTTATTTGCATCATCTGAATAACTTAGATATCTTATCCCCAAAAAGTCTTAAGATATCGTTGTAAGTTACAAATACGACCAAAGACAGAATTAACGTCATACCTATCTGTGTAACAATGCGCTCAGCCTTGATAGTCAAAGTTCTACCCCTTATTTTTTCTATCGCCAAGAACAGAATATGCCCGCCGTCTAACACTGGCAAAGGCAATAGATTAAATATGGCTAAACTTACGCTTAACACTGCTATCAGGTGTAAGACCGCAATCATTCCTAAGCTTGCTGCCTTGGCAGTTATATCGAAGATGCCCAGCGGTCCGGTTATTGATTCTCGTATAGATAACTTTCCAGTAACCATGCGCCATAATGACTTATAGGTTATTACTGTCAGATCCCGGGTCTTTTTTATTCCTAAGACAAAGGATTCAAGGAACCCGTGTCTTACTTTTACGAGCTCATCAAAAGGGGTTATACCGAGTAATCCTACTTTGCGCTGCTCGCCCAATAGGTCGTCTAATTTTTTTTCTTTTATCTGGACATCTACTGTAAATTCTTTATCATTGCGTAGGACCAAAAGTTTTACTCTGTGCGGTTGTTTCTGTCTCTGGATTATATTCTGTAAGTCTTCCCAAAGGGCTACATTTTTTCCGTCTACAGCTATAATCTTATCGCCGACCTCCAACCCCGCCTCCTTTGCGCCAAAACCATCGAGTAAGCCGCCTACCTTGGTAGTAAGCGTAGGATAACCTGCAAAGAATATGAGCCAGAAACACAAAAATCCCAGTATGTAGTTTAATAAAGGGCCGAAGAATATTATCTGAAAGCGTTTACGCGGCGATTTTGAAAAATACTCATAACTCTTACCCGTATATTCTTCTAAATTATCGCCGGCGAGCTTCACAAACCCGCCCAGCGGTATTGCGCTAACACTATATTCTGTATAATCCCTTTTCTTCCTTAGTAATTGCGGACCGAACCCTAAGGAAAATTGTTCGACACGCACGCCCATCCTCTTGGCTGCGATAAAATGCCCAAGTTCATGGACAATGATTAATATGCTTAAAATAAATATAAAGATTAGAAAAGCAATCATACGCTTAATTCAATTTTTTAATAACGTTATAAGCTTCTTTTCTTGCCCACTTGTCTGCTTGTAAAATATCCTCTAAATTAGGATTTAATTTATTGCGGTGTCTGTCAAGAACCTTTTCAATGACCTTGGGTATAGAAATAAATCTTAGTCTTTTCTTTAAAAATTCTTCCACGCTTACTTCATTAGCAGCATTCAAGACAGTCGGCGTAGTCCCCAATTCCTCTGCGGCCCGGTAAGCCAATCTTAAACAGGGGAAACTCTTAAAATCCGGAGCCTGAAAATGCAGCTCTTTCAATTTGCAGAACTCTATACGGTTAAACAGATTGGGCAACCTCTGTGGATATGAAAGCGCATACTGTATGGGGATGCGCATATCAGTGGCTGACAATTGTGCCAGGATTACCCCATCTATAAATTCTACCATAGAGTGAACCACGGCTTCAGGATGTATAAGGATTTCTATTTTATCGCTTGCAACATTAAATAAAAACATTGTCCCCAGGAGTTCAAGCCCCTTATTCATAAGATTAGCAGAATCAACGCTGATTTTTTTACCCATCTTCCATCTGGGGTGTTTCAAAACTCTCTCAATGGAAACGTTTTTTAAATCTTTCTTACGGGCCTGCCTAAAAGGGCCTCCTGAAGCAGTAAGATAAATTTTTTTTAATTTGGAGCGCTCTTTGCCTTCCAGGCATTGCCAAATTGCTGACTGTTCACTATCCACAGGGATGATTTTTATTTTTTTCTTAGCCGCCTCATTCATTATTATCGGACCAGCCATCACTAATGCCTCCTTATTAGCTAAAGCAATCTCTTTACCGTGCTGTATTGACTTTAATAAAGGCAAAAGTGCAGCGGAGCCGCTTATAGCCAATAAGATTCTTTCGAGCTCTCTCTCTTCGACCATTGCCTGTAGCCCATCTTCTCCTACAAAGAGCCTGGTTCTGGATTTAAGTCTAGCTTTTAGTTCTTTACTTGCCGCTATATCTCTGACACAGACAAATCGGGGATGAAATTCTTTGAGCTGCCTATATAGAATGTCAATATTAGAATTCGTGCTTAAACCCACTACCTGAAATTTATCGGGAAAATGCCTGATTACCTCCAGGGCACTTACGCCTATCGAACCTGTTGAACCTAATATGGCAATACGTTTCATTTAATGAGCAGATAATTTACGGAAGTCCGCCAAAGTTCTGTGGCGGACGACGTAAATTATAGCTGCCTTTTTTTACTACTAACCAGCGTCTGCGAATTAACCCCCACACCAATTGCAATATAGCCAAAGCTAAACACGCAATTGGTGTGGGGGTAAGTTCAGCCAACAAACTTATGTTCGCTTGCGCTCCATAAGTTTGGGCTTCACTTACTTTAAAATGAGGCTCATGTAAAAATAAAATGCCGGTGCGGTAAATAGTAAACTATCAATTGTGTCTAAAACTCCGCCTAAGCCCGGAAAGATTTTTCCGGAATCTTTTACCTGACAGTCACGTTTCATCAGAGATTCGGATAAATCTCCCAGTTGGCCTAAAACCCCTAATGATATACCCAGAATCACAATATGCGCAAACGATAATTTTAAGAAAGGTCTTGCCGCCAATGCACCTAATACGCTAAAAACCAAACCTCCTATAGAGCCCTCCACAGATTTATTGGGACTTATGCGGGGAATCAAAGGAGTTTTACCAAGGCGCACCCCTACGAGACAGGCGCCTATATCGCCTAACTTGGTAATAAGCAATACCGTCACTAAAAGACCTAAGCCGCCGGAAAGATTTCTTATTTTAATCAAGAATGAAAAAAACCAGGATACGTAAACTATGCCGAATATGGTTGTCGAGATATCCGCGATAACCCCGCTATTCTGGCGGCGCGCAAACTGCATAATGATTAAAAACAACAGGACTAAAACAATAAACAACAGTTCCCAGCTTCTGGTAAGTTCAAAGCGAAAAACTATGGAAAGGGGAATTATAGCGCCTATGCCTATGCCAAAATATTTATATATACTTATCCCCTTACGCTCCAGCATAGTAAAAAACTCATATAGACCTATAACGATAAAGACGGTTATTAATAGACCGCACAGCCAGTCAATAAATATGACCCCTGTAATAATGCCGATGAGTATAACTGAAGTGAATATCCTTTTTTTCAACATTGTATTGTACCAAACCTTCTTTCCCTCTTTTGGTAGTCCTCGATTGCCTTTTCGAAATCGCTGCGCTTAAAATCCGGCCAATACTTTTTGGAAAAATACAGCTCTGCATAAGAAAGCTGCCAGAGCAGGAAATTGCTTATTCTCATTTCGCCACTGGTGCGGATTAATAAGTCAGGGTCTGGTAAACCTGCGGTGTAAAGATAACGACTGAAAAGCTCCATATCCAGATCGTCTACGCTGGCCTCGCCCTTTAACACAGAATTCGTAAATTTTTTGACCGCATCTACTATCTCCTGTTTTGCCCCATAATTCAAAGCCAAAACCATCGTTACGCCTGTATTGCCTTCGGTTATATGTTCTGTTTTCTTGATTTTGGCCAGGATATATTCCGGGAGGGGTTTTTCTTTCCCGATAACTTTAAATCTAACATTATTTTTATTTAGTTCGTCAATCTGTCTATCTAAGAATTTACTCAACGAACGCATCAGCATATCAATTTCTTCTTTTGGCCTATTCCAATTTTCGGTAGAAAAAGCAAAGAATGTCACTGCCTTAATCCCTAATTCCCGGGCAGCATTTACAATCCCTTTAATCCTTTCAATACCTCTACGGTGACCGGCATTGCGAGGCAAGCCCCTTTCTTTCGCCCAACGGCCATTGCCGTCCATGATTATCGCAACGTGTTTAGGGATATTATTTTTGTCTAACATGTTAATGACAGATACCAAGTTAAATCCCAATAAGTACCAATAAATACCAAATCCCAATTAAATCCCAAATCCCAATATCCAATTGGTAATTGGAAATTGGAGATTCATTGGTATTATTGGTATTTATTGGACATTGGAAATTAAACTATTCGAATTTTAACATTTCGAATTTATTGATGCACCCGATAATCTATATTCGGGAATATATTATCCTTGTATTCAATGTCAGCCAGCCAATCTTCATCGATAGAGTTTGATTTGATGTCTTCGTATAGACGGTTAAATCTTAAGAGGTGGTCTTTTGTGCGACGCACCGCATAACTGGTATGCGTACCCGTACCCATAATAAATGCCCAATCAGAACTCTGGGCCAAGAGTAATTCTCGCAGTGCCTGATTCAATGCCCTTTTATATAAGCCATTCGGGTTAGGAAAACTCTTTGCCAGTTCAGTCATTCTCTCTGAGGCAGAATGCAGATGTCGATAAATCCAGTCATTGGCACCCTGTAACCACATCTCGCTATATCCCTTCCAGCCCCAGCTGGACAGTGAGGGCGTAATTACCTGGTTACGCGGATTTTTGGCTAAATATTCCGAAGCTGTAATCAAACGTATCTCATCCTGGTCAAATGCGAGCTTTCTAAAAAGAAAATCTAACCAAAGCGGACCCTCATACCACCAGTGACCGAACAATTCCGCATCATACGGAGAAACGATTATGGGCTCCTTCTTCATAAACTCAAAGAGATACTCTACCTGTTTCTGGCGATTAAACATAAAATTACCCGCGTGTTCCGCGCACTTCTCCCTTGCCCACTGAGGGATATAGGGTTCTTTATGATTATCAGAACCGGTAATACGATAATATTTTATTCCAGTATTTATTCTTACTCCATCAGGATGAATATATGGTTTTATATAATCGTATTCCAGATCAAAACCGATATCCCGATAAAACTCGCGATAATTACAATCGCCGGGGTATCCCTCAATAGAAGACCAAACCTGCTTAGATGATTCCAGGTCCCTGCCAAAACAGGCTACACCCGTGCCCCGGCAGTAAACCGGTGCAAATACGCCGTATTTTGGCCGCGGGCTTCCATGTAAAATTCCGTGGGCATCAACAAAAAAATAACGAATCCCCGCCTCTTTCATAATTTTATCATGGCCAGGATGATAGCCGCATTCTGGAAGCCATATTCCTCGAGGGCTCCTGCCGAATACGTTTTCATAATGAGTGACTGCAACCTTAATCTGCGCCCTGACTGATTCCCTGCAGATATCCATAAGCGGCAGGTATCCGTGCGTTGCTGCGCAGGTGATAAGTTCTAATTTACCCAAATCCTGGAAAGTCTTAAAAGCAAGCGCAAGATTACGATTATATCTTTCAAAGGTATCGCGCGCCTTACAGAATTGATCTAAATACATAATAGCCAAGCTCTGGAAATTAGGCTGCCATGCAGTCCTTTCTATCTCTCTGTGCGCTAATTCAATAAGCTTGTTTATATGTTTTAAGTAACGTTCTTGAAGCAGAGGGTCGCAAAGCATAGAAACAAGCGTCGGGCTTAAGGCCAGGGTTATACGAAAATCTACTTTGTCATCTATCAATTTCTCAAAGAGCGATATCAAAGGAATGTATGTCTCGGTTATCGCCTCATAAAGCCAGTCTTCCTCTAAAAAATCTTCATACTCCGGATGCCGAACATACGGAAGATGACCGTGCAATATTAAACAAAGGTATCCTTTATGATGCATTTTTGTAAATCAACTGATTTTAGTATCTCTGGAAACTATGGGCGTGATGGTGCGCTCTTCTGCATTATCAGAGGAAACTGCTTTCACCGGAATAACCTGCTTTCCGTCTGGAAAGGCAAACCTTAAAGTAAAAGTCCCGTCGGGCCTTAATTTTATTTCTCTACCTTGAATAGTTACCTTTGCATCGGGTTCTGTGGCGCCATAAACAATCAGTTCACAATCTGCCGCTAGCCAGAATTTCTTTTCCTTGGGAATCTTTTTTACAGGGCTTGCTACAGAGGTGATTCCTGGAGAGGCGAGAACACCTGAGAAAAGAACTTTCTTTACCCTTTCCTGCCAGGCCTTGCCAATCGGAGAACTTCGTCCCAATCCAAAA
>Ga0315282_10009836_pt1 | contig 15130 bp, 16 predicted proteins | sample YL17G07_20_MG_FD_203693 | JGI IMG/M metagenome (GOLD analysis project Ga0315282, IMG submission 203693) | Sediment microbial communities from Yellowstone Lake, YNP, Wyoming, USA - YL17G07_20 | ecosystem: Environmental > Aquatic > Freshwater > Lake > Sediment | place: USA: Wyoming | collected... | reverse complement strand
AAAGCGACTTGGGAGATCTGGGTTGAGTTTATTGTGGAGTTATCTATTAGGGTCGTCTTGTTGGCTACGTCGGTGATCCAGTAACCGTAGTCCCACCAAGCAGCTACAACCGAGCTAGCATTGAGGTTGTCTGACATCCATGTGAGCGATTCCAACCAATCTCCATAACCCTCACGAATGGGAATGCTGGATGTCGCGATCGTCGCAGGTTGGTATGCACTATCGACCCCCCTCCATAAGGTAGGAAAGATGATCAACAGAAGCAGGATGAACGCCAAGACTCCGAACTCAGAGCCGACCCGTGGCACAAAGCGTGTCTTCCGCCTTGAGAAAAAGGTTGTCCCTCGGGCTATATCCGCGAAAGGTTTCAAGATCTCTGAGGAAGCAAAACCGCCTAGCATACAGAAGGCAGGAGCCATTATCAGGGTCAACCTGACCATAGAAGCGGCGAAATACATTGAGGTAAGCCCGAATAATGTCAGGAAAATGTCAGCATTTGTTCTTCTACGCATAGTGAAGTAGAAACCTAAGGGCGCAAGAAATAGCAGAAGCCCGAACTCATAATAGAAGGCTGCCCAAGTTGCAGGTCGATGTTCCGCAACAGACTCGACAATAGGCATATCGAGTCTAGCAAAAGGATTCAATACGGATAACTCTCTGAGACTGAAACGTGTACCGAAAGAGATGAGCCAGTAACAGGAAATGGAGACCAAAAGTACAGCCAAAGAGATTACAAAGACTCTGAATCTTCTTGACTCAACACGGCGTGAAGCCTCATAAGACAATAGTAGAAGCATTACCGCATAGACTGGGATAGTTGCAATGGACTTATAGGCACTTAGCCCAGGACGAGGTATCTGGATCGCTATCAATAGACTGAGAAGCATCACTATTGCATATGATATTAAGACACGGGGATTGTACCTCTTCAGCATGACAAGAAGAGCAGTAAAAACCGCTACGAGATCCATCGCATAGTAAGATGCTGTCCAGCTCGCATGTAGGAATCCAAGTGAGAGACCTCCAGCTACCGCATAGCAAATGCCCCTGATGTTGGACTGATTTTCCTCAAGCGAACGAAGATAGAAGAAAGAGACCAGAAGTATAGCAAATACTCCAATGGTCTCATGCTTATAAAATCCGAGATAAGTTCTGCTGATATAAGCAGGATTAATCGCCAAGAAGAGCGCTGCAAAGAGCCCTGCTTCCTCACCGCCCACGTACTTTGCGAGATAGTACATGACCACACAGGTAAGTGCCCCAATTACAGGTGGAAAGAAAATGCAGACATCTAACACGCTAACTTGAAAACCAAGGATTCTCAGAAGTAAGAAGAGAATCGCTCCTGAGAAAGGTAGACCAGGAGGTGTTGTCAACGCAACCTCTCTACCGTATGGATACCAGCTCTTAGTATCACGCCAAGTGAAGAAATTTGGAAACCCATTCTCTATCAGGAAACGTGTACAACGATAATGATAGAAGGGATCAAACTCAGAGAGATAGGATCCCCATCTAAGCGGTAAAATTCTTACCATGAATGCAAGAAGAACAATCAAGAAGAGGCAGGAATTTCTAAACAGAACATCCTGAGAGATCATTGGACGAAGAGATAAACTAAGCTCATCGACGAAGGTTTGAACAGATTCTCTGAAACTTCTATTCAGAGAACCACCCGGACCTCCCACTAACATTGATCCCCCAAGGAAGGTTTCGATCTATCTCAAGAATCGAGATTATTAAAGCGTTTGCAGAAGCTGCCGAGCAATTTTTAGTAGCTAAAGGTTTTTGAGATTGCTGGGCAAGCGCTTGATTCTATTCATATGAGGATCTATTCGAAGATGCTAATGTTTCTTAGAATAACTTCGCATCTTGAAGTCACTAGTCCTCTTGATGAGTTGCAATGTCCACCTTTTCTGGAAAGAAGGACAATTTCTTACCGCACCGGGGACACACCCCACCGTTCTCCTGAATTATCTCTTCAGGTGCCTTGAGTTCTCGCCCTTCGTAAAGGACAGCACCACAATTGTCACAAACAACCTGTTGTGGCATAGTTAACGCCTACTTTGTAGGATTTGAGGAAATATTTAGTATTTTAACATGCTTCTTCATGCCTTAACTATCAAACTTCTGACGACCCGTTTTCTTTGAGTCTTCCCTGTTTAGATTTCCAGTTTTTCTTGGAGGGACACTGAAGGTTTATGCAGAGAGCCCAAGGCCTACTTCCAGATCGCTTGACGAGTACTGTAGGAAAACCACAAATTGGACATAGAACCTCTGTAGGAAGAACGGTGGCTCCTTGTGGTAGGGGAGCGGAAAAAGTACATAATCCTTTCAACTTGTTTGGACAGGCAGCAAACTGCTTTCCACTCTTTCTCGACCTTAAGAGTAAGATACTCTCATTCTTACAAACTGGGCATGGACCTAGAACTCTTCGCTTGAGACGGGAGTTCTGGATTGCTGTGTTCAACTCGTTTCCAATCGTTAATTCTTTCTCTTTGAGAACTCCTAGGATGGGCTTAAGGTTTCTAACCACTTCTACCAAGAGATTGCTTCTATGCAGTCTCTCATCTTCAATCAAACTCATTTTTTCCTCTAGTTCCCTAGTCATCTCGACGCTAAGAATCTCTGGGCAGTATTTCTCAAGTGTATCAATTACCTCTACCCCTAGAACACTGACTTTCATTCTATCGCCGTCGACGTATCCACGGTCGTATAGAGTCTTGATAATCTGGCTCCGCGTAGCTTTTGTACCGATATTCTGATCGTCCATCAACTTCAGCAGGCTGCTAGGATTATACCGAGGAGGAGGCTGAGAGAAGCATGCTCGAATCTTTGCTGATATGGGAAAACGGTCTCCCCGATTCAACGCTGGAACTATAAGTTCAGCATTCGAACCGTACTTCTCATAGGAATCCATCCAGCCCCTGCTGATAATTCTTCTACCCCTAAGCAGGAATGAGTGTTGACCACATCTAACTGTAATCTTAACATCTTCTTTCAAAGCAGGTTTCATGAAGACAGCTAGAAAACGCCTCACTATCAGATCGAATATCTTCCACTCTGAACCTAGAAGAGGCTTATCCGGCTCTTTCCCAGTCGGATATATTGCTGGATGAGCTGGGTCTATTCTCTTTCCCTCATTTGGAATCATGTTCCCACTCGCGATATCTAAGGCGAGACTTCGGTATTCTTTGAAGTTGGAGAGACTCTTCAGAATGTTTTCAAAGCCAATGTCTGGGGGCAGTTTTTGGCTGTCTGTCCGGGGATAACTGATTAGAGCTGCGAGGTAAAGTCGCTCAGCTATCTGTAACGATCGGTATGGAGTGAACTTGAAGAAACTGTAAGCCTCTCTCTGGAATGTACCTACATCAAAAGGAATCGGAGGAGGAACCTCAGAGGATTTGAGTTGAATATCGTCTACCATTCCCAGTTTGCCATCGCACTCTCGTGCGATCAATTCGACTTCAGACTTGCTCCGAATCCTTGGCTGCTCAAACTCCAACGGGAAATCTTCGTCATGGATTCTCAGAGACGAATCTAAGGTCCAGAACGGAATTGGCACGAAAGATTCTATGGACTTCTCTTTCTCGACGAGGAACTTGAGTGTAGGTCCTTGGACTCTGCCTGTGCTCAAAGTATAGTATCTGCCCATCTTCCGTATAGCGGACATCAGGGCTCGAGAAAGATTCACGCCATAGAGAAAATCTATCTCATGTCTTGCCAGCCCAGCCTCTATTAGAGGAAAGTCCAGCCCGGATTCAAGATTACTATATGCTTTACGAAGGGCTTCCGCAGTTAAAGTGCTGAATTTCATACGCCTAGCTTGGTTTTGCTTCTCGTTACAAGCATACTTCAGGACATTGTAACCTATCGTAGAACCCTCAAGATCATAATCACATGCATTAATGAATTCGGAAGCGTTCTCCGCGATTTCAGAGATTAGGGAGATAAATCTCTTGATATCCCTGTCATCCTTAGATACTTTATACTTAGGAAGCCATGAGAGATTGAATATAGGATATACATCCCGGGTCAAAACGAGCGAGCGGGCAGCTACGGTATATAGGTGGCCGATAGCAGGAACGGTAATGAATCTCTTACCGTCAAATTTATGCTCATAATACGAGATTCTATTCTTCTCACGCTTGGTGAATCCTGATTCATCACTAAGCGCGCTTGCAATTCTCTCAGCAGCAGTTGGTTTCTCAGTGATGATCATGGCATAATTATCGCTTGGCAAGACAACAAGCTCCAGGTACGAGAAGCTAAAGGACTTTTCATTCAATTTATTAATGAGTTAAAAAGCTTCCTTTTGAACGAATAATCTTCACTTGAGTCACCGTCGTGAAGCATATGAGTTGTCCGATATGTTCTAGGGCAGGGCAGGATGAGGGGGGACTCTGTTCTGATCATCTTATCGCGTTGAGGAGAATTGTGAAAGCATTCGAAATTTGGAACAAAGCCTATGGTGGTATCTCAAGGAGCGAGTATCTGAGAGAAATCCTCAACAGACCAGAAACGGGAAAGCTAGCAATTGAGGCAGCACAGTTTCTTTTGCGAGAGAATGGTAACATGAATCTTTGGAAGATTATTGCTGGAGACTAAAACGGAATGACAGACATTCTTGTGGGCATTAACAACCGTCTGAAGAGGACACGAGGCTACAGATGGGCTAGGTTTTCCAGAAGATATAGAGTGCCGAATATCATACCGTCGTCAACCTTGAGAATCGCTATCATAATGATATTCTCCATCTTTATCCTAGGAGGCGGAATCTATAACATCATGGAAAAGCCTCTGGCGATAACGCCGGGTCCTCAACAATCATGGACATTCTATATCCCATACGACATAAACAAACAGACATTGAACGAAAGCATTATTGCAATGCTTCTTTTCGTTATGGGGGTAGCTGGCTACTTTGTCTATTACTTGAGTACGAGGTATGTCTATTCACCGAGAAAGGCGTGGGTTTTTGCCCTGATCGGGATGAGTATGCTAATAATCGCCTTCGTAGGTTTTCAGTATTCTTTGAATCTTAAGATTCCTAGTGGCTGACTACCAAGGATCCGGCTTGAATCCTAAGATGTATGCAGTTGCATTCGTGATAACGTGAAATAGCGGAGTGAAGAAAACGGCGGAGAACATCTCTTTACTAGTCAAACATGAAAAAGGAATCACGAAAACGAGTGCAAAAAGCACAAAGCTCAATTGGTCAACGATAGGAAAAATTGAGCCAGGATCAATTGATAAACGCCTCTTTACAAATGCACCTGCAAGGTCGCCGAATAGGGCACCAAATGATAGCAGAAATCCAACAAAGAACTCCCCTTGGATAACCCCAACTAGTGTCCCCGCTATTAGACCAGATATGAATCCTCTGATAGTCTTGTGTGAACCGAATATTGAGCGTCCATCAATAAATTTGAGACCACCGTCTATGGCGGTACCTCCACCAAAGATCGTAGGGGTAGCGTTTGCGACATAGGCGGGGAGAAATGCGTAAAGAGCAAAGAGAAGAGCTATGAAGTTGATTTCCATACTTTTGTCATTGTAGTTCGGATGATTAAAACACTTTGAAGATGACAAGGAATTCAAGATGAACCCTGTATACCATTATCAGTCAGTTTTAGAAGACAAGAGGAAGCTGATCCCAATTGGCGGGGTTTCACCAATTCAGCCTTCTTTATTGAAGAATCATTTGTAGAGCTAAGGCAGAGTATCAAATCGGGCCAGAATCCCAGCAGACGAGCAGCAACCGGTTCGATTGATTGCCGCCCATAAGTCTCCTTTTCTTCAAAAACACTTCTCACCTGACTGGTAAGAAGCACAGCAATCCCTTTCGCCTTTGCAGTTTCTGCAAGAAGGGCCAACTGCCTATTCATCTGCCGATTTAGAGCGAATGTCTGTTTGCGATCGGCGAGTTCCAAACGATAGAGAGAAGAAATTGTATCAAATATGATGAGTCTAATCTTTGGATTGATGAAGCTTCCAAGGGTCTCAATTATTTCAATCTGTCTTTGAAATGTCCTTGGGGAGAAAACCATTATTCGCGGAGCTACAAGCCCGAGATCCTGAAGTGCAATCTGAGATAGTCTATCAAGAGAGAACTCACCGTTGGAATCTACATATATTGTGCCATGACCATCTTTGGCGTAGTTGACCGCACATTGCATGGCTAAGGTTGTCTTGCCAGTACCAAACTCTCCAAAGATTAGCGAGAGACACCCGAAAGGGAATCCGCCGTCTAGAAGATCATCTAGACATTCGACCCCCGTATTGATGAAATCGCGTTGCAAGGACAAATGAATTCAACTAGGATATATCAAGACAGGATTAAATCTGATGTGATATGCTTCACATCAGAAAAAAGGCTCACTACAAGAGAGCATATTAGAATTAATATATAGAGATCAATAAGCCCAAGACTCGATTGCAGTCTAGTGATAAGAGGATGAAACAGGAGCTTACTGTAGCAATCGCAACGCTCTCAGGCTCAATTTACTATAAGCTAGCGCAAGAATTGAGGAAGAGAAAAGTGAATTTCGTAAGTTTAGATCCGAACTCAGAAATCCCCCCACATGTCAATCTCATTCTGACGACAAAAGAAGAGCGACGTTTACTGGGTCATCCGAATGTTTTCGTTTATAATGAGGACGAAGATACGGTTGGATTTATTGACCGAGCCATTCAGACTGCTTATAGAACTGGAAAGGTGAAGAGAATGACAATAGGGGTAGATCCGGGGAAGAATTGGGGGATATCAGCCACCGCAGATGGAAGACTGCTACATAGTGGTGGATTCAGATCTATGAAGGATGTTGAGCAAGAGATTCAGAGACTAGTTACTGTAGTTATTGCAGAAGAATATGTAATCAAGATAGGCAATGGTTCTGAACCCTATCACAGCCAAATTATATCCAAGCTAAATGGATCGCTACCAAAGGACGTGATCATAGAGTCTGTACAAGAAGAAGGCACCTCTAGAAGCTTCTTATGGAGAAGAAAGGAGGAGCGAGTTGATGCGGCATCAGCTGGACGCATATGTTTCAGAAAGGGAAGGAGAATCCCCAGAAAGATTCAGGCTGAGTCAGAAGGTAGTTAAAATCAAACAGAATTTCACCAACCGTAGTACAGTCGTTCTCCGAGAATCTGGGGTAGCCCCGAGGCTATGATTGAGTTGTAGACCTTGTCTATATCATATCTAACCCTTCGATGAGAGATGCTAAATTCATTCTTTCCTAGAATATCCAAAATCATGTAGCTGGCCATCGGATTCCGATCTCTAGGTTGACCGGCACTACCAGGATTCAACACATATTTTGAATCCCCGAGTTTCTTCATGAATGGGATGTGTGTATGCCCAAGAATAACAAGGTCGGATGAGGTTTCCTCCAAGAAGCTCTCGAAGAGTTGGTCACTTGTTTCTGGATAAATATACTCATCCAAGAACGACCTTGGAGAACCATGACAGAAGAAGATCCTTAGACCAGAGATCTCAACTTCAGATTTCTCTGGAAGAGAGAGCAGGTATCTTCGTTCTTGGATTGTCAGCTTTTGATAGGTCCAATGACAGCTTGCTTCAGCGATTGGGTTATATCCATAGGGTCTATTTTGAGCAGAGTCTCGATCATGATTCCCCATTACTGAGGTGATGCCGGATTCTTTTGCGATGGATATGACATCACTTGGAAATGGATTATAGTCAACCAAGTCCCCAACGTGCAGGATCATCTCAACTTGACCCGCGTCTCTTAGCACCGCCAACAGTGCAGGTGAATTTGCATGTATATCCGCAATTAGGAGCACTCTAATCGTAGTTTTCCCCCTATCTCTGAAAGCCCCCAGCTACGATAGAAAATCTCTCCATTGTTTCATTTTATTGACTCATCAAGTAAAGTGGTTTTTCAAGTCATATTTACGGCAAATCCGTTACTGATTAAAGGAAGGAATAGATTAACCTAGCAGCCGACAGTTAGATGGAGGAACTCTCTATTGCCAGATTTAAGGGCTTTTCTTACAGAGCTGGAAAGGGAAAGAGAGCTGCTTAGAATAGGAGAAGAGGTAGACACACGGTTAGAAGCTGCCACCATAATGGGACTTCTTGACAATGGTCCTGCGGTTTTGATGGAGAAGGTGAAGGACTACAGGACTCCAATAGTAGCAGGAGTATGCGGTACCCGTGATAGAATTTGTAGAGCGCTAGGAGTTTCGAGGGAAGAACTGCATGAGAGATTGCTGTACGCGATAAGGAATCCTGTCTATCCGAAGATAGAGAGCGAAGGACCAGTAAAGGAGATCATTGAATCGCCAAGATTGAGCGACATACCTGTTCTTACACACTTCCAGAAAGATGGGGGACCGTATATCACCTCTGGAACCGTTGCAGCAAGAAGCATGGATGGGAAAATGGAGAATGTTTCCATCCATAGGATGCAAGTCTTGGATGACACTCATCTTGCGATCAGAATTGTGCCTAGACACTTGTACAAGCTTTTTCAGATGCATAAAGAAGCGGACAAACCACTTGAAGTAGCAATATCAGTAGGATTACACCCCGCGATTATGTTGGCAGCTGCTTCGTCGGCTCCTTTTGGTGTAAGTGAGTATGGGGTCGCAAATACGTTGCTAGGAGGAAACCTGATACTCACTACCTGTGGGGACGTGAGTGTACCAGTACCATGTGATGCGGAACTTGTACTGGAGGGAAGGATCCATCCCGATCAATATGTCGAAGAAGGGCCTTTCGTTGACGCTACAGGAACTTACGACATAGTCCGTAAACAACCAGTAGTGGAGGTTACACGAATGATGCATCGAGAACAATTCATCTACCAGGCACTGCTACCAGGTTGGAGCGAACACTACCTTCTAATGGGATTGCCACGTGAGGCTCAAATCTGGGAAAGTGTAAGAAGAGCCGTACCTTATGTTAGAGGCATAAATCTAACCCTTGGAGGATGCAGCTGGCTTCATGCTATAATATCTCTTGAGAAGCAGTCTGAAGGAGACGGAAAAAGCGCTTTGATAGCCGCTTTTGCAGGTCATAAGAGCCTGAAACATGCTGTTGTAGTGGACTCAGACATCGACCCCTATAACCTAGTAGAAGTAGAGTGGGCAATAGCAACCAGATTCCAAGCAGATAGGGACCTGATGCTAATAATGGGTGCAAGAGGCTCAAGCATAGATCCATCTGGGGACCAAGAACTTGAGTTAACAACGAAAATGGGAATTGATGCCACAAGAAAACTCTCGAAACCTAAAGAAGCATTCAGCAAAGCAACATTCTCAGAACTGCATAAGAAGAGGGCAAAAGAGATCTTGAATAGAGCTGGCGGCAGGAACAGCGACTAAGATTGCTCTTAACTAAAGAGGAAGAAGCAACATTAGATGGAGAATATGGCTTAGCGAAAGCCACCGCTATGAAACTACTTGTTACTATTGGGGAGGTCTTCGAAGCAAGAAGACTCGTGAAGGTGAAGAGTGCCCAAATTTCAGGTATAAGCTACAAGAACATCGGAGATCCTGGACTGCGTTTCCTCCAAAGGCTTCGAGACCTAGAGTCAAAGGTAACTGTGCCTACAACTTTGAATCCGGCAGGGATGGATCTCCTCAGATGGAGGGAAATTGGGTTCGAGGAGGAATTCGCAGAAAAACAGTTGCGTGTAGCTGATATTTTCAAGAGTATGGGTATTGCCCCCAGTTATACATGTACACCCTATTTGGCTGGCAATTGTCCTGCAAAAGGCGAACATATAGCTTGGGCAGAATCTTCTGCGATCGTCTATGCCAATTCAGTGATTGGAGCGCAAACAAATAGAGAGGGTGGACCTACATCGCTGGCTTGTGCAATAATCGGGAAGACTCCACTCTTTGGGTTGCATACGAGAAATGGGAGAAGACCGAGCCATGTGATAAGACTCAAGTTTCGTATCAACAAAGCAGTTGACTATAGCGCATTGGGATACACGATAGGAAAGATAAGTGGCTGCAAGATTCCTTTCATTGAGGCTTCCCTTATCCCTAGCGCAGATGAGTTGAAGACTCTCTCGGCTAGTCTTGCTGCATCCGGCGAAATTCCGATGTTCTATATACGGGGTGTCACCCCAGAAAGTACTGAAGTCATTAAGGAATTAGATGAATGCGAACATATTGAGATAGAAAGATGGAATCTTAGAGAAACATTAGATGAGCTCTCGACCAAGGAGGAATTCGATTTTGTATGCATAGGTTGTCCACACTGCAGTCTCTCTGAGCTTGAGAAGATTGCGAAAATGCTGGGGAAAAAAGAGGCTAAGAGGAAACTTTGGGTCTTCACTTCGCGCTATATCAGAGAAATTGCTGAGCAGAAGGGGTATGTCAAGAGAATTGAAAGCTCGGGTGGGAGGGTGATAAGTGATACTTGTATGGTCGTTTCACCATTAGAGAAATTCGGATTCTCTGGAGCCATAACAAACTCATGTAAGGCTGCTCATTATCTTCCGTCTACCTGCAAATTGAAGACAGATATACGCGAATTGAAAGAATGTATACGTGCTGCAATCAGCTAGCTGCATGACAAGACGGTATATTGGAAACGAGTAGATTTGGTATAGTCTTGGGATTCTGGGGTCAGAATTACGACTCCTATGAATAGAAGTTCTCTTGTAATAAGGAGTGAAATGGATTGAGTGAAGTAATACGGTTTAGTGGTCGAGGAGTTATCGGTGGTTTGGCAGAGGGACCAGCTCTTGTGACCAATCAGCCATTATCATTCTTCGGCGATGTTGACCCGAATACAGGAAACATAATCTCAGAAAGAAGTGAAATCAGGGGCAAATGTGTAGCTGATCATATTCTCATATTTCCTCATGGCCGGGGGAGTACGGTAGGATCCTACGTGATCTTTGCTTTAAGGGAAAATGGTGTCGCTCCGCGTGCCATAATCAATGAAGAGACTGAAGTTATCATAGCTGCAGGTTGCACGCTGGCAAATATTCCACTTGTTGACAGAATGAATGGGTTTGTGACTAGTTATTTGAGAGATGGAGATACTGTGATAGTTAATGGAGACAAGGGGTGGATAGAAATCAGAAGAAGAGGTAAGCCTAGACAGAAATCTCATTACGAAGACAGACAAAAACCAATATGAATTAACTATTAACTTTGAGAGATTGACGAATATGCCAAGCGAGGGGTATTGGGGTTTCATTAAAGACCCGATCCATGGATACATCAGAATCACCGATTTAGAAAGAAAGATCATAGATACCAGAGCGGTACAACGACTCAGACGGATCAAGCAGCTCGGGCCAGGAGCAGAGTATGTATATCCTGGTGCCAATCACACGAGATTTGAACATTCACTTGGATGCCTATATTTGGCAGGAGTATTTGCCGAGAACCTACCTGTCGGATTATCGAGAAGAGAGATAAGAGAGATCAGGATTGCTGCGCTATTACATGATGTAGGACATGGACCGTTCTCCCATGTATTTGAGCCTTTGTTTAATAGATGTACAGGAAAGACCCATGAAGACATGACTGAGTGGATAATAGAGAAGTCTGAGCTGGCGGAGACCCTAAGCTCAGAGGGCTTAGAGGTCGAAACGATCAAGAAGCTGGCTGTAGGGAGGAAGAAGACAAAGAAAGCCTTTCTGAATCAGATCATCAGGAGTGCCGTTGATGTAGATAAAATGGATTTCTTACTTCGAGATTCATACCACACTGGTGCAGAGTATGGGCAGATAGACATTTTTAGGCTCATATATACGATGGACGTGCTTGACTCAAATCTAGCAGTAGATCTGACAGCCCTACCAACTCTTGAGGCTTTCGTTATTGCGCGAATCGGGGCATTTAGGGCAGTCTACTTTCATAGAACTGTAAGAGCGTATCAGATAATGCTGGAAAGAGCGCTAAAGACGGCTAATGAAGAGATAGGATTTGCAGATATTCGATCAGAACAAGAATACTTGGACTTGGACGATTATAGTATGTGGATCAAACTGAAGGAATGCGGAAAATCAAGGGATATAATAAGAGATTTAGAGGCTAGGAGGCTCTTGAAGTGCTCATTCGAAGGATGCTTCTTCGCTAAAGATCCTATCGCAACGAGTCTACTAACTAATGAACTTATCAGACAAAGGCTTGAGGAGCAGATTGCAGAGAGTGCAGGATTGAGCCCAGAACAAGTCATAATGGATGTCCCTTCAGTTCCATCAGTTCCATATTACCATTCGCTGAGTACAGAGCCAATGGAGATCCCGGTCTTCTACAAGACAAAAGATGGGGAAAGAATACCAAAGAAGCTTGCTGAAGTCTCCAGAATAATTGAGCCACTTCGGGTTTTCATGAATATCGTGAGGGTGTATACTGATAAAGAAAATCGAGAGAAAGTTTCAGAATCAGCCAAAGAGGTACTAAGTGAACTCCCTATTTCAGCTGAAGTCTCGTACTAGGGCTGACAATTATCGTCTGATTCTTTCTAAAACTAAGAGCCATATATTCTCGGAGACTGCTTCAATAGGCATCTCACCTCTCACCACAGACCAACCAAACCTCGTTGCTAAGGAGAGATAGCAATCTCGCACTTTCTTCAAATAGGGCTCCTGTCTTTCATACGCATCCTTTGCTCTTCGAAAACGCTTTGCTGTAATATCAACTGGAACATCAAGTACGACCACGAGATCTGGAACTGGAAGACCCTTTTCTAACGCTAACATCCAATCCAAGTCAAGTCCATTAGCAAGACCATATGCCAGCCCAGACGGAATATATCTGTCCACCACCACAAATTTTCCCGAGTCCAACCAATGGACTATGTCTTCATTTCTCTCCCATCTATTTGCTGTGTAAAGCAATTGACGGACTTCTGGAGACATAAAGAGTTCTCCGTTAAGATGGGCCCGGATATTCAGCCCGACAGGAGTCTTATAGTCAGGAAAAGCAATTAATTCGCAATCGAACCCTGCGCCACCCAGTCTATCGTATAGGATCTTGCTCTGAGTTGCTTTGCCAGATGCATCAATGCCTTCAATACATATTAGCAAACTTCTGCAACCTTACCTTCGATTTTGCCTCGGCTGGGAGGTTGATTTGTTGATCTCATATATGAACACCCTAAAACATCTTTTGCAGAAGCTGAATGAAGCACCAGCACTGGGAAAAATATGGATACTCTCGATCGAGATATACGTCGTGTTAACGAGATTTCAAATTGCCAGTCTTATTAAGCAGTCTAAGGAGGAGCAGTATCAACTCCGAAATCTGTTGTATCCTCTCTGGATCCTCCTCTGAAGAGAGTTTCTCCTGTAGGTCCTTCAATTTGAGGAGCGTAGTCTTTCTGAGGTCTTCAAGTAAGATTGCCTCCTCAAGCACAGTATAGACTTCCTCTTCTTTAGTTCTGATAACTTTCTTGTTGCATTTTAGGCACCATATCTCCTCGTTTCGCTTAAAGAGGGGAGAACTACATTCGGGGCAGCTCTCTGAAAGCATTGTGGCCCCAGATCGCAGCCAGTCAGCCATCTTCTTGAGTTCCTCACCCAATCAAGTCACCATCTACAAGCAAAGGAAATCCGAAACAGCTAAGAGTAGACCTACTCTGAGCGTTGACATAAACGTTTTTAATTGAGCTGCTTCTCTCGTTTTATGAACTAGCATTTTGGAAGGGTCAAAATGGCCAAAAGGCAACCAAAGAAGAAGCAAATGGAACAATGTGAGGAACAGATTAAGCAGGCAATTACAATATTAGACAGGGTCTCAGAGGATAACACGACCCCGCGGAACATCAGGCGCGCAGCAAAGCAGGCAATAGACTCATTGCAGTATCTGGAGCATTCCCTAGCGATCAGAGCAGCAAATGCTATCAGCACCCTGGATGATATTAGCCAAGATCCTAATATGCCCCCTTATACTAGAGTAGTACTTTGGCAAGCTGTAAGCATTCTAGAGACGATCAAGGACTGAATGGGACGAAATCCGACTATATGGGGCAGAGGTTGTCCAAGATTTCCTGATGCAGTCTATTGTTGCAGGATACCACTATGGATAGAATGATTCTTTGAGTTTAAAATGTAATTGGCTTCATAGCCATTAGAGGAAGATGCGATGCCTCTAGCCTCTTTTATGATTAGATGCGCTCCTGCAAGATCAGTAGGGCGTAGCCTCTTTCACATATTCACAAAACCCTGATAAAAGCCAGTGGCTAGACAGCATAGTTCTAGAGCAGCAGAACCCAGATGCCGATTATATCGAGCCTTAGAGATCAAAGCAAGTGGCTTTCTTCCTGTGACATCTTCAAGGTGACTGAAGGATACTCTGAGATTGAGTCAGAGATTCCAGTTATCTCTGATACTTGAATTAGCTTCCCATTCAGCTAAGCCCCTCTATTCTTGGTGGCAGCAAATACATCCTCTCTACAGAGACCCATTACCAACTCTACGAAACGCCCTCATCCGCGGGGTATTAGAAACGGCGATCGGAGGTCCAAAAGAAGGGAATGCCACTTGCTGCATTCAATGTCCCGTTAAGACAGGTCTTTAGAAGATATTCTGTCCATATGGTGAAGCCGTGCACAATCAAAGCTTTTATCATGCCAAGTTTCCTCTTCAATCACCATTGGCGCGGGGATTCCCAAGTCAGGTCTAAGGGGCAAGGCTCAGGAGCCCTAGCTTTTAGTTGAGAGACCTTGTGGCGCAGGCCTTCGAGGGTTCGAATCCCTCTCCCCGCACCACCGTGCTTCTCAAGCCATGATTCCAAAATTTTTGCCGAGTATGGATGTTGTATCACGATACTTCTAGGGTAGTATATGCAGGCAATGAAAACTACTCTCGTCGTTACAGTTGGAAACAGGGGTAAGGCGATCAGAGAATATGTAATCTACCCTGAATCAGGATGTGCAAAGACTTTGAAGTGATTTTATGAGATGAGACCAAAGAGGATACCATGAAGAGAATACTATCCAAGAGTGTCAGTAATGCTCTTAAACAGAGACCATGATTCTTGTGAGACGCTCAAAAAAGGTCTGGAACAGACGCTAGTATAGATTATCACGGACCCATGTTGACGTTAGATTGTTGTTTTGGGGCCCGTGTTGAAAATAGAGTATACACTATGATCAATCTTCAATAGTCGTCATGTCCCTATTACT
>Ga0315282_10009835_pt1 | contig 15131 bp, 14 predicted proteins | sample YL17G07_20_MG_FD_203693 | JGI IMG/M metagenome (GOLD analysis project Ga0315282, IMG submission 203693) | Sediment microbial communities from Yellowstone Lake, YNP, Wyoming, USA - YL17G07_20 | ecosystem: Environmental > Aquatic > Freshwater > Lake > Sediment | place: USA: Wyoming | collected... | reverse complement strand
TGGAAAGCGTGATGCTCGAGGACTTGCCGGCGGGGGTCGAGGGCGTGGAGGAACTCTATCCCGCGGGCGTTGGAGAGGCGGTTGGAGGATCCCAGGTCGAGGAAACGGGGGAGGCCGCCATGCTTTTCGTCGAGGAACTGGAAGAGCGCGTGGGCGTCTCCGGCGGCAAGGCGGCGGAGGTCAAGAACGAGTATGCCGTGGCGAATATCCTGGAGAGCGTAATGCTCGAGGACGTGCCGGCGGGAGAGAGGGCGTTGCTGGTGGAGGAGGAGGCTCCGCCGCTTGATGCAGGTGTCGTCAGGGCCGCTACGATCGGCCCTTCTTCCGAGACCTTCTTCGATGTCGGGGAGACCCCGGCGGCTAGGGAAAAAAAGATCGACGAAGCGGAGATCGCCGAGACCCCGGTGAGCGATCAAGTGATGCGGGAAATCGAGGAGTTGGAAAAGGAGATACTGGAGGCAGAAAGCAGCGGTACCGCAGAGGCTCTCGAGGGCCTTGAGGACGAGATAGCCGCCCTGGAGGATGAGATTCTCAAGGAGAAGGCGATCCCCGAGGATATCGTAGAAGAGATTTGCGAGTTGGAAAAGGAGATAGCCGACGCTTACGAGGAGACTGCCGCCGAATTGGAGACGGTTCCCGAGGCCATGGAGGCCCCCGAGCCCATAGAGCTGCTGGAGAAGATAATCGAGGCTCCGGGGGAGGTGGCCCCGGCGCCTCCGCCCGAGACGGTAGAGGCGCAGATGGCGGAGACGGTTCCCGAGGCCATGGAGGCCCCCGAGCCCATAGAGCTGCTGGAGAAGATAATCGAGGCTCCGGGGGAGGTGGCCCCGGCGCCTCCGCCCGAGACGGTAGAGGCTCCGCCTCCCGAGGCGGCCCCGCCGGTGAGCGGGGAGTTCGTACCCGAGGCGGCCGGTTTCGCCCCCGATGAGGAGGAGGCGGCTGGATTTGATATGGGCAGCTATAGCTTGGAAAGAGAGTTGGCCGAGCTTACAGGCGCCTCCATGCCGCAGCCGACAAAGAAAATAAAGATTCCCGTTAAACCGAAAGGAGAAGTCGGGGAAGTGGAGGAAATAGATAGAGGCAAGCCCGTTCCCAAGGTAAAGAGGGACAAGGCGGTGACCAAGAGTATTATCATGCGCATAATCGACGGCATTAAGAGACTGTAAGGGGTGCATGGCCAGTTGCGATCCTTCAAAATCGTTGTTACAGGGCCGTTCAGTGCCGGTAAGACCACGTTTATAAAGAGCATTAGCGAGATATCCATCGTCTCGACGGAGAGGGCCATCTCCGACTCCACGCGTAGGGTCAAGGCGGAGACTACCGTGGCCATGGACTTCGGGAGAATAACCATCTCCAAGGATATCGTGCTCTACCTTTTTGGAACCCCCGGCCAGGAGAGATTTGATTTCATGTGGCAGATCCTGTCCGAGGGAATGCTCGGATATATCCTGATGCTCGATGCCAGCAGGCCGGAGACCTTCACCGAGGGCAAAAGGATCCTGGAGTTCTTCGCAAGCCTTTCTGATGCGCCCTACGTAATAGGAGCCACCAGGATTCAAGATGATGATACCCCCCAGGTCATAGAATGGATAAGGAAGGAATTAAGCATCGACGGGGATGTCCAGGTAATCCCGTGCAACGCCATGGAAAAAGAAGATGTAAAGAAGGTGCTCCTGGGACTGCTCTACGATATCCTGAAGACCTTGGATAAATAGGCTTAACGGGGTAAGCCAATCGCTTCTCGTTCTCTCTTGATATGATGCATCATGTCGTAGATAGTAGATAGTAGATGGCGAATGGGGATGGGGAAGTGGTTGGAAATGGAAAGAGAAAACTGGTGGAAAGTTAATTCCCCCCATCTACCATCCACCAGATACTAGCTTTCTGGGGGTGGCGGGATTTGCGTATCGACGGCGCGACGGAGTTGGTGGGCATTATCGGTTACCCCATCGATTACACCCTATCGCCGGTTATCCATAACGCCGCCTTCCGCCGCTTGGATATGAACTGGCTCTATATCCCCTTGCGGGTTCCTCCCGGGGAGGTCGGGCAGGCCATCGGCGGCCTGCGGGCTCTGGGGTTCAGGGGAGCCAACGTAACCATTCCGCACAAGGTGGATGCGGTGCGCTTCCTAGATGAAACGAGAGGGGAGGCCGGGCTCCTGGAGACCGTAAACACCATAGTGCTGGAGAACGGAAAACTGATCGGATACAATACCGACGTGCAGGGGTTTAAGGGCTTCCTGAGAGAGTCGGGTGTGGGGGTGCGTGGAGCCTCGGCCTTGCTGGTCGGGGCGGGAGGAGCCTCGCGGGCCATTGCCCTGGCCCTGGCCGGGGAGGGGGCTTCGAAGTTGTTTATCATGAACCGGACGCCCGAGAGGGCGTGGGAGTTGGCGGCCCTGTTAAAGAGGGCCACTCCCCATTCCGAGATATCAATAAGGGCATTCGATTTCGAGGGTTCGCAGGTAATGAGTGAATGCGACATGGTGATCAACTGTACGCCCCTGGCGAATGCGGACAGGGACGAGCTTCCCCTCGACTACAACCGTTTCCGGGAGGGGCAGTGGGCGATGGACCTCAATTATGCGAGACGAAGTACGGCCTTCCTGGAGGAAGCCTCCGCCCGGGGTGCGAAGACGGCCAGTGGGGAGGGGATGCTCATTCACCAGGCCGCCGCATCCTTCAACCTGTGGACGGGTGAGGTTCCTCCCCTGGAGGAGATGCGCAAAGCGTTGAGTAAGGCTGTGTCCGGCGATTGAAAACAGAGGGATACGGGCATGCAGAAGCCTAAGAAAGAGAGGTTGGGCCAGATCCTGGTCAAGAACCGGATAATCACCGGTGAACAGCTGGAGGAGGCCCTGGAACGGCAGGGGGAAACCGGTGATTCCCTGGGCAGGGTGCTTATCGATATGAAGATGGTCAGCGAGGGCGCCCTGACCTCCATCCTGGCCCGGCAGATAGGGTTGAAGTACATCGACCTGGCAAATTTCGACGTGGACATCTCCGCCTCGTCCCTGGTGGATGCAGATGTGGCCCGGCGGTACACCCTTATCCCCGTGGGCTTCGACGGGGACAGGTTGATGGTGGCCATGGCCGATCCCACCAACGTCTTCGCCCTGGATGATGTGCGCATAATGACCGGCATGGAGATCGAGCCCATGGTGGCCACCAAGGAGGATATCGTATCGGCCATCAACCGCTACTGCCGGTCGGAGGCGGACATGGACCTCTCCGCCGAGGGTTTCACCGAGGATATAGCAGAGGTCGGCGAGGAAGCGGAAGCCGATAACGCCCCCATCGTAAAGTATGTAAACCTCCTTATCTCCGAGGCGGTGACCGACCGGGCCAGTGACGTGCACATAGAGCCCATGGAGAATGACGTTCGCGTGCGCTTTCGCATCGACGGTGTTTTACACGAGATCAGGCGCAACCCCAGGCAGGTCCATCCCGGGGTGGTGGCCAGGATCAAGGTTATGGCGGACATGAACATCGCCGAGAAGCGCCTACCCCAGGACGGGAGGGCTTCGGTGGATATCCGGGGTAAGCCCATCGATATCCGTGTGGCCTCCCTGCCCACCATCTACGGGGAGAAGATCGTCCTGCGCATACTGGATAAGAGCGCTTCCCTCATGAGCCTGGAGAAGTTGGGCTTCAGCGAGGACACCCTGGAGTCATATTCCAAGAGCTTCGGCAAACCCTATGGAACCATCATGATCACCGGCCCGACGGGAAGCGGAAAGACCACCACCCTTTACTCCACCCTTAACGTACTCAACACCTCCAAGAAAAACATCATCACCGTCGAGGACCCGGTGGAGTACCGGCTGCCCCTGATCAACCAGGTGCAGGTCCACTACAAGGCGGGGCTGACCTTTGCCTCGGCCCTGCGTTCCATCCTCCGCTGCGACCCCGACATCGTGATGATCGGCGAGATCCGCGACCCGGAGTCGGCCAAGATAGCCATCGAGTCGGCGCTCACCGGCCACCTGGTTCTCTCCACCTTGCACACCAACGACGCCCCCAGCGCCCTTACCCGCCTGCTCGAGATGGGCATAGAGCCCTTCCTTATCGCCTCCGCCGTGGACTGCGTGAGCTCCCAGAGGTTGACGCGGCGGCTGTGCGAACGGTGCAAGGAGCCCTATGAGCCCGATCCCGATTTTCTGGAGAAAGTCGGATTTACCTGGGACAACGGGCAGGAAGAGGTCCTGTTCCGTCCCAAGGGGTGCCCGGCATGCAACAACACCGGGTTCAAGGGGAGGATCGGCATCTACGAGGTCCTGGAGGTGTCGGAGAACATCGAGCGCCTGGTGGCCAGGAACGCCCCCCACGTGGAGATAGCCGAGATGGCGAAGTCGGAGGGTATGAGGACCATGCGCGAGGAAGGTTTTCTCAAGGTAAAGGATGGGACGACTTCTATCGAAGAGGTTCTCAGGGTTATCATGTAGAAAGGCAATTGGCAATACTACGACATAGCATGAAGTCCGAGAGGAGGAATCGGCTTTGGCTGGAAAGCTTGACATCAATGAGCTGCTGGAGGAGGTATTGGTAAGAGGGGCCTCCGACCTTCATATCACCGTCGGCGCCCCCCCGGTCATGCGCATAAACGGTGTACTGCAGCGCCTGGAGGAGTATCCCCGCCTGACTTCCAATGACACCCGGGATATGATCTACAGCATTCTAACCGCCCGGCAAAGGGAACAGCTGGAGAGCAACCTCGAGTACGACCTCTCCTACTCCGTTCCAGGCAGCGCTCGATTCAGGGTTAACGCGTATTTTCAGAGAAACAGCCTGGGCGCCGCCTTCCGTATCATCCCCTACCGCATCAAGACCATAGAGGAACTCCACCTCCCCCCGGTGCTGGCGGAGTTCTCCATGCTGCCCCGCGGTTTCATCCTGGTTACCGGGCCTACCGGCCAGGGAAAATCTACCACCCTGGCGTCCATGATCAATATCATCAACGAGTCCCGCAACCTGCACATCATCACCGTGGAAGACCCCATCGAGTTCCTGCACGTGCATAAGAAGTGCATCGTAAACCAGAGGGAGGTGGGGGGGGATACCCACTCCTTCTCCAATGCCTTGAAGTACGTACTGCGCCAGGACCCCGACGTTATCCTGGTAGGCGAGATGAGGGACCTGGAAACCATTTCGACCGCGCTCACCGCCGCCGAGACCGGCCACCTGGTCTTCGCCACCCTGCATACCCAGGACGCTCCCCAGACCATAGATCGCATCATCGACGTATTTCCCACCTACCAGCAACAGCAGGTGCGGATGCAATTGGCGGGTACTGTTCAGGCCATCGTCACCCAGCAGTTGTTGCCCACCACGGACGGCCAGAACCGTATCCCGGCGGTGGAGGTAATGGTAGCCACCTCCGGCATCAGGAACCTGATCCGCGAGGCCAAGGCACACCAGATCTACTCGGCCATGCAGGCGGGAGGGCAGTACAAGATGCAGACCATGGACCATTCCATCGCGGCGCTGTTCAAGAGGGGGATTGTCTCCTACGATATCGCCATGTCCCGCTGCAACAACCGGGATGAAATGGTGAGGCTCATCGGGTAAAGGATTTATGCAGGCGGTTCTCCGGATAGAGGATCTTCGAAAGAGCTATCGCACCGGGTGGCGAAAGCCGCGCCGAAGCGCCCTTAACGGCCTGAGCCTGGAGGTTCCCAGGGGAAGCATAATGGGGCTCTTGGGCCCCAATGGAGCGGGGAAAACCACTACCCTTAAGGCGGTTATGGGCTTGATCCGGCCGGACAGCGGCAATATATGGGTATTTGGCATTGACGGGATTACCGCCGAGGCGCGTGGAAAAATCGGCTTTCTTCCCGAGCAGCCATATTTCGACCTCTACCTGACCCCCCGCAGGTTGCTGGGGTACTACGGACGTCTGGCGGGCCTGAATTCTTCCCAGATCCAGTCCAAAATCTCCCACCTGCTAAGCCTGGTGGATTTGGGCGAGGTAGCGGACCTGTCCATGGAAAGATATTCCAAGGGTATGCTTCAACGTATAGGCCTGGCCCAGGCCCTTATCTCCGAGCCCGAATTCCTGGTCCTGGATGAGCCTTCTTCGGGCCTGGATCCCCTGGGCAAAGAGCAGGTACGAGATCTGCTGGAAGAGCTTAAAAGAGGCGGGAAAACCATCCTCTTGAGCTCCCATCAGCTCTCGGATATAGAGGAGGTCTGTGACGGGGTGGCCATAATCAATCAGGGCCTTAACGTGGCCTCCGGGTCGTTGGATGAGCTGCTGAGATCCAGGGATGAGTACGAAATTACCTTGGAGCGCCCCCTATCGCGCCTGAAAGGCAAGCTTCCGCCATCCGCCTCCTGGGTTGACGGCCAAAAAAAGACGATGATCTTAAGCAAGAAAGAGGTCAACGCGGCCCTGAAGGTCTTGCTGGAGGAGGGCGCGGAGATAGGGGAAGTGAGGCAGCGGCGCATGACCCTGGAGGAGTTCTTCTTTTCCCGGGTGGGCAAGGGAGGAGGTGAGGGCGGGAGGTGAGGGCGGTCTTCACCTTTTCCTGGAGTGTGGTGCTGGATGCCCTGCACCGCAAGATGTTCTACGTCATCCTGGCCCTTACCGTTATCCTCATTCTCCTGATACCCCTGCTTCCCAGCGCGGAGGTGGGAGTTCAGCTGGGCCTCATGCGGGAAGCCGCCCTCGGATTGACCAGCATCATGGCCTTCCTCCTCGCGGTAATCCTGGGTTCCACGATCATACCCGGCGAGATAGGGCGCCGCACCATCTACAATACCCTTTCCAAGCCCGTAAGCCGCTGGGAATACTACCTGGGGAAATTCCTGGGGGTCATGGTGGTGCTGGCGATAACCCTCCTGTTGACCTTGGCCATATTGCTGCTTTTCATCGCCGCCAAATTCGGTCTCTTCAACCCCGGCTTGGCCAAGGCCCTTTTCACCATTTTCCTGGAGGCCGCGGTGCTGGCCTCCGCGGCCATGGTGATTTCGGTCTATCTCAGCCCCCTGGTATGCGTGTTCCTGACGGGGCTTTTTTACGTGGTATGCCACGTGAAGGGGGATTTCCTTTACCGGGCGATGACCGGCTCAGGAAACAGCCCTCTCTTGCGGGGGCTGGCGGGTATATCCTATTACCTTTTACCCAACCTGGAGCGACTGAATATCAACGAGACCATAGCCCATGGAGAAAGTGCGTTCAAGGTGGGGGCCATGGAGCTGGTCCTGCTAACCGGCTTGGCCCTCGCTTTCACGGCGGTCATGTTGTATATCGGCGGCTTTATATTCAACCGGAGGGACTTATGAGAAAGAGTGGCCTGGTCCTGATGGTCATCCTGTTTTTGGCAGCCGTTCTTTTCCAGGTGGGAGTGGATAAGACACCGGTGGGGGGAGGCGATGGAGATATATTCCCCACGGCCACCAGCCTGTTGGATTTCCTGGGGGGAATCAGGCAGTATGTCGCATACACCCTTTACATTAAAACCGATAAGCTCCATCATGCTTATTACGGAAGCCTCAGTTCCGAAGTCGAGCTGGTACCCTATTTTATGCTCATATCCTCACTCGATCCGCATTATATTGACGCCTATTACATCGGTTCGGAAATAATTTTCGAGCAGGGCAGGATGGAGGAGGCCATCGACTTCAACCTGCGGGGCATTCGGGCAAATCCCGAGTCGGCGGACCTGTACGCCAGCCTGGCGGATTTATGCCTCGAGGAAAAAGACTACGAGGGGGCGGCCGAGGCATTCGAGAAAGCTTTGGAATACGAACCGGAGATCGTGGACAGATCGTTGCTTCTCATGGGTCTCTCGGCCAGCTACCATGCGATGGGGGATAATGTCAAGGCCAAACAGGTACTCGTTGATCTGGCCTTGTCTGATGAAATCAGGAAATTTCGGCGGGATCTCGAGGGTTGGCAGGTGAAGATAGTAGTTAGAAGCATTAACGATTTGTGGAATAGCATAGTGGGTAACGAGGGGAGCGGCGGGGAAGGGACACGGGGTTCGTAGATTTATCGGGCGGCTTTTCATCCGCCGCTAAATACGGGCCTGTTGCCAAAGTATATTGAGCGCTAATCGACCGATGGGGTCAGCCCCGGACATGGGACATATTTCACAGCGGTAGTTGAGATGGGGTCAGCCCCGGACATGGGACATCTCTCAACAAAGTCCGTTGCTTCATATGTATTACAGGTAATGTCCCATGTCCGGGGCTGACCCCATCGAAGTTTTACACGTTTGGGACTTTGGCATAAGGCCCATACCCATGTAAAGTAATCCGGTATATTTAACGATATATATCTAAATGAACTTTGTCATGTTGAAGAAGTTAAAATGTTGACATTTATGTTAAGAATGTTATATTTGTAACCTATAGTTTGAAATTGTTAATTTCCAAAGGCGGGTTTTAGAAGGAGAGTGAGCGGGCTGTGGCTCAAACCTATTCTTACCGGGTGAGAGACCGTCAGGGCAAGATTGTCACCGGGAAGCTCGAGGCCGATAACGAAGCCAGCGTCTCGCAACGTCTGCGGGAGATGGGCTATTTCGTTATAGGAGTGGAGCAGGAAAAAGTCTCCGTCACCAAGAAGGAAATCCATATCTTAAGGCCCAAAGCAAAGACCAAGGATGTCACCGTATTCACACGCCAGTTCGCAACCATGATCAACGCGGGACTTCCGCTGGTGAAATGCTTGAGCATCCTTTCCGAGCAGACGGAAAGCCCGGTGCTGACCGAGGTAATCGTGGACGTGCAACATGAAGTGGAAATGGGCAGGTCCCTCTCGGAAGCTCTATCCAAGCATCCCGATGTCTTCAAGGAGCTCTATTCCAGCATGGTAAAAGCCGGGGAGATCGGCGGCGTGCTGGACGATGTACTGCTGCGTATCGCGACCACCCTGGAGAACGAGGACGAGATCCGCCGCAAGATAAAATCAGCCCTCACCTACCCCGTCGCCATGTTCGCGATCTCCATGCTGCTCCTGGTTGTAATGCTGGTTTTCGTCGTTCCGGTATTCGAAAAGATGTTCAAACAAATGGGAGCCACCCTGCCCTTCCTGACCAAGTTCATCATGACCATAAGCCATTTCCTGGTCAGTTGGAAGGGGGCCATATTAATAATACTTCTGATAGCCGGAGCCGTCTTTCTGCGGAGATGGCTCAAGACGCCTGGCGGGAGAAGGGTACTCGACGGCTTGAAACTGAAGCTCCCGGTATTCGGGGTGCTCTTCCACAAGATGTCGCTGTCGCGCTTTTCCCGGACCTTGGGCACCCTGGTCGCAAGCGGTGTTCCCATCCTGCAGGCCTTGGAAATTACTTCCAACTCGGTAGGCAATGTGCTGGTTGCGGAGGCCGTTGAAAGCGTCAGGGCGGGGGTTAAGGAGGGGGATTCTATCGCCCGGCCCCTGGGCAAAAGCACCCTTTTCCCCCCCATGGTCACGCAGATGCTGGCGATCGGTGAGGAAACCGGCGCCCTGGATACCATGCTGAACAAGGTTTCAGATTTCTACGACTCGGAGGTTACCTCCAACGTGGAGGCGCTGACCTCCCTGCTGGAGCCCTTACTCATCGTTTTCCTGGGTATGGTTGTGGGCACGATCGTCATCGCATTATACATGCCCATATTCTCGCTTATCTCCGAGTTCAGCAAGCAGGCACAGTAAGCTGTGAGCACGGGAGCCGCAGACCGCGGAGGGGTTAGTCGGATTTTTCTTTGGCTGATGGACGGGGCAAAGCCTGCGATCCGTTCAAGACCATGAAGAGACCTCAAAAATCGGGCTTCAAAGGGCTGCTAAAGGATATTTACGCTTACGCAAAGAAATAAGACCAGGCAAAGGGTTATGGCCGCAAAATGTTAAAAAAGTATATTATTGACAATTACAATTAATTATATATAATATTTTATAAGACTGTGAAAACTATTAAAAAGTGCTAAAGTTGGTTAAATATGTTGGCGATGCATTATATTGACCTTTGGAGTCCTGTATTGTAAAGATGAGAGTTTTTGGGAGAAGCGGGAGCAGAAAGTGCTAGTTGTGGAGGGTAGGTGTTGGGTGATAAATTCAGCAACAAGCTGTTGACGGTCAATGAGGTCGCCAATATTTTGAGGGTATCCAACATGACCGTGTATCGCTTAGTCAAGAGCGGGCAGATTCCGGCCATAAGGGTGGGTAAGAATTATCGTATCAAGGAGAACGACGTCAGCGATTATCTATCCCGGGGAACACAGAGGGCGGAGAAAGGATGACTTCAGGGGGTAACGAATGAGCCCGAGGAAACCCAGCGTTGCCGTGGGATTGGACATAAGTACCAATTCCATTAAAGTAGCGGAGATAAGCTTGGGAAGAGGGGAACCCGTCCTCTCCAATCTGGGCATAGTCCATATCCCCGAGGGGGTCATCAGGGATGGCGAGGTTGAGGATGGAGTAACCCTTGCCGAATCCCTGAAGGAACTATGGGGTATGACCGGCATGAGGGAGCGCTCGGTCATACTGGGAGTTGCCAATCAAAAGGTTATCGTTCGACCCATCGAGCTGCCTTACATGGAGAAGGAGGAGTTGGACAGCGCCCTTCATTTCCAGGTACAGGAGTTTATCCCCATCCCCATCGAGGACGCTATCCTGGATTTCGATATCATCGAGGAGTTTATGACCGCCGAAGAGGATAGGATGCTTACCGTTCTGCTCGTGGCGGCCCATAAAGACATGATCCAGAGCTTCATCGAGGTATTGAGGTCGGCCGGGCTCTCGACGTCGGCCGTCGATCTCAAGGCCTTCGCCCTCCCGCGTTCCTTGATCCCCAGGGAAACCCTCCAAACCGGATACGAGGAGGGCGAAGCCGTCTGCCTTATCAACGTGGGAGCCGGGATAACCAATATAACCATTCTCAAGGACAACATACCCCGTTTCGCGCGTTTCCTTTTGAGGGGAGGCGATGACTTCGCCGGGGTGATAATGAACCGTCTGGATATGGAGTTGGGGGAAGCGGAGGAAATCCGGCGCGGAAAACTGGTAAACCCCGAGGCCGAGAAGGTGCTGCAGCAGGAGATCTTCAACTTCGTGGGGGAGATCCGGCGGTCCATAGATTACTATATCGCCCAAACCCAGGAGCGGACCTTTAGCAAGGTCATACTTAGCGGGAGCGGATCGGTTACGGTCAACCTGGTTCAGGAGATGGGCCGGGGGCTACGGCTTCCGGTGGAGGTGGGCAAGCCGTTCCAGAACGTGCAGGTCGGAAAGCTACATTTTACCGCCGAGGAACTGGTTGAGATCGAGCCCTCCGTCGCGGTATGTGTCGGTCTGGCACTTCGGGAGGTAATAGAATGACCAGGATAAACCTATTGCCACCGGAGATAAGAGAAAAGGCGGAACGGCCCCGGCTCGCCCCATGGTTCATACTGATGGGCGTGGTGGTGATCGCCATACTGGTTGGGCTGTTTCTCTTGTTCAGTACCCAGAAGTCGAGCAAGGAGAATACGCTTAAGCAGAAGAATCAGGAATTGCAGGACCTGCAAAAACAGACCAAGCCGATAGAACAGTTCGAGGCCCAGCAGAGGGATTTGAACTCCCTCAAGCAGCTGTATGAGCGGGCCAACAGCGGGCGCGTGCCATGGGCGCAGATGCTCAATGACCTTGCGATGTACGTTCCCGAGGGCCTGGCTACCGCGTCGAATCCACGGGCACCCGCCATATGGCTCATAAAGCTCACCATAGATGCCCAACCACTGGAGACCATCTCCGGGGGGGCGGCGGGACAGCCGGCTGCCGCCGCTGCAGCCACTCCCATAACCATCGAAGGCTATGCCACACCGGCGTGGTTGTGCATACAGACCTGGCTTCCGCGGGCCAGCGATTTCAAGGCCAAGGGATTCCTGGATGCCTACCCCTACTACTATTATTTCCGGGGCCATCCCAAGGTCGCGGAGTTCTTCGTCAGGCTGCAGAACATGGATGAGTGGTCCAACCTGTGGATCTCCGGTTCCTCCCAGGAAACCATCGAGGAGTCAAGGCTTGTGCCGAACCCGGCCCAGCCGGGCCAGACCATGGAGGAGACATATTCTGATTGGGCGATACACTTTACGATCACGGGGCAGTGGAACCCGGAAAATGCCATTTGGCAGGGTACGGCACAGCAACCGCCGACCGCGGGGGGTAGTTAGCCATGAAAATAAAAATCGGTGCGGGAATATGGCTTTTATTGGGCGCGTTGATTTGCGTCGTGATTCTCGTCCTGGGGCTATTCATGGTCGTGTTCCCGCAGCGCAACAAGATCAGCAAGGTGGAGACGGAAGTAGATAACACCGAGGCAAGTATCCAGCAGGAGCAAAACCGGCTGAGCCAGCTGAAACAGTATGAGAAGGATCCGGAACAATTCATTCGCCAGATAGAGGTTCTTAAGGAGCGTATCCCGGAAAGGGTGGAGTTGGCGGATATTATCCAGCAAATTGACCACGCGGCGGAGGAAGCGGGCCTGGATTTCTTTTCTTTTACTCCCCAGGCACCGGTGATCTCGGAAAATTTCTACGTGGTTACATGCAGTACCGTTTTCTATGGTCGTTATTTCAACCTGATCGAGTTTTTCAACCACATCGAGAGGCTTCCCAGGTCGGTGAAGGTGGTACTTCTTGATATCGCGGCAAGCGACGACGGTCTTCCCTATCTTGAGATAAACATAACCTTCAGGGCGTTCTTCACCACGGATCAAGGCGTGGATAAGCTTGCCGGTGCGGGGGGTAAGAAATGAACCTCTTTACTCGCGGGGAAGGTTGTCTGGGAGTATAGATGGAGAGGATGCACATGCGGGCAGAGAGCATAAAGGGAGAAGAATTGAAGGGTGATATAGGGTACCGAGGGTACGCGCGGTTGTTTATGGCCCTGGCCCTGGCCCTGGTGGTCGTGACCGTATTGATCATGTCCTTTAAACCCGGGGTGGAAAACAAGGGGGACGTTCTGCTCTCCCAGGCTTTGCTCTCGGAAAAGACGGGACTTGAGATAGATTCACAAGGGCTCGCCTCGCGGGTGATTGAGCAGAAGTTTCAGATTCACATGGAGGAGATGGATCAGCAGATGGGGGAGATACCCTACGTAGAGGTCTGGGTGCTCAACGACCCCTTCTACCCTCTCATGGGTCCGGTAGCCGATCTCAGATCGAATGGTGGAAACTTATCCAGCAAGGAATGGCAGATGCTGGGTTTCCCGGATTATGAGGCGCAGGCCGGAGCCCCCGCCGGGGGGGCCCCGGCGCCCTCCCAGCCCCCGAGCTCGACCCCGGTGACCACCAGCGTGCCGCAGCGGGTGGTAATGGTAGAAGATATATACGAGATAAGGGGTATCAAGTACGCCACCATCAAGGTGAACGACCATAACTATGATAAGCTGAAAGCCGGCAGCGAGTTCGCCGACGTCTTCAAGGTGCAGGAGATTAAGGATAACCAGACCGTGGTAGTGCTGTGCGGGGACGAGACCTACGAGTTGAAGGTGGACCAGCTGAGGAAGATTTAACCAGTGGGAGGGTAAAGGGGGGCGGCTCGCAGGCCGCCCTTTTTATTTGTAGCCGTTGGTCAACAGGTAACAGGTGGGAAGAAGCTGATTTGGGAACCAGTACCTTAGTTTTATGAGGAGCATATCGGGATGTTGAGGTTTCTGGACGCGGGGGAATCGCACGGTAAGGGGATAGCGACCATCGTTGAAGGACTGCCCTACGGTATTCCAATTCGCGCCGGCGAAATCGAGTCGGAGCTGAACCGGCGGCGCCTGGGATATGGAAGGAGCGGTCGCATGGGGCTGGAGAAGGATGTGGTGGAGGTATTCAGCGGCGTGAGGTTGGGCGTGACCCTGGGGAGCCCGTTGACCATGCTGGTGAGAAACGCTGAATACGAGAAATGGTACGAGGCGATGCGGGCGGATGGGGAGAGAAAGGGCGGGGATATGACCCGCCCGCGCCCGGGACACGCAGACCTGGCCGGCGCGCTGAAATATGGGACCAGGGATGTAAGGGATATCCTGGAGAGGGCGTCGGCCCGGGAGACGGTGGGAAGGGTCTGCGCGGGTGCGGTCGCTAAGAGGTTGCTGGGGTTCCTGGATGTTTACATATATTCCCATGTCCTGGCGGTGGGGGGCATAAAAGCCGAAAGTGCGGTCGTAACGCCCGGCCTTGAGGAAATAAAGCGGGCCGACGAGGACCCCATGCGCTGCCTCGATGCCGCGGCATCCGGACGGATGAGGGAAGAGGTGGACCTGGCACGGGAGCAGGGAGACAGCCTGGGAGGTGTCTTCGAGGTCATCGCCTATGGCCTTCCGGCCGGTATCGGAAGTCACGTCCATTGGGATCGGAGGTTGGACGCCCGACTGGCCGCCTCCGTCACGGCCATACAGGCGATCAAGGGGGTGGAATTCGGGGACGGTTTCGCTCTGGCCGGCATGAGGGGATCGCAGGCGGTGGATTCCATTTCCCACGAGGAGGGGAGGGGATTTTTTCACCCTACCAACCATGCCGGGGGCCTGGAGGGAGGGATGACCAACGGGGAAACCCTGGTGGTCAGGGCGGCCATGAAACCCATACCCACCCTGGCCTCGCCTTTGGACTGCGTGGACCTGGTGACCAAGGAAAAAGTCAAGGCGGCGGTGGAACGGGCGGACTCATGCGCCGTGCCGGCGGCGGCGGTCGTCGCGGAATCGGCGGTGGCCTTCGTGCTGGCCGATGCGCTGTTGGAAAAGCTCGGCGGCGACAACCTGGAGGGGATCCAGGCGAGGTATAAAAAAATGTTGAGGGAGCAGGCGGATTTCTAAGGCAAGTAATAAAGCCGGAAGAGGTAATATCTTGGACCGTGGTAGTGAGGGGATCATAGCGATTATCGGCTTCATGGGAGCGGGGAAGAGCACGGTAGGAGCCCTTCTGGCCTCGAGGCTGGGGATGGTTTTCGTGGACCTGGATGAAGCCATTGTCTCGAGATCGCGGAAGAGCATAAACGAGATCTTCGCCGAGGAAGGCGAGCGGGGCTTTCGCGAGCGCGAACACGAGGCCTTGAGGTTGGAGCTGGAGGAGGGTAGCAAGGTCATTTCCTGCGGCGGCGGTGTCGTGCTGCGCGAAGATAACGTGAGGATGTTACGGGACAAGGCCCGCGTTTATCTGCTCAAGATCTCCAAGGAGGAGGCGA
>Ga0315282_10009834_pt1 | contig 15132 bp, 18 predicted proteins | sample YL17G07_20_MG_FD_203693 | JGI IMG/M metagenome (GOLD analysis project Ga0315282, IMG submission 203693) | Sediment microbial communities from Yellowstone Lake, YNP, Wyoming, USA - YL17G07_20 | ecosystem: Environmental > Aquatic > Freshwater > Lake > Sediment | place: USA: Wyoming | collected... | reverse complement strand
TCACCCTGGCGAAAGCCAGGGTCCAGGGTCTCTTCGCTCTCCCTTCCGCTTGGCTATCGAATGATTTTTCATGTAACTTACTTTACGCTCCGAGTAATAAGTTGCAATCAAATGCACACTATCGATACAGGCAAGCGCGACGTCCTCCCCGTCATTCCTGCGAAATTCTCATGCCGCGCCCTTTGGGCGTGGCACCCGCGAATGGATAAAAATGAACAACTAGCGGTTTCTAAAGGACATATGGCTACGCAAACGTCATTCCCGCGGAAGCCGGAATCCAGGCTATTACACCTGGGAATCCAAACCAAAGAGGCAGAAAAGCAAAGGCGGCCTGGCGGTCTTGGGCGGCATAACGGCGCTGGGAGCCATGACGCCTGGATTCCCGCTTCCGCGGGAATGACGAAAGGAGCTTGGGTGCCTATTGAGAAACAAACTGCCCTCCGCAGGACATTTTCTAAGGAAGCAGGAATCCAGGAATAACGGGATCGATAGAAAAAAAAGACTGGACCCCTGCTTTCGTCCTTCGACTTCGCTCAGGACCGTGAGCCTGTCGAACGGCAGGGGTGACGGGATTTTTTATCGTGTGGTGTTTTTTGATTGCAACTTGGTATGAAAAGTACGCCTCATTCCTCGCCTTCGCCCAAGCCTTGGTCTGCTTTGTTCTGACGCTCTGTATGCCTATCGTTTTTTGACGTTGTGTATCAGTGGGCCCTGTCCGGGGCGGAGCAGCAGGCCGTGGTGCAGGCGTCGTCATGGTGGTGATCGGCGGCGCCTAATTTTTTGACCGCCTTGAGCAGGGGTTTGATCGAAAGGATGAGCAGAGCCACGGCGCCCGCGATCTTGAGCGGTTCCGGGAAGAGTTCGGCCGCCTGTCCGACGACGGCCTGGGGAAGGATGCCCAGAACGGCGTAAATCCGGTCCACGGCCAGGCCGAAAGCGACCGCGGCCACGGATAGTGAGGCCAGGTAAATCGCCGTGGCCCGCCGGCCGAGCAGGCCGAAAATCACGGTCAGCGAAGTGATGTTCGTCGCCGGGCCGGCCAGCAGGAAGACGAGGGCCGCGCCCGGGCTGACGCCCTTCATGATGAGGGCCGCGGCGATGGGTGTCGAGGCGGTGGCGCAGATATAGAGGGGCACGCCGATCACCAGCATGAGGAGCATGGCCAGCAGCCCGCCCCCGAGGTAATGGGCCATGATCGCCGGCGGGACGAGCACGGAGATGGCGCCGGCCAGCAGCATCCCCACCGTGAACCAACCCGCCAGATCGCTCCATAGCTCACCCAAGGCAAATCCCAAGCCGGCCCGCACCTTCTCCAAAAAGGTGTGGTGCCGCTTGTGTTCCTCGGGCGGACAGTCGGTTCCAGAGCAGCAGGCATCCACGGGGCAGGACAGGTTCGGGACCGCAGCCTCGCCGGACGGCGCCCCCCGGCCTATCACGTTTTCCAGGATGCCGGCCGCGGCGGCCGTGAAAAAGGCGGCCACGGGCCGGGCGACGGTCATGAGAGGGTCCAGCAGCGCGTAAGAAACGGCAATGGAATCCACTCCGGATTCCGGCGTCGAGATCAAAAAGGCGGTCACCGCCCCGTTGCTGGCTCCCTGTCTCTTGAGCGAGGCGGCCGCCGGCAGAACGCCGCACGAACACAGCGGCAGGGGGATGCCCAGCAGTGCGGCCTTGAACACGGACCGGAAACGGCCCTTGCCCAGGTGGTTCGCCACCAGGGAAGGGTCCAGGAAGACCTTCAGCATCCCCCCCACCAGCAGGCCGAAAAGAACGTAGATCGAGGCCTCGACATACAGATTCCAGATCGAGGCGAGGTAGCTATAAAGATGTGAAATCGCGCCTTCCATTTTCCTTCCCGTCACTCTCGGACATGGATGAGCCCGAGTTGGAGCAGCTTGGAAACGTGGTGATCGTTCAAGGAATAATACAGAATCTGCCCCTCCCGCCTGGCCTTGACCAGCGCCAGGTCCTTGAGGCGCCGCAATTGGTGGGAGACCGCGGATTCGCTCACCTTGAGGAACGCGGCCAGGTCGCAGACGCACATCTCGCCGCCGTCCAGGGCCTGGACGATCTTGAGCCTGGTGGGGTCGCCCAGGGTCTTGAAGGTGAGGGCCAGGCGGTCCGCCTCGAGCGGGGCCACGGCTTCCTGCCGGGCGCGGGCCACGCGAGGCAGGTGTACGACCCGGACCTGGCATCCGTTTTCTTGTATCAGGGTTGCTTTTTTTCTGTCCATGCCCGCCGAATTTTCTTATCTGAACATATATTCAGCTTACCACCAGACCCCGCCTTGTCAAGCGGGATTTCAAAACCGGACCGGTTCCCGGCCCGCAGGTTCTTCACGGCTGCCGGGCCAATCGGAAACCAACCCCGGAACTGGTGGAGGCCGGCCATTCCCCCAGCCGAATCCCGCATCGAATCTGAACATCCAGGCTGCGCCACGACCCGCCGCGCAGAACCCGCATCTCGCCGGTCTCGGGTCCGCGAGGGTCCGCCGGCGGGGAGCCCGGATAATAGGTGGGAGAAAACCAGTCGGCGCACCATTCCCAGACAAGGCCCACCATATCGAGCAATCCATAAGGATTGGGCGGGTAGGAACCCACCGGACAGAACGTATGGTTCACGTCGATCCACTTCAGGGCGAACTGGGCCCGGCCCGAGGGAGGATCATTTCCCCAGGGGTAGCGCATGCGGTCCAGTCCGCCCCGACAGGCCTTCTCCCATTCGGCCTCAGACGGCAGGCGGTACCCGCTCCCTGTTTTTTCCGAGAGCCAGCGGCAGTACTGCTCCGCGCCGAACCAGCTCAGACCATTCGCCGGGTATCGGCCGCAGCCGGGGCGGGGCAGGTAGATTCCGTCCGTCAGGACCACCGTGGTCCGCTCCGCAGGTTCGAAATACGTCCGGTCCGGATTGCCGACCTCGTTGAGAAATTGGGTCCACTCCGCGGCCGTGACCAGGTAGCGGGCGATGAGGAATTCGGAAACGAAGACCTCATGCTCCGGAAATTCGTCCTCCTCGCCGTGCCCGACCCGGCTGCCCATGGTAAAGGGCCCGGCCGGAATACGTACCAGATGGATTTGACGCCTGGCCGAGGGGTTCGCGAGGCTCATTCTGGGCTCTCCGCCTGCATGTTCAGGACATTAAAGAATACTCGGGGCGGATCGGAGGCCGCCGGATATTTTCAAGATGTACCACCAAGCCGGGAGGTTTTCAAATTTTTTAAGCGCCGGCTTCCGAGCGGTTAGAACGCGGAAATCCTCGCTGAAAAGGGATTTGATTTCGCGGCCGAAGAGGGCTACACTTGGATAAAAATCCTTTTCCAGGAGGCTGTATGAGCGAGAGCAAGCACACGCCCGTTTCTGTTCTGGGCCTGACACGGGGGTTCATGGAAGCGCGGATTCTCCTGACCGCCGCCGAGCTGAATCTCTTCACTTTGCTCGCCGGCGAGGCCCGTTCGGCCGAAGAGGTGACCCAGGCGGTCAAGGGGAATCTCCGCGGCATGACCGTCCTGCTCGACGCCCTGACCGCCCTGGAGTTTCTTGAGAAATCCGATGGCCGGTACAAGTGTCCGGAGGAACTGGCGGCCTTCCTGTCATCGGGCACGCCGAATTCGGTCCGGCCCATGATCATGCACTCGGTCTCGCTCTGGAGGACCTGGTCCAACCTGACCGACATCGTCCGGGGCCAGGCTAAGGCCGAGGGCTTTGAAAGGCGGCGTTTTGACGCGGAGGATCAGAAGGCCTTCATCGGCGCCATGCACTTGGGCGCCAGCCGCGCGGCGCCGCACGTCGTCGAGGCCATCAACCCCGGTCCGGCTAAGTCCCTGCTGGACGTGGGCGGCGGCTCCGGCACCTACACCCTGGCCTTTCTCAAGGCCGTGCCCGACCTCACGGCGACCCTTTTCGACCTGCCGCCGGTCATCGAAATGGCCAAAGAGCGTATCGCCGAGGCCGGAGTGTCGGACCGCGTGCGCCTGATGGCCGGCAATTTCTACAAGGACGAGCTGCCGGGCGGCCACGATCTGGCGCTGCTCTCGGCCATCATCCACCAGAGCAGCCACGAGCAGAACGTGGCCCTCTATGAAAAGATTTACCGCGCCCTGGTGCCGGGCGGACGGATCGTCATCCGGGATCATGTCATGAGTCCGGACCGCACCAAACCCCTGGACGGAGCCATGTTCGCCGTGAACATGCTCGTGGGCACGCCGGGCGGAGGGACATACACCTTCGAGGAGATAAGGGACGGGCTCTCCCGGGCCGGGTTCACCCGGATCAGACAGCTTCAAACCCGGGGCATGTTCTCGCTGGTGGAAGGCTTTAAGCCCTGATACCTGAGGGTGGAACAAAGCCAAATTAGTAGAGGCGGGTTTGAAACCCGCCCCTACGCTTTGGCCGGGTGCCATGGTCGCTTGTCGGCCATGCTTTGAGCAGGATGGGTCCTCGTTTCAGGCCGCTTCCCTCAAACGAAGTCTAAGCCTCCTCCCGGCGTTGGCGCAAGGCCCGGGCCAAATCCCGGTCCGCCATACGCTTCTTGATGACCTGCCGCTTGTCAAAGGCCTGCTTGCCGCGGGCCAGACCTAGTCGCACCTTGGCCCGGCTGCCGCTGAAGTAGATGTCCAGGGGGATGAGGGACATGCCCCGCTCCTGGGTGCGGCCGAGCAGCTTGCGGATCTCCCGCTTGTGCAGGAGGAGTTTGCGGCGGCGGTCCGGATCGTGGTTGGCGTGATGCCCGAAGGGATAGGGACTGATGTGGGAGTTGAACATCCACACCTCGCCGTCCACGACCCGGGCGTAGGCGTCGCTCAGATTGGCCCGTCCTTGGCGCAGACTCTTGACCTCGGTTCCAGTCAGAACCAGGCCCGCTTCATAGGTTTCGCCGATTTGGTAATCGAACCGGGCCCGCTTGTTGCGGCAGACGATCTTCCGGTCCGGGGTTTTTTCTTTGGGGCTCATGATGGTGGTCTGGGAAAGCGGGCCGGGCCGAGGGGCGGCGGTGTCATGTCCGTCAGGCCGGAGGCCCGATCCGGGCGTCGTCTTGAAGGCCGCTGAACCGTGTTGCAGCCGTCGTCTTCACGAAATCGTTCACTTCGATCACGGTGCGGCATTTCAGGATTTGTTCCAGGTAGTCCTTGCCGTCGGCACGGGTCATCATGCGGATCAGTCGCTTGATGTGCGGCACGGTGGTGCTAGGCATGGAGAGCTCGTCCAGACCCATGCCCACCAGGATCGGGGCGCATATGGGATCGCCGGCCATCTCGCCGCACATCCCCACCCGAATGCCGGCCTCATGTCCGGCCCGAACCACGGACAAGAGCATACGCAAGACCGCCGGATGCAGCGGCTCATACATGTGGGCCACCCGCTCATTGACCCGGTCGATGGCCAGGGAGTACTGGATGAGGTCATTCGTGCCGATGGAGAAGAAATCCACCTCCCGGGCCAGCACATCGGCCATGATTACGGCAGACGGGACCTCGATCATGATGCCCACGTCCATGTCCGGATCGAAGTCGAAGCCCTCCTGGGTCAGGTTCCGGCGGACTCTCTCCAGAATCTCCTTGGCCTGGAGAAGCTCTTCCAGGCCGGAAATCATGGGGAACATCATCCTGACGTTCCCAAAGGCCGAAGCCCGGAGGATGGCCCGAAGCTGCGTCTCGAAAATGCCCTGCTCCTGCAGGCAGAAACGGATGGCCCGGAGCCCCAGGGCCGGGTTCATCTCTTCGGCCCAGTGCACGGCCGAGGTGAACTTGTCTCCCCCCAGGTCCAGGGTGCGGATGGTCACCGGCCGCGGCGCCATGATCTGGGCCACGTCCCGATAATCCACGAACAATTCTTCCTCGGTCGGCAGGGTCAGCCGGGAAACGTACAAAAACTCGGTCCGGTACAGCCCGATGCCGTCCCCGCCGTGGTCGACCACCGCGGCCACCTCCCCGAACATCTCGATGTTGGCTTTCACTTCCAGCCGGTGGTCGTCCAGCGTCACGGCCGGGAGGTGAGAGCAACGGACGATCTCGGCCTGGTAGCTCTCGTAGCTGCGCTGGCGGCCGTGATAGAACTCCAGGGCCTTTTGGTCGGGATTAATCAGGACGTCGCCGCTGGTACCGTCCACGATAATCAGGTCGCCGGTCCTGATGCGCTTTGTGCAATCCTTGAGGCCCACCACGGCCGGGATCTCGAGGGCCTGGGCAATGATGGTCGTGTGGGAGGTCTTGCCGCCCATATCGGTGATGAAGCCCATGACCCGGTCCAGCCGCATCTGGGTGGTGTCGGCCGCGGACAGGTCGTGGGCCACGATAATGACGCGCTCTTTGATCTCCGCCAGGCTCTCCGGGACGTGTCCGACCAGGTTGCGCATGACCCGGTCCGTGACGTTCTCCACATCCATGATCCGGCTGCGGATGTACTCGTCCCGGATGCGGGAGAACAGGTCCTGAGCATGGTCCACCGACTTCTTCAGGGCCCATTCGGCGTTGATCTTTTCCTGCCGAATGCGGTCGATCGTGTCCTGATAGAGCATGTGGTCCCGGAGCATGCGCAGGTGGGTGTCCAGGATGTAGGCGTAGTCGCTCAGCTCGGCCGGGATGTCGGACTTGATAGCCCCGATCTGGGCCTCGGTCCGGGCCACCGCCTGCTCGAACCGGGCCACCTCCTCTTCGATGAAAGACTCGTTGATGAGGTATTGGTACAGGACCCGGACCTTGCTCCGGTCCACCAGATAGGCCCTGCCGATGGCGATGCCCGGCGAGGCGGCCACGCCTTTGAGCAGGGAAGAGCGGTCTATGAATTCCGGGACTTTCATTCTTCGCCGAAGTTGTTCTCGATGAGCTCAGTCAACGCATCCAGAGCCAGCCGGCTGTCCGCGCCACGAGCCCGCAGCCTCACCCGGCACCCTGAGGGACACTCGAGGGTCAGCAGGGAGAGAACGCTCTTGGCGTCCACGCCCTGCCCGTCCTTCTCCATCCGTATCTCGGACTTATACCGTTCCGCCATCTCCACCAGACGCACGGCGGCCCGCGCGTGCAGCCCCAAGCTGTTGTTGATGGTTACGTCCCTGGTTGCTTCCAAAACGCCGGCCTCCTGTTCGTCCATGCGAACTCCTCGCCCGGTCAATCCCCAGCTTCCAAACCTCGTCCCGGCGCCCGACCCCGGACCTCGAGCGCCAAACGATACAGCTCGCTGCGGCTCATATCGGCCATCTTGGCCAGGTCCGCCACGATCTCCTTGAGCGGCCGGGTCTCTTCCCGGAGAATCTCCACAAGCTCGGCCCGGCTCAGTCGCCGGGAAGCAGCCTTCTCGGCGCCGGCCACGACCAGGGTCACCTCGCCGCGCGCCCCTTCCGGCCTCGCGGCCATCTCCCGGGCCAAGTCCATTAGCGAACCCCGCAAAAACTCCTCGTGCCGCTTGGTCATCTCCCGGGCCAAGACGGCCCGCCGGCCGCCGAAAGCCGCCGCCAGGTCCGCGAGCGCCTCGACCAGTCGGTGCGGGGCCTCGAATAAAACCAGGGTCCGTCTCTCCGCGGCCAGGGCCTCGAGCGCCTGACGGCGGGCGGCCTTCTTCGCCGGCAAAAAGCCAACAAAGAGGAAGCCGGCCACAGGCCACCCCGCGACCGACAAGGCACAGGCCACCGCCGAGGGGCCGGGCACAGGCACCACCGGCCCGCCCTGCCTGAGCACCTCCGCCACCAGCAGGGCCCCCGGGTCGGACACGCCGGGCGTCCCCGCGTCCGAGACAAGGGCCACGTCCCGCCCCTGGGAAATCGCTTCGAGCAGGCCCGGCAGGACCCGGGCGTGATTCTGCTCCCGGTAGCTGACGAGCGGGGTTCGAATCCGGTAGCGGGTCAGCAGCGCGCGTGTGCGCCGGGTGTCTTCGGCCGCCACCACGACGGCCTCCCCCAACACGCGAACGGCCCGGAAAGTCACATCCTCCAGGTTCCCCAGGGGGGTGGCCACCACGTAAAGCGTTCCCGGAGAGGACATCCGTCTTGCCCCGCCCTAGCCCGGCACCAGGTCAAAGGCGTCGATCAAATGGTCCAGCCGGGGACGGCCCCCCTCCATGACGATCCCCACCACGTCGAACCGGGCGAGGCGGTCCTGCCAGCCTTTGCCGGCCAGGAAGGACATGGCCGCCTTGGAGATCCGCCGCCTCTTGTCCTGATCCACGGCCGCGGAAGGCCCCCCGAAACCGTTCCCGGAACGTGTCTTGACCTCGGCAAAAACGACCACCCGGCCGTCCTCGAAGACGAGGTCGATTTCCCCATAGGGCGTGCGCACGTTCCGATCGATCAGACGCAGGCCCTTCTTTTTTAGGTACGCCGCAGCCAGGTCCTCGCCCTCCCGGCCCACGTCATGGCGCTTCCCTAAACGAAGGAACATGACCTCACCGGCGCAAAGGTCTTGCGGTGGATCGGGCACGGTCCATGAAGCCGCAGGGCCGCAAGATGGGCCGCGGTGGCATAGCCCTTGTGGGCGCCGAAGCCGTAAGCCGGATACAGCCGATCATAACGCTGCATCCACCGGTCGCGCACGACCTTGGCCACGATGGAAGCGGCGCCCACGGTCAGGCTGAGACGGTCTCCGTGCGGCACGGCCCGCTGAGCGGGATTGCCGGCCAAGGCCAGGTCTGGGAGGGGGAAGGTGCCGTCCACCAGAACGTAGTCTGGAGACGGCGCGAGCTCGGCCACGGCTCGGGACATGGCCCTTAAGGCGGCCTCGAGGATGTTGAGGCGGTCAATTTCCTCGGCATCCGCATATCCGACGGCCACGGCCATGGCCCGCTGCACGATGAGCCCGAAGGCCTTCTCGCGTGCGGCCGGGGTCAGGGCCTTCGAGTCGGTCACGCCTGGATAATCGGCTTCGACGTTAAGGATGACCGCGGCCCCCACCACTGGTCCGGCCAAGGGTCCTCGGCCGGCCTCGTCCGCGCCGGCGATGAGAGCGTAACCCGCCTCCCGGAGCGACTTTTCCAGGCCGCCGGTCGGCGCGGCCTGGGCCAGCTCTTCGAACAGCGGCAGGCTCTTCGACCTTCGCCTCGCCAACACGCCCCCGCTAGACCAACGCGCGGTTCTTCAACCGGGCCGCCTTGCCCCGCCGCTCCCGCAAATAATACAGCTTCGAACGCCGCACCCGCGCCTGGGACAAAACCTCGATCTTTTCCAACAACGGCGAGTTCATCGGAAAAATCCTCTCCACGCCGATGCCGTAAGAGACCTTTCGCACAGTGAAGGTCGCACCGCTCTGACCTTGCCGCTTGCGGATGACGACCCCCTTGAAGGCCTGCAGCCGCTCCTTATCCCCTTCCTTGATGCGTACGGTCACGTTGACCGTATCCCCCACCTGGAAGGGGGCCAGGTCGGTCCTCATTTGTTCGCGTTCAATCATGTCCACGGGATCCATTTTTCTCCTCCGCGACACCTATCTCGTCCCGAACAGCCGATCGCAGATGATCCCGTACTGATCGGACTGACAGATGGTCTTCTTCCATTTCTAAATCAAGCGTTAACTTTGTCGGCCGCGCTGCGCGGCTCCCCGCCGTACTGGATGATGGACTGTCTCGTCGCTGCTCGCTGGCCTTCGCGTTCCCCGTCTCGATTTAGAAACGGAATCACTGGGCCGGCCCTTGGATGGGCACGACGATCACGTCACCAGAGCCAGACACCCCTCCGCTCTTTCCCAAGCCGTCCCGATAAGAAACCGCCCGGGATCGGCCTTTGAAGCATCGAGGCCATCCGCACAAAACTCATCTTCCGCGGCCGAGGCCCATCAGCCTCGGCGGGCCGAGCACCTTTCCCGAGCCGTCAGGGCCGCCGCGGCCGTCTGACGGCGCTTATACACCCGACAGGGAAAAAACGCCAGGGCTTCTTCACGACCCGTCCCCATCTTTTGCATCGCAACCACGGCCCTGTTCCTCGGCCTCAAGCGCGAGAAGAACCTGCTTGTCGCCGGCGCTCAAGGCCGCGCCGGCCAAAAGGTCCGGCCGCCGTTTCCGGGTCCGGGCCAGGGACTGCCGGCGGCGCCAGGTCCGGATGGCGTTGTGGTTGCCGGACAGAAGCACCTCGGGCACGGCCAGGTTCTCGAAGACCCGCGGCCGGGTGTAGTGCGGGTACTCCAGCAACCCGCTCATGAACGTATCTTCCTCGGCCGATTCCTCCTTGCCGAGCACGCCCGGCAAAAGCCGGGTCACGGCCTCGATGACGGCCATGGCCGGAATTTCGCCGCCGGAAAGAACGAAGTCGCCCAGGCTGAGCTCCTCGTCGATGCGCGTCCGGCTGATGCGTTCGTCCACGCCTTCATACCGGCCGCAGACCAGGATCAGGCGGGACAAGGCCGCATATCTCACGGCCGTCTCCTGATCGAACCGACGGCCGGTCGGGCTGAGCAGGACCGTGAGCAGCGAATCGCCGGTCGGGCCGGAGGCTTTCGCCTCGTCGATGGCCCTGGCCAGCGGCTCGGGCATCATGACCATGCCCGGACCACCGCCGAACGGGCGATCGTCCACGGTGTGGTGCCTGTCCGCGGCAAAGTCCCGGATGTCCTTTACTCGCACTTCAAAAATCCCTCGGGCCCGCGCCTTTCCGATGAGGCTTTCCTCGAGAAAGGCATCGAACAGGCTAGGGAACAAGGTCAAGATATCAAAGCGCATCATCCGAGACCACCCAAAGCTTCGGCCGCGGCCGCACCCAGGCCGGGGCTCCGTCTCGATATCCTTGAACTATTGGCAATAATCCCGGGAACCCTGCCTCGCCCCGGTCGGTGAGCCGATCAAAAAGCTTGGGCGTTCGCCCCCTCGCCTTCCCCTGAGGGTCTTAGCTGGGCAGGGCCTAGAGGTCCAGCAGGCCCGGGGGCGGCGCGGCCACGACGCGGCCGGCTTTAAGATCGATGGATTGGACCACCTCCTCCAAAAAGGGCAACAGGATCTCCCGGCCGTCCCGGTCCAGCACGAGCAGATCGTCGGCTCCGGTGGGCAGGATGCGCATGACGCGCCCCAGGAGGCGGCCGGACTCGTCAAACACGGACAGACCGATCAGGTCGGTCCAGTAGTACTCGTCCGGCTCCAGCTCAGGCAGGCTCGAGCGGGGTACGAACACCTCGGCGCCGACCAGCCGCTCCGCCTCCTCCAGGCTGCGTATGCCCTTCAGTTTTAAAAGAACGAGACGCTTGTGCTTCCGGACCGCATCGACCTCGAGACCCAGCGCGGTCCCGTCGGGAAGCAGAACTTGGAGATGGCCGCAGCCAAGGAAGAAATCCGGAGACTCGGTGAAGGGCGTCAGGCATATTTCCCCCCGGACGCCGTGGGTCCGCGCGACCCGGCCCATGAGCACCCGGTCTTCGGCCATTCAGCTCACTCGAGAATTTCGAGAACGGAACGTTTGCTGAGCTTGGTGGAGGCAGCCGACAGAATCGTCCGCATGGCCCTGGCGGTACGGCCTTGCTTGCCGATGACCTTTCCCAGATCCTCCTTCGCCACTTTCAGCTCCAGGACAGAGGTCTGCTCTCCTGTGATTTCAGACACCTCAACCTGATCCGGATGGTCCACCAGTGCCTGCGCAATGTACTTGATCAACTCTTTCATCCCGACACCTCCATCTCGCTCGCCGAGCATCGAATCGGAAGGCTGGTACCAGAATCCGACCAGAGTGCGTTGTCACTGGGCAGACCGAAGCTGATCTTTCGCAGAGCCGGCGGTCAGGAGACGTTGAGCCTCCCCTCCCGCCGAAGCAGGCTGGCCACCGTCGTCGTCGGTTGGGCCCCTCTCTGGAGCCACTCCTTGAGTCTGTCGTCCTTAATCGTAATACGGGCCGGATCTTGAAGTGGATCGTATGTGCCGATCACCTCCAGGAATCTGCCGTCCCGTCGTGCGTTGACTTCCGCCACGACGATGCGGTAGAAAGGGTTCTTTTTTGCTCCCATCCGGGTCAGTCGAATTTTTACGGCCATGTAACGCCTTCCTTCCGTATCTGCTAGTATATTCGATTTTTTAAAAGAAACCAGTCCCCAGCTCGGCGGGTTACATCGGGGGAATTCCGCCTCGAAGCGCCCGCAGTCCCCCTTGGGAGACCTTTTTCATCATCTTTCGGGTTTGCATGAAATTCTTGATCAGGGCGTTCACCTCGGCCACCGAGGTGCCGCTGCCCATGGCCACCCGCCGCCTCCGGCTGGCGTTGAGGATGGACACGTCCCTGCGTTCCTGCCGGGTCATGGAGTTGATGATGGCCTCGATCTTCTTCAGTTCGTCCTCCTCGGGCCTGAAGTCCTTGAGTTGCTTGAGCTTGCCCAGGCCCGGGATCATGCCCAAAACCTGCTCCAGCGAGCCGATCTTCTTGAACTGACGAATCTGGGCCTGAAAGTCCTCGAGGGTAAACTCGTCCTGCCTCAGTTTCTTCACCAGGGCCTCGGCCTCCGCCTGGTCGAAGGTCTGCTGCGCCTTTTCGATCAGGGTCAGCACGTCCCCCTGGCCCAGGATGCGCGAGGCCATGCGGTCCGGGTAGAAGGATTCGAAGGCCTCTAGCTTTTCTCCCACGCCCACGAACTTGATCGGCCGATCCACCACGGCCCGGATGGACAGGGCCGCTCCGCCGCGGGCATCCCCTTCCAGCTTGGTCAGGATGACTCCGGTCAGATCCAGCCAATCGTTGAAGCTCTGAGCGACGTTGACCGCCTCCTGGCCGGTCATGGCGTCGGCCACCAGCAGGATCTCATTCGGCCTGACCCGGGTCTTGATGTCTTCCAGTTCCTGCATGAGCGCTTCGTCGATCTGAAGGCGGCCGGCCGTGTCCAGGATGACTGTGTCAGAGCCATACTCCCCGGCCGAGCCCACGGCCCGGATCGTGATATCGACCGGGCGCATGTCCGTGGTCGAGGGGAAAACCGGCACCTTGACCTGCTCGGCCAGCCGAACGAGCTGCTCGATGGCCGCCGGCCGCTGCACGTCGGCCGGCACCAGGAAGGGGTGCCGGCCCTGGCCCTTGAGGTGAAGGGCCAGCTTGCCCGCCGTGGTCGTCTTGCCTGAGCCTTGGAGACCCACGAGCATGATCTTCCAGGGCGGGCGTCCGGAGAAGTCCAGCTCAGCCCGGGTGCCGCCCATGAGCGCCGAAAGCTCCTCGTACACGATCTTGACCACCTGTTGGCCCGGTGTCAGGCTGGCCATGACTTCCTGCCCCACGGCCCGCTGCCGGATGGTCTCGATCAACTTCTTGACGACCTTGTAGTTGACGTCCGCCTCAAGCAGGGCCAGGCGCACCTCGCGAAGTCCCGCCTGGATGTTCTCTTCGCTCAACCGGCCGCGGCCCCTAAGCTTGCGGAACGCTTCGTTTAATTTATCCGTCAGGCTGTCAAACACCCGCGTCTTCCCCCTGGATCGCCATAAGACAATAACGCTTAAATTTACTTGTTTTGTCTTGGAATGTCAATCAATATTCACCAGTTTCGCCCTGTCGGTCCACGGACCCGCCCCTCGCAGCCGACCCCGGCTCGATTGACAAAGGGTCTATCAGGACTTACGTTATCGGGGAAGATGTCCTGCCGCGCCCAGGCGCGGCAGGGGTGGTTCAAACAAGGAGGACGACATGACCGAGGACAAAACCCTCTGTCCCCATTGCGGGGAGAAGATGAAGAAATGGGAAACCCCCAACACGAGCACGTGGGGCGGCAATATTTTATATGTCTGTTTCAACGACGAGTGCGGCTATTACAAGCGGGGATGGGACTGGATGTACAAGACCCGGATGGTCAAGTGTTCCTACCGCCACTATATGGACCCCTTGAACGGCGCGTGCGGCCCCCTGCCGGTAAACACCCCCATGGCCGGCCGGAGCGCCATCATCGAAGAATAACCCACTCGGCCCGAGCGGCTGTGGACAAGCTCTTTCCCCAAGCGAACTTGAAGATGTCCATGAAGCAGGATCGCTATGAAGTGCGCGCCGCTCGGGTCCAGGATATTCCTGACCTGGTGGCGATGCGTCTGAAGCTCGAGGCGCACGTTCTGAAGCGCAATCCCGTCTCGTGGGAAATGAGCGCAAAAAAGATCGCGGGGATGGGCAATTATTATCGCCGCGAGATCGAGGACTTAAGCGCCAGGGTCATCGTCATTCAAGACCGGGAGGGCGGGGAAATCGTGGGAATGGGCGGGGGGAAGAAGCGCGTCCACGATGATTATGTTCCCGACGCGAGTGGAAGGATAGGCGACGTCTGGATCGAGCCCGAGCATCGAAGACAGGGTTTGGGTTCGAGGATGGTGTCGGAGCTGATCCGATTTTTCGAATCGGAAGGCATACGAGCCCTGACCCTGGACTACGCCCGCGGGAACCGGGAGGCCGCGGCCTTCTGGCTGGGCCTGGGCTTCGAGCCCGTGGCCGTCTTGGCGAATGCGGATCTTAAGGACGTAAAGAGCCGATTGTCGCAGGGATCGCCCGCGAGCGATGACGCTGGGCATTAACCCGGCCTGGTGGCGGCGTTACAGCGGCACTACGGCGGCATCACAGCGGCACGATAGCGGCGCAAAAAGAAACCCCGGGGGCCGAAGCCTCCGGGGTTTGAATTTAATCCGGCGGCGACTTACTCTCCCACGCAGTCACCCACGCAGTACCATCAGCGCTGAGGGTCTTAACTTCCGTGTTCGGGATGGGAACGGGTGTTTCCCCCTCGCTAGAGCCACCGGAAAGGGTGGTAAAGGTTCAAGCGAACAGGTATCGTTATTTTCAAGTCTTGCCTAGGCCGGATGAAGAATTTAAAGATATGGTCAAGCCGCACGGACGATTAGTATCAGTCGGCTAAATACATTGCTGTACTTACACCTCTGACCTATCAACCTCGTCGTCTTCGAGGGTCCTTTAGTCTACGGGTCTCCCCGCAGAGGGATATCTGATCTTGAGGGGGGCTTCCCGCTTAGATGCTTTCAGCGGTTATCCCTTCCGAACATAGCTACCCAGCCATGCCGCTGGCGCGACAACTGGTGCACTAGCGGTTCGTCCACTCCGGTCCTCTCGTACTAGGAGCAGCTCCTCTCAAATATCCTACGCCCACGGCAGATAGGGACCAAACTGTCTCACGACGTTTTAAACCCAGCTCACGTACCGCTTTAATTGGCGAACAGCCAAACCCTTGGGACCTGCTTCAGCCCCAGGATGCGATGAGCCGACATC
>Ga0315282_10009833_pt1 | contig 15134 bp, 14 predicted proteins | sample YL17G07_20_MG_FD_203693 | JGI IMG/M metagenome (GOLD analysis project Ga0315282, IMG submission 203693) | Sediment microbial communities from Yellowstone Lake, YNP, Wyoming, USA - YL17G07_20 | ecosystem: Environmental > Aquatic > Freshwater > Lake > Sediment | place: USA: Wyoming | collected... | reverse complement strand
TTTTAATTTAGATGGTTTTTATCCTGACTTCATCATGTGGTTGAAGAATGGCGCAAAACAGAAAATTGTCTTCATTGACCCTAAGGGTCTCGAACATACAAAAGGACTTGATGATCAAAAGATTCAACTATCAGTTGATATTAAGGAGCTGGAACGAAAACTGGGGGAAAAAGATGTGGTGTTAGAGTCTTTTATCCTTTCTCAAACATCATATGATAAGTTGGTAAAGGGTGGGACATCTCCAGACCCAAAAGATGAATATATCAAAAATCATGTCCTGTTCTTAGATGACAGAGAGTGGCCTGATAAGCTTTTCGAGTTATTGTGAAGACTCGGAGGCTTGGTGTCATCCATGGTGAGGGGGACGTCCATAAAATTATAAAAATCCTTTAAAGGATTTGGTGTCATCCAAAAAAAGTTGGCGGTGCTCTGATCGCATAGTGCATAGATCATCGCGCATCGGGAAAAACCATTTCCCGTATAGCAGAGAGTAGTGTATTAAAAGGGAGTGGATTCAAGCGAGGGCGGGGGAGAAGGAATGAAAAACCGTAGAAAAAAGAATAGTAGGCTTCTGGCATATCAAGCTGAGGAGGTTTTTAAGGAAGCTGTCGCTGAACATCGGCGCAACGAAGTTCCTATTGCCATCTTTCGGGACGAGAAAGTGATTCGTATACCTGCTGATGAGATTATGGTTAGTGATTCGCAGGGTGAGTATACAGTCTCAAAGAAGTAGAAGTAAAGGGTTCTATTTTAGATAAGGAGTTCGAACAAAATGGATTCGGCATTTAAAGAGCTTCAGCAGTTGAATCGGCAGCACCTTCATTATCTCTGGCAGATGGCCAACAAGGGGGAATTAGACGGGCTTACCGAAGAGGAGCAACGACTTGCGAAAATCATGCTTTTCCACTCCGATGAGTATTTTAATCAGTTTGAATTTGCCGACACCCTGGCCGACTACCAATTCGACCCGGAAAGCGAGGTTAATCCGTTTTTGCACGTCACTCTACATGCCGTTGCGGAAAAGCAGATAGAGGACCGAGAACCCATTGAAGCGTTTCAGTTTTACAATGGGATGATCAGGAGCAAGTGTACTCGGCACGAAGCCATTCACCTTCTCATAACAATACTGATTAAGTTTCTCTTTCCCGTCCTTAAGGAAAAAGTAAAGTTTGACCTCGACGGGTATCGCAAGCTACTGAAAACGTACAAGTCACGAAACCCTGAGAAAATCATTGGACTTCTTGAGAAAGAATAAGAAGAGAATTAGGGAGACTTCCCAATTTTGATGAACTCGTAAAAAGTCTGAAAATACCCCTTTCTGTCATTCCGGCGCAAGCCGGAATCCAGTTATTTCAAATAATTAGAAATTCCCTGGACTCCGGTTCTCACCGGAGTGACGACTTTTTACGAAACTACCAATTTTAGAATAGCTTAAAGCAAAGGGGAAACCTTCTCTCGCCTTACACTTCACGATTGGATCTCGTGTTTATTCTCCCCGCAGTCTTTTTGAGACCTCAGAAGTTAGTTGACAAACACGTTCTGATAAGGGAATTGAAAGAGAGGCAGTACCACAACTCGGTGTGAGGATGGCTCTTTGTAGAAGGCTCGGATCGATCCCCTTTTTGGAAAGGGTCTCCACTCCCTCTTTGATGCGCTCAACCAAGCTCTGAGCATCTTCCTTTAGAATGGCTTCACTCGTTGGGACGATGCCCCAGGCCAAGATGCCTCCTCTTCCTAAGAATGCTTTTAACTCCTTTGGATAAAGGGAGAGCGTCTCCAGATAACCGTAAGCATCAAAACTGAGGAAATTGAGGTTCGTCGAAAGAAGCACACCCCAGTCCGTATTGCCACAGCAGTGGATTCCCTTTAATCCCTTCACCGCATCAAAACATTCATTTAGAGAATGAATGACATCCTCCCGGTTCAGGCTCGAAAAGGCAGAACCAAATGAGGAAAGGGAGGGTTCGTCAAAAGAAATCATTGTTGGGGTTCCGGGGAAAAGATCGTTGAACTTCATTTCCATCCATCGGGCTTTCGATGAGAGGTGTTTGATGAGGATGTCCTTCAAAGTTGGATCATAAAAGATCGGTTTTCGTTCCTGATCCGTTAATGAAAGGCCGAAGGTAATAGGCCCTGTGACCTGGCCTTTAATATATTTTATCTCCTTTCGATGTTCCTCCGAAGATAGATCTTCGATCATTCGAAGCCCTTTGGCAAAATCTTCTGATATGCAAAAGGGCTCCAGCTCTCCGTTTTCAAAGGATTGATAGAATCTTTCTATTGCCTTATCGAACCCTTCTGAGGTATCAACCCAAGCCCTTTGTTCCCTTTCATTCAGCCTAAAAGATGGGAAACCTTCGGAATACTGGACCACCATCCCTTCCAGAAAGGATCGCTTTGGCAACTGAGGCCAGAATGGGATTTCAGGGAAGTTTTTAAGGATGAGCCTAAAAACTTCTTTCTCGTCCTGATGGGGGAAGGATCCGATTCCTGTAGTGATGAAAGGGTATTGAAATTCCATAGCTTTTCATAAGGCCATTCTATACAAAAAGTCAAGGACATTTTGCCACGCCCATGATAACCATTTGATTACAGATGTAAAACTTGACCCCTCGGCTGCACCCGAACTCTACTTTTTAGCATGGAGAGAAAAGCACGCTCAGGGTCAACCCCTGCCTGCGCCTGCCTGCGGTAGGCAGGGCAGGCAGGCTGAGCCCTCGGGCTGAGTATTCGACCGGGATTACGCCAAAAGGCTCGGGTCGAAGGCAAGTTCCCATTTTTAGGCCGGATAAGCCGGAGGGTTGACAACTGAAGAATCGATGATTATCTAAATGATTATCTATTTGACGAAAATTTTAGAGAAGGGAGGTCTGTCTTTATGAAGGTGAGGCCACTTCATGATAGGATTATCGTTAAGAGATTGGAGGAAGAGGAAAAGACAAAAGGGGGAATTATCATCCCTGACAGCGCTAAGGAGAAGCCTATTGAAGGAAGGGTGATCGCTGTGGGAGATGGAAAGATCAAGGAGGATGGGACAAAGATTCCGCTGGAGGTAAAAAAGGGTGATCGGGTTTTATTTGCAAAGTATGCAGGGACTGAGATAAAGATCGATGGGGAAGAACATCTGATGATGAAAGAGGATGATATCCTCGCCATCATTGAATGATGGATCGGAGAAAAAGAAAGGAGGAGTTTTATGGCGAAGGAATTGAAGTTTGATCAGGAGGCGAGGAGGTCAATTTTAGAGGGTGTCAATATCTTGGCGGATGTAGTGAAGGTGACTTTGGGACCCAAAGGAAGGAATGTGGTTCTGGAAAAGTCTTTCGGCGCTCCTACGGTGACCAAGGATGGCGTCACAGTTGCCAAAGAGATTGACCTGGAAGACCATTTTCAGAATATGGGTGCCAAGATGGTAAAAGAGGTGGCAAGCAAAACTTCGGATACGGCTGGGGACGGAACAACCACCGCCACGCTCTTGGCACAAGCCATCTACAGGGAAGGATATAAGATCGTGGCTGCTGGTGTCAATCCTATGGATCTCAAGAGGGGGATTGATTATGCCGTTGAAGAGGTTGTCAAGGAACTGAAAAAACTCTCCAAACCTGTCAAGGAACAGAAAGAGATTTCTCAGGTGGGGACGATTTCTGCTAATAATGACCCGACGATTGGAAACATCATTGCCGAGGCAATGAATAAGGTGGGAAAGGAAGGCGTCATCACCGTAGAGGAAGCAAAGGCCATTGAAACTACCCTCGAAGTCGTAGAGGGAATGCAGTTCGATCGAGGTTACATCTCCCCGTATTTCGTAACGGATCCAGAAAAGATGGAGGCTGTGCTCGAAGATCCCTATCTTCTCCTTTTCGAGAAGAAGATTTCCAATATGAAAGAGCTCCTTCCTATCCTCGAAGGAATTGCGAAGACGGGAAGACCTCTTCTGATCATTGCAGAAGACGTGGAAGGCGAGGCCCTGGCCACTTTAGTTGTGAATAAACTCCGTGGAACATTGAAATGTGCTGCGGTCAAGGCTCCTGGTTTTGGAGACCGAAGAAAAGCGATGTTGGAGGATATTGCCATCCTAACCGGAGGCAAAGCGATCTTTGAGGATATTGGGATTAAACTCGAGAAGATGAAATTGGAGGATCTGGGCAGAGCAAAGAAGGTGGTGATCGATAAAGACAATACCACCATTGTTGAGGGAGCAGGTGAGTCTTCTGCCATAGAAGGTCGGATCAAACAGATCCGTGTCCAGATCGAAGAGACCACTTCCGATTATGATAAGGAGAAACTTCAGGAGCGGTTGGCAAAATTGGCAGGAGGAGTCGCTGTCATTAAGGTGGGTGCAGCCACCGAGACGGAGATGAAGGAGAAGAAGGCTCGGGTTGAGGATGCACTCAATGCAACCCGAGCAGCAGTAGAGGAAGGTATTGTTCCGGGTGGTGGGGTAGCTTATTTGAGATGTTTGCCCGTTTTAAAGAAAGTCAAACTGGAAGGTGATCGGCAGACAGGAGTTGAGATTGTCAAAAAGGCCCTTGAGGAACCCATTCGTCAGATTGCTGAGAACGCAGGACACGAGGGGTCTGTAGTAGCGGAGAAAGTAAAGCAGGAGAAAGGAGCCTTTGGATTTGATGCGGATAAGGAAGAATATACGGATATGATTGCAGCCGGGATTATTGATCCGACAAAGGTGGTGAGGTTTGCCCTGCAGAATGCAGCCAGCGTGGCTTCTTTGTTGATCACCACAGAGGCGGTTGTGGCTGAGAAACCAAAGAAAGAACAGGCCGGTCCACCTATGCCTCCCGCCTATTAATGATTAATGAAAAAGTGGGGGCAGGTTTCCTGCCCCCACTCCCTTTCTTAAAGAAGGGTTTTTGGAATGAAGATCGGAGAGGGATTCAAAGAATGGTTTCATTCCATCGAGAATGACCCGCAGAGAAGGTTGCATTTTCTTGCATTTCGTGATTTCTGTTTTGATCTGTTTGAAGAAGAATTTGGTAGAGTTCCTCAGGGGGAGGAGATCGACCCCCGATTTGTCAAAGGCCTCCTTATTGGCACCTAAGGAGATTCCTCCCCTTTGACTTCTAACCATCACCATCCGCCATAGAGATTCATTAATCCTTTGGCAATTTTCTCGCCGGCCTCATTGCTGCCTAACAGACTATACACAGTTCGGGGACACCTGTGTTTCTTATAGAGTGCCCGGATACAATCCGAAAATTTTCCCTCCCGATCCCCTGATACTGTAATCACTTCCTGCGAGATATCTTCAATCTGCTTATCCAGGGTGTCTTCCATCAGAAACCCCTCTTTCATCTGCCGATTCTCTATCTTCTCGTAGGAAATCTGTACCCCATATTTCCGCGCAAGGCTTTTCAAATCCCCTTCCTTAATTTCCTCTAAGGCGTCCCCCGTGTAATACCGCAGCTTTACAAAATATTCAGTCATGGCTCCATCTCCTTAACCTGGCAAATATTCCCGATATTTCTGGGATTTACTTTTCCTCTCCTCCTTCGTCCGGAGAAAATAGTCTTTGGACGGCGAAATATGATAGGTATAATGATTGTAAATTACCTCTGGCCGAAACCGATTGTCCGCCCAAGCTTTTTCTTCAAATTTCACGCGGATCTTTCCATCTACCATCATCAGCTTTCCCCGAACCCCGCATGTGGGACATTCAATGGTTTCCCGATCTTTTAATATCCGCACAAGCCAATCGTGACAGGAAGGACAAACTCCCTCTTCCCCCTTATAGGTTAAATCCTTTTCCCGGATGGCGAGAGCGATTTCTTTGCCCATATGATAGGCCAAATCCATTGCTTCCTGATCTAACACGACTTCGGATATCCCTTGAGTACAAATGGCGGCTTCATTGATCTTAGTCAAGCCCATCAGATTCAGGAGGAGGTTCGACTGAACAGAAATATAGGGGATCCAGCCGCGCGTCGCATAGGGAACAATAACGGTCGCTGGTTTTTTAATTTTGACAATCCGGTGGCCCAGGATCCAACACCGATCGATCAGTTGTTTGATCACGGCAGTCAATTCCAGGAAATAACACGGCGATCCCAGAATGACCCCATCGCACTCATTCACTTTGGAAAAAATGAAGCTCACATCGTCGTCTTTTACTTGACAGACATTTTCCCGAAACAGGCAGAGACCACATCCTCGACAGGGTCCGATCTTATAATCCGTCAGCCGGAGAATTTCCACTTGTGCGCCCTCTGATTCAGCTCCCATCAAGGCTTGTTTCAAAAGAATCTCCGTGTTCCCGTTCTTCCGAAAACTCCCGTTCAAAGCCAAAACCTTCATCATGAAGAATCTCCTTTCTTTTCCTGTATCCATTTAGCTTTTTGAAAAAACCTTTTAAAATCCTTCCCGACCTCCCTTTTCCAAAGGACGGAGTTGTCTGTCAAGCCAAACCTCTTCCTATGCCGGAGAGAAACTCCATTACAGCCGAATTAAATTTGCTGGGGAGCTCAACTGCAGCTGCATGTCCGGTGGGCAGAATCACCAGTTTTGAGCCAACGATTGCTTTCTGTGCCAACCTGCCTTGATCCACTGTCATAAAGGTGTCATTTTCCCCTACAATGATAAGGACAGGACATCTCACTTTGCTTGGATCGGGTGGGGGAGTGGACGCTCCTAACATCCGCATTACCCGAGCAATGCCATCAGGCTTGTTTTGTAACTTCACATTCTTGTATTTCTCAAATTCAGTGGGGTTTCTATCCTTGAAACCCGGGGAGAAAGCGGCAGTGGACATAAGTTCAGTAACTGCCTTGATATCCCCTTTCTCTAGTAGCTCTATAAACACTCGGAGCCGTTCCATAGCCTCAGGAGAAGGGGGCATTAAGCTTACAGAACTATTGGCAAGAATAAGCCCTTTCACTATCTCAGAATGATCTATCGCTAAGTTAAGGGCTATGCGTCCTCCCATTGAGTAGCTAAGAAAATAAGCATTCTTCACTTTTATAGCTTTCATGAATTGATAGAGGTCTTCTGTAAGAAGCGGTATGTTGTATTCTGTTTCAGGGCTTTCCGTCTTGCCGTGTCCTCTGACATCGTAGGTAATCACACTGTAGCTTGTAGAAAAGACAGGAACCTGGTGGTACCACATATTAAGGTTGTCACCCGCCCCGTGAACAAGAACAAGGCTTTCCCCCTTACCCTTGATTTTATAGTTCATAGAGATACCATTAGCCTTGATTTCCATTGCTACCTCCACCACTTATGGCTATTTGCAGCAAAGATCATAACAAGAACGAAGGAACCTACTTCCATATTTTAAACAGCAAGGCTAATTGAAGCCCCACGGGCAAGCCCGTAGCACCTAACTCAATGCCCATGTAGGGCGACATCCCCCATCTAACGTCGGGACGCCTTCATCCACAGCCAAGGCTGTAGCTTTCTGCTGCTGGGTAAATTTCCCGACACTATTGGGATCAAAGAGATCAAAAAATTTCTTATCGATTACCAACTGAAATCTACATTTTTTATTAGACCATGTCAACCATCATCGATTGTATTGATGGCATGAAGAAAACAGCGCAGCATATTCTGAAGCTCTCTGGAAGGTTTTGTTTTTAGGCGATAGAGGAATATTTTAGGTATGTGGAGGATTTGGAATTTGAACCTTGAAATTTGTTCCCTCTTTTGTTTAATTTGGACTTTGATCTTTTAAATTTGACATCAGATTCGCCATCTTCATCTCTTCCAATTCTAAGGCGAGAGATTCCCAGAGTTGGGTAAGTTCGTTTACCTGCTCTTTAACCCTATTATGGGTCTGAATGGTTTCGTAGGTCTCTTTCTGGTTCAGGTAGAGGGAAGGGTCAGAAAGCCTTTGATTCAAATGATCCGATGTTTGTGTCGCCTCATTTAAAGATTTTTCCACCTCTTGGAATCTCTTTTCGAGACTGGAGAGTTGTCGTCGGTATTGATCCATCTCTTGAACCCTTCTTCGCCTCTCTTCTTTATCCATATATTTTGACTTCTTTATTGAAGATTTTTCCTTTTCCTCAACCTCAACCTCAACCTCAACCTCAACCTCTCTTTTCACTTCTTTCTTCGTCTCTTCCAATTGAATCTGCTGCTTTTTATATAGGTAATCGTCATAATTGCCTAAAAAGAGATGAGGGACTCCATGATCGATTTCGATCACCTTGTTAGCGATCTGGTTAATTAGATGACGATCATGGGTAATCAGGCAGATCGTCCCCTGAAATTGCTTCAGGGCCATCTCCAATACCTTTCGCGAAGGAATATCGAGATGGCTTGTCGGCTCGTCTAAAAGAAGAAAGTTAGCAGGTTTGAGGAGCATCTTTGCGAGGACCAGGCGACTCTTCTCGCCGCCACTCAACACGGAAACTCTTTTTTCAACTTCATCCCCGGTGAAGAGAAACGTGCCCAGGAGGGTCCGGAGTTCTGTCTGGGTTTCATCGGTGGCGATGGAGAGGAGTTCTTCGAAGACCGTATTTCCAGGATGAAGAAGATAAAACTGGTGCTGGGCAAAGTAAGCCCGTGTAACATTCTTTCCCAATTCTACTTCCCCTTCCTCAAAATCGAGAACTCCAGCCAAGATCTTGAGGAGTGTGGATTTACCCGCTCCATTGGGGCCAACGAAGGCTACTTTGTCTCCTCGGTAGAGTATAAGATCGATTCCCTGATAGACTCGGATGTCGCCATAAGACTTGTGGAGATTTTTGACCTCAACAACCTTATGGCCACTTCGTGTAGGGATGGAAAAGCGAAATCGAATCTCCTTCTTCTCTTTCGGAAGTTCGATTCGCTCCAATTTTTCGAGCATCTTTATTCGGCTCTGGACTTGGCTCGATTTGGTATTTTTAGCCCGGAAGCGTTCAATAAACCTTTCTGTCTGTTCGATTTTCTTCTGCTGGGTTTTATAGGTGGCCTCGATGATCTGCCTCCGAGCTTCTTTCTCCTCCAAGTAGTGTTCGTAATCACCATAATAGAGATCGATCTTTTGAGCCTCAATCTCTGCAATACGATCGATGAGGTGGTTGAGAAAGACCCGATCGTGAGAGACAATGACCATGGCTCCTGGATAATTGAATAAAAATTCTTCCAGCCAGATGAGGGATGCCAAATCTAAATGGTTGGTCGGCTCATCAAGGAGAAGGAGGTCAGGGGACTGAAGAAGGATTTTTGCCAGGGCGATTCGCATCAGCCAGCCTCCGCTAAGCTCATCCGTAGCCCTGTCATAATCCCCTTCTTTAAATCCCAGTCCTTGAAGGATACCCTTAGCCTCAGCCTCTAAGCCATATCCTCCGAGAACAGTGTACCTTTCCTGAAGCTTTCCATATTCTTTCACCAATCTCTCTTGCTCTTTCGGATCCTCAATGGATAACAGTTCTTCTTCTAAAATCTTCATTTTGTCCTGAAGGGATGTGATCCCGACCGCACTTTTTAAAACCTCATCCAGGACCCTACTCCCTTTGAAGGAGATGACTTCCTGAGGGAGATAGCCGATCTTTACCCCTTTGGCAATAAGGATTTCTCCTTCGTCAATCGGTTCCTCTCCCAAGATCATTCTAAAGAGGGTCGTCTTTCCGGAGCCATTGGGACCAATGAGGCCAAGCCGATCCCTCACCCCGATCTGAAGGGAACAATTCTTGAAGAGGACTTTACTTCCGAACTGCTTCTGAGCATGGTTGAGAGTAATCATTAAATTTCAAATCCCTACCTACGGCAGGCAGGCAAATGTCATCCTTTGACAGGCTCAGGATGACTCTCTAAAATATGCTAAAGGATAAAATCGTGGTGAGCTTGTCGAACCATGAACTTTGACATTCCGTTTGGGTGGGGTTAGGTATTATATTTATCAAAATTATATCCTGCTTTCTTGTAATCCTCTAAGGCACGGGTCTTCAGATCCTCTCTCTTTGTCTTCTCCGCCTCTTTATCTGCTAATTCGGCAGCATGGCTCCATTTACCCTCTTTTTCGTAGTCCTTGATCTTCCGGTCCGTTTCAGTGACCGGACTTCCTTTAATCACCACGGCAGGGGCGAAGAGAAGACGGTAGATGACATTTTTACATTGTGGGCAGAGAGTTAAAGCAGGTTCGGTCATCCTCTGGATGATCTCAAAGCCTGACCTGCAGTGGTCGCAACTTTTATCTAAATCAACGGCTCTGTATTCATAAGTTGGCATGTTTATCACCCAACGATTAAAAATAATGTTTTTTCACAAATTGTCAAGGGGGAAAGCCCTATGTTATAAAAACAATGTCAAATGTGAAAGCTCTACAACCTTTTGGAAGACTCTGGTTTATTGTCACCCTGAACGAAGTGAAGGGTCTCTACCTGTAGAAATGCTGAGATTCTTCGCGGAGTTTACCCTGAGCGGAACGAATGGGCTCAGAATGACATTCTCGGCGTGTTGATGCTTTTTCCACCGCCTTTCAAAATCCAAAATTTTTGACATATGAACTTTGAACTTTGTTATTTTATCTATGATGATTCCTTATCAAAACCTTTATATTTACGAAATTTCTGGAGAGATTTTAAACTCAAAAAGCTTTTTTAAAGAAGATTTCATCGGTTGCTGGAATGAAGGGGAGATCTCATTCCTTTTCTTTTCTAACCCACACGATGAAGAGGTAAAGGCATTGGTTGATCAGAAGGGATTATCTCTTCTCTCAAAGAATGTCCTCGACTACAAAGCCTGGCAGGCAGGGGAAGAGTTGAAACCTTTTAAAGTGGGTAATCTCGTCATCTGTCCACCCTGGAAAAATGGGGTGGCTGAAGAAGGGGAGATATTGGTTCATTTAGATCCCTGTGTTGTCTTCGGCACGGGTTATCACCCCACCACCCGATCTTGCCTTAAAACCCTTTGGGAGATTTATCAAAAAGAGAGGCCGAAGAGGGTCTTAGACCTTGGAACAGGCTCAGGGATCCTGGCCTTGGCTGCCGCAAAATGGGGAGCGGATCAGGTATTGGCCATTGACTGTAATGAATTGGCAGTTGAGACGGCTCTTCGGAATGTGGCATTAAATGGAGAATCCCACCGAATAGAAGTGAGGCAAGGGAGAGCCGAAGATTTTATCGAGGAGGAAGCCGACCTGATTTGTGCCAATCTTCATATTCAGGCTATCGAGTCGTTGTTGAGTAAAGAGGCTTTCTTTAAGAAACGATGGTTCATCCTTTCAGGTCTTTTTGTAAAAGATGCTGAGGAGATTGAGGGGCGATTGAACCAAAGATCCATCAAAACCTATTTGAGGTTACAGGAGAAAAACTGGATGACTTTGGTTGGTTTAAATTGGGGTTCCAAAGTTTAAAAATCTATTGACTTCAAATTTCCATTGTGTTAAAGAAGTCACATTTTCCCTCATTTAAAATCCTCAAAAATTGAATTTACATTAAATTTTGATAAAATAAAATAACTCCCACCCAGCCCTCTCCCCTCGAGGAAGGTAGGTGGGGGGAAAAGGCTTTTGTTTTTGGGGGGATCATGGAATCGAAGTTTAAAATTCCAATTTTCATTTTTCTCATCATCTCTGGTGTTCTATTTTTAAACCACGGATTTCTTTGGGCTGCAAAACCTGTCGCTGAAAAAGAGGGCGCTAAGCCGACTGTCGTAACCAAACCTCCTGAATCCGGGGAAAAAGGTGAGAAGTTCATCATCAAGGGTCGAGAATATTGTTTTGAGTGTATCGACAACTCGGAATGTTTGGGTTGCCACAAGAAGATCAGCGAGAGGAAATTTGCACAATCCGTTCATGGAGCCAATTCCTGTAATAGTTGCCACTGGGACATTATAGACGTCAAAGCCCATGTGAAGGCAAAAGGGGCGAGGATTCATCCCGAACCGGTTACCTGTCATCGATGCCATAAAAAGGAAGGGGCAGAACATTATTCGAGTGCCCACTTTATCAATGACATTCAATGTAAGGACTGCCATAAAGATATCCATGAGATGACCCCATGGAAAGGGGATAAAACCCGAGTGGTCCAGAAATGCATAACTTGCCACTCTGACGATGGTTACTCTGAGAGCGTCCATGGTAAATCCGTCCTCGCTGGAAACCCGGATTCTGCTACCTGCAGCGATTGCCACGGTCTTCATAAGATTCCCATATTAAAGGGTGATGAACCAAAAGTGGTGCAATCACGGAAGGAATTCCATACAGAGGTCTGCCAGAAGTGCCATGCCGACAAGGAGATGATGGAACGGAACAAGGTCTTCCTTATCGCCACACAGACCTATTATGAAAGTTACCACGGAAAGGTTGAGGAATTAGGTTACCCGACATTGGTGGCGGGTTGTGCAGACTGTCATGGTTTTCACAACATTCTGCCTCCCGATAATCCCAAATCGCTCATTTCTCAAGAACGTCTGGTAGAGACCTGTGGAAAATGCCATCCCCGCGCCAATGTCAACTTCGTTCAGTTCATCACCCATGCAACCCATACCGATCCAGAAAGAGAACCGGTACTTTATGGAACTTTCATCATCATGACTGCCCTCCTGGTTTCCGTCTTTGGGGTCTTCTGGTTTCATACCTTCCTCTGGTGGCGGAAAGACTTCTGGGAAAAAAGGGAGTTAAGGGCCAAAGGGATTTTCTTTCCGCAACATGTGAAACCGGATGAAGCAGGCTACATTTACCGTCGATTCAGCCCCTTCGATATCGTCCTCCATTTTACGATGATGGTCACCTTCATCGGTCTTGTCCTGACCGGGCTTCCTTTGAAATTTTCTCATGCACCCTGGGCCAGTGGGCTGATGCACTTTCTGGGAGGGGCTAAAATGGCAGGGTTGATCCATCGAATCTGTGCAACCATTACCTTCTGTTATTTCGGGACCACTATTGCCTATATGTTCTATTTCCTCTTCTTCAAGAAGATCAGAAGAAATCCCAACCCGCTCCAGCGACTTTTTGGTCCGGATTCTCTCTGTCCTCGTTGGAAAGACATTCAGGACATTATCGGTATGATCCGTTGGTTTTTTAACAAAGGGCCAAAACCCCAGTTTGACCGATGGACCTACTGGGAGAAGTTCGATTTTTTTGCTGTCTTCTGGGGGATGTTTGCCATCGGGTTTTCGGGATTGATGCTCTGGTTCCCAGGATTTTTCACCATCTTTCTGCCTGGATGGATACTCAATATTGCAACGATCGTCCACTCGGATGAGGCACTTTTAGCATCTGGTTTCATTTTTACGGTCCATTTTTTCAATACTCATTTTCGACCATCGAAGTTCCCGATCGACACAGTAATCTTCACAGGGAGATTTCCCAAATATGAACTGGTGGAAGAACGGCCGGACCAGTATAAACGTATGGTAGCAGAGAAGACATTGGAGACCTATCGGGACAAATACCCCAGCGCGATGACCGATCTTTTCTCAACAGTCATAGGATTTGCCATGCTGGCTGTTGGCCTCTTCTGCGTCTTCCTGATCGGGTGGGAGTTTTTAGGATAGAAAATTGGCGAATAGCAGATGGCTAATAGCATATGACAAATGACCAATAACCATTCGCTATCTGCTATCAGCCATAAGCCATTATTTGGAGATCTTACAGCCGATCTTTTCGAGATAGGCAATGTAATTAAAAGTGGGACTCTGATCTTTGGTGTGACAGTTTCGGCAGATGCCGAGGGTTACTTTTCTCTCAATTCCTCCCTTTCCAGGATGTCCCTTTCCTTCCCCGTGACAGGCTTCACATTGAACCCCCCGTAGGTAGGGAGGGATTTCTTCCACTGTCGCATACTCTCCCATCTTTCCATAACCGGTGGAGTGACAAATAAGACACTCCTCTTGGGTATATTTAGGAGAGGCGAGAATGGTCTGGGAGGCCTTCGCATGCTTGGTCTTCAGCCAATTTCGATAATTCGTTTCGTGGCATCGTTTGCAAGAGATTGCACCAACATAAGGGCTTTCTTTAGGAATTCGGGCGATCATCTCTTTCTCCGGCAACTCTTTTTCGGACAGAGCTGCCACTTTTGGTTTATATAATTTTGCTGACTCGGCTCGGTAGATCTCCACTCCCTTGATGATATTGGGATCGTCCTTTACAGAGAATTGGACAGGGATCGACGTGTGTTTATAAAAATTTTTATCTTCGAAGGGGAGAAGAGTTTTTTCTAATTCCTTCTGTTTCGATTCCAAGAACTTCAGTTCCTTGACCTTCATCTCTTCTTGTTTTCCAGACTTTGCCATTTCGGACTTAATTTGCATCGATCGAGTGCTCAACCTTTCCAATCTCTTTTCTATCTCATCTCGTTCACTGGTAATGATAAATTTGACAGGTTTTTTAGCATCGGCCAAGGAGTAATCAATCCGACCCAAATATCCTCCTCTTGGTTCCAATCGATAAATGGGGACTTCATTCACCCTTTCGATGACAGCCCTTTTGGATTCTCCCCCTCCTCCCAGAATTAGATCGATCTCACGATTTTCCCTGGCCAGTTTTTTATCCTTTGACTCGCCCAATTGTGAGAGGACGACGATCAAATCACAATATTCCCTAAGGCTTTTGGTCAAAGCTTTTGATTTCGATAGAGGTTCCAAAATGGTTAGTCCAGGATCTTTTTCCTGAAGAGTTGGGTTGAATAAGTCATCCAGAAGCCCCAAGATCCCAATCCTTAGCCCTGCGATCTCTTTGATCACATAAGGTTTGAATACCTCCTTCTGTGTCTTTTTATCCACAAGATTGGCCGAGATGAATGGAAATTTCGCCTTTTGGCTCAGATCGAAGAGGAATTTAAGTCCCATCATCAAATCTTTCTCACCCACATTGGCCACGTCATATCCCATATCGTTATAGGATTGGATGAGGAGATCGAAACGAAGGAGTGCATCTCTTCGTTTGGTCTCCGTTTGAGGAGGTTTTCGAAAGAGGAGGTTTCCGGTGTCAAGGAGAAGGATCTTTCTACCCTCTTTTTTTATCTGAGAGATAAGTGTCGATTTCTTGGCGACACCACCAAGAGGGCTCCTGAATCACCCGCAGGGCTCGACCTCACCCATCACATCATTGGTGTAGACGATGCTGAATTGAACTCTGGGTGCGGCTTTGATGAAGGAAGTATAGGACAAGTTTGCAAGGAGAGCTGCAATCAAAAAAAATTGCAATCTTTTGAGTTTCAATTGGACCCCACCCTTTTTCAATCTAACAAAAC
>Ga0315282_10009832_pt1 | contig 15136 bp, 11 predicted proteins | sample YL17G07_20_MG_FD_203693 | JGI IMG/M metagenome (GOLD analysis project Ga0315282, IMG submission 203693) | Sediment microbial communities from Yellowstone Lake, YNP, Wyoming, USA - YL17G07_20 | ecosystem: Environmental > Aquatic > Freshwater > Lake > Sediment | place: USA: Wyoming | collected... | reverse complement strand
CACCTCGACCGTGGTAGTCTGCGGAGCATAAGAATTGCTACACGCAAAAGCCCAGATAATGAGTAAGGTCATCGTAGAGAGGATGAGAGTTTTAATAATTCTTTTTGCATTGCGCATTCTTGCACACCTTGCTTTGTAATATTCTGACCTCTACTTGAGGTTTGAGGGATTCTTCCCAATTCTTATTAAACGAAACAAAAAGGGGGAAGTAAGGTTTGCTTTTTTACCCTGTTTAGTATGGTTGTATTGCGATTGTTGGTGGTGGTGTGTATTCTGGAGTCCACGGTGCGCCGCCGAGTATCGGTTCCTTGTCGAATATGTTGACGTGGACCGTGGCGATTCCTGCGTATGCCCATTTCGGTATCCAGATGCCGCCCGAGAGTGTAGTGTTCCTGTATTGGCAGAAGACTGTTCCGCCAACGTGGGTTGCGATCTCGAAGTGTCCGAATATCACGCCGAGTTCGTCGGCTATGTGGACCTTCAACAGGATCGGGTAGTCTTGCTGGGCGTGTGACCCGAATGTGACGCATACTTCAACTGTTTCGCCGTGGTTGTACTGGTACTTGTCTGTGGTTACCTTCCAGATGCGTACGAGGTAGTCGTAGTGGTAGTCCATGGTGTCTTGCAGGTAGACGTCGGCCAACTGTACTGACGCTACGACGTGCCAGACTCCGAAGAGGCGCTCCGGGTTCTCGCATGGCCATAGCATTCTGAAGCCTACCGTGGCGACACCGTTTTCGTCCGTGTATGCGACGAGGTTGGCGTAGACCGAAGTGTCTGGGTAGTTGATTTGGAAGCTGACTAGCTTGTGCTGTACTGGCCAGTAGTTGTATGTTACGTTTGCGTGTAGCCAGACGTATGATTGGTCCTCAACGAGGTCCATCGGCGCCTGCGGTCCCTGTCCACCGTATGGGGCTGGGAACTGTAGATAGTAGCCTGTGAGGGGACCGTAGCCGCTGTTGACTGCTCCACCGTACACGTCTATGAATCTGCCTGGAAGGTTCGTGGTTATCGTGTACATGCCGTTCACGGGTGGCAGCATGGGCACCTCAACTATGTTCTGGTCCTGCAGGTTGTCAAGGCCTATTGAGAGCTGCTGGACTATGTTAAGCGGTCCGCTTAGGTCTGGTTCACCGTACGATTGGTATATCACTCTGAAGGTGATCGTAGCTAGGACGCCTGTGCCTTTGGCCATCGGTGCATGCCACGTACCGTTCCCGTCTGGGAAGATCATGTTGCCGACTAGTACGTGGGGTCCATATATTCCGTCTGGTTCAAAGTATGCTATGTAGAATGTTCCTAGGCTTCCTAGTTGTTGGCTTGCCCAGTACGGCATGAACGGTCCTTCGTAGGTAGCGACTGGTTCGATCAGGCTTGCCGGGTAGCTCAGCCTGAACTGTACGCCTACCAGGTTCAAGAATTCTGAGACGTCGTGGATCGTGACTGTCACGTTGAACAGTTGTCCGAGGCTCGGGCCTGGACCCACAGACGCGCTTGAAACTTCGAGGTAGGGTGGAACCAGCGACTGGTACACGTATATTCTGACGTATCCGTCAACTGCCATTGTCGTGGTTACTGGGATGTCTGCGGTGCTGAACAATGTATAGTTGTATGGGTGCAGGTAAGTGTCGTCCCATGATCCTGGCGCTGTTGGGAATGGTCTTGGCGGAGCATTGTCCTGATAGAGTATCGTGAAGGTTACTTGTGCAATCACAACGTCACCGCTTGGGTTTGACGTGGTGCCGTTAACTTCCAAGTACAGGTCGCCCGGATTGTTCACGTAGCTCGTCGTGACCCAGATCGGGTCGAACACCACGCTTGTGACTGAGACCAGCGTTGTATTGTACGAGACGTGTGTTGTTGCGTTGCCGAGGTACCATCCTGCACTCACGCCTTTGATCACGACGTCGTTCACGAAGGTCGTGCCGACCACGTGTGTTGGCGGTGGGTAGCCGAAATCGTTCGACGTGTAGTTCACGACTTGCAGATGTACTGCTGGCGGTGCTGTCCAAGTGAAATCGTATGTGGTGTACCCGAAACTGACGCCTGGAACAGTGTTCAGGTCTGGGTTCAATATGAATGTGTCCGTGGGGTCAGTGGGGTCAATCAGGCTGTGGAGCGATCCACCGACACCTGGTACGGCCACTACCACGAACTCAATCCAGTAGAGACTACCGGACCCTGCTGGGACAGAGTCACTTCCTACGAGTGACTCACCGTACATGACAAAACCTGTTGTGTTGTCGATTTGTGGTGTGACTGGTACTGTGCCGTGGCCGCTGAAGAACTGGCTTGTTCCTCCTGCCGTGTAGTTTACTTTGTCTGCAACTATTTGTGTGGGGTCGAAGTGCACTTTGGCCTGCCAAACGTAAGTTGGGCCTGTTGTGCTGATCCAGACGGTAACGTTGAACTTGTCGCCTGTGTTATTGTGAGCCGTGTCTAGACTGATGCTGAATGGTTCTGTCCATATTGCTGGTGGTAATGGTGGTTGACCTTGACCTGCGAATGCTGGTGTTATTGCCATTGTTGATATTATTAGGGCTAATAGGGTAGCTAGCATTTTATGGGATTTGTTCATTTTCTTTTCTCCCTTCTCCTTTCAGCGAAGATAATGTTGGTGTTTTGCAGATTTAAACCTTCTGGAATTATCCTCTACCTGTGAGTAGAGCATTAAAAAAAAAGCTGAATACATAGAAATCCGACACGGGGATTTGTGGAATCAACAAAACTCGCTCGTCAAACCTTGAAATTTTAACATGTGATCGTGGAGAGAGGCATATTTTGCGATTTCATCCGCATGTTTCTTGTTTGTTGCCTCTTGTTTAAAGCGGCTGGTTTTTCTTCATCAGCAGTTCCTGCGCTTTCATTGCTCTTCTTGACCGCACATATTTTCTGGTTTCCAAGAATATGTAGTACGTCAATCCGGCACCGGCGAGTGTGAGAACGCTGTACACCAAAGGTGTCCAGTTGAAATAGTCAAGCACCAAGCCGACATACATCGGTATTCCCACTTGGTCAGACTTGGCCGGCGGACTTTCCTTGTCTTCCACCGTCAGGTTAGCATACCATCTACCAGGCAACGTATACGTATAATTAATTATAGGGTTGGGAGTGGAAGTCGAGTTTCCATCGCCGAAATCCCAGAAGTACATGCTGATCGCTTCGTTACCCCGTGCCTTTGTTCCATTTGCCAAATCGTACACGCCAAACGAGGCGGACGCGTTGAAAGTAACTGGAAAGCCCACGTAAGCCTGAGAAAAGGGAGTGTCTCCGAGGGGCAGCTTGTTCTGAAGTACAAGGCGAGTAGTGTTATCAGGAAGGGAGGGCTGCACCGTGAAAAGTGCAATAGGTCGGGGCGGGGTACCGCCGCTTATCAATGTTGCGCTCGTTTCCGCGTACGGTATGTCATTGCCGTATGCGTCTGAAAGGAACGAGTAGAACGCATCATACTCGTTGATCGACTGGTGAGCCCTGTTTCGACTAGTCCCGACCAGTATGGTCGTCTCGCCCTCGCCGAGTACGGTGCAGTTGGCCTTGCATAGTATGCCATTCGACGACGTTACCTGATCAAGGAACAATGAACTTCCGAAATAGACGAAGCCCATGCCGTCCAGTATGTCTCTTCCGAACACCGGGTCAGGAGTGATCACGCTGAGGTCGCCGAAAACGTTCACGTGTTCGGGCACCCAGATCGATGTTATGTTCATCACGGTCAGGTTGTACTTGAGCACCAACTGCCAAACCGTCAAAGAAACGACGTTAGTCACGTTTATCGTGATCGTGAAGTTGTCGCCGGGCTTAACATCGATGAGGCCCGGGTCAATCACAATCTTAGTCGCAGCATCTGCCCTAGCCTCGCGAACCTGCACCATGCATAAGAGAACCAAGGCACAGAACACTATTGCACCAATCTTTTTGTAACCACGTCTTTCCATCATCATTCAACCCTCTACCTTTCAGGATTCACCGCGAAACACGCAACATAATGCTCGTTTCCAGAATTCACCAATTCAGGCTCTTTCTGCTTGCACACGCTCATAGCCAGTGGGCATCTTGGATGGAAGCGGCAGCCAACAGGGGGATTCACGGGGCTTGGGACTTCTCCCGTCAATGGTGCTCGTTCTTTTCTCTGAGTAGGGTCGGGAACTGGCACTGAGGCTATCAGGGCCTGAGAGTACGGATGCAAAGGTTTGTGGAAAATCTCTTTGGTCGATGAATACTCTACGATCTTGCCGAGATACATGATTGCCACCCTGTGGCTGATGCATTCAACTATGCTCAAATCGTGGCTGATGAACATGAACGTGATGCCTAATCTCTTCTGCAAGTCTTGGAAAAGATTGAGCAGTTGCGCCCGGACCGAAACGTCTACCGCGGATGTAGGCTCGTCCAGAATAACGAACGCCGGCCGGCTGACAAGTGCTCTGGCAATTGCTACCCTCTGCCTCTGTCCACCGCTGAACTCGTGGGGAAACCTGTAAAGATGCCTGTCTGTGAGCCCCACCAGCTCAAGAATCTCAAGCACCATCTTCCTGGCTTCTTCCCCTTTAGCAATTCCCTGTGCAATAAGCGGTTCTGCAACAATGTCTTTGACAAGCATCCTTGAATCTAGCGATGTAGTCGGGTCCTGGTACACGATCTGCATCTTCCGTCGAAGATTAAGCAAGTCTCTGCCGCGATGCGTGGAAACGTCATACTGTTCCAAGAATCTTCGGAGCCTCCTCGACTTGGGCTCTTTGATCTCGAGTGTCGAGATCTCTTCCACAATGTCCTGGGGGACGTCAAAAAAGATGTGGCCTGAATTAGGCTTGTACAGTCTGAGTATTGTCTTTCCCAGAGTTGTCTTTCCGCATCCCGACTCGCCTACCAGCCCAAAGCATTCGCTCTTCTCAACGCTAAAGGACACTCCGTCTACGGCTTTCACGTTTGCCACGGTACGCTTCAATACTCCACCGTATATTGGGAAATACTTCTTCAGATTTCTTATCTGCAGCAAGTAGCTCATCAGGATCCTCCATACAAGTAGCAGGCAGCAAAATGACCTTTTTTTACTTCGTCAAACGGTGGCTTGACCTTAAGACAGATTTCCATTGCATATGGGCATCTATCGCGGAACCTGCAACCGCTGAGGGGGTTGATCAAACTTGGAACAATCCCTGGAATCGATTTGAAAGCTTTTCCAGGCCGAGGGATCGACTCGAGAAGAGCACGTGTATATGGATGCAGCGGAGAGCCAAACAGTTCGAAAACGTCTGCTGTCTCCACGACGTTTCCAGCATACATTACGGCCACCCGGTCGCATACTTGTGCCACGACACCAAGATCGTGTGTAATGTACAAGATTGAAGACTTGAAATTGTCCCTGAGCTGCTTGACAAGGTTCAATATTTGAGCTTGGACTGTCACGTCAAGGTTTGTCGTCGGCTCATCGGCTATGAGCATGGTTGGATAGCATGCCAACGCCATTGCAATGACTACCCTCTGGGCCATTCCCCCGCTCAGTTCATGTGGATACATATGGGCAACTCTTTCAGGATCAGGTATTTCCACACTCTTCAAGACTCGCACAACTTCGTTCCTGACCTCGTCCTTGAACTGGCGTTTCCTGCTGAACCTGCCGATGAACCCCCCAATCCGGGACTCTGGATTCTTAGCCAACCGTCTGTAGACGTTTAACTCAAGACCTTTGCTCTTCCTCGCTTGCAGCGCCTGAATGGCCTTGCTGAAAAACTCGACTTGCCTGTGAACGAGCATAACCTCAGAAATCTGATCCTCAACGGTATACACTGGGTTCAAGTATGCTCTCGGTTCCTGGAAAATCATCGAAATGTCTTTTCCTCTCATGCTTCTCAGAGAGGCATCGTTCATCCTCAGGATGTCTGCTCCACCCTGTTTGTCGAAACGGATTTTTCCCCCTTCAATTCTTCCAGGAGGCGGAACAAGCATCAAAATGGATAGGCTCGTTACACTCTTTCCACACCCAGTCTCGCCTACCAGCCCTAGTATCTCTCCCTCTCTGAGCGTCAGATTCACTCCATCTAACGCTTCGACTACTCCTGCGTAAGTGTAGAACTTTACGTCAAGGTTCTGAACTTCTACAACGTTCTTTTGGCTCATTTCATCTTCTCCTTAATGTCGGGTCCAATACATCTCTCAGAGCATCACCCAGCAAGTTCCAGCCCATCACGAAGAGGGATATGAACAGGCCTGGAATCAAGAACGTATAGTAGTACTGAACCATCAGTTGTGGTGTTATGAGCCACATCCTGGTACTCTGGATTATCTGCCCCCAGTCTGCGAAGCCCTCAGGTGCACCTATTCCGATAAAACTTAATGCAGCGGCTGTCAAAACGATCGCACCAATATCTAATGTTGCCACTATCAACAAGGGGTATATGGTGTTTGGCCAGATGTGTCTCATAATGACTCCAACGTCCGAAGAGCCTGAAGCTCTGGAAGCTTCAACGTAATCTTCGTTCTTAACCCTCAGAACTTCCCCTCTTATCACCCGCGTATACCCTGGCCAGCCAACGATAGTGATGGCGATCATCACCTTGTCAAGCTTCGACAGATTTACAGCAAGAATTGCTGGATAGAAGAAAACGGAAATCAAAGATGCTCCCAAGAGCACTTGGACCACTAACAAAAGTCGTTTATTCGGGCTGAATGCTATAAACCCGAAAGACATTAGCACAAAGACCACTAGAAACACGATCGAAAAGTTGAGAGTAATTGCCTGTGGAAAAGCGATCACGAACGCCATTGCCAGAATCAAACCTGGAAAGGCAATTATGATATCGGTGAACCGCATGAGAACCTCATCAAGCATTCCTCCATAGTACCCAGCCAGAGTCCCAACCATCAGACCAATGATCAGCGAAACGCCGACCACAAGCAAACCTACTCGAAACGCAGTAATCGTTCCCCAGATACATCCATAATAAAGGTCATACTGATACTCAATCGTTCCAAATATGTGATTCGTCGTCGGGGGCAACGGTTCGGCAGGTCTAACCCGAGCCAAAATCTCATCCTTCGGCATCATGAAAGGATCGCGCGAATTTGCAGGTGTGGGAGCAAGAACAGGAGCCAAGATCGCAATTACAATGAACGCACAGATGATGATAAGGCCGACCAATGCCAAAGGAGATTGCCTCATCCTCTTAAGCATGAAAGCCCATTCTTTGACACGAGGCCTCATCGAAACCTTCAGTTCTTCCCAACGAGTCTTCAAAGTCATACGTCAATCCAACCTGATTCTTGGATCAATGTACGCATAGAGTATATCCACAATCAGATTCGCTATGACAAAAACAAAGGCTGATAGAATAGCATATCCCAAAACTGCGGGTATGTCCACTTGCACAGCAGAAGCAGCTGCCCAGCTGCCCAACCCAGGAAAGGAGAACACTGTCTCTGTGATTATGAGACCTCCCAGCAGACCCGCAACAAGCATTCCAGACAACGTAGCGACAGGAATAAGGGCATTTCGTCGAGCGTGCTTGTATATCACTACATTCTTCTTTAAGCCTTTAGCCTTAGCAGTAATAATGTAGGGCTTCCCCAAAGCTTCCAACATAGACGAACGCATCACCCTTATCAGAAGAGCCACGTCAATCGTGACGATCACAATAACAGGAAGCACAACGTGCGTCAAAGCATCGAGCGACACTCCCAAATCAGATGTCCAAGAGACGATTTGGGAACTTGTGGCATTCGTCACGGCTGAAACGTGCACACGCCCTTGATAGAAAATAGCGTTCAGAACTCCATCAAAAATATCCACGCCTGTCACACGTACAAATCCTGTTGATTGCATATAGCCTATGGAACTCTCGTTTATGGGTCCCCTAAGGTTCACTCCAAAAGCAGCGGTGACCGCTGTGAGAAGCAACATGCCCACCCAGAATGATGGCAGAGACCATCCTATTATGCTGCCAACTCGGGAAACTTGATCGATAACCCCGTTTCGATGTATCGCTGCCTGAACCCCAATGAAAATGCCGACAAAAATTATTATGGGTGCAGCAAACATCACTATCTCGAACGTATACGGCCACTTCGCCCTGATAGAATCTACAACGGACGCCCCGCCACTTCCAGCAGCATGTGACCAACCAAGGTTCCCCTGCAAAACTTGACTGAGCCAACGGCCATACTGCAGATAGAACGGATCATTGAGACCATATTTGTCGATCAGTTCCTGAATAACGTTAGATCTCGTTTGTTCAGCATTGCGGATGTACATATAGGCCCGTATGTCTGGCGGAAACATCATTGTAATCGCAAAAATCAAAACAGTCACGCCTAAAATAACAAACACTAGAAGGATAAGTCTTCTCAATATGTATGCTACCAGACTAGTCATTCTCGGACCCATCAAGCACATGTGTTAATCAATATTTAAGGTTGTCGAACAAATAGAGTCTGCAATATAGCAACTCCAACGGAACCTATACGCACTAGAAATTTTAAAAAAACAAAAAAAGGAAGGAAATTGAGCTATTTTTGTAGGTTGCTTATGGATACGAACCTGCAGTCCAAGTGGTGCTAGTCTTGCCGAAGTTCTTGGCTACTGTGCCGATGTCTTTCATGTCGATCTTGCGGTCGTTGTTGAAGTCTGCTCTGTATACCCAAGTTGTGCTCATGGGTGGGCCGAATATTGCTCCGAAGCTTTTTGCGGTTACACCGATGTCTTTCATGTCGACTTTGCCGTCGTAGTTAACGTCGTAGGGTACGTGGTTGTCTATTGGGTAAGTTGCGTAGTTGTCGAGCTGGGCGTGTGGCGTGTAGTACCACTTCCAACAGTTCGCCGGATAGTTGCCTGAGTAGATCGGGTTGTAGTACCAACCGACTACCCAGTCACGTTCGAAGTGGCGACCAATCGCCTGGTCTAGCGCGACGCTCGGGCAAGTATCGATTGCTCTCTGCTGGATGGCGCTGTATATGGCTGCTCTTTCCGGACCGTCTGGCGTGCGAATGCCTGCTTCAATCAATGCGTCCATCTGTGCGTCAGAGTATGAGGCTCTCCAAGCAAAGTTTCCGTAAGTATAGTAGAAAGCATACGCAAAGTTGTGTGCATCTGGATAGTCAGCCAGCCAACCCAAAATGAACGCAGTAAGCTGAGCATGGTCTCGCGCATACAAGTATGCCGACCACGTTGTTTCAGTCACTGTAGCGTGGATGTTCGGGTTGCCCAGACCGTTGAGCGCCGCCGCCAACATGTTGCACAGGTTCTTTCTCGCCAGGTTGCCCTGGTTGTAGGCGAGCTGTACCGAGAAGCCCGTAGCCCAAGCTGGACCAGGACTAACGATACTGCCTCCGAAAGCTTCCTTCAGAAGAATTATGGCAGCATTTGTGTCATAGTGGTACTTTGGTATTGACGCGTTGTAGTAGATCAAGCCTGGGATGATTGCGGTAGGCGGCTGCATGGCTTCGCCACCATAAGTGACCGCGATGTAAATGTCGTAGTCGATAAGTTCGCTGAACGCTTTTCTGATGTTAAGGTCGCTGAAGAAGTCTCTCGGTATACCGTTCGAGTCAAAGTGACCGTAGGTGTATATCGGGCCGTACTGTGAAGCTGGGTCAACGTTCTGGTTGTAGAACACGGCGTCAACGGCCAAGCTTGGCAGTGGGTATGTGCATCTGATGCCAGGCTGGTTAAGCACAACGCCCATGTACTGTCTCGGGACAGCACAGTAGTCGACTTCACCGGCGAGGAACTTTGCAGACCTTGCTGCCCAATCCCAAGCCCACGAGACAACGTAGTGCTCGATGTAGCCTGCCGGTTTGGAACCTCCGAACGTTGGCCAATCAAGCGGCCAACCGCGGAAGTAAGCATGGTTCCTCAACAAGGACCATTGCTTCAATGTGCGGTCCAACGTTTCAAACACGAACGGACCACTACCCATGGCAACGGGTGTCGGATCGTCGAACGGCGGTAGAGGCGGGTTGTGGTGGCTATACCAGTCGGCAAAGTTTCCATCCCAGTTGCTTGCGCGGCCAAGGCCCAAAGCCCATGCTTTGCTGTAGACGCTTGACCATGTTTGGCTTAGAATCTGCAGGAAAGGCGGATACGCGCCTGGGAAAGCCAGGTTGAACCACACGGTTCCGTTAGGATCTGACTCTACGGCGTGGTCGATCATGGCTCCAATTCTTGCCTGCTCTGTGGGGTTACCATCCAAGTCAGTAGTGTTGAGGCCAAGTGCTCCCCAAGTGTTCAGCAACGGCTCATAGAACATCCACTGCGGACCACCGTCCATGTCCATGACCATCTCACGCTCAACAACATACTCAACATCTGCAGCAGTGACAGGGTCACCATTCCAGAAGTGAGCAGTATTGTTCATCTTGAACGTGTACCGGAAGTACCATGGCAAACCTTCAGGACTCATGGTGCCAGTAATGTCCGTTATTGTCCAATTGTACGCAAGTTGTGGAAGGTACTGGTCCATGTGTTCACCGTTAAAGAACACAAGGGTGTCGTACATGTTCATGAGCAACTCGCCGCTCGCGGTGTCATAACAGAATGCGGGGTCAATAGTCTGAGGGTCACCGCCGTCGATTGTTGCTTCAATGATTTCCATAGGTCTTGGAATTGCGGGTGGTGCAGCAAATGCTGGTGCAAACAGTGCAGAGGCTAATAGTAACATGCTTAGAACTAAAGCTATAGATACTGTTTTTTTCATTTTTCTCTCCCTTCTCAAATTTTCGCAAGCAACAAATAGGATGAGGCGATATTTAATCCTTGCGGAACATTGTTTCAGTAGATTCTTCCATCGAGGCACAGGAGGAATCCAGACAAGAAACGCGGTGTGCAGTGGGCGTCACGAAGTCTTTCAGGAGTCGATTGTGCATCTCTATCGTCCGAATCTCTTTCACGTTTGCGTTGCCAGTCTCGGTAACTTCTCAGAACAACCCAGACAATGACCAGCACAAGAAGGAGGACATAGATCAAAGACGGCTGCAGATTGATGATGAGTCCGAGCAAGAGCACGGGCAAAACAAGAACCAGAAGTAGAAAGAAAAAAAGTACCCAGAACCATCTTTGTCTCAGAGGCCACGTCAATGATTCTCACTCCACAAACCAACATTGCCCAAGCATTTATATTCCTTTTTGACCCCTCACGCGCCTGTAACGACCAAGGAAAGCATAAGACGGAAACAACGTTTATCTGGAGGTTCACGCCCAATTACTCAGTTAAGGATCAACCATTCATCAGTGAAAAGAATGAAGGCAACCAAAAGAAGCGCAAAAAAAAGGAAAATGCTAAAGTATGCAGAAATCACCGCGGCCGTCTTGCTCATAATCGCTGTAGCCGCAACGCTGATAATCTTCTACAATCCGAACCCTCCAACTGTGAAGCCGAAGCTAGAAGCAACAGAGTACTTTTCCTTTTCTGACTTGGGAGCAGAATACGAAAGCGTAACCGGTACAAACAGCGTCATAAGAATCAAAACATTGTACATGACTCTGACACCAGTCAAAGGAAACGCCACAAACGTGAACCTTTTCCCCCCAGGATACACAGACGCAACGAGCACTGCTGCTTTTGACATAGAGAACGGCACATCAAAATCGTTTGAAATTCCTCTGCAGTCAGCCTACCAAAGCATCAAGACCGGAACAACCTATCCAGTTAAGATAAAAATAAGCTCTGACCAAGCCGCGGGATACGTTACACTTCAGATCCCCGAAAACAACACGTTCCAAGGGCTCTAACACGCTCCTGAAATCCTCCCCAACCGGACTTTAGTCTGTATTGAATACGGTTAGGCTTAAGAGCATCCAAGATCAACAATTGGCTGGAGGAGACTTTGATGCAGAGAAACTACGCAGGGAAAATAGACCTGCTCAGGCTCACGAAAGAGATAGTCCAGTTTTTTGAAGCAAAAAAATTCGAGGAAATCACCGCTCTGCAGACGGAAAACGGATATCAGATAATGGCGGGAGATTCTCGCGCATACAAGATCAGAGGCGGTCTAAGGGTGGACGTTCGCGAGGACACGGAAGGCTTTTCAATCAGTCTTCAACTTTCCAAAGAAACAGAGAGGTTCAACTATCCAATGACACTTGCCACAATGTTCGGGGGAGGATACTTCTTTCTTAGAAACTTGAAATCTGATGAGTCCTGGAGAAAAATCGAAAGAGAATTCTGGCGCCAGACAGACAACATGATAACGCGTGCAAAAGAACCTTTCAAAACTGCGCAAGAACAAAACCTGAAAGGGCTAGAGTTCCGGTCCTAGCATGTCTCAAAGTCTGACGAAGTTGAACCAGACCCCGAGCGAAAAGAATGCAGCGCACTAGATGCTTCCAAGCAGGCATGACGACCTGCGCCGACAGAAATTTATATTCCGAACGGCATCAGTTATAGTTGGGGATAAGGAGAGTTATTGCTTTGCCTCCGAGCCTAATGGTTGAAGCAACATGCCCAGAACATGGGATGGAAAGATACAAAATAAAAATCATCAAAAAATACAATATCAAGCCAGAGAAGATAATGCCGAAATACCGGACCAGGCCCCGGCACGAACTCAGCGGCGTTGTCATCGGCAAAAACATAAGTTATGAAACTGCACGCGACTACGTACTAAGGTACCTGAACGAATCTGCACAGCGGAACATGGTCATGAGCATAAGACTCCAAAAATAGACTGCAGCGAATGTCATATTTTTTTTGGAAAATATGGATTGGAACGTTCGGGCGATTAGACGCATCCCTTAAACTACAAGAAAGGAAAAATCTCAATTTTCGCACGATACGCTACAAAAAAAAAGGGTTATTAGGGTAGTCGGACAAACTTTTTGCGGTATGCAATCATCGTAGCAGCCAATGTCATCAGCATTATTACAAGAACTGCTGTTGTATATTCCGGAATTACGTCGTAGTGGTACGGTATCGTGTCACTCTCGTATTTGGTTGCATTGTTTCCGGCATTGTCGAACGCTGTGATCTTGTACCAGACTGTCGTGCCGTTGAGTTGACCCGTGATGTTGCCCGTCCACGTATTGCCACTGGAGGTCATAGTAGCATTTGTCCATGTCACATTGTCAATCGAGTAGCCAAGACTAGCATTAGCTACGCCGCTGCCCTCCGTGTTGTCAGTGATGTCAGCCGAAACTGCGACAGACTCATTCTCTGATACGTCTCCAGATGGCGTTCTTTGAACGTTTTCAATAGTCGGCGGAGTAGTATCCGGCGGTGGGAGAGAATAGTTGACTGTTGCATTGTAGACGACCAATGATGGAACTGTGTTCACGTCCTCAGTAAGCAAGTATGTGTCATCGTTTGGCGCGCCGTGGAATTCCAATGCTGAGCTCAATGTCCCGGTGGTTTCGTTTGGTGCCATCATTATCTGAAACTCGATCCAACACAAAGAACCGTTTCCAACAGCCCCTCCAGAAAATAATGATTCGCCAAACTTAACTTCGTTGTTTGCAGTGAGAACTGGCGTAACTGGAATAGTCTGCAGGCCCTCAAAGAATTGACTTTTACCTGCTCCCGTGTACCCTGCCCTCGTCCACGTCAGTAAGGTCGTGTTGAAACCTACCATCACCTGCCAGACGAAAACTGGCACACTCAAGGTGCTGTTTGCGCTGTTGACCCAGACTGTAACATTAAACTTGTTCCCGACATGAGTATTGGCAGTGGTGAAATTCAATGTTGGCGGATCAATCCACATTGAAACTGGAGGTTGAATTTCCACTGCACGTACATTGTTTATTGCTGCAAGTCCAAAGATGACCAAAGCAACCGTCATAATCGCAATCACGCTAATGACAGATTTCTTGAAACTCTTTCTCATCATGTTTTAGCCCTTCCCCTAGTAGATCACTACCGTCCGTTTTTAAGCTTTTCTAGCCTCATTGGAACTTTACCAGTGAAATGGCAAGAACAAGACAGACCTTGCGTACATACAGAACGAACTGCGAAATGTAAACCTTTCAAGACCCAGGCTGAATTTTGAATTTTATTTACCAAAAAAACCTCAGTGAGGCTTTTCCCTTCAATCTAGGCAGACATTAATCTTCCAGTTTAGCAGCATCGTCACTTGACGGCCGCTCAAAAAAAGGAGGAGATTACTAGAGGTTGTCAGCAGCCAGCTCCGAAGTTCTTGGCAACGAGAGATACGTCTCTCATGTCAACCTTGTCATCTAGGACGAGGTACGTTGGTCCCGTTATGTCCGCGTCAGGGTTCCATCTCGGATGACCAGGATAAGACCCGAAAGCAGCTGCAACTATCGCAACGTCTTTCATGTCAACTTTGCCGTCGCCGTTTATGTCGCCAACGTGTCTTATCTTGACGAAACCGTCGACATACACGTTGTTCGTCGTGTTGTATTCATACGGAACGATCGTGGCTTCAGCCGAGACCGTGTAGTTGTCACAGGGCGTCAGGCCTGAAGTGTCCCATGTGAACACTTCCACAGTTTCGGTGCCGCTGGGCAGGTCGACGATTGAACGTGTAGCCAGAAGGTTAGCGTCGTAGTAGACTTTGATGTCGAACGATTCTGTCACGTCCCCCAGGTTCTTTGCCGTTACCGTTATGTTAACGGGGACGCCTGGGTACACCCAGTCACGCGAAGTCGTGACATTGGTTATTGCCACATCCCTGATGGCAGTGAATATTTGCACGTTGCCATCTGAAAGTTGGTTGTTAGTCGTGTTGTACTCGAATGGAACAGTAGTGGCTTCAGCCGAAATCGTGTAGTTGCCCTCCGCCACTCCCGTTGTGTCCCAGTGGAAGATAACTGTCGTTTCTCCGTTTGAAGGCAGGTCCACGATTGGAATAGTACCGATCAAGTTGCTCGCATAGTATGCTTTTACGCTGAAGGATTCGCTTATGTTGCCGTTGTTCTTGGCTGTGACTGAGACGTCCACGGGCCATCCTTGGTAAGCCCAGCTTGTTGACGGTACAACATCGGCTATTTCAACGTCTCGTATGAGGGTCATTATGAAGCCATCTGCGGTTTCATGTGGCATCGGGTTGTGTGAGGGGTCAGAGAGCTCGGTCTCGCTCAGGTGAAGCACGCTTGACCCTGGCATGTCTATTTGGAAGTATACGGTCACGAGCGCCAAGGGCGTCATCGTCGTTATTGGCACTGCAGGCGCGTGGTAGGTAACGTTCACCC
>Ga0315282_10009831_pt1 | contig 15141 bp, 12 predicted proteins | sample YL17G07_20_MG_FD_203693 | JGI IMG/M metagenome (GOLD analysis project Ga0315282, IMG submission 203693) | Sediment microbial communities from Yellowstone Lake, YNP, Wyoming, USA - YL17G07_20 | ecosystem: Environmental > Aquatic > Freshwater > Lake > Sediment | place: USA: Wyoming | collected... | reverse complement strand
CATCTGCGGATGGGGCTTTCCGCAGCCCAATCGGTTATTCTGATGGCCCTGGTGATTTTCCTGACCGTGCTCCAGTTCCGCTACACTGAAAAAAAGGTGTTCTATTGAGCGGCCACTCTCTGCCCCAGGAAAAGAGGCGCCGCCGGGATTGGACCAAGGTCCTGGTCCATGCCCTTCTGATTCTCTCCATACTGCTCATCGGTTTTCCCCTCTACTATGCCTTTGTGATCAGTACCCAGTCCATGGATGAGGCGACGCGGACCCCGCAGAAATTATGGCCCTCAACCTATCTCTGGGAGAACTACGCCAAGATCTGGAACCGGCTGGACATGGGCAGACTTCTCGTGAACAGTACCATCGTGGCGCTGGCGGTCAGCCTGGGCAAGATTGCCATCTCCATTATTTCGGCCTTTGCCATCGTCTATTTTAATTTCCGGGGCAAGCAGCTTTTCTTCTGGATGATCTTTGTCACGCTGATGCTCCCGGTGCCGGTGCGGATCATTTCCACCTACCAGGTCATCAGCCAGCTGGGATGGGTGGACACGTACCTGGGCCTGACCATCCCCCTGATTGCCTCGGCCACCGCCACCTTTCTCTTTCGCCAATTCTACTTGACGATCCCCGACGAGTTGGTGGATGCGGCCAAGATTGACGGCTCCGGCCCGCTGCGTTTTCTCTGGTCCATCCTGCTTCCCAACTCCGGTGCCAACATTGCCGCCCTTTTCGTGGTCATGTTCATTTACGGCTGGAACCAGTACCTCTGGCCCCTTATGGTTACCAATTCGGAAAAAATGAAGGTAGTCGTCGTGGGCATTGCTTCCACCATCCCCAGCGGAACCCAGCCCCCGGAGTGGAACCTGGTCATGGCCGTAGCCATGATGGCCCTCCTTCCGCCTGTACTGGTGGTCCTGCTGATGCAGCGCTATTTCATGCACGGCTTAATCGAAACTGAGAAATGATGATCTCGTAAAAAGTAAAATTCCCCCCTCCCCTGGTGGGAGGGTGTGAAAAAATCGGGATATCGCCCCTCACCCTACCCTCTCCCGCCCGGGGAGAAGGTAAACATATTGAAATAAGAAAGAAATTCCCTCCCCCTTGATGGGGGAGGGGGAGGGTGGGGGTGATTTAGGGGATTATTTCACAGCTTCTGGGAGGGGTGGGGGAGGGGGAAAAAATTTGGTGCCCTTTTGCTGATTCTTCACCCTCACCCGAGTCTCTCCCATCAAGGGAGAGGGAGTATCTTGACTTTTTATGATCTCATCGAAAATGAATTCTTCGAAAAGTCATTGCAGGGATTCATCTAAAAATCATCGGAGATTGAGCGGAATCCTTTTCATCCTCTTCGTGATCTGGATCGGGGGAGATATGGCTCAAGCAGCGAAGAAAACAGAAGAAATGATCGTTCCCTATTGGACTGGAAAGTTTCCGGTCCTGGTGACCGCCCACCGCGGATTTTCCGGAGACGCTCCGGAAAATACATTGGCCGCATTCAAAAAAGCAATGGAAGTGGACAGCGATATGATTGAGCTGGATGTCCGCTTTTCTAAAGATGGACAGATCGTGGTGATGCACGACGATACCCTCGATCGAACAACGAATGGCCGGGGCAAAGTCTCGGATTACACCTTGAAGGAGTTGAAACAATTTGATGCCGGCTCCTGGTTCGCGCCACAATTTTCGGGTGAGCCTATTCCTACCCTAGTAGAAGTTCTGGAATTGGCCAAAGGGAAGATCCCGGTGAACATCGAAATAAAGGATGAATCCCCAAGCCGGTATAAAATTACAGATTTGGCCGCCCGGGCTCTTCAAGAGGTGAAAAAAGCCGGTATGGCGGGGCAGGTGATCTTTTCGTCCTTCTACCCATCATCGCTTGAACAAATCAAAGAAAGAGATCCCCGCATATGGGTAGCCCTGCTCTACCATCGAGACTGGAATTCCCTCCGGGAGGTTACCGGCGGCAGGGCTTTTTCAGCGGTGAATCTACGCCATTCATTCCTGACAAGAGAAAAGATCGGAAGAATCCACCAGGAAGGGATGAAGGTGAATACCTATACGGTGAATTCCGAGGAGGAGATGGAGCGGTTCATTCGCTGGGGGGTGGACGGCATTATTACCAACCATCCGGATAAATTGATCCAGATCCTGAAGAAGAAGTTCCCCTAAGCCATTCTATTTGACGGATTCGCAGGCTTTCTGGATCATCTTCCACAGCTCTTCCTTGCCCTCCCCCGTGACCGCCGAAAAAAATAAAAGGTTTCTGCCGGAGAAAAGGGGGAGTTCCGCCAGGGCCTTTTTCTGCCTGGCCCTTTCGATTTGCGAAAGCTTATCCGCTTTGGTGAGGACGATTAGGGATGGGATATTGTGGTAGTCCAGCCAGTCCAATAAGGCCAGGTCGTCAGGCGATGGGCCGCGGCGGGCGTCCACAATCAGGATGACCAAACGAATCTCCTGGCGGGTCTGCAGATAGCTCTCCACCATGGGCTTCCAGGTTTTGCGGACCTCCAGGGAAACCTTGGCGTATCCGTACCCGGGAAGGTCCACCAGCGAGAGCGCCCCATTCACCCGGAAAAAGTTGATCACCTGGGTCCTCCCCGGGCTGGAGCTGGTCTTCGCCAGGTTTTTTCGATTCACCAGAGCGTTGATCAGCGAAGACTTCCCCACGTTCGATTTTCCGGCGATGGCCACCTCGGGGAAATTTCCCGGAGGATACTCCGATGGCTTGGTCGCGCTCTTGATGAATTCGGCAGAGATGATTTTCATGGAATCTTTCATCACGGGTGCGAGACCCGCGAATCCCGTCCCGCTTTAGCGGGATAAAAATCCCCCCTCGCCCCCCTTTAGCAAAGAGGGGTTGGGGGGATTTAAAAGTTATTTTCTAGCGAAACCCTTTCCCCCGGCTCCCGGTGTCCAGGCTTCCCGCAAGTACGCGGCCAGCCGGTTCATCGCCGTCTCGATATTCTCGACGGAATTGGCGTAGGAGAAGCGCAGGTACCCTTCGGCATTTGTTCCGAAGTCAATTCCCGGCGTGCACCCCACTTTGGCCTTTTGCAGAATGTCAAAGGCAAAAGGAAACGAGTCTTCCGTGTACCGTTTGGCATTGGCCAGGACATAGAATGCCCCCGTGGGCTCCACCGTAATCCCGAACCCCAACTCTCGCAACTTCTGGATGATGAATTTCCTGCGGGTGTTATACATATCTTTCATCCGGATGACATCCGCACCGGCTTCCCGCAGGGCGGCGATCCCGGCCCACTGCACAAAGGCATTGGCCGAGATGAAAAAATTCTGGTGCATCTTCTGCAGCGGACGGATAAATTCAGGCGGGACAATCAAGTACCCCAGGCGCCAGCCGGTCATGGCGAAAAGCTTGGAGAAGCCGTTGATCACCAGGGCATTCTGGGTAAACTCCAAAAGGGAATGTTCCTTCCCCTCGTATACCAGCCCGTGGTAAATTTCATCGGAAATGACGGTTCGGCCAAGGGCGGCGATGGCTTGCAGCCGCTCCGGTGGGGTCAGGTTTCCCGTCGGATTGGCCGGAGAGTTGACAAAGATCGCCTTCGTCTTGGGTCCGATGAGCGCCTTGATTTCCTCGAGCCGGTACTGGAAACCTTCCTCTTCGAACACCTTCACGAAAACGGGTTTCCCTTCGACCATGCGCACAAAGTTGGGGTAGCAAGCGTAGTAAGGATTCGGGAGGATGACCTCTTCCCCGGGTTCCAGCAGGCTCATGAACAGCAGCAGCATCGCCGGAGAGGTTCCGGAGGTCACCAGAATTTGTTCGGGGTTGACCCCCACCCCGTATTTCCCAAAATAATATTCCGCAATGGCCTCCCGCAGCTCCAGCAGCCCCATGCTGTGGGTATAATGGGTCTTGCCTTCGCGGATGGCCCGGATAGCCGCTTCCTTGATGCATTCCGGGGTGTCGAAGTCCGGTTCTCCGACTTCGAGGTGAATGATATCTTCCCCCGCCCGCTCCATGGCCGCAGCCTTCTCCATGACTTCCATGACGATGAAGGGAGGAATCTCTTCTGCTTTTTTCGTGACCATGTCTTACCCTTTTAAATAACCCTTTGTTCTTTCAACTGCGCGATCTCCTCTTTGGAGAGCCCCAGGCTGGTCAAGATCTCGCCCGTATGTTCGCCAATCATCGGCGGAGGGCTTGGAGGGCCGCCCGGTGTGTCCATCAGATGGAACGGGAGACCCACATAGCGAAATGCCCCAAGGACCTCGTGGCCAATCTCCACGGCAATCTTATTATACTGCACCTGGGGATCCTGGAATACATCCTCATAGGTATTGATCGGCCCGTTGGGTATATCATGCCGGTCCAGGATCTCCCGCCATTGCGCCGATGTCCGCTCAAGGAAGATCTTCCCGAGAATCTTTTCCAGCTCCTTTCGATTTTTCATCCGGTCGGCATTCCGGGCGAATTTTGGGTCGTTGGCCAAATTTTCAATCCCCAGCGCAGCGCAGAGTTTGTGCCAGAACTTATCCAGAAAAACGGAGAGGTTGATGTAGTCATCTTTGGTTTGAAAGAATTGGATGGGAGCACCGAAGGGACTGGACCGGCCGGTCAAGGTCGGATTTTTTCCGGTGACGAAATACTCCATCACCCGGGGAGTCTGCAAGGCGATGAGGGAATCCAGAAGGCAGATTTCCACCTTCTGCCCTTTGCCGGTCTGCGAACGATGGTACAAAGCCATCATTATGCCCAAGGCGGCGTAAATTGCGGTGCTGACGTCGGCGATGGGAACACCCAAGCGTAAGGGGGGGTCGCCGGGTTCTCCCGAAACCGTCATCACGCCCCCGATCCCCTGGAAAATCGTATCCGTGCCAGCTTTCATCCGATAAGGGCCCCGCTCGCCGAAACCGCTCACGGAGCAGTAAACCAAGTCCGGCCGGTTCTTACTCAAGGTCTGATAATCCAGCCCCAGGGACTCAACGATGTCCGGGCGAAAATTTTCCACCACCACCTGAGAATCTCGCAGGAGGTTGAAAAAAATTTCTTTAGCCATCTCCTTGCTTAAATCGAGGGTGAGGCTTTTCTTGTTGAGGTTCATGCTGAGGGCGATAGCGCTCTGACCTTTCACGTAGGGCGGTCCGATGACCCGTGCGGGGTCTCCACCGTCTGGATGCTCGATTTTTATGACCTCCGCCCCCATCTCGCCCAGGATCATGGCACAGTAAGGCCCGGCGATAAGCGTCGAGACATCCAAAACCCGAATTCCCTTCAGGACCATCTTCATCTCCTCAACGAATCAGGACTCTTCATCCTTCCGGTAGTCAGGAATTTTCGTAGACTCATAATTGATGAAATCACAAAAAATCAACATTCCCTCCTTTGGTCATGGTGCTGCCCGCTATCTTTACTTTCCCGATGTTTAAATCGCTTGCCCAGCACGAAATCCTTCCAGCAGGGCCTCGGCAATCGAACGGGGTTCCGAGCAATCACCCACAGGGTGGACCTCCGGGACCGCTTTGCGCAATGAATAATACAAATCTGAATTCGGCTTGGGACGGACAGCGGCCACAATGGCATCACCGATCAAGATCTCCCTTCGCGCTTCAGCGGTCGAAAAGATAAGGCCAGCCCTTGTTACTCCGATTGCCTTAGACTGAAGCATGAAGGTAACGCCCAGTTTCTTCAGTCGATTTAGCATGTGCCGCCGGTGAGCGGGTTCCATATCGGCGGCCGGTATGCCGAGCATCTCGACAATAGTTACCTTTTTATCCTTCTCGGCGAGGAGTTCAGCTACTTCACAGCCAACCATACCTCCCCCGACGACGATGACTGTATCACCCACCTCCGCCTTGCCTTCCAGGATGTCTTCGGCCGTCAATACGGGGATGCCTTTCGGACCCGGAAGATCAAGGACTCTGGGCTTTACTCCCGTTGCCACCACGACTGCATCCGGCTTGTACTCTTTCACGGATTCCGGCGTTGCCTCTTTGCCCAGCTCTATTTTCACCCCGAGCTTTTTTACCCGGTTTTCCAAGTAGCCAACAAAATCGAGGAGTCCCTCCTTGTAGCGCGGCACGGATGCCACGATCATCTGACCACCCAGCTTCTCCCCTTTCTCCAGGAGCACGACTTCATGACCCCTCATGGCAGCCACTTTCGCCGCCTCCAGTCCACCGGGTCCTCCACCCACAACCACAACTCGTTTTTTGTTCACCGCCGCTGTAACCTCAAGCTCTTTTTCCCTCCCCATGCAGGGATTCAACGAACAGTGTAGCGTCTGATCACGCGCGATCGCCCTGAACACACACTCGTTACAACCACCGCAAGGCCGAATCTCGTCAACCTTGCCGGTGGCCACCTTATGGGGAAGTTGAGGATCCGTGAGGAGCGCCCTGGCGATGACCACCATGTCCAGTTGTCCCTGGGCTATCGCTTTCTCTCCGGCCTCCGGACTGATTCGTCCCACCCCCATGACGGGAACTTTCGCGACCTCCTTAATCATCTGTATGATGGGCAGCAAATATCCGTAGGGGTGCGCGACGGACGGACGACCCATCTCGTCTCCTTCCGGCCACGCCATGGAGAGGGGTGCCCGCGTAGTCTCGCACGCCGCTGAGACGTTCAGGGCTACAACCCCCGCCCCTTCCAGCCATTTGGCCGTCTGACGGGATTCGTCAAGGGTAATACCCCCTTTCATGTTCAGCTCCTTCGCGTTAAAGCGCGGCCAGACCGGATAGTCTTTGCCGACTGTTCCCTTAACCGCGCGGACTACATCCAGGATGATTCGGACCCGGTTTGCCAGACTTCCGCCATAAGCATCCTCCCGAATATTGGAAACGGCGGAGGCGAAGTTGTGCAACAGATAGCCGTGGGCGCAGTGAATCTCGACACCGTCAAAGCCAGCCTTCTGGGCACGTCCCGCCGCTTTAGCGAATTTTTCGATGACCCCATCGATCTCGGCCAGAGAGAGCTCCCGGGGCATGTCGGCCCCGGGAGCCGCCAGGGCGGATGGAGCAACCGGTTGGCAACCCGTAAACCTTGTGCTCGCAAGCCTTCCTGCATGACAGAGTTGTAACGCCACGGGGACACCGTGCCTATGAATCACCCGCACTAACTCGCTCAGGCCGGGGATAAATGAATCGTCGTCACAGCATACTTGTCTCGCCACACCCTTGGCAATGGGAGAATCCATACAGGTGTATTCGATGATGATCATCCCGATTCCACCTTTAGCCCGCTCTTCGTAATAGGCCTTAAGCCTTTCGGTTACAAACCCGTCTTCGGTGGCAAGGTTTGTTGCCATCGGAGCCATGACGATGCGATTTTTTAGTTTAATGCCCCCGAACTCAAGGGGACGAAGCAAATGTTCAAATTTCCCACCATTCATGATCAGCCCTCCTTACAGGTACTTTCTTTCATCTCAAGACTTTCGCCATAAAAACGCTCTTTCGAACCTTTTTCACATCGTTAACAATGATGAACTCGTAAAAAGTCCAAAGTGGGGTTTCCCGTCATTCCGGCGAAAGCCGGAATCCAGGGTTCCCGGTGAAAACCGGGATCTAGTCTCTAGAATGGCTCCCGGCTTTCGCCGGGACGACGTCTGGACTCCGGTTTCCACCGGAGTGACGACTTTTTACGAGACCAACAACAATGCATAACTAAAAAATAACAATTTGCTTCTAGGCGATGTCAGTATACGAAAGGGACAATTGTGGGTCAAGAAAAAAGACTACCCAATACGGGCGCCTCACGGGAATCGGATTAAGACTGGGCAAGGAACTGAATCAATTCAGAACCGACCTCCCCTTCGCCTGGGTAGTCAGAGATTTACAAAGACTCACCACTAAATTCCTTTCTACCCAATCGGTCGAAGAAAGCCAAGAATCCATGATGCCATTATTCTCGGGTTCTGATAATCCTTGCCGGATGGGAGGTTTCGTGGTAAAAAATTTATATCTAACTGACGAGGAGGTTGAAATGAAAGCCGTAGGGAGAAATCGCCTTTCTAACAATCCTGAAAAATTCGTTGAAAAGGCCATCGCCAAATTTGTCAAGGATAGTCCCGCCAACCGTCGCAAGGTGGGCAGGGGGAAGTATTGGGATAAGCCCTTGGTGGGCTTTGCTTCCGGAGAGGACCCGTTTTTCAAACAGTACAAGAAGATCATCGGAAAATTCCACTTCACGCCCCGGGAGATCTTCGAACTGACCTTCGGAAAAAGAAAGACTCCCCCAGAGCTTTCGGTGATCTCGTGGATTATTCCGGCAACTGAAGCGGTTCGCCAGAGCAACCGGAAAGAAACTAAGTATCCTTCCCGCCTCTGGGCTCACGCGCGGGATTTCGGCGAACAGTTCAACGTTAAATTGCGGGATCACGTGGTCGCCTTATTGAAAAAGAAGGGGTATCGGGCCGTGGCCCCCATGAACTCTCCCCACTTTCGACGTCTCCGCTCCTCCAAAGTGGGCCTGGCCTCTACCTGGTCGGAGCGGCATGCGGCGTACGCCTCGGGTCTCGGGACTTTTAGCCTAAGTGACGGGTTGATCACGCCCAAGGGAATCGCCATGCGCGTCGGCAGCGTGGTAACTAATCTTCCCCTCAAGCCATCCCCGAAAAAATATCGCACGCATCGTTCCAACTGCCTCTACTATTACAACAAAACCTGTAAAGTCTGTGCCGTCCGTTGCCCGGCCGACGCCATTACCTCTAAGGGCCACGACAAAGATAAATGCTTCCAGTACCTCTATGCCGTCGTCGGTTCGGCCAAAAAGGCCGAATACGGAGTGAAGATTACAGGGTGCGGACTCTGCCAGACCAAAGTTCCCTGTGAGTTCGAAATCCCCAAGTTGATCCAGAAAGGATACAAGCGAAACCCGAAAGCCCTTTCGGCAGGAAAATAGCCTTCAAATCCCCCCAACCCCCCTTTAATAAAGGGGGGCGAGGGGGGATTTTCCCAGCCCTGGGGGACAATTCGGCGCGGGCTTCAGCGCTGTGAAGGATGAGTTGCCCGGGTTTGAGGGGAGAACGGGCTCGGTTCGAGGGAGGATCTATCCTCAGAGCCTGATACCCGGCCAACGGGTGAGCGGATCGGTCGAACGGACAACCTGCATGCCGGCCTCGGCAAACCGGCGAAAGGCGGCATTCGCTTGCCCGCTATAGTCCACGACTCCGGGAATAACGACCGGCGAAGAACAATCTTCCAGAAGGTACGCCTTTTCAACCAATCTCTTATCTGAGAGAATCATCTCATTCAAAAGGTCGTCAATCGTCCAGGCCACGCAGTGGCTCTTGGCCTGTCCCGCAATAATGACGGCATCAAATTCCAAGAGTTTCTTGATAAAACGTTCATTTTTGCGGTCGATCGGCTTTCCCTCGGGATCCGCGAGCACTTCCGGTCTGAGAACCGAGTAGTTTTCAGTCAATGGATTCCGCCCCTTGACTTGAAAATCCGGCTGACTCTGCCGCGCTATGCTGTGGAAGAAGACGGCCTCCTCGACGGATGAAACCAGAGCATGACCGATTCCCCCGAGCATGGCGTGATAGGGCCATACGGTGAGATCGTATTTCCCGCCTTCCTTCAGCTTGCGCGTGTAGTGGCGGAGGTATCTCTGGCCATATTCCGCGCTGATTCCGAGGGCGCGGGAAAGCTCGGGGTTAAACCTCCAGACGCCTTTCTCAACATCCTCCGCAGAAACGAGCGTGAAAGGTGCGGGATGCTCCCCTTTGGCGTTGACCAGGAAGATGCTATGGAAGATTTGGATAGCCTGATGGGTATCCATCGTGGGGCAGATCTCGGTGATCACGTCCAGATTGCGATAGATGAATTGGCACACCCTCCGATTGTCATCCACTGCGCCCGTTCCGGTCGTTCCGCCGACATACAAATCAAACCCGGGAATGCAAAACGTATTCTGCACGTCCACGAGCACCAGGGAGATTCTGAACGCGTCCCGCGAGGCCGGCCGGATCTGATGCATCTTTCCCCATTGTTCAGCTTCCCCGGCCCGCTCCTGGTAGGGAACCTTCCAGACTTCGCCCACCTTCTCCGGGTTGAAGTGAGAGGGGATCGGAAGTTCATTGCGTTTCATAGGTCTTCCTTTTCAAACAGGCTGAACCGACTGCCGGGAATCCGTTGGCTGGAATCGAACCGTGGAAGCCCCCGGTATCAGGCCATCTTGGTTGATTCGTTTTAGTGAATTTAAGTGAGATGGATTATAACGGGAGCAACTGGGGCTGTCAACCGAAACCCCTCATAATCCCCGATCCCCTAAGTCCGGTCAGACAGTGGGAACTCGTTTCCCGGCAAGCTCCCAAAATACCCTATTTCTTCCCTCAAAATACAGGATTCACCCCATTCCCTCCCCAACCCTCTTCTACTAATCTGGAAATGAGTAGATGGGCCTCTGGGAAAGAGGAGGAGGGTTATGGAGGCTCTCTCCGTAAATCGACGTCAGTTCTTAACCCTCTCCGTGGTGGGAGGAATAACCTTTTTAGGGAATCAAACAACCATATCTCTCGCCCAGGCGAGAAAGGAGGAGAAGATGCCGTATACTGCCAAAGATTACAGCAAACTTTTAGGGATGGAGGGATTCAGTGAAACCCTCCTGAAGAACCACTTCACCCTGTACCAGGGTTATGTAACCAACACCAATAAGCTGGTCGATACCCTTGGGCCATTGCTCAAGGAGGGAAAGACGGGCAACCCCGAATATGCCGAATTGAAGAGGCGGTTCGGGTGGGAATTCAACGGAATGAGACTCCATGAATACTACTTCGAAAATCTGGGGGGCAAGGGGGGCATCGACAAGGCCGGAAAATTGTCCAAGAAGATTTCCGAGAGTTTCGGAAGCTATGAAGAATGGGAGAAGGATTTCCGGGGAGTCGGAGCGATGCGGGGCATTGGTTGGGCCGTTTTATACCAGGACAACCTTTCCGGAAATTTATTCAACTGCTGGATCAACGAACATGACGTGGGACACCTGGCCGGTTGCACGCCCATCTTGATCCTGGATGTCTTCGAACACGCTTTTATGATCGACTACGGTTTGAAACGGGCCGACTACATCGGAGCCTATTTCAAGAATATCAATTGGAAGGCTGCCGAAGGAAGGCTGAAGTAAATCCACCAATCCGGACAAACCATCGAGACACGGCACACATTACTTCCTAGCAGGATGCGGAAAAATTCCGATTCTCCGTCACTCCGGCGAAAGCCGGAGTCCAGGATGTATTGAAAAGACTGGATTCCTGCTTCCGCAGGAATGACGACCTGAGGTCGAAAGGGACTTTGTCAGCAACCTGCTAGGGTTTTTCGTGTCTCTACCTTTCCCGCATATTCCCCCCAGATGCTCTTCTCCATACCGCATATAATCAGGCGTGCCAGCAGGGATATGGCGTGATAGAAAATTTCATGGATTCCTGGACTGACCCCATTTCCGTCCCCATCCACACTGAGGCGCACCCTGGCTATTTTGCAGGATATGTTCGCCCTGTAATCGCAGGCTAAATTTAGGTTGACATGCCTATTTGGCGGGAGTAGATTCTGATTAAATATAGGGCTGGAACCTGATTCCTTCCCGAAAAATAACCCTAACCTTCTGGAGTTTGATATGAGACGGATGCTCCAGAAGGTGCCGCCATAAAACCCCCAACAGTGCTCTTTATTCACCATTGATGAACTCGTAAAAAGTCAAAAAGTGAGGTTTCCCGTCATTCCGGCGAACCCCGGATCGGGTCCGGGGCAGGCGCCGGAATCCAGTTATTTCAAACACTTAAAAATTCTCTGGACTCCGGTTTCCACCGGAGTGACGACTTTTTACGAGAACATCACCATTGGAGGCTTTTGATTTTTGGGCCTAATGAATGAGGGCAAGATTATTTCATGATTGACAGGTGTTCCGTCATTTGCCATGATATATGACGATGATACCGACACCTAGGAATCCCTTGAGCCACAGCCCTTACATTGATCGAATCCTGGACCTCCAGGCCCTTTTGGAGAAGAAATCTCATTTTCTATTTGGCCCCCGGCAGACCGGAAAAACCTCTCTGATCCGTCATGCCTTAAAAGGGGTGCGAATATACGACCTCTTCGATACCTCCATTTACCTCGCCCTGAATCAAAACCCGGGGCGAATCGGGCAGGAGCTTACTCCAAAAGACCGCCTAGTGGTCATCGATGAAATCCAACGTCTTCCGATCCTCCTCAACGAAGCGCATCGACTGATCGAAGAAAAGGGCATCCGCTTTTTACTCACGGGCTCCAGTGCCCGGAAGCTTCGGCGGGGCGGGGTCAATCTATTGGGAGGCCGGGCGAGAACCAAACACTTTCATCCTCTCACCTACCGGGAACTCGGGGATCGATTCGATCTTAACACGGCCATTGAGCGAGGACTTCTTCCTTCGATTTATTTTTCGGATGATCCCCAAGCCGACCTTCAAGCCTATGCTGGGTCCTATCTTCAGCAGGAGATTGTCGCGGAAGGGGCGGCCCGAAATGTACCCGCCTTCAGCCGTTTTCTTAGGGTGGCGGCCTTGTGTAATGGAACGATTGTGAACTTCACGAACGTGGCCAATGATGCCCAGGTTGCCCGTACAACTGTGTACGAATACTTCGATATCCTGAAGGATACTCTTATCCTCCATGAGCTTCCGGCGTGGCGCAAGACGAAGAAGAGGAAACCTCTAGCCTCGTCCAAATACTACTTTTTTGATGTCGGGGTCGTTGGGTCCCTCCAGGGAAGGGTGTTCCATGCCGGCACCCCGGAATTCGGTGAGGCTTTTGAAACCTACCTCATGCATGAGCTGACCAGTTACAGCGACTATATTTCCGGAGACCCTTTGAGCTTCTGGCGTTCCGCCTCGGGGTTTGAAGTGGATTTCATTATCGACGATCATACGGCAGTGGAAGCCAAGGCCAAGCGCAATATGTCACCGGCGGATCTAAAATCCTTGCGGGCACTCGCCGAGGAGAAGAAACTCAAGCGCTTCCTGGTTGCCTCTCTTGAGCCACGGCCACGCCAAGTGGACGGCATTAAGATCCTTCCCTTTCGAGATTTCCTCGAAGCCCTGTGGAACGGTGAGTACAGATAATATTAATAATTTCGACCATCCATTTTTTAAAGGATTATTCAAGAAATGAAGAACGTCCCTAGGTCCTTCCCTGGATTTCTGAAGCTGAAGAACTTGTTGAGTATATTACCAATCCGGCCAATACAGAGACAGATTGATAGTATAGGATTTTCCCTTTCCAACTTTTGGCACTTGACACGTATTCTTTATTTTTTTGAACATGGTCTGAAGACTCTGTACTACTAACGTTCAAACTCTTTAATTTTTGTAAAGACTTTTTGCAAATTTTAGGCACTTAAGGCACTTTAGGCATTTTAGGCACTTTCTTTGGTTGCGGCTCTGCCGCGCTGTGATCTCTGTGTCCTCTGTGGCTAATTTAAATTTACCAGGCAACAAGGGGCAAGTATAAAGATGGGGTGGCTAAATTCAGGTTGACATGGCTATTTAGAAAGAGTAGATTCTGATCAAGATATAGGGCCGGAACCTGATTGCCCTCCCAAAAATATCTCTAACCTTTTGGAGTTTGATATGAGACGGATGTTCCAGAAGGTGCAGCTATGAAGCCTCCAACGGTGTTCCTTATTCACCATTGGAGGCTTTTGAATTTTTGGGATAATAAAATTTTCAACAATGGTTTTTAAGCTCGGGCATTGCCAAGGATAAAGATTGATGTTCTCGTAAAAATTCTAAAGAGACGTATTTCCGTCATTCCGGCGAAAGCCGGAATCCAGTTATTTCAAATACTTAAAAATTCTCTGAACTCCGGTTTCCACCGGAGTGACGACCTTTTACGAGATCATCAAGATTTGCCCCCAGGATACGGTATTCCATTTTCTCTAAAGCGAGGTGAGATTGTCATGAATGCAACCGAAAAGGCAGTCTTGGACAGGTTCAAGACACTCCTTTTAAAACGACTCAAATTGCACAAGCTGATCCTGTTTGGTTCCAGAGCCAGAGGTAATGCCGACCCGTACTCGGATATGGATGTTGTGGTTGTTCTGGATGGCGCATCGGATGAGGAAGAGGGGGATTGTGTCACCAATTGTGCCTGGGAGGCCGGTTTTAAAGACGGCATTGTTGTGGTTCCAGTGGTGTTTTCCAGAAATGAATGGGAAAACGGACCCGAGCGCCATTCTTTGCTCGTTCAGGCCGTAAACATGGAAGGGGTGAACCTTTGAAAGACGACGAGACTTGTTTTTGTTGTCTTGCCCGGTTGTTAAATTTTTCCTTGGCCTCTTCCAAACCGTTAAGGGAGGGTTACATGGAATACAGAGACGGAACCCCATTTCTTAAAGAGAGGTCGGGTTTTGTTTTCTCAGAATCATGAACCAGCGAAATAAAATGTAAAAAAAATTAGACCTGACCCTATTGCATTTATTTAATAAAGTTAACTACGTCCCTGGGTCATATGCTATTCTCAAAAATAATGGGCTTTTTGTTTATATGACAAACTGATATAATATTAACGAATTTCAATTTCGGAAGACGGAGTAACTTATGCCTGCAATTCCTTCCCTTGAAGATTTGAAAGCTGCCAGAAAGATCTTCTGCATGCGAAGGACTTGAACGAGTTGAAGGCCATATTTGAGAAATGGCGCAGGATACGTTGGAAGAATGTCTGTAAGCTGTGGTTATAGGAACGCACCCCAGAACAATTAAAAGGGGTGGGCAGGCAATGAGGTCAGGAAAAGCTCTGCAAAGTCCAATATTCCAAACCCCCTAGGCTTTCCTTAAAGGAGCAAAATTCAATGAATAGTCTGATCAGGAAATTGTTGGAACCTATTAGATCAATTAAGGATCAACCTTTTCATTTTGCTGCATGGTGGTTAGTAGCCAACGTTATAGGCTTGGCAGGATTTTGGTTGCCGCTATTACTTTTACACGGTAGTGGCAAATTAACTTATTTGGTTTTTCAGCGATTAATAAACGCTGGGACACTGGCATCCTTTAGTGTTGTCATTATAGCAGATGGAATTGCTGCTACACTAGTTACCTCGGGGGCTGGGTCAAACTTAACCGCATTGGGAATGCGTGCATTAATAACAATAATCGCCTTTATATTAGCTCTAATTCAAGTCGGGGTTATTGCGGTTGAGCACACTGCAATGGGAGA
>Ga0315282_10009830_pt1 | contig 15142 bp, 12 predicted proteins | sample YL17G07_20_MG_FD_203693 | JGI IMG/M metagenome (GOLD analysis project Ga0315282, IMG submission 203693) | Sediment microbial communities from Yellowstone Lake, YNP, Wyoming, USA - YL17G07_20 | ecosystem: Environmental > Aquatic > Freshwater > Lake > Sediment | place: USA: Wyoming | collected... | reverse complement strand
TGGAGCCCTCCGCGAGGAACTTGACTGCGGTAACACCCTATTCGACAAGCAGCCAATCAAGCCCTTGCGGTTTCATCCGTCAACCACCACTTTTCGGCCAGATTTCTAGAGGTCCGGCCGAAAAGCCGTTTTGTCGGCCAAACTGAGGCGCTACCACGCACGATTCGGAGAAGCTGGCAGCCGAAACGTGGACTTTTCGGCTGCGCTTCTAGCAGGCCCGCCCTACAGCTCGCCATGTCGAAGGAGAATATCATGTCCACATTCTGGACTGCCATTGCCATGATCCTGGTCGTCGGCGCCGGCGCGGCGCATGCGCTGGAGGTCTCGAAACCCGTGCCGGCCACCGTCATCGCGGCGGAGAACGCCACGGTCGCGGAACAGAGCGCGGCCCAGGACGTCGCCGACTACCTGGGCAAGGTCACCGGCGCGAAGGTCGGCGTCATCACCGAGACGACCGCACTCCCGCCGGGCAACCGGATCTTCGTCGGCCCGACCGCCGCGGCGGCGAAGCTCGGCCTCGACCCGGCCAAACTGGGCCCCGAGGAATGGATCGTCCGCACCGCGGGTAGCGACCTCTACCTGGTTGGCGGCCGGCCCCGGGGCACGCTCTACGCTGCCTACCATTTCCTGGAGGACGTCGTCGGGGTGCGCTGGTGGACGCCGTGGGAGGAGACCGTGCCCTCGACGCCGGTGCTGAAGGTGGGTTCGCTTAACCTGAGCGGTGCGCCGGCCTTCCGCTACCGCGATATCTACATGCTGTATGGTCGCGACGGCGGGCGGTTCGCGGCCCGCAATCGCCTCAACCGCGAGGGCGACGCTCCCATTGACAGCCGGTATGGCGGCAGCCTGAATTATGGCCCGCCCTACCACGTGCACACCGCCTCGGGGTACTTCCCGCCCAAGGAGTACTTTGCCCAGCACCCCGAGTGGTACTCGCTCATAAACGGCCAGCGGATGGGAGACGGCGCACAACTCTGCTGGACGAACCCGGAACTGCGCCAGGCCCTCCTGGCGAAGCTCCTTGGCTACATCGAAACTTCGTGGGCCGCCGCCAAGGCCGCCAACCTGCCGCCGCCGCTGGTCTTCAGCATCTCCCAGAACGACTGCGGCAATCCGTGCCAGTGCGACCAATGCCAGGCCATCGCCAAGGCGGAGGGCTCCGAGTCCGGGCCGCTGCTCGACTGCGTGAACTTCCTGGCCGACGCGGTGAGGGACAAGTACCCCGAGGTGTTCATTGACACCCTCGCCTACAGTTACACGCAGCAGGCGCCCAAGACCATCAAGCCCCGCGACAACGTGATCATCCGGCTCTGCGACACCGAAGCTGACATGATCAAGCCGATCACCGCGCCGGAGAACAAGGCCTTCGTCGAGCACATCCTATCCTGGGCGCGCATCGCCAAGAACCTGCGCATCTGGGACTACGCGGTGACCTACGGCACCCCGGGGATGCCGCTGCCGACGACCCACACCTTCGGCCCCGATTACCGGTTCTATGCCGCGCACAACGTGGAGGGCGTGTTCACCGAACTGGAGTACGAGATCCTGGCCGACATGCGCGACTTCAAGATCTGGTTGATGATCAAGACTCTGGAGAACCCCGAAGCCGACTACGAGAAGCTCACCGACACCTTCATGAACGGGTACTACGGGCCCGGGGGCGCGGCGATCAAGCAGTACCTGCGGGCGCTCGAAGCCGAGGCGGTGGCGCGCAAGAGCGCGTGCACCTGCTGGCAGGGCGCGCCGATGCAGCTCACCTACCTGAACCTGGGCTTCGTCACCCGCGCCCAGAGGCTGTTCGACGACGCCGAGCGGGCCGTCAAGGGCGACGCGGCGCTGACGCGGCGCGTGCGCCATGCTCGGCTGCCGCTGGACCGGGCCACGATCGCGGCCTATCCGAAACTGGTCTCCGAATGGCAGAGCCAGGGCGGCGACCCCGAGCGGTTCCCTCTTGAGCGTGAGGTCGTGGCGCAGCGGGCGCTGGACACCTGGGACGCGCAGATTGACATGCGCATTCCGGAGCCGCAGCGCGAGGCCGAGCGGCTCGCCGCCGAAGGAGAGATCAAGCGCTTCTCCATGGTACCTGGGAAGCTCGGCTTGCCGGAGAAGTTCAAGGACTACCCCCGGGGGACGGTTTGCGACTACACAGCCATCATGACCCGCAACTGGGGCAACGTGGTGAAGGTGGTCAAGGATCCGGAGGCGGAAACCGGCGTCACCAATCGCCTGGACCTGACCGCGCCGGAGGTGGACAAGGCCGAGCGCTACGTGCTGCCGATGCCCTGGGGGCTGTACGGCACCGTCGACAAGAAGTCTTTGGACGGCACGCCGATCAAGGCCGAGGACATCCCGGGACCGGGCTACCACTGGTACAAGATGGGCGCCTTCCCGGTGGCCCCGGCCTACTACATGTACTTTTTCTGGAGCTGGATCATCCAGTTGGACATTGACAATGCGTTCGACCCGGCCAAGCCCGAGCAGCAGTTCGAGTTCTGGGCGCGGGTGAAGTTCGAGGGCCCTCGCTTCCCCCATGCGCGGGCCGGGGACACGGACGCCATCTGCGTCGAGCGCGTGGCGCTAGTCAAGACGCGGTAGGGGAGGGAGGGGAAGCGAGGACGAGAGACGGTGCTCTGTCACCTGTGATTTGATGAATACCTAGCCGCGGATAGACGCGGATACAGGCCGATGAGAGAAGAGGCACAAGCAGACTCTTCGCTTCGCGAGGCGCTCCGCTCTGAGTGACAGACCAAAGGCTCGGCGCTTTCATCGGCAGCTTGTGCCAGGTCTACCGTAGTGTCATTCAGAGGCCCGATACGTCGGGCCGAGGAATCTGCTGTTAGCCTCGGGGAATCCCGCGGACGGACACCCCCTGATTCGACTGGTTCAGACGGTCTGCCGCGGCGCCTTTGATCCTGGTGTGCCCGGCCTCATTATACTCCTTGCCAGTGCGGGCGGAGCGGCGCCGCAGGCGCTTAGGGCGCGCAACGTCCTGACCATCCCGCGAACGCTGGTGACGTACAGGAATCATTCGGAAACGATTATATCCACAGGCTCCGCACAAACCCACCCCGATACGAAACCTTTACCCAGCGCCTGCGTTAGCGCCGCAAGGTCATACTGCTCGAACATATGCAAGTCGCTGAAAACCGTGTATTCGCCAGCTGAGGGCGCCACGAGCGGCTTCGGTGGGAAGACACGCCGTTGCTCGCCGGGGGCAAGTCGCACGACGTTCGCCAGGTCCGCCTTTGCTGCGTCGAGAGGGCCCGGATCTGACTGGCTTAGCCAGCCGAATTCGGTAGCAGCAAAACCGCCGGATTTGTGGGACGCCGCATTCCACAGTCCGATATCCACATATCCCTTCACAAGCGTCTTGCACTCCAGTGAGGGCAGGATCACGGGCTCTCTGCCGATATTGGTGATGATCGCATCGGCGTTGACAGGCTCGCCTTTGCGGAAGCGGCGCGCGGGTACGCTCACGCTAAAGCGTATTGCCGCAATCGGCTTCTCTGCGGCTTCGCGAATAAGCTCGTTCAGCGCCCCCTTCACTGGATGGGGTCCTACGCGAAAGCGAAACAGCGACCTCATGGCGAGCGGACAATAGCGCGACCGATTCGACGCCTTGACTTGCTTGCGCCCCAACTCGGGATCGCTAATGCCGAGTGTTACCCACTCAACTTCCGTGGCGTCCGGCTCCACGGGGTATTCGTCGTCGAGGGCCGATACGCGAGCCCGCTTAACGGCGTCGCGCAGGTTCGCCAGTCTCTGTGGCGGCAGCGTGAACCCGAACAAGCCGATGCGATCCCCGCGCGTTCCCGACTCCAACCGAAGTCTGACCTCGCCCTGGCTGTTCACGGTCAGGTGCTCGCCGATGGGTAGCCAGTTACCGATCCAATCCAGCGTCAACCACACCCTGCTCGCCTCGGAGCTAGCCTCTCGCCCTGCATCCGAGCCGGGCGCTGACGTGGCCGGCATGGGCCCCAATGCTATCAGTGCGAGCGCAATTCCGAGCGGAGCACCATATCGTCGCGTGAACATGTTGTCCCCTCCCGTCGTCGCTCAACCGTTCGGCGGCGTGTGTCAATCGTCTTAGATAACCTGTTCCCTTCTTCCCTGCCCCGCATGTCTTATTGGTTTGCCCGGACTGCCACTGCAGAGGCCTGGCCCCGGTCTTCCTCTCGCAGCAGAACACTGTCCGTGTGCGGACGAAGTCGAAACAGAAGCCGAAGTGGCGTTACGACAAGCAACGAGGGCCACCATGGGATTTGCGAGGCCCACCCGTCGTAGACGGACCGGTGTGGCCTCGCGTGCTCCTGCGGATCATAGGCAGGAATGCGGTACTGATCCACGAGCCGCGCGCGTCCCTGCCAGTCCTCCTGTGACAGAAACGGCGAGAATTGCCACAACTCTTCCAAGTCCGAGGTCTCTCTCACCGGAGGGTCAGTGCCGTATCGCACCGCCAAGGCCGCCCCGATGCAGGTCAGGAGGAAGAGCGGCCAGTGTGCGGAGTTGCACCAGGCGAGGTAAGCCGCGACTAGCGCGGCAAGCGAGCCAAACGCCACGAGCTGGCCGCGATGCCAAGTGCGATGAACGCGTTCGGTGATAACATAATCGGTGGTCAGGAAGGCTAGCAGCCGCTTCAAGTACTCCCATCCTTGGGGGCTCGCGTGAACACTGTGATCCACGAAATCGTCGTAGAAAAGCCAAAGCCGGTAAGCGACCTTTGACAAACCGTCATCTGTACTGTTGTCCATTGCTTCGTCGACAACTTCGTCGAACGCAAAAGACCCCATCTCCCCGCGCATGTAGGCCGCGGTCGCAGCTGCAAGCCGACTTCTTGCCTGCAGATCAACATCGCGACTGCGGCGAATCGCCGCGACTGCCTTTGTCATCTTACGGCAGATTGCTGACAGGTTATCTATTTCCCATCTTCGGGCGGGTTGCGCCTGCGCCCGCCCGCGGCCGGATTTCGCGGATATGGCATCGCGGTGGGTGGTGGGCATGAGGCTGTTCCACAGTCCGCCTGAGGCGGACAAGTCGGTGCGATTTCAGCACAGGTGCCTCCGGCCTTCGACGCGCTTAGGGTAAACGAAAGCGAGATTCCCACGCTACGCGCTTCGCGCTTCGCTCGGAATGACAAGCTCGAGAGGCGCCCACACGCGCGCCCCTTACGGCCCAATTGTACTCCTTTTCGGGGGCAAGCGAAACGGGCGCTACGTCGGCTAAACGCCCAGTGCTGGCACGCGAGCAACGCAGCCGCTCTCCAGCGACTCGATCGCCGATTGTATGACGTTCTGCGCGGCGAGACCGTCCCGGCCGGAGCCCTCGATCTCGGCCGGGGAGACGCCCTGCGAGACCTGCTCGAGGAAGCGGTGAATGCGCCGCCGGAAGGTGTCGGGGAAGCCGGTCATCCCGCCGCAGATGGGGTTGGTGATGACGACCTTGTCGTCGGAGCGGTGCGGGTAGAGGGTCAGCTCTTTGTACATATCCAGCAGGACGAAGCGTCCCTCGGTTCCGGCGACCTCGCAGCGCTCCATGGGGTGGCCGCGGATGATGTCATAGCTGCCGGTGAGATGGCCAATGGCTCCGCTCGCAAACTTCATGTTGAACTGCGCGGTGGACCAGATCTTGCGGCCGGGCGCCTTAAGCGCGAAGCATTGCACCTGCTCGACATCACCGCAGTAATAGCGCATGATGTCAATCGTGTGCGGGTGAAGCGCCTTGAGGTGGAAGTAGGGCGAGCTTTCCGCCGGGTTGCCGATCCACATGGACATGTTCATGAAGAGGATCGCGCCGAGGCGACCGTCTTTTACCCATTGCTTGGCCGTGGCTGCGGGGGGCGTGAAGCGGTGGTTGAGGTTAGTGCCGAGGCAAACGCCCTTCTCGCGCGCCTTGAGCACCATCTCACGCGCGCGCGGCACCTCGTTGCTCAGTGGTTTTTCGCACAGGACGTGGCAGCCGCGCTCCAGCGCCCGCATCGCCGGCAGGTAGTGGTCGCTGCCGTACTCGCAGCCGCCGGTGCAGATGCTGACGAGATCAGGACGCAGGGCGTCAAGCATCGCGACGGCGTCAATGAACGCGGGCACATTTAGCCTCGCGGCCGCCGCGTCCGAGCGCTCGCGAACGATGTCGCAGACGCCGACGAGTTCGGCTAGGTCATCGGCCTGGTAGATATCGGCATGGCGGTTGCCGATCGGCCCCATGCCTATGACGCACACGCGAAGCATAGTCATTCATTCGATCGCGGATAGACGCGGATTCGAAGGATCAAAAGCGTCGTCTCGACGTTGCATTCACGCCGTAGGGGCACGGCATGCCGTGCCCCTACACCCGCGCCACTTGCACGACCTCAGTCGTCTCGAGGGACTTCATCGCCGCCGCCGCAGCTAGCTGCGCGACGACCGCGTCCTCAGCCGAGCCCTCGATCTCATCAAGCCCAGCACCGGAGGCCATCTGGTCGAGCAGGCGCCCGATGCGGCGGGCATACGTTTCCTCATACCCGCCGAGCCCGCCGAAGATCGAGTTGGTGATGACGGTCTTCCCCTCCTGGGCGTGCGGGTAGAAGATGACCTCCTCATACACGTTATCAACGACCACGCGCGCGGTGGTTCCAGCGACCTCCCAGCGGGCGAGCGGGTGCCGCGCCGGCATATCGGAGCTCACGGTGAGATTGCCCACCACGCCCGACGCGAACTGCACGTTGATCTGCATCGAAGATGAAGCCGGGCGCTGCGGTGCGTCCGCAGCGAAGCTCTGCACACGCTCAATGTCGCCGCAGAGGTGCCGCATCAGGTCGAAACCGTGGCACATGAGCCTGCGCATCTGCCAGGAACCGTCGGATCCTTCGTCGCAGGTCAGCCACAGCGCGGCGTTGATGAAGAGCGGCGTGCCGAGCCTTCCGGCCTCAATCCACTCCTTCGCCTTGATTGCCGCCGGCGTGAACCGCAGGTTGAAGTCGGCCGCGAGAATCCGGCCGCTCGTGCGAGCGAGCGCGAGCAGTTCCTGCGCCGCCGCCATATCCGGTAAGAACGGCGCTTCGCACAGCACGTGGCACCCGGCGTCGAGCGTCTGCGCGACCAGTGTCGACGGATCGCTCTCGACGCAAATGCTCACCAGGTCGGGCTTGGCGGCACGGAGCATCTCCGCCGGATCGCTGAACGCCGGCACGCGCAATCGAGCCGCCGCGGCGCTCGCACGTTGCGCATTGCCGTCGCAGACGCCGACAAGCTGCGCGCGCCCATCGCCGCGATAGGCGGCCGCATGCGCGCGGCCGGAAGCTCCTAGACCTATGACACAAGCGCGTAGCATGTTCCCGGACGTCAATCCACAGATTCCGCAGATGGAGAGGAAACGGCTCGGCCTAGCAGACCTAAGTCGCTCTGCGCCCCATACGCCCTCGGTGGTGAAATCCTACCCCGGCGCGGGTACCTACCGCACAGAAAACGATTAGCCGCGGATGACCACGGATCAGCACCGACGCGGCTCTCTGAAACTGACGATATAGTCGTTTTCAGCAGTCCGTGTCCATCCGTGCCGATACGTGGCTAATGAACCCCTCTGCGTTCTCTGCGTCTTCGCGGTGACAACCATCGTCACCGGTTCTGCAACTTCTTGGCGGTGGCGATGGATCCGATATACTTCTCCACGCCAATGTGGTAGGTCATGATCGGATCGGGCTTGCCGGTCTCCTTCAGTCGCCGCTCGAGCCAGGCGAGCATGCGCGAGCGCAGCGTCTCGACGATGCCCGGCTCCTTCTTCGCGAGGTTCTTCTGCTCCAGCGGATCGAGGAGCAGGTTGTAGAGCTCCACCGGAGGCTTGTTGTGAAAGTCGGGCTCCAGCGCGTCAATCAGCTTCCATTCCGGCGTGCGCCAACCGCGCTTGCGCATCCAGGTGCATTCGCTGATGTAGAACTCGGACCGGTACTGCTGCACGTCGCCGCGCACCATACGCATCAGGTTGTGGCCGTCGAACTTCACCTTTTTGGCCTTCTCGAGCCCCATCAGGTCAACCAGCGTGGGGACGATATCCTCGAGCAGTGCGATCCCCGGCACGCGCATCCCCACCGGCACGTGCCCGGGCCAATGCAACATCAGCGGCACCATCAACGTCGGCTCATAGGTCCCGTGATGGTCGAAGTAGCAGCCGTGGTCGGCGAGGGTTTCGCCGTGGTCCGAGGTGAACACTACCAGTGTGTTGTCCCACTGGCCGAGTTCGCGGATGCGCGCGAAGATGCGCGCGATGCAGGCGTCCATGTACGCGACTTCGCCGTCGTACTGCGCGATCGCGTAGCTGATGTCGCGAATGCCGGGAGGCATCCAGGAGAGATGGAAGTCGCGAAACGGCTTGAAGTCGCGCACTGGCCCCATCGTGTCCGGCAGAGCGGGATCGCACGGGTCGCCCGCATAGAACATGGTGTCGAACGGCGGCGGCGGCAGATAAGGCGAGTGCGGCTCCATGTGGCGCAGGAAGAGGCACCAGGGCTGGCCGGAGCCGGCCATCTCTTCGAGCATAGGCAGGGCTTTCTCGTTGAGGTTCTCGGCCTTGCGCGCCGGACGGTTCTCCCACGAGAGCCAGGCCTCGTAGTCCGCGTACTTGTCGAAGCCGCGGTAGAAGCCGCCCCCGAAGCCGACGCAGGACGAGACGTAGCCATGGTCGCGAAGGATCTCGCCCAGCGTTGGGTGGTCCGGATCAAGTTGACGCCCCTGCGGATCGAGACCGACCATCTGGGTGTTGATGACGTCCCACCCGGTGAGCATCCCGGAATACCCCGGAGTCGTCGGGACGTAGGGGCTGAACATGTTCTCGAACACGACGCCCTCGCGCGCCAGCTGGTCGAGATGCGGCGTGGTGAGGTGGTGATAGCCGTACATCGAGGTGTGATCCCGACGCAGGCTGTCAACGGCGAGCATCAGCAGGTTCGGTCGTCGGCGTGGCATCTGGTAATGTCTCCTCCGTGCTGGAATTGCGGTCTACGAGATCGGTGAAGCGCGGGACGAATCATGATCCGCTTGCAAGCTTGGCGCACGCGTTCAGGTACCCGCGGCTCTCCGCGGCGATGATCGCGCAGCGGGCAAGCTCGAAATCCCCGGCGCCGATGATCTCGAGGTCAACCGGCCCGGCGTACTTCGCGTCAAGCAGAACCTTCACGTAGCCGAACAGGTCAATGTTGCCGCGGCCGCACGCCTGAATCTCGGGCGCCCCCGGTCCCCCCTCCCGCGGCACGCAGTCGCGAATGTGAATGTGACGCACGCGACCGATGACCTGCCTGAGCGCCTCGACGGGATTCTCGCCCGCCCGGTAGATGTGGCTCGGATCCATGTCGATGCCGAACCCGGCCGAGTCGATCTCCGCCATCGCACGTAGTGTCGTCGGTGTGTCGTGGATCGCGGCGCCGACGTGCGCTTTGACGCACAAGACCACGCCATGTTCCGCCGCGCGGCCCGCAAGCTTCGACATCTTCGCAATCGAGGCTTTCAGGTCATCATCGCTGCCCGCCTTGCCGCCGGGGCCGATATTGATCACCGGGATGCCGATGTTAGCGCATGCCTGGAAGGCGGTCAGCAATCGCGCCTCATCGAGCGCAGCTTCCTCGATGGCAAGGAGCTTCAGGCCGTACTGCGCAGCAAGCTCTTTGATGCGCGGCGCGTCCTCGCGCCAGGTGTCGAGGTTGAGGTGCTCGCACATGCCCTTGATGGCCGAGAGCTCGATGCCGTCGTAGCCGGACGCGGCGATATGCTTCATCGCAGTGTCGAGATCGAAACCGCCAAACAGAACCGAATTCGCTCCGAGGGGAAACATGCTATCACTCCGTTGGGATCATGATCCACAGATTTCGCAGATGACACAGATTTGGGGCTGTTCGAGCCCGGATCGTCCGCGGTCATCTCAAATCATGTGCAGTGCCGACGATCACCCTTTGACGCGGCTTCGCCGCCCCTCGACCTTCTCGGGGCGACCCAGAGCTCGTCGAAGGGCTGCGTCCACCGCGCCGGCTATGCATAACCCGCGTCGACCATCACAGATGCGCGCAGACTATGATCCTGAATTCGTAGGATAGGCGCTCGCCTCCTGCCCGCTGCGACTACCGTGTTGCGAACGCTTTCTGTCAGCAGCGTGCCGATACCTGCCGCCATCCACCGGCAGGGCACAGCGAGAGGCTGGCGAAGACGGGGACCGATGGCTAAGCGGGAAGGCCAATCTGCGTCATGTCGGCACCGCATCGCAGCCGCGATGACAATCGCGCTCGCGATCGCGGCGCTGGTCACCGGTTGTTCGTTCATGCGCGACTACCGGTCGCGCGTCCACTCCGAACAGGCATTCACCCGCGGCGCCGACGCGATCGAGCGCCGCGACCTCGCCGTTGCCGATGAGAGCTTCGCGGAGGCGCTGCGCGCCCAGCCCGACTCGGCGAGTCTCTACGCGCGGATCGGGCTCGCCTACATGTCACGGCCTGTCATGGCATACGCGCGGATTGATGTAGTTCAGGCGGAGCGCGCCTTGCCTTACCTGCGGCGATCCATCGAGCTTGACCCGAGACAGCCCTACCTCGTGTATCTCCAGGCGATCTTCGCCGCCCTCAGGCTGGGGCGGGAGGACGAGGCGCGGACTCTCTTGACTCAATCGGCCGATGTTTTTCATAACGACGCGATGGCGCTCAACGACATCGGCTACCTGCTGGCTGACGCGGACCAGCTCACCACCGATGCGTTGCCTCTGCTGGAGCGCGCGGTGGAGCTTCGGCCCAAAGAAGGCATCATCATCGACAGCCTCGGCTGGGCTCACTACCGGCTGCGGCATCTGGAACACGCCGCTGCTCTGCTCGAACGTGCGTCGCGCTTGAGCCCGAAGAATGCGGAGATGCAATACCACCTCGGCGCCGTGTATGCCGGCCTGGGCCGGACTGAAGATGCCAAGAAGCGATTTCGCCGCGCCCTTGACATCGACCAGGCGTTCCTGCCCGCCCGCGCGGCGCTGGATCAACTGCAACGCCAGCCCTGAACCACAGGCAAGCCTGCAAGGGTGCCATCGTGAGTAGAGCATCCGCGGAACGGACGCGCATCGGGCGGCATGTCGCTCGAACCTTGAGCAAATCGGACTTGCTCTGCAGATTGTGCCAGTACGCTCTCCCGGCCGTGTGTCGAAAAGCGGGCCGAGGCGGCCACGGCGGCCAATATCAGGTCTAGCCGCTGTCGGTGGACGCCAGTTGCCGCACTCACGCGGATGTGCTATCATCGAATCAGCCAGGGGAGTGAAACCGTTGCGAGACGACGTCCGCGCCCTGCGTTCGTTGTCGGGCTTTCGTTAGGTTTGCTGATCGTGCTAGACGGGGAGCTAGCGGTGCCCTGTACCCGCAATCCGCTATAGCGGGGTCGAATTCCTGCCCGAGGCTGGGCGTGTGGGGGTCCGGGCGGCGCAAGCGGTGTTGAAGGTTGGGCCCTGCGCGACGCGTGCTCGTGAACCCCGTCAGATCCGGAAGGAAGCAGCGGTAAGCGAGGACACGCGGGCGCCGCAGCAAGCCTGGCTGGAGCTGGCTACGCCGATTCCGCCCTGTGCGCACTGTCGACGGCAGGTGCACGATCAGTTTTTCGAACGGGGTTTGGCTGCGGGGAATGGCTGCCGTGGGCCATTCCCCGTCCCCGTCGCGCGAGGGCTTTGGGCCGAGAGCTCAAAGCTCTTCGGCCTTTGTGGGCGCCGCGCCGTATGTCGCTGATACCTGGGGGCCCAGTGCAACTCGAACATGGCCTATCTGGCACTATACCGGAAATACCGCCCGCAGACGTTCGATGAGCTAGTCGGTCAGCCGCACGTCGCCCGCGCGCTGCGTAATGCGGTACGCGAGGGCCGTATCTCCCATGCGTATCTCTTCTGCGGCCCGCGCGGGACGGGGAAGACCACCACCGCGCGCCTCCTGGCGAAGGCGTTGAACTGCGACAACGGACCTACGCCCGAGCCCGACGGCACGTGCGACTCGTGCCGGCGCATCGCGCAGGGCTCCGCCCTCGACGTCATCGAGATCGACGCAGCGAGCAAGACGAGCGTTGACGACATCCGCGACTTGCGCGAGCGCGTGCAGACCGCGCCCGCCGCCGCCCGGTACAAGGTCTACATCGTGGACGAGGTGCACATGCTCAGCACCTCCGCGTTCAATGCCTTCCTAAAGACACTCGAGGAGCCACCGCGGTACGTCATCTTCGTCTTGTGCACCACCGAGCCGCACAAGCTGCCGGCGACCGTCCTCTCGCGCTGCCAGCGCTATGACTTTCGCCGCCTATCAGTGGCGGATCTGACGGCGCTGGTGAAAAGGGTCGCTCACGAGGAGAAGATTGCCATCGATGAGCCGGCCGTATTGGCGCTGGTGCGGGCGGCGTCCGGATCGGCCCGCGACGCCCTGAGCCTCATGGAACAGGCGATCTCCTACGCCGGCAACAAGATCACCGCGGCGGACATTCAGGCGATCGTGGGCGGGGTTGACGCCGAGCTTCTGGCGGATTTCGCCGACGCCGTCGCGGATCGCAACGTCGATGAGGCGTTTCACCTCGTCGCGCGCGCGGTTGACGAAGGCAAGGATATGCGGCAGCTCGCGGCTGAGATGGTGGGCCATTTCCGCGACCTGCTGCTGCTGCGGGTGTGCCGGCGGGGAGACGAACTGGTTCTGATGCCGGAAGGCACTGCGGAAAGGATGAAGGCGCAAGCCGCAAGGATGGATGAGCGCGGCCTCACGCGGGCGGCGGAGGTGCTGAGCGAGGCGGAACGTGAGCTGCGGCGCAGCGAGCAGCAGCGGCTGACGCTGGAGCTTGCGATGGTGCGGCTCGCGTCACCTCAGCAGGAAGCGGCGATTGCGGTGGAGACGGCCCAACCGGCGAAGCAAGCGCCTCCGCGGCCCAAGCAAGCGGCGAAAAGCGCCCCCGCGAGGGAGGCGGCAGGGAAGGCCGCGCCTGTAGTTCCCGCCAAGCCGGTCCGCGGTAAGGCAGGCGCCGGGCGGCGAGCCGAAGTCGAACCCGAGGAAGCGACGGCGGCTCCGAGCGCGGAGACGGCTGAGCCATCCGAGGTTTCGCTGGAAATGCTACAGGGGCGGTGGCCGGCGCTCCTGGAGAAGCTGCGCGCGCAGCGGCATTCGACCGTCGCTGCGTTCTTGGCCGAAGGCGTGCCTGTAGAGTTGAACGGCAACCGGCTGGTGGTCGGCTTCAACCACGAATTCCATTGGGACAAGATGAAATCGCCCGAGCGGCAGAAGATCGTAGCGGACCTGATCGCGGCCGAGACCGGCACCAGCCTCGTGATTGAGTACCGGCTTCTGGAGGCAGACAAAGGCGCGCCGGGCGGAGGTAAAGACGGCAATATCCGGAACATTATGTCCATATTCCCGGGCAGCGAGATCGTGTGACGCGCGACGCCACTGCGGTGAGCTTATGGAGTTTTGGGTATCAGCGGAAGGCCGTAATACCGCAAGGCGCCAAGGGCGCCTTTCCGGAGCGCGGCCTTGGCCGCGCCGAAACCCCTCCGGACGTTAGTCGCGCGGAGCGCGACTCTGGAGTGACACGCGGTGTCACCAGGTTCGTCTGGCAGTGAGCCAAGCGTCCAGGGTATTGCAGCAATGCAAGGACCTCGATAGCGGGGATGGCGTGACTCGCCTGGCAAGGTTAGGCTGTGTGATGTGGCGCATTCTGAGGCCGAGCGCGCCGCAAACCCCCAGCCGAAAGGAAGCAGGGCATGAACCCGTTCAAGGTGGGTAACCTGGAGAAGATGCTTGCGGATCAGTTGCAGAAAATGCAGCGGATGCAGCAGCAGCTGAGCGAGGAACGCCTGCAGGCAAGCGCGGGGGGCGGCATGGTCGAGGCCACCGCGAGCGGGTTGGGCGACCTGATCGAGATCACGATCAAGCCCGAAGCGGTGGATCCGAACGACGTGGAGATGCTCCAGGATCTGGTTCTCGCCGCGGTGCGCGAGGTGCTGACGAAGGCGAGGGAGCTTCAGCAGCAGAAGACCGCCGAGCTGACCGGCGGCCTGCAGATACCCGGGCTGTTCGGGGCGTAGGCGCCGCGGAACGAGCCCGGACCACGGCCCGTGCATCGTGGGTCGCCATAGGCCCAGGCCGCTTGAGCCGGACGGTGGATCCGTTGGAGACCAGACGACATGCACCCTTTTGAGGAAGCTCTTAGCGTAACCACGGAAGAATTGGAGTTCCAACTGCGCTTCGGCCGACTGCTGCCTTGGGCTGAGTTCATACTCAATCCAAGGCGATTGCGCGGCAGTGATTTTCTGATGCGGTGGTCGCAAGGGGTGTGGAGCGAAAGACGACTCGTGCAAGCAGTAGCAGAAGTGAAGGACTACTTTGCTGTTGCTTACGGACCGAGCGGCACCGCGCCGGAGGGCGACGTCCGCGCGCACGAGTTGTATTTTGAGCGCCTAGAGAATGCCGGTCTCGGTGAGTTGAAACGGCCCGATCTGTTGGTCTTCCGTAGATCAGAGACAGATTTCGTTACGGCGTTCATAGCGAGCATCGGAGGCGAGACGGAATTGCCGTTCACTCCCGAGTGCGACTTGCAGCCTCTGCTGTCCCGCGCAATCGTCGGTATAGAATGCGAGAACAGCCTATGGATAGCACATCAGATGCCCGACTACGGCGCAGAGTTAAAGGCCCAGAAGAGACTCGACGGGCGGCCAGGGCTGAAGAAGACCGCCATCGTGCCTACAGTCATATTGAAGGAACAGGATCGCGAACCACTGGGCCGATGGCAAACAGACACCGGCGTTCCGCTTCATATCTGGCATGTGTTCTACGACCTCGCGTTTGGCATCTCGCTTGCTGCGGCGGACCAGCTAATACGGGAGGGTCTGATCGAGCCCACTGTGCAGACTTTCCAGGCGCCATCAGGGCCTACGACAAAGAAGATCATATACAAGATCTGGTATCAGTACGCGTATCCGCTGGCCGTAGCACTCGAGGAGCCTCGTCTAGTCGCCGAACACTTAGCCGATAAGAACGGTCACATATTGCCGTACGTTCGGTTCGAAGGTGGCAACATGAAGTTGGATGACACCGTGTTGCGGATGCTGGATCGCACTGCAAGAGAGAGGAATCTGTAGCCTATGGCCGTCGAGCAGCGAGTGCCGCGAAGCGGCAGGGCGAGGGAGGGGCTGCGGC
>Ga0315282_10009829_pt1 | contig 15143 bp, 34 predicted proteins | sample YL17G07_20_MG_FD_203693 | JGI IMG/M metagenome (GOLD analysis project Ga0315282, IMG submission 203693) | Sediment microbial communities from Yellowstone Lake, YNP, Wyoming, USA - YL17G07_20 | ecosystem: Environmental > Aquatic > Freshwater > Lake > Sediment | place: USA: Wyoming | collected... | reverse complement strand
ATAACATACCTCATCGACTACGACAGTGACGACAACATGGAGGCGTATGCGGAAGTGGATTTAAGCGGCCTTTCGACAGGAGACACATTACTTTGAAGATTGATTACGCGTTCAGGCGACCCGTAGCCCCCATCGCCATCCACGAGTTGGTGCGGTCCGTCACAAGGGAGCCTTTCAGTTTGGAGCGCCTCAGCGACTCTCGAACCTTCATCATCAACTTCACTTCCACACCGAGCCAAACCGAACTCAAACAGTTGCAGACGCTTGCCAAAGCCTTAGACAAAAGCGACGAAGACTGGCGCGAAGAGTTTAATTCGGCTGAAACCATTGACGAGCAGGCGAAATCGTTCCGAGAGCGGTTGCGGGTCGTGGCTCAACGACTCAACCTGAAGTAGCTTCTTTTAGGCATTTTAACCACCCTTCTAGCGAACGCTTTGATGTCGTGCGCGTGCAAGCCGAATACTCTCCAAGCCTTCCCTGTTCCCAGTGTCGATCACATCAAACATAAGTGCTAGTTTCCATTCTAAGTAGCTGATTCTTTCTTCCTGTGCCTGCTGGTTTTGTGTTGCTTCCACTTGTCTCGACAATATGTTCAGGTAGGGCTCCGCAATCAAATACTGTTTTCTTACGTACTCTTGATCTAGCATGAATTTGTCGTAGCCCAATTTGTCCACGGTGTGCCCTAGCCAGAACTCTGAGCAATCCATGTCAAAACCTTCGCCTTTCGCATGAGTATGCAGAAGCGATTTAGCTACATCTCGGGCTTCATGTGCATTGAATCCATACCGGACCCCGACGGATCCCCGCTTCTTAGGAACGAACCCTAATCTTCGAGTCAACCGCATCCATAGCTGTTCGATGCCGCTTGTCGTCAAAGGATCACCGTGCGTCGAAAGCCAAACTGCCTCATTCGGCTTCGGCCAGCTCCGCTCTTTCTCGAAGTATTCTTTCAGGGCATTGATAGCGTCTTTGCCTATGAAGGTGTACCATGGCCGCTCGTTTTCTTTCCGCGAGGGTAAGTCAAGGCGAACTGGGTGAACTCCACGCTTCATCTGTTCCACTATTGGGCCTGCAAGGTTCTGACACACATATTCTAGCCGCTCATTGTCCAACATGGCCTGCCACTTCACAAGCACGATGGATCGATCACGAAGGTTCGCGGCCTTCGCAACATCCACAATGTGATTCACGCATAGTTTCGGCGCAACGGTCGGCTTGCTACCCCTGATTTTGAAGGCCGGATCTTTCGGCAACGCGCAACGGTTATGCATGAAGAAACTCTGCACCGCAACGTAGTCTAGTTCCTTGCTTTTCCGAGCCTTCTTGGCTTCAGACACCCACTGCTGAAGCAAGTCAAGCACCGCATAATCCCCGTTCCCCCGCTGCCTATCCAACAGCCCCTGCGCATCCACACCCACCCATCCAGACTGATGATTCACATGAGCCAGGAATCGATTGAAAGCGGAACGATAGACTTTCGCGCTTACCGGTGCCATCCGGCTTAACCAAAACTCCATGGGTTCCCGAGACATGAACACTCGGAAACACCCTTTACCTTCACAACTATATAATCAAATATCATGGGAAAGTAAATCCTATCCATGGTTATTTGAAGGGTTAAAGAAGGTTGAATACCGAGAAATAGGAAACTAATTAGGGTAGTTTTTGGGCGTGGGTTGGGGGGTTGATTGGCTGCGTGAAGTCTTGGCGGTTTCCATATGCGTTTCGGTTGTAGGTTCCGGTTAGGTGATATTCTAGTCTGCGCTGTGTGGCTTCCAGTTCCCTCTGAAGTAGTTCGATCTTGACAGTCAAGACAATGACTTTTCTCTCACATTCATTGATGACATGATCACGAACTGCTGGGTCGTCCTTCGAAACCATCATGTTTGTTTGTTCGCCTCCACTCTTCTTTGACCGTACTCATTCCAATGTTCAGCGTTAACCGTGGTCCGATTAGGGTCGTCAGGGTTATCTCTCGGGCAGACAGAGCAGTATCCAGTCGGGTAGGCGCATAACTTGTTGTCAATGATGCAGAACGGCCCTGATTCACCCATGATCCAGTAACGGTTGCTCATAGTTCTATTTTCATCTCCCAATCAGGTAACAGTTCGTTAACAAGCATTACAGCATCCCAAGACACTTTGCCTTCAAAGGCTTTTTTCTGCAACTCAAAGAACCACTTCGGATAAACCTTCATTGTTTGTCGGTCCTCTCTATGAGTATGGCGCCTTCACGCACCGACACACGAACCTTTTGGCTAGCGCAGACATCCACCTTCAGGTATTCTGTGAACAAAAACAGCAGGTCTATTCCTCCTATGTCTTTGTCGAAGTCAACCCATTGTCGGTATCCGCCGCCATCTTCCCCAACCTCATTATCGTAGTAGGCAACGGTTTCGAAGACGCGTTCCCACTCCTTCTTCTGTTCAAGCAAAAGGTTCGCTTCTTTCAATTCATAGCCAAGTTTGTTTAGTTTGGCTTCAACCTGCTCCCGCGACCTCATTTCTGTTCTTTCTCCTCTAATGCTCGGAACGCTAGAAGAATAGTGTCATGCCAACTTCGGTCTTTGCCTTTGAGAGTGAGTAGAAAAGCATGTTCCTTGTCTGTGAAGGTTTCGTTGATCGTCTTCATGGATGGTTACTTACTTTCCTCGCCCTATTAAGGCTTTTGTCTTACTCTCTACGCGATTTGTTTCGGGTATCTCTCTACGTTTTAAACTGTTCAAAGCTACATTTGAAGAGAGGGGAATGAAAATTGAATGAATATGCCCAATCACTATTGACTGCCTCTCCAAGATATATTCCTCACCTAGTCTTCAAAATAGGGGGTGATCAAATTCAACGAATATTGTAAAGGGGTCTTGGAGGCGACCGCATACTATCTGAGTCTTGAAATGTCTCAGAGTCAGACTAGGCGGGAAATGGAGCAAGTTCGAGACGATGTTCTTCAAGGTGTGGCGATAGATTTCAGGCAGCGGGTTCGGGCAGTCAACTAGCTACTGTCTCAGTATTCCATATTTTCTTAAGAAATCCTCTGCGGCGATATCAACGATATCCTTCTTGCTATATATGTTGAGTTCCTTTCCTCTTTCGGTTCCCAGAAAATTCTTTACCGCGAACGCCATCAATATTCTACTCACTCTAATGACATCTGTTGTGGGGGCCTTTGCTCCCTTTGGAACATTTCTGCGACTCGGATGTTCAGCCCAATGACAATCGTTGCAAAGTAGCGCAATGTTTGATAGTTCGTTATTGAATGGGTCGCTGTCCTTGTGATGTAGTGAGAGTCTGTCTGTTGAGCCGCATTTCTGACACTTGTTGCCGAAATATGCGAGAGCGGCAATGCGATAGAGCTTAAGTTGCGAACCTATTCGATTCATGACTTACCCAACTCCTCCTCATATGTTCTAGCTACGATCATTCGCAGCAGATCCGTATTATTTGTGAAGCCTAGCTTATCCTTTAAGGCTTGGAACCGTTTCGCCATTGCTCCTTTGAACTCCACTTTGACCTCTATGGTGGGTTCGTTCAAGTCCTCCTGTTTCCCTTTTCGTCCCACGGGGTTACACCTTCGTACTCTATGGTATAAATAGGGCGATTTAAACATGCCGCTATACAAAGAGTTAAATACGCTAGGATACACTCTAAGAGATAGCTTGTGAGATAATGGGAGAAATAGTCACTAAAAATCTCCAAGTGAAAGTGAGTCTCCGCGGCGAACTTGCCGAACATTTTCTTGAACTGAAAAAACGACTAGGTATCAGCCATGACAGTGAGGTCTGCCGCTACTGCCTCATGAAAGTCGCCTCAACCGAACTTGAGGGGGTTGCAAGATGAGTAAGACTACGCAGCAAGTTTTGGCGAACGAGAAATACTGCGATGTTTGCGGCTGCATTCTGATGTCCGACATTGGGCCGACCTGCCGAGGTTGTCTGTTCCGTCAAGCCCTATTCAAACGGGGGAATCCTGATGAGTTGTGATGACTTGACCCTGCAAGCCGAACGCGAACAGCGGCCCCTACAACTATGCGTGGACTGCGGCGCAACCGCAGCAGTAGACGAAGCGGTCCAAGACTTTCTCGCAAAGTACGCCATCAAGGGAGGCGCCTGAGATGAATCAACTTTCGAAGCTACTCATGACTCGCGTCTTGGAGGCCGCGAAAAGACGGCTGGGCGTGGAGGACTGGACGGAATGAATGATTACTGGAAGTTTCTCGGACCCAACCTAACAGGATCAAACGAGTTCTATTATCCGGCTCCGACATGGAACCCAATAACAGGAAAATGGAAGCCGAGCGCATGGATTTGCGACCCGAACCCTGACCGCACAAGTAAAGTCGCTTGCGGCCACGGTCTGCACCTGATGAAAATATGCAAACCAGTCTATACCCGATACACGGGAAATTGCTATTTGGCTGAAGGCAAAGAACTGCTTGGCGAAGACGCTGAAAAGGCTAGGTTCGCTAAGGTTCGTTTGCTTCGCCCAGTCATGCCAGCGGAAATCTTCAAGCCGAAAGCTAACCTGTCTTGGGCTGACCTGTCTGGGGCTAACCTGTATGGGGCTAACCTGTCTGGGGCTATCCTGTCTTGGGCTAACCTGTCTTGGGCTGACCTGTCTGGGGCTAACCTGTATGGGGCTAACCTGTCTGGGGCTATCCTGTCTTGGGCTAACCTGTCTGGGGCTGACCTGTCTTGGGCTAACCTGTATGGGGCTAACCTGTCTGGGGCTATCCTGTCTTGGGCTAACCTGTCTGGGGCTGACCTGTCTGGGGCTATTGTAACAAAAGAGCAACTGGCAACAGCGCGGAACGTCAAAGAGGCAATCGGCCTATGATTCGTTGTGATTTGGCAACCATGCCGCCTGACTTGTTCGTGGCCGCCTTGCGCGGCGCCAAACGGGCCTTGAAGGCGGAAGAAATGCCGAACCAATCCGTCCTACAGATCTACCCTGGTTACTTCAACGTGCACTCTCAATCAGGCGGAGGCAGCTATGTGGTCGTTAACAGCGCACCAGACTGTTCAGGCAAATGGAGCTGCTCATGCCCCGACTTTCAGTACAGACAAGGCCCCGCAGAACTAGACTGTAAGCACATAATCAAAACGAAACGCACAGTGGATACCGTAGTCAAGGCGAGAATGAACATCGACGACTGGGAGGAACCGCAGAGCCAGCATTTGATTCACCGCGTAGACGATTTGATTGAGCAATGCAAGACAGCGACAAGAGAGGACTGCAAGTTCGACGCTGAAAAATGTCGAGGTTGCATGTTGTACGGGAACTGTAAGGGTTATGCGGAAAGTAAACTCGCTTGGGCCATCCGCCTCAAGGAGGCTTCAACGAAATGACCATGCCGCCGATGACCGCGCAGGAAATCAAAGACCTCTTCACAAAAGTCATGCAGGGCAATTTCCGTCTAGCCGGTTCAATAAGAACCGTCAAACTGCCAGGCCAACAAGAGTACAGTTCGGAAGCCACAACCAAGTTTTTCATTGAAGCGATTCCTGAAGGCAAGAAACGGGTAGATTTTATGCATGAACTGGATGTTGATTTGGAACTGCTGATTGGTGAATTCAAGGCCGCCCGTCTACTCAAAGCACCATCCACGCCTAAACCAACAAGTTCTGAAAGCAGACCCCCAGTTCCGAAAACAGAATTAGAGTGGATAACAAGCGAAAAGAACCCCGCACTAGAGTTCCTTCCAGCAAACACGCCGGGCGCACAAGTCTTCTTTGAGTGGGCGAAGAACAAGGAGAAAGGGCTCTGGCTGTTCGACACCGGGAGAGGCGTACTGATTTTCCGCAAGAAAGGAGCGACACAAAAATGACGAAAATGACAAAAATGACGAAGCGAACCTTTGAAGGCAAGGTCGGATATGCGCACGGAATTCCAACTGTCTTCATAGATGGGCGAGACTGGTATTTTCCAGACTTCGATTTCAAAAACCATCTCAAAAATATGGTTGGGCAAACGGTTCGTGTGTCGATTGAAGTCGAACCCATCACACTGAAAGATCGAATCGAGAAAATCTTCGAGAAATGGGAAAGCGCGTGTATGCACGGGACTTGGGCTTATCCAACAACCACATTTGACCAATTGAAGGCATGGGTGCTTGCGGCAATACAAGAGGAGGAGCTAGACAAACATGAGTGAGTCGCAGGTAGTGTTTCGCCGGGAAATCCTAGACAACCCAGACAAGTTACGCACCTACCAGAAACTTGCCATCGAAGCAGTGTATGGTTTCGCGCACCAACATGGAAGACCGGCGGGCCTAAAAGACATCGAGGGAAGGTTCCGCGAGAAAGTTCGCATACTCGCCGCGACAGGAGAATGGCGCTATGAGCCTGTGGAGAAGATTCAGAAACGCACCATCGACCGCCGCGTGAACGAAGCGGCAAGCCTGAATCCTTTCGAGAACATGTTTCTCGTAGATGGGCGAGTTCCCTGCATCGTCCATGTTTGCCAGACCGCGCAAGACAGTTTCTATGAACCTAACCCAGCGAGGTTTGAGCAGGCCATCAAGGAGGCCGCGGCCACTTGAGTATTCCTGAACATAAGAAAGGCTGTGAATGTCTAGCTACTATCTATGATGAGGAACGAAGGGAACGTTGGAAAGGAATTTTCGAGAATGATGCTATTCCCATAACAATGCCTCTAATCGCTGGTAGAGCCAGAACGGGCAACGAAGAATATGACTACTATGTTCTTGATGTCACGCGAGTAAGTGAAGAACAGAAACGGGAGATCGCTAGACGTGCGGCAGAAGCTTTCAAGATTACCTTAGAGCAAGCAATGGAACAATTCGAAAAGAGCGATGGTATACCGATCAAAGCGGATAATACGGTTGTTGCTTGGTGTTCTCTTCATTCTCGTATGGCAATTTGTTCAGATGATTTTGAGGATTGTACTGAGGATGACTGCGAATACTTCCAAGACGAAGACACCTCCTTTGATGAAATTGAGGAGAATTGGCCCTAATGATTCCTAAGCCTTTCAGTTGGGACCGACACGGATCAAAGGCCGAGATCGACATAGCCAAAGAACTCCAACGTCGCGGCCTGCATTTCTCGTATCAGCGTGAAGTGGAACTTTGGAAGAGTTGGGTCAGTCCGGTTTGGGGAAAAATCTGTGCAGTCAAAAAGATTCATTCGGACTGGCATACGCCGATTCCGTTTGGCGAAGAAAACAAGCAGTACCCGCTCACAGGCTTAAGATATCTATTCATTTTCCTTGACGGCGAAGAAGCCCACAAAGGCCAGCAAGCCGATCAGGATTTCGAGACAGACCAGTTCATCAAAGATCAAGGCTCCATCTCGCTACGCTACTCGTACCGTGGCCAGCTTTCTGAGACACGGTGCAGAGAAATCGTAGACCAAATCGAGCAGACTTACCGACGGGCCATGAAAGGGGATTCCTGAATCATGAAGTTTCCTGAAAGAGTTCTTGTTGCTGATGCTCAGGATCACCTTAGAGAGTTCTACTATTGTCACCAAGTCGAGGGGTGGCTGGAGGCATTGCTTAAGCGAAAAGCTAAGGTTGATGAGAAAAAGAAGCAGCCCGACAAATGGCTACGAGAAGTGGTACGGTTCTACAATGAATTGGAGGATTGGCTTCTATGAGGGTTATGATGGTTCAGCGCATCCGGGGCCGCCGTTGCGATTGGTGCGAAGTGCTACGCAAACGCCCACATAACGAAAGCAAAAACAACGAGATAACGATTGTCCGCGCCGCCATCCACGTTCCTGGCCAACTCGTACAGGTTCTGCCGCTGGACATTTGCCGCCAATGTAGCCAAACCCTGCAATCCCTGTTCAAAAATCCCAAGATGGAAGGCAAGGTGCTTCAGTGATGCCACATATAACTCATCCCTGTGAGGATTGCGGCAGACAAGTAATCGGCATGAGGAAACACCTGCGAATCTGCGCGGCTTGTGCCCGCGACAGCATACGCGCCTTCCTGAATCAAAAGGAGAACCGGAAATGACCTGCCCCGTTTGTGGCCGCAAAAGCAGTAAACCGTGCACTTGGCTTCCTGGCTCAATCCCGTTCCACTGCAAATGCTGCCTAACTCATTTCAAACGGCTGTCAGAATTGCAGCAACGGCCCGTGAATGCGCCCTGTGTCGCCCAGCAGGAGGCCAAGGGCTTCGGCACCGTCATGGGCGAATTGGAGAGAGTGTATGGTCTCTCACGGACGTCAGGCGGCACAAGGCAGTCGGTTCAGGATGCTTTGGTGGAGCTTTGCGCGAAAGGTGTCCTGGAGCGGAAGAGTGAGGCGAATCAGTGGATGTATTTTGAGTCACCCGAGTTCAAGGAACGAGTGAAGAAGTGAATCCTTCTTTCGGCTCATTGTTCAGTGGGATCGGTGGCTTAGATCTTGGCTTGGAAAGAGCAGGATGGACATGCAGGTGGCAGGTGGAGAACGACCCTTACTGCGTGAAGGTTCTGGAGAAGCATTGGCCGAATGTGAAAAGGTACGGAGATGTGCGGTTGCTTGACCCAAAAGAACTTGAAGCAGTCGATCTTGTCTGTGGAGGGTTCCCCTGCCAGTCCGTCAGTGTTGCAGGTAAAAGGAAAGCGCAAAAAGACGAACGGTGGCTTTGGCCAGAGTTCGCGCGAATCATCCGTGTGGTTCGACCCCGCTTCATCCTCGTGGAAAACGTTCCAGGTATCCTTTACCCGCTTCGAGAAAAAGGAACCCATCAAGTCATTGGGCCGCCACCAGTTGAGGAGGTCTTGGGAGACTTGGCCGAAAGCGGGTACGATGCGGAATGGGATTGCCTGCGGGCATCAGACATTGGTGCACCGCATAAGAGGGAGAGAGTTTTCATTGTTGCCTACTCCAGTGAAAGCGGATTCAGAACGCCAATCGCTCACGTATTTCCGAGGCAACCCCACCTTGAAGGGAGCATTAATCCCGACTCCCACAAGAATGGATGCGATAATCAGCAATCCCACAATCAAGCGCAAACGGGCGAAGGGGATGCACGAACGCAGGCTGAACGAATATCTCATAGAAACTCTATGTCTTCCAACATTGACGGCGACGGACGCGAGGGGACGAACCTACACTTACGACCACGGAAACAAGCACAAACCACGACCAAGCTTTACGGGCGTTCTCAGACTGCCCACAATGACAGAGAACGAATACAGAGGATCTTCCAAGGCGAGATTTCGCGGGTCAAAGAGTTTTCGTGGTGCGAAAATGTCCGAAGGGTTGAGGACTTGCAAGGACGACCCAATATACCTGAACCCCTCTTTCGCAGAAGTCGTGATGGGGTTCCCGATTGGATGGACAGAATTGCCAGCCTCGGAAACGCAGTAGTTCCACAGGTTGCGGAATGGATCGGTAACATCCTCATCGCTCAGGCACTCGCCAAACTTCACGCTGAGAAACACGGCCATAGGGTGCACGGAGAACTAGGCATTGACTTCGGATATGATTACCGTGAAAGCAAGGAGGCTTGAGAACAGAATGACGGGAAAGATTTGTGCGTTCTGTGGGCATCCTCGATTTTGGCATACAAGTTGGTTTGGCTGTTCCTGCTGTGGATGTCGAAGAACTGCGAAAGAGGCGAAAGCGGCGGGACTTGTGGAAAAGGAGGCCCAGTGACATGCCGTTGCTAGGTTTCACAGTTCCGGGTCATAAGGAAAAGATTCTGAGCGGAGAGAAACGTCAGACTATCCGCAAGCTGCGAAAGTATTCCATCAAAATTAATGATCGTTTGTATTTGTACTGGCATTTGCGGCAAAAGGACTGTGAGAAGCTAGGCGAATCGGTTTGCACAGAGACATTCTACATGATGTTTCCTCTGCGTGAAGGCCATCCTGCCTGTCACTTTGATGATTCTCCCTCTTTCATGTCACAGGGACACACGATGACTGTCGAAGAAATGGAGGATCTGGCCAAGAGAGACGGGTTCGCTTCGTTTGATGAATTGGTTTCAGCGGTCAAGCGTCTTCATGGTTCGACTGGAGGATTCTTTCAGGTGATTCGTTGGGGTCGGCTAGAGAAGAAGGAGGCTTGAGAACAGATGACGAATAGAAGGTGTGAATTTGCGGGATGCTTTGAATCAGCAACCAGAACACTGCGGCAGTTCATAATCACTTGGCATCTTTGCGAGAAACATTATGCAGCGTTGACTCACAAGGAGGCTTGAGACAGATAACTAGTGACATGATGCTCATTTGCCAAGAAGATAATAGCGGTTATGAGGGAAACACTGACTTGGCTTTTTTCATAGATGAGTGCTCAATGGGCGATCCATTATCGGAGTTCGGTAAGTGGTTTCAATCAAGGTTCTGCGGCTCTCCTAGCATGGGGGATCAACTTATCGGAATAAATCCAAGGGATCATATATTTTCTGTCATAACTAAGGCGGATGTCTTTGGTGTAAAGGCAGCATTGGAAGATATGGCGTGTCATCCTAATTTGAAGAAGCAGGAACTTCTGAACTGCCTGACCACGCATATCGGCAAGCATGTTTCAACGGAGAACTGGTAAGGAGGCTTGAGAATAGATGACGGAAATTGGTTGGACACTAGGATTCAACATTAGTGAGCGGGTTCTCTTGGCGATCATCGTTCTGGCGGCGACATACTTGCTTGGAAAACTGCTTGATGAACTATTTATGTTAAGGAGACATCTGAGAAATGAGTGATCCTTGCGTCGATTGCCCTGAAGGCCCCTTTCGACCAAACTGTGATCCTTGCACGGTTCCTTGCCCCTATCACGATGCTGACAACTGTCCAACATGCCTTGCGAGAAACGAAGAGGAGATGTCTGAGAACAATGAATGTGCCTGACTGTTTCGGCTGGAACTTCACACAGGATTCCCCAGAGTGCCAAGATTGCCCTTACGCTGATACTTGCGAGGAAACAATGCAAAAAGAGGAACCTGAGGAATGAGGATTTGTCTCGATCTTTGTTCTGGACTGGGTGGGTTTAGCCAAGCATTTGTTGATGCAGGGTGGGATGTCGTTCGGATTGATAATGATCCGCGATTCCAAACGGTTCCTTTCACTCATATCGAAGATGTCTGCGATATTGATGCGGTAATGTGTACGGTTAGAAATGTTGTACCCACTTGTAGATCACCGTCAGTTATTCTTGCTTCTCCTCCCTGTGAACGGTTCAGTTTGGGAAATCGGATGTTTCCGAAGAAAGGCATCAAAAAAGCTCTGGAGATCGTCGGTGCTTGTCTGGAGATAATAGCGGAATACCGCCCGAAATCTTGGGTGCTGGAGAATCCAAAGGGGCGATTGAGATGGTTTCTTGGAAATTCAACAATGACAATTGATCTGTCAAATTATGGAAGAGATCAACTGAAGCCAACTGATCTGTGGGGTAACATTGCCCTTCCAATGATCCCTGCGGTGAAATCACACATTCCTTTTCACAGGAGTTTGGCTGGAAAACTCGGGCCGAATAATCCTCTGAGATCTGCCCTCCGAGCTGAAATTCCTTACGATCTGTCAAAAGCCATCATGGAGGCGGTCTGAGGAATGAAGTTCGAAATTCAAAAAGTCGAAATCAACTGTATATGCTGCTTCGTCCAGCTCGCCGACGGCCGCTGGATGGGCCTCGGAGATCTCCTAGCCGAGACGCTAGGAAAACAAGCGGAACTCGGACAGTATGATGCAAAGTTCTTGGTCGATATTGAGAAGGTCTGAGGAATGAACCGCACCAAGAATGAGTATTGGGATTGGTCTTTGAATCCTGTTGTGGGCTGTCCTCATGGCTGCGAGTATTGCTATGCAAAGGGCCAGGCGAAGCGTCAGAAGCACCGTTGCTCTCTCTGCTATCAGTTTGTGCCTCATCCGCATTTGGAGCGGTTGAATCAGATCACGCCGAGACAGAAGCCTGCAAGGATCTTCATTGATTCGATGTGGGACTGGAATGCGGTTGGCGTGAAGCATGAGTGGCTTGAACCGATCATCGCCAAGATGACTGAGTGCAGCCAACACACCTTTCTGATTTCATCAAAGAGGCCGAAACTCTACGACCAGTACGGCTTCGTGTATCCTAGGAATGTGTGGCTTGCTACTTCAATCGCTAGAACCGAAGACACCTATCGACTTTGGGATCTTCACAAGGCCGTACCTCACAATCTGAAATATGTCAACATTGAGCCTATCCATGAGCGAATCGACTTCTGGTTCTCAAGGATAGACTGGATAATCGTGGGCGCGGAAACAGGCCACAGGAAAGGCAAGATTACACCTGACCCCGCTTGGATTCAAGCCCTAATCGACAATGCTCGGGCTGAAGGAATACCCTGCTTCATCAAGGAAAACGTGGGCTGGCCAATCAAGATCCAAGAGTTTCCAAAGGCAAAGGCGTGTGTTTAGAATGACCGCAACCAACCAACCAACCAACCAACCAACGTATTACATACATACATACATACATACAGACGAATCACACACAAAGAAGGTTCTAGAGAAATCCCGCGTACCCGTAAGTTTCCACATCTACCCCGCTGAAGCTGTCAGACTCGTAACTGGACAGGAAATCAGCCTTCTAGACGGAATCGAACAACTCAGACGAGTAGACGGCTGGGGCAAAACCCGCCTAATCAAAGAAGCCCTGGCTGAATACATCTTCAAACACCATCCTGGCAATCCCGGTTTGCCTTTGACACATTGGGCTGACAAGAACCCTATTCCTCTTTCTGAAGCCGCGAAAGAGAAGCTGGCCCCGAAACCTCTGGAACCTGACTACAAGCATATGTCTGTGCCGGAGCTGGAAGCCCAGTTGAAACGCCGATTTCTCTCGGAAGCAGACTGCATGGTGATACGGTTTTGGATAGGCAAGAAACAGCAGGAGACACAGATGAAATGAGTGAAGAAGAGTTTCCTGAAGAAGAGTGGCCTGAAGACGTTGAGTCGGAAGAGGAAGAATGGAATTGATGAATAAAAGTGAAGTTAAGCGGCAACTGAGAAAATTCGGGAAACTGCTTGAAGAACACAACAAGAAGAATCGTTGGCGCACCGAGCCTTTCGAAAACGGATTGTTCATCGGTGCGTGGTTGGCGTATGATTCGGTTCTGTATGGCGGAAAGAGTTGTAAATGTTTGGAGGAAAAAAAGAAGTGAAGTGTTGGTGGAAGTTTTTCCATAAATGGAAGCGAGACGAGGATGCTGATTTTAACACCTTTCTACGAGAGATCATTAAGATTCCGGTTTGGCGTTGCGAGAAATGTGGACTAATTAAAACGGTTTTTCCCGCCAGTATAGAAGGCTCTGTAGTATTTGAGGCGAAAAAGAAGTGAAATGTGAGAAATGTGGAAAACATGAGGCTACGCAAACATGGGTTGGAGAAGGCGGAGTTCTCGCCTACACTCATGGCTTCACTCGTCAATGGTGCCGTTGCTGTGTTTTGAAGGCTCAGTTGGAATATGCGGAACGCCAAACCAAACGAATTCCAGTTATCAAGAAAGAGTTAGCGAAGCGGGATTGTCGGAAAATGGAAATGGTTGATGAAAAGAAATGAAGGTGAATCGTGAGGCTTCGAACATTGGTATTCGGAACCCGGAAAGGAGACTTGAGAAATGACGATCATGTTGAAAGAAGAATGGAAAATGATGATGACTTTGATGCGGAAACAAGTTGAATGTTGGAAAAAATCGAAGGAGTTGTTGGAGGAACGGTTGTAGGGGGTGATGTGAATGACTACAAAAATCTTAGTGTTGGCTGATCTACATGGCGGAAGCAAGTATGGAGTAGCTACCTCTGATTGGGTTAGCGACCGAATCAAAGGCAGAAGCCACTGTTTAGAGATGCTTGAGCAATTCAACAGGGTCAGAGACGATGTTGGAAAAGTGGATCGCCTATTTTTGTTAGGGGATCTGGCGGATGGCGCAAATCCAAAGGAGCAGGGGAAGGATCGCATAGGTGATGACGACGATCAAGTTGAAATGATTTGCCAACTTATCCGCACCGTTCGCGGCTCACCGAAAATCAGGGTTGTCGAAGGCACTCTATATCATGGAGGCGTCGCGCGACTTGATAAACAGATTGCGGAGAAACTTGGCGCAGAGAAAGACCAGTTAGGCAACTCGGCACCAAAGTTTTGGTTAGGCAACATTGATGGCGTTCGGTTCAGTTTGGCCCACAAAATCACGGTTTCACAGTCAAGTTGGCAGTACCGAACCACACCATTGGCCTTAAGGCTGGTTCTCACTCGCCTAAACAAGCAGGAAGATCCAAGCAGACACATGGTTCTGATCCGCGCACATTGCCACACCTATCAAGGCGTATTCTTCAAGCGGCAAATGGGCGTAACTTGCCCCGGCCTTGAAGCAAGAACGCCTTTCGGCGAGGAACGGAATCCTGAAAACAATCCTGATGTCGGCGGCTTGTTTTTCGATGTTTCCGACGACAATTACCACATGCAACCGTATGCCAAGAGCATAGATGCCAAGGTGTATCAACTGTGAGTTTCACCATAAAGTTCCGCAACTTCGAGCCAATCGTACTAGATCCCTTACCGGAAGACGATGACCTAGAGGAATCAGAGATGCCCGTTGACGTTGCACCTAAACCAGTGGGAACTCTGTTGCCGCAAGAAATTCCCGCCAAACTAAGGAAAGAAGGAGGTGTGTTACAACAATGGAAGATGAAGTGAAAGTCTACGAGTTTGAGATTGCGGGCGACCGCATGTTGCAACAACAATTCATAGGCCAAGAGGAAAACAAGGCTCTCACGGCCCTACCTGACAAGGAACGTGCTGAAGCACTCACTTACAAGGATGCGGAGGGCCGTTACGCTGTACCATGTACGCATGTGCGCGGTTCAATCATTGAGGTTATGGTGAAGCGTGCTCCGAAAAACACGAAGATGACTAGGAAGGAAGAGGTGTCGCCGAGAATAATTGTTGAGCCAATGTTTCTACTGTTGACCCCGCAGAAATACGTCATCAACCGGCGACCTATCATGGTTAAACCGGGTTCAAAGGTGAGCATGGATTTCGTTGTGCAACCAGAGTTTCGAAACTGGCATGTGAAAGGCGTCTTGAAAACCACTTTGGACGACGACATGAAACCGTGGCTTGAACGCGCAGGCGTAGATTCAGGCATAGGTACGAATCGCATCAATGGATATGGACGATTCAAAGTTACTTCGATCAAAGAAGTAACAGCCGAAT
>Ga0315282_10009828_pt1 | contig 15143 bp, 15 predicted proteins | sample YL17G07_20_MG_FD_203693 | JGI IMG/M metagenome (GOLD analysis project Ga0315282, IMG submission 203693) | Sediment microbial communities from Yellowstone Lake, YNP, Wyoming, USA - YL17G07_20 | ecosystem: Environmental > Aquatic > Freshwater > Lake > Sediment | place: USA: Wyoming | collected... | reverse complement strand
TTTTTTCTTATTCATTCTATAAATAAGATACCTTTCAGCCATTTCGTTTATTACTTCTTCTTTATGCTTTTCAAAAGCCACTGAATTTTTCATTTTACCTCCCTTAACTGTAATTCAATAAGAACTACTACCTTATAAACCCTCAGACGATTGGTTCATAAGGTGATATAATGGCTACTAAATTGAAACGGCTAGAACAGAAGCATAAAAAAAACAAAAGACAACGTAGAATGGCAAGATGAAAGGGAAAAGTCTGAGAGAAAAAACAGACTGATTTCATTCAAACAATAGTTCCTAAAGATTCTTACTGGTAAATTCTAGTTTCCCTCCCGTCGGAAGCCATCTGCCAATCATTATCATACCGGTAAACTGGTGTTCAAATCCCTTCCCCTGCACTAATTCTTAGGTAGAGAAAAATAATTAAGTGTCCACACTGGTTTTTTCTTTAAAAATTTATGAATGTTTATTTTTTCATAATTTTATTAATCAGAGTATAAACTGCTATTACAAGGAGTGGTACAAAGATAAAAAATAGATATTCTTCAATTGGTATCCCAAAAAGATTGCCTACAATTTTATCATCTGAGAAGGCCCATATTCCCAATCTAACAGATATTTGATCCCATATAACTCCTATAAAAAATAGTACAACAAGAGCGACTGCAAGATTTTTGAGGACTATTCTGTCCCTAAGGATGTAGAGTAAGATTATTGAAGGTATAACAGCAAAAATAAGCATCAATGCAATGTAAGTATACATGAAAAAAGAAAACAAAGAATGTCTAATAAAAGCTTTGTTATCACAGATATTTAGTTTTTAACTGATAACAGAACCCATTATTGTGAGAACTGAGAAGCCAAATGCGAAAATAAAATAGGTAATATACATCATGCCCCAGGCCGAAGTATTTTCCAAAAATTTCCTTTCTTTTCGGCCATTAATCATTAAATAAAATACGAAGTAGCTTGGTATAGCTAGAAACGTTAACAGCCAAAGATTTGAATTCAATATGCCACCGTTAATCAGTAGTGGTATCATGACAAACGGGAAGAACATAAAAGGAAATGATATAAAAGCTGCTTTTTTGACTCCAAATGTGTTAATCATCGTACGTGTACCTGTTTTTCTGTCGGCATCGCTGTCTGTGATATCTTTAGTTATTGATCCGCCTATCAAAAAGAGCATGGCGATGAATCCGATGGCCAATGGTACCGATTGTAACGGATTACCAAATACACTCCATGATGCAAGTATTCCGAGTAATCCTCTTGGCATGGCTACCCAAAGCTGATTAAAGAATAAAATATCCTTCAATCTTGGAGGGACGGAGTAGGTGACTGTAAATATCGTTATAAGAAAAACAAAGACGCTGAACATTATATTTACATATATTGATAGACAAATCGCTATGATGTACATGAAAAGAGATACTACTTTGGCTTCACTTATTGAAACTACTCCTTTAGGTATGGGGCGGTAGGGTCTTGATATTTTATCTGATTTGATATCTGTAACCTGATTGAGCACATTGGATGCACCATTTAGTATGGCCATTGCAAAACTTGCGGGAATTATTGTTCTCCACAATACAGCAAAAATATCGTCTGCTATCTTGTTATAAAAGAAACTAGCAAAAATTATGCAAATTGATACAATGATTGGCGCAAGTAGTGTGAAAGGACGAATCAAATCGATAAAACCTTTGACTCGCTTTTTAAGTCTGATGACATTCATTTTATCTCTCCCATTATAGTAACAATTTTGTATCTTATACAATATAAAGCTTGTTTGACAGTTGTTACCAAAAATGTTCTCAAGTTGAGATAGATATTAATTATAAAGAAAAAACATATTCAGATAGCGAAATCGTGGTATAATATGTCAAAATTTAGGGGATTTATAGCCATAGATATAGAATCAAACAAAAAACTACTAGATTTTGAAAATGAAATCAAAAAAACAGGAGCAGACCTAAAACTCGTGGAACCTGAAAACATTCACATAACGCTCAAATTCCTGGGAGACACAGAAGAAACACTAGTAGACGAAATAGAGAAAATAATAACTAATGCAGTAAAAGAAAACAAATCTTTCAATATTCAATTAAAAGGAGCTGGTGTTTTCCCAAATCAGAACTACATAAAAGTTCTATGGGTAGGAATTGAGCATGGTGATCCTATAGCGGCAATAGCACAGGAAATCGATGAAAAACTCTCAAAACTAGGATTCAAACGAGAAGAAAGAAAGTTTTCTCCACATCTAACAATTGCTCGCGTCAAAACATCAAGAAACAAAGATAAACTTCTGCAGATAATTGAAAAATACAGGGACGCAGAATTCTCTGATATGAAAATAGGTTCACTTAAACTTAAAAAAAGTGATTTAACTCCAAATGGGCCTATTTACACGACTCTTAAAGAAGTAAAAATATAATCTTGGTGGTGAACTCAATAGACACATGGTTAATTGTTCTGGGATTAACTCAGATTGTAATGCTAGCAATCGGCTTAGTAGCATTCATACCAAGAAAGGTTTATAAAACAAATATTTCACAGTTTTATCAGATTTTTAAAAAACATCTTCCATACATACTAATTATCTTAGGAGTTGTGTTTTTTCAACTTTTAGAGGTCAATATAATAGATCCTTTGGCAACAAAATGGGTTGGCGTTGATTTTGCACCTGCCATTAAAAGTATTGAAGATAGCGCTGTATATTGGTTTTCGCAACATTGGACACCGGCTCTTGTCTACTTCTTCGTATTTATGTATATAGCCGTCTATCCTTTTACTCTGTGGTTTTCACCGCTGTATTTCCTTGTAGCCGATGAAAAAAGATCGATGAAAACACTGGCATATGGATTGCTACTGATTTATGCCATTGCCCTCCCGTTTTATCTTTTTGTACCCGTAACAAATGTATACAAATTCTACGGGATGGGATCGGCATTGAATGCTGTCATTCCATCAGTTGAACAATTTTTCTATTCAGTAACTACCCAAAATAACTGTTTACCATCCTTGCATGTAGCCATGACCATTCTGGTGGCATGGTCTGTGCGCCTAACTGGAAATAAAAAATTCACCTATTTTGCCTATTTCTGCACGGTATCTGTAATTCTGTCGGTTATCTATTTAGCCATTCATTGGATTACCGATGTCATATGCGGCGTTCTGCTAGCAATAGTAGTAATATTCATATTGAATCGTCTCATCAAGGAGAAGTAGATGGCTGATACTATAGAAAAAAAAGTCCTAGAGCTTATTACTCCTGCTCCAGAAGATAGGAAGAAACTTGAAGAGATTATAAAAGATTTAAAAAAACAAGTTAACAAAGAAATTATAAGGAAGAAATTACCAGCATCCATTGAAATTGTAGGTTCAACTGCAAAAGATACCTATCTAAAAAATAACCTGGATGTTGATTTGTTTCTGATGTTTCCAACGACATTTTCTAAGGAAGATATTGGACATGACGCTCTAGTAATAGGAAGAAAACTACTGAACAATACTGAAGAGTGTTATGCAGAACACCCGTATATAAGAGGATATTTCAAAGGCTACGAAGCAGAGATAGTCCCCTGTTATAAAATAGAAAAAGCAACACAAAAACTATCTGCAGTCGATAGAACGCCCCTTCATACAAAATACGTAAAAAAACACCTAAAAGAATCGCAAAAGCAAGAAGTACGTTTGTTTAAACAGTTTCTTAGAGGCGTTGGTTGCTATGGAGCTGAAGCCGAGATAGAAGGATTTTCAGGATATCTCTGTGAAATCTTAATCATAAGATACGGATCTTTCAAGAAACTCATACAACATGCACAACATTGGGAATGCGGAGAAAAATTAGCCTTATCCGATGTGGCTTTTCCTTCTTTTGATACCTCTTTGACATTTATCGATCCAGTTGATAAGGATAGAAATGTTGCATCTGCCCTTTCCAAAGAAAAATTCAATTTGTTCAAAAAAGCATGTGAAGAATATTTGAAAAAACCACGCATAACATTCTTTTTTCCAAATGAAACAAAATCATGGTCTCTGGAAAAAATAAAGGCGGAGATAAAAAAACAAGGAAATCTCCATGTTGGAGTTAAAATTGCGAAACCAGATATCATCGCCGAAAATCTTTACCCGCAAATAAGGAAGGCTGCCCGCTCTATATGGGATGCCTGTGAGAGAAACGATTTTACAATATATGACATTACTTTTCACGTTGATGACCTGGAAAAACTCATTTTTATTGTAGTTAACACAAAAGATGAACCTTTATCAAAAACCTTCATTCATAAAGGGCCTCCAGTCAAACTGAAAGAAAATGCTGAAGATTTTAATCGTAGGTGGAAAGATGATCCAAGAGTCACAAAAAAACCATATGAAAAGAACGGCGTATTGCACGTAGAGATAAAACGAGAATACACACAGATAAAAGATTTTTTAAAGGATCAAGTTAAAGATCTGAGTCTTGGCAAGCATCTTGGTAAAAGTAAAGATAAAAAATATGAAATAGTTGAAATAGATGGTCTTTTGAAAGCAAGTCTCAGAGTTTTTTGGACAAATTATCTAGATAAGAAGATGTCGTGGGAAAGATAGAGTAAAAACGTATATATCTTGGTATTTGATATTTTGATTGGATGAAAACACTAGGAGTTTACACCAAGGATTTTTCTTTGTATCATGATCTTTTAAAAGTTCTAAACAGAAGAAAGATACCTTATGTTTCCTTATCATCAATAGAACACATTCCTAGCAGAATCGGTGTAATACTTACATCCCACAGTGAACTGCATGACATAAAATCCCAAAATGTTATAGCGGCCGATGTCTACGATACCATTGATCATGCCGTTGATCTTGCTCAACAAATGCTCATCGGAAAAGAGTTGTACTCAAGGATTTATATAGGCATAGACCCTGGTGATCATCCTGGAATAGCTGTAGTTGGCGACGATATTTTATTGCAAAAAATGATTGTTGAAACGCCAGAAAAAGTTGCAAGCGTTGTAAAACGATTTCTAAGAGAATTTCCTGCAACTGAAACCTTTATACGCATTGGGCATGGATCGATAATTACAAGAAATAGAATAATAAATTCTTTGATTCCTCTTGGAGTTCCTATAGAGATTGTTGATGAGACTAAAACAACAGCTTCACAACAGGTAATTAGACCTGAACGGGACAGCGAAGCCGCAGCAGCAATAGCAATGTTGTCTGGTGGAAAGGTACAGAGCAGACTTCCTTTGGAACCGACGAGAGGAGATGTAAGAAATGTACAAGAAAGAAGTAGGCAGCTTGCAGATGGTAGGTTAACAATTTCAGAGAAAACTGCGTTACGGGTTCTAAGGGGTAAACTAAGCCTTAAAGAGGCCATAGAGCTAGAGGAATCACGTAAAAAACCCAAACGTTTATGAGCTTCTTTCCTATGCTTATTGGGTAAGAGTAATGACGATTGCGCGAGCTCTGATTAGCGTTTCAGATAAAACTGGCGTTATTGATTTTGCTAAAGAATTATCTAAACTTGGCGTAGAGATTTTATCGACTGGTGGTACCTCCGCTGTTTTAAGTAAAGCAGGCATTAAAATCAAGGAAGTATCAGATGTTACTGGTTTTTCTGAGATGCTAGATGGGCGGGTGAAAACCCTTCACCCAGTTATTCATGCTGGCATTCTTGCTAGAAGAGACAAAAAAGAACATATGAACGTTCTAAAAAAACAAAACATAGACCGCATAGACATGGTGGTTTGCAATCTCTATCCTTTTGAAGAAACAATACAAAAATCGAACGTTAATATGGAGGAAGTTATAGAGAACATAGATATTGGCGGCCCCACACTGATAAGAGCAGCTGCAAAGAACTATGGCGATGTCCTTGTGGTAACGAATCCAAAGCAATATGATGAGATTCTTAATGCTCTGAAATCAAAAAAGGAAATAGATTTAGAGTTTAGAAAAAAATTAGCACTTGAAGCCTATTCTCATACTGCTCAGTACGATGCAATAATATCACAGTATCTTAGAAAAAGATGGAGTGATGAGATTTTACCTGAAAACTACACGTTTACCATGAGAAAAATTCAGGAGATGAGATACGGTGAAAATCCGCATCAAAAGGGTGCATTTTATAAAACACTTCCCCAAATTGAAGAGCCATGTGTGGCGAATGCCCAACAACTACATGGCAAAGAACTTTCTTTCAATAACATCTTAGATTCTAACTGTGCCATAGAATGCATTAAAGAATTTTCTCAGCCGACGTGTGTTATTATAAAACATGCAACACCCTGCGGGATAGCAAGTTCCTCAAATCTTTTACAAGCTTGGAAAGATGCCTATGCTACCGATACCTATTCACCTTTTGGAGGTATTGTGGCATTTAATAGAGAAGTAAAAGAAGATGTGGCAAAAGAGCTTTCCAATTATTTCCTTGAAGTAGTTATTGCACCAACGTTTAGTAAAGAAGCTTTAGCTGTTTTTGAAGAAAAGAAAAACCTAAGACTTCTTGAAGTGAAAAATTTAGATAAAAAAATTGAGAGAAAAGGAATTGACGTTCGCAGTGTTGTAGGTGGATATCTTGCACAAGAGCGAGACGTTTGGCTTGCTGACAAAAAGACTTGGAAGATTGTTACAAAAAATAAGCCATCCGAAAAAGACCTTGAATCCATGGAATTTGCAGTAAAATGTGTTAAACACATTAAATCGAATTCCGTTGTATTTGTGAAGGATACACATACAGTAGGTATTGGCGGTGGACAAACATCTCGTGTGGATGCAACGTGGATCGCAACGCAGAAGGGTAAAGATAATATTAAAGGGTCAATCATGGCCAGCGATGCGTTTTTCCCATTCAGGGATGCTGTGGATGTGGCCGCAAAGGCAGGCGTAAAAGCTGTTATTCAGCCTGGCGGTTCCATTCGTGACGATGAGGTTATTCAAGCTGCAGATGAAAATGGCATAGCCATGGTTTTTTCAGGACAGAGATACTTTAGACATTAAAAATTAAAAGAAAAAAGGGGATTCTGGCAGGTTTTCTAAAGTTTTAGTAAATGTCGTAGTATCGGAAATGCATGTGGAAATTGCTCTAAGAATTTCATGAACAGCGAGTTGAACGATATGGTTCTCGGCATACTAACTTGTAGTGTTGCCCAGTCGCTCTCAGCACCGTAAATGTCTTTTGCTTTAGCTTTGATGATATAAGTTCCTCTTTTAGACCAAGGGCTTTGTCTCAAATTATAAATAATGTTTTTGTATTTCTATTTGCATGGATGGGATGCAAAATGGTGAGAATTTATAATTGGAAAAAACACAACAAAGTAAAAGAGAAAGAATTTGAAATAATTCTACGTGAAGGTATGAGAATCATACATGACTCCAAGGAACCATGGATCGAGAAACAATATGGTCGAAGACCATATCCGCCACGTTCCATGGTTTTAATATGCCTATTGAAAGTATATTTTGGGATGCCCTACCGAGATATTGAAAGTCTGATTCGAGGCAATAAGACTTTCCAAGATATGCTCAATCTTGAGCATATCCCTGATCATAACACCATACAACGAGCAATGGCGAAAATACCAATGGAATATCTGGAAAATTTAAATCAAAAACTCACTTTTACTTTTAAAAAAAGGGGAATGACATTGCCGTTGATGCAACAGGTTTCAGTATAAAGCGTTATAATGAAACCTGGCTTCAAAATAAACATAAATACACTCGGGGCGAGTATGTCAAACTCCATGCTGCAATAGAAATGAAATGGAAGAGTATAGTTAGTTTTCATTTCACACGGGTACGTGTGCATGAAGTGACACAACTTGAAAAACTCCTTGAACCGCTCTGGGAGTTAGGCAATGTTTATGCTGATAGCGGTTACTTGTCTGTGAACAACTGCTGGGTAATTAAAGAGAAAGGAGGAACACCATATATCCGACCAAAGAAAACCACAACAGGAAGACAAAATAACGGGAGAGCATTTACAGAAATGATAGAACAATATAAAGAAAACAAAGAGAAATGGATGAAAAAGTATCATCAACGATCAAATATTGAGGCTGTTTTCTCCTCTTTGAAGAGAAAACTTGGAGGTTATGTAACCTCTATAAAAAGACGTATTCAACACACTGAAGTTGCGTTGAAAATCATCGTGTATAATCTGATGATTTTGGCTAAAAAGATTGTCGAGGAGGAATACTTTTGAGACAAAGCCCGCGAATAGTTTCAATGACCCCATTTCTAAATATATAAACCAAAACAAACATTTATAGAATTAGATAGACCTTAAATACGGAGGACATGCCAGCCTGCAGCTGGCATTTCTGCCAACATATATTTAGATTCATCCCATCCTCTCTTTTCTTTTTTTATTGTCTATAAATAACTGGATTATTTCATACGGCAGTCTTTTTTAATGGTGAAAATATATATCCTGAAGAAATGGAACGAAAATTATCGACATTTGACATCTATGTGATTGTTTCCGAAATGCAAGATCTGGTAGGAAGTTACATAGATAACATATATCAACTTACTCGCGACGAGTTACTAATTAGGATAACCCATAATAAGATCAAGCAGAAAGAATCCATATTTATCAGAAATGGCGACCTAATATGTCTAACAAAAAAACAGTTTGAAGCCCCGCTAAAACCTACTAATTTTGCAATGACTCTAAGAAAATACCTGCTTAACGGAAAAATCACAAAAGTAACGCAGCAAGAATTTGACAGAATAATAAACCTGAAAATCGGTAAAAAAGAAGGAGAATATACTCTTATTATTGAATTCTTCTCAGAGGGCAACATAATTCTTGTGAATCCAGATGGAAAAATTATCACTCCTCTCATTTCTCAAACATGGGCACATAGAACTATAAAGACGCATGAAATCTATAGCCCGCCTCCCACTCGGATCAACCCGCTTAACTTAACTTTTGAAAATTTCTTAGATTTGCTTAAAAAAAGCAAGGCGGATCTTGTGAGAACTCTTGCCGTACCTATCAACCTAGGTGGCCCAATTGCGGAGGAAATATGTATAAGAGCCGATATCGACAAAAATGCCAGTATAGAAGATTTGGATAAGAAAAAAATTGAGAAGATTTTTTCCACATTGTCCAGTTTCCTCAAAATATTCAAAAACAAAGAATTCCAACCAGTTTTAGTAAAGCATGATGGAAAACCTATCGACATTTTACCTTTTGAATTCAAAAGCTACGAAAAACAGGATTTTGAAAAAATAGATAGTTTTGTCAGAGGACTTCAAGAATTTACTGGTATTAAAAAAATAAGAAAGCAAGAGACGAGCGAGGTAAACAAGAAAATCGAAAAACTGAAAAGACAGCTTACACAGCAGCAAGAATTTGTAGTTGAACTAAAGAAAGATATAAATCAGAAAAAGTTAGAGGGCGACTTTATATATCTCAATTTTCAGCTGTGCGAAAATCTTCTAAATGAAATAACTGCAATTTTACAACATAAAGAAAAAGATGATGAAATCCAGAAGATCAACGAAAAAGAGATAGTCAAGGAGTTCGACCCTCAGGAAAATAGGCTTGTTGTTTTACTTAAAGATACAAACGGCAAGATTTCTGAAGTAGAACTCGATTTTAGAAAAAGTGTTACCGAGAATGCGACAAATGCCTATGATGATAGTAAAAAATTAAAAAATAAACTAGTTGGCGCGCAGGAGTCCATTGAAAAAACAAAAGATATGATAGAATCTGTCGAAAAGGAAGATATCAAAGAAGGGATAGGAAAAGAAAAATCAGCGGAAGCAAAGACATTTTGGTTTGAGCGTTTTCGATGGTTTATATCAAGTGACGGAAACATTATTGTCGCCGGTAAGGACGCTAAAAATAACGAGCAGGTTGTTAAGAAATATCTGAGAGAAGGAGATAGATACGCACATGCGGATATTCACGGTGCACCAAGTTGTGTCATTAAAAACAAGGATATAGATGGTAAAGACACCCCGATCTCTGAGGTAACACTCAATGAGGCTTGCCAGTTTGCTGCCGGTTATTCGAAAGCCTGGAAGCAGTTTGCAGAGGCGCAGGCCTATTGGGTTCTACCCGAGCAGGTAAGCAGAACCCCTCAAAGTGGTGAATTTCTACCAAAGGGTGCATTTGTAATACGTGGAAAGAGAAATTACTACAAATGTAAACTGGAGCTAGCGGTTGGACAAATAATGATAGATGATACAAAGAAGATCATGGGTGGCCCTGTGGACGCTGTGAAAAAAAGAGCTGACAAATATGTAGTTATTGTCCCGGGCGACATGAAAAGAAATGTCCTCGCACATAAACTGTCAAAAGTCTTTGATATGCCTGCAGATCAGATAGAAAAGGTTCTTCCGCCTGGTGATGTGACCGTTATTGAAAAAGCAGGTTTGGAATTAAAATAAAAGAGAGTTTGACCTATGAAAGTTATATTTAGAGACATCAGGCACGGCGAAATCAAGCTTATGCCTGAGAATCTTGACGATATCTGGCATTTATACAATATTATAGATGAGGGTGATCTGGTTCGTGGGATGACGTTTAGAACCAACGAGCAGAAGGACGATAAGATTCGGTCCAAGAAAGCAGAGAAGAAGAGAATGAAGCTTGGAATTAGGGTAAAAGAGGTGAATTTCCATGAGTTTTCAGATCGATTGCGGATACTTGGAATAATAGAGGAGGGGCCACAGGATCTTGGTTCGCATCATACGTTAAATGTAGATGCTGAAGAGATGAATGTAATTTCCATAGTGAAAGAGGAATGGAAGTATCATCAATTAGAGCGAATTGACGAAGCTGTTAAACTTCGCAGTCAACCTATTGTGGTATTTGTGTCATTGGACGAGGATTCTGCTACTATTGCAGTTTTAAGACAAAGTGGAGTGCAATGGATCGCAGATATTGACTCCAGACGCTCTGGAAAAATGTATGAAAGCGTGGATACGGGAAAAGATTATTTCGGCGAGATTATATCAGTAGTCAGAACAAATAAAGATAAAGATTCGCCTCTGGTTGTCGTAGGCTCTGGCTTTACCAAAGAGCATTTTATAGAACACGGTAAATCCAAAGAACCGGCGCTCTTTGAGAACTGCTTTTCTCATGGAACTAGCGTTGCAGGTATGAATGGGGTTCAGGAAGCAATAAAAACGGGCATAGTAGAAAAAATTACAAAGGAAAATAGGGTGGTTTTTGAGACGAATATAATCGAAAAATTATTTGAAGAGATAAAAAAAGACGGTCTTGCAACCTATGGGGAAAAAGAAGTTAGTAATGCTTTGAACAATGGTGCCGTGGAAAGACTTCTAATTTCAGATATTATGGTTCGTACGAAGAGAGGAGAACAACTACTAAGACTTGCAAAACAAACTAACGGTGAATTTACAATTATTAATACATTAAATGAAGCTGGAAAAAAATTTGAGGGAATCGGCGGTATAGCAGCACTGCTAAGATTTAAAATATAAAAAAAAATTGAAATTTTGAAGTCTTGTTATTTTTTAATATTCACTGCCGACCGACTAGATTTGTAATCATCAATGATTCGTGAGCAGTTTGATCTTCAATATCTTCCATTAATAATTGTTGCTCTTCTGTTAGAACTGGATTATAATAAGTATAAATTACCTTTAGTTCGAAGTTGTCCCCTTTTTCCTTCAAATATTTCAAAGGTCGCCATATCTTTTCTCCGTATTTTATAGTGATTTTAGTATCGAAAGATGCTGTGTCTTTACCGCTAAAATTCCCTTGAATTTTGCTATTCGCCACATCGATATCAGTTGCTGTAACCTGATCCAATGTAGGCACGCTGTTTATGCCAAATTCAAACGAGGAGTTACCTTCACCAAAGGTTACATCTGGCTCACCAGGTTCATTTCCAGTTGGGCAGATAAAAGCGGTTAACGTGTCTTTTCCCTTGCTTAGTATTCCTCGATAGGTAACATCATCTTTCCAAACAAGTTGAATTTTAACATGAGTTAAAACACCTACCAAATCGGTGGATGGTACAGTGACAGTAATTGGTTCAGCATAAGATGCTTTTTTACCGACATGGCCAGATATTGATGTTTCTCCGGTCTTTTCTTCCCAAGTAACATAAAAGATTTTCTCTTCTGATGTTGTCTTTTTAACTTCTTTCACAGGAGAATACAAGACAACAATACTTACTGCTGCAATTATTAATATAAGGACTCCAGCTATTGCTATTATCTTGTCATTTTTTTTCAAAGCCATATGTTCACCTTTGTATTATAATTTTATATTTTCTATAATTATAAGTATATTTACCCCTTTATTAACTTTTTCCTTTATTTTTATTATATGTTATCTGTTTTTACAGATACTTAAATAACCCTTCCCCTTTATTAAATTTTTTGTTTTTTATATTTATCAACTATGAGGGGTGCTAATTAGCCATGAAAATCGGCTAATCAGCTAATTCCAATTAGCCAATAAAAAAATATGATAGCTTCTTAAATAAAGAGAAAGATGTTTTAAACAGTGAAAAAAAAGATTTTCTGACAGCTATATTTTCTTATATACTCAATTTAGTTTATGTCAAACATGCAATTTTTGTCAGACCATCTAATATTCCATATTGTGCCCTTGTTAATGCAACCATCAGAAGCGAAATCGTATAAATATTAGCATGCTTCTGAGCATATTTCATACCTTTACCATCCATAAACGTCTCAAACATAAGATTATTCTTTAAATGTCCATGAAATCCTTCGATTTTTACACGAGGTTTCTCTTTCCTCTCCCCATTTTTTTCAATTTCCATTTTATACCATTGATTCCGAAAATATGACCCAACGCATTTATACTTACCTTGCTCAAGTAAATATTGAAGCATTTCATCCAAACTTATTTTGTCTTGTGGTCTGAAATCAATATTACGGCGAAATCGTTGATACTCTTTCTGTAAATGTTCGAGTTTACCATCATCTCTAAAAATTGCATTTTCAGCCAGATTAATATGACAATTCACTTTATACTTTAAAGATGCAACTGCCCAATTCTCTAATGAATCATAGTGTTCGTCGGCATAGAGTTCTTTTGGATGTAAACCCAATGAATGTAATTTATTCAGTATGGTTATGAGATATTTCCCGTCAAATGCTGTTCCATCTGTCACTATTACAAATAGTGGTATATTTGTCCCAATATCTATGATAAAATGAACTTTATACATATTACGGTCATAATGAATGTTGTATCGTGCATCGGGGTCTTTTGATAAAGCAGTGAGAGGTGTCGAATCGATACTGACTTTCTCCCCCAGGATATAATTGTATTTTGCTAACTCATTTTTTAATGCTACGATATAAGCATCCCTGATTAATTCCATTACTTCGATTCCCAGTCGTGTATTCTGGAAATGTCCAAGAGTTTTTTTATCAGGAATATCTCGTTTCTTATTTTGTTCCTTAATAAAACCAAGTAATTCTGCATCAGTATCATAATCCTTCAGATGGCGTTCAACTTTTGAGAAATATCTCAAACATTTTATCCGTTGGTATGCCAATGTTAATAACATGGCTTCGGGATTCTTATGATAATGCTCTAAATTTTTATATTGATTCTGAAGTATCTGTTTTACAGTATCGGGCATCACATGACAATTAAGAAATAACGACGCTTTCATAGGATTTTCATCTGTCGGGTTATAAAACCGAGAATCACCATGTGAAACAAAATCGAATCTTGCATTCACATCTGAATTATAACCATCTGTTTTAGAATGCACTGTCCACCCTGTGCTTTCTATATAATCATCAACATTCTCATTATGAAGGATATTACCAATTTCAAAAGATGCGGAAAATGTTTTTGTATCTATTTTTTCTAAATTTCTCTTGGAAGATTTGCCGTTCATATCAATAACTCCCCAGATTTTTACAGTATCATTAATCCAATTGTCAATTTGCATTTGTCTTTGCTTACGTCGAACTTTTTGCATGTATACTTCAACATACTGACTTTTTTTCTGTCAAAAAGAAGATTACAGTCGGTCCTATTTTTTGATTGCGGGGGAATTGACCCGTACAGGGGAATAAATGCCTGATTTTCGTCGTTCAAATTCATTTCTTTTCACCATGCAAAACGAACATAATTCTTTTCCAAAGTTCAAAAGTAAGCTCCAAATCATTTCGGTTATATGCAATGATTTCAGCGATACTACCTTGCCTGAAAAGTACTGGAATTGAGTTGTTGTTCAACAATTTACCTTTTCTAAGTAAAAATCGTGCCCATTCGTCTAATGTGCCAGGTCTATCAAAGGTATATGCTCGTTTAAATTTATGGAGAATCTCCATCAAATCTACAAAATTCGCTGAAAAAAAACCGCTTGCTGGTATTTTATGTCGCAAGCATCTGATAAAAATATATCTAACGTCAAAACCAACATTATAGCCAATAGCTTGTTGATAATTCATTTCTTTGAAATATTGTAAAAATCGAATAAGAAGTATTTTTTCATTTTCATCGTAAAAAACCATGGTCTCTCCTGATTTTGCGTCTTTGATACCAATACAAATAATTCTGCCGTCATCCCATGGAATAAAGCTTGTTGTTTCGATGTCAAGTATACATTTTTTATTGTTGTTCATTTTTGCACCCTTACCCATCCATACCAATACTTATTTGTCAGTTTTAGTAGGACATTAATATATAGTGGCTATCGAAGTATTTATATGTTTCTATCGGATACATATTTTCATGGCAAGACCAAAAAAGACTTCAAGGCATAAGATAAAAACGTCAGTTACCCTTGAGCCAGAGCTTTTTGACTGGATACAATCCAAAATAGAATCTAAGGAATTTGCAAATATTACACATGCTGTGGAAAAAGGGCTTCTTCTATTGAAAGATAAAATGGGAAAAGCAAAATAGACATGTTTTCCTGATTTTAACTCTCAGAAAGCACGCTACTCCACTCCTCAAAATGTAATGCCCAGATTTATAATTTTTCCTCCTCTACAGATCAACATCCGTTATCTGAGGGTTTATAAAGCATTAGTTGTTTTTAAATTGCAATATGGGGAGAAAAGAAATTCTTAAGGACGACCAAAAACTCAAATTCGTTGAGATATTACTTATTGTGGGTTCTATACTTACAGCATTTAAGCTCCCTCAAAGTATGATATGGTTATTC
>Ga0315282_10009827_pt1 | contig 15143 bp, 21 predicted proteins | sample YL17G07_20_MG_FD_203693 | JGI IMG/M metagenome (GOLD analysis project Ga0315282, IMG submission 203693) | Sediment microbial communities from Yellowstone Lake, YNP, Wyoming, USA - YL17G07_20 | ecosystem: Environmental > Aquatic > Freshwater > Lake > Sediment | place: USA: Wyoming | collected... | reverse complement strand
CTTTGCCCTTTTTGGTCATGGTCGCCCCCAATAATTATTGTCAAATATTACAATAAGTTATGTGGCTTGGCAACCATTTTTTATGTAACTTTAAGCAAAATCTACGATGTATTTTGCAACAGTCTCAGGTTATCCTAATAAAAGAATGTCTTATTGCCACCCAGATAAGCACAAAACGCGTTGGTCTATCTATTCGCTTAAAGAGATACTTCGACTTGCACGGTTTGAACCGGTACCATTACATTATTGTGATAAATTTGGTAATTATCTTAAAGTCGATCCCTTAAGTATAAAAAAGGTTTATGAAGACTGCCTTGATCAAGAGATGATTTTTGATTTTCAATATATCTCGAGGATGAATTCTTTAATCGTGGATGGTATTAAAAAGTCTAATTGCGTTATCTCTTAAATATATCCAAAAGATAATACAGTATAGAATATGGACCTAAAACAACCAATATCTGAATAGACGAAAAGTATGGAATTTAAGTTCTGCGATAACGATTTTGAGATCAGATCTTGTCCGGTGTGCTTACACCCTTATGGACGATTTGAGGCTTCAGAAGGGCCTTTCGAGCTTTTTAGTTGCAGATGTGGAATGCTTTATACTCGCAATCCGATTAAGGTTGACAGGAAAAGGGATTTCTACGATGCAATGGCAGATTCCCGGAAAAAGTTGGGAATATCCTACCATAATCTTGCAACTCAAATTAGGTCAGTTCCATTATATTCATCAGTAATCGCTCATCTTCATTGTCTCATAGGTAATAAAAAGAACGAGCTTAATATTGTTGATCTCGGTTGTGCTGGGGGTTTATTTCTCCTTGGGCTTCAAGTCGCTGAATCTGAATTAGCATCTACCATCAATTTGCGAGGTGTAGCATTTGAACGAGGAGAAAAGATAGCCACAGAAATGTATACAGGCACCTCCACATTTATAATTGAAGAAGCTGGGGAAAAACTACAAAGTTGGGCTGATGTCGTTACGATGCTAAACGTTCTTGAACATGTAAATCATCCAATCGATTGTTTAAATACGATTAGGTTAATTCTTAAGCAATCAGGTTTGCTGGTGATAGATGTACCAAATAACTTTGTTATGATTGGAAAATCAAGAATTATGCGGAAATGGCCTCATTTAGATATTGGGGAGCATATTAATCACTTTACACCACAAACTTTGGACCAACTGCTAACGAGTCAAGGATTCGAGCCAATCAGGCGTCTACCGGGACTGGTGCAGGGCGCTTCAGGTTTTGGGTCTTTCCCGAGTTTGAAACAACAACTCCGATGGATAATAGCAAGTGTTCTTTACTTTGTTACTCATAGTAAATTGCAGATGTTCCCACATATGACCATGATTTATCGGCAAAGTAGTTTAGATCGCCTAAGATGCCCTTAGAATTATCTTTGACAACCTGGGTTCTTTTTGGCGCTACCATTGGGTTATGGGGATTTTCCATTCATTTAGCAAAGGAGCGCTTTTCTCAAAAGAGATTTAAATGGACAATTATTCCCTTTTCTTTGTTCGGCCTTGCCTGGATTGCCTTTGGGATTAACTTCATTAGTCGGTTTCTATTTTTGGTATATGATCCAGTTTTGTTTTGTGCCACCAGGCTTCCCATCTGGCATCTTCCTGTAGAAGTATTCAACTCCGAATGGATTTTTCTGGCTGCCTTTTGGGCCATGTTCTGCTTAGGTTTTTTTACCATGGTTCGCTGGATGCCTCATAACGCGCCAAAAATGTTGAAGAAGCTGGACCAACTGGTCACGTTGGAGAATGTCCCATTGCTAGATGCCATGGCCCTGACCACGGGTTTTTTGTTACTGTTAACCAAACCGGATTTACTTCCGCCTTCTCTTGCTACCCCCTTCGGTCATTTGGGGCGGTTTTTTGTGATTCCAGCGATGGCTGCCTGGTTCTTGCATTTTAAGGGGAAAACCATCGGCCTAAGACGATTTCTTTACTTAGTTCCAGGAGTTATCCTTTATGTAATAAGTCCTTATCGAGCACACCTCGTAATCATTGCTATCTGTGTGCTGCTCCCTGCCCTCCAAACCAGGCGATGGGTTTCTTTTAAGAAAATATTTTTGGGAACGCTTATCCTGCTTGTAGTTTCCACCGCGGTTACCGATTATTATCGGGAAAAATTTGGGATGGTCCCAAAACACATAGATAGTATCCAAGATAGATGGGAGAGCTGGCAGGAAGTTCCGGAAGAAGCTCCCTGGGTGCGATTGGTGAATAGGTTTCATGGCTTCGACTCTTTAGGGATTACAATTTATTTTGTTCCCTCTTTCTTTCCTTATTCGAATCTAAATATCTTTACTGACATGCTGGTACGAATAGTGCCTCGGGCGATTTGGGATACAAAACCAGACACCCATCGGGGGCGGGATTTCTCCGCCAGTATTTGGGCCATGGATGAGAAAAGGTTGGAAAAACGCCCAGAAGCTAATATCTCCCCATCAATGTGTGCAGATCTTTATATGGTGCAGGGTATATATATGATAGTTTTAGGGGCGCTAATCTACGGCCTGATCGTTGGTTTATTAGAAAGCTGGAGACGTGCTGCTGGGCCGCTATCCAGTTGTACGATACTTGTTGCCTTTGGAATCCCGGTTGCCATGGGGATCGAACAGGAATTTAGTTATGTTATTGCTGGCATATTTCAATATCTGATTGTGTTATTCTCAATATTGTTAGTCATTAATGTCCGGCATGCAAATTGAATAAAGCCTATTAGTAGCCTTGTTCTCCTTGAGCTTAAGTCACAAGGTAACGGGCGTTGGCTTTGAGCCGGGTGACGAACCCTATGCCCTGGTGATGGAGGCGCTGCAGACAGCCCTGGAGCATGGCCACCAGCTGGGACCAGCAGGAGAAGGTGTAGGCCTTGGTACCCTGCCAAGAACCATTAGCCTATCTTACCCAAATCTACGTCCAAGGGAATTGTCTTCGGCTTTTTACTGTTTCCAGCAAGTCTCAGCAACTCTCAAAAATATTTAGCCATTACTTGGTGAGAAAATATGCTTGACGCAAAAATGAGGAAACCTGCACCGATAGATTTTTGGGACAAAGTTTGGAATAGATCTGATATCCATATTGTCAATGTTGATCATGTTACGATTGAAGCGGCGACTGATCCACAAGAAAAGCTTTTTTACTCTCTTCTCGGGGACATAACTGGCAAAATTATATTAGAGCTTGGTTGTGGAAATGGTGATTTAGCGATATATATGGCTAAACTTGGAAACCATGTTGTGGCAATAGATTATTCAAAAGAATCTATCAAAAATACAATAGCCAATGCAATATTGAATGAAGTTGACCATTTGGTCAGTGCTTATCAACTAGATGCAAGATGTCTAAGTGATCTCAATCATAAATATGATTTTATTGTTGGCAAGTTTATTCTTCATCATATTGAGCCCTTCGATCAATTCGCACAAATCTTATCAAGAATATTAAAAAAAGGGGGTCATGGCATTTTTATTGAAAATAACTCGCGAAATCCGTTTTTGATATTGTGTAGGAAATTTCTTGTAGGAAGATTTGGCATTCCAAAGGGCGGAGATAAAGAAGAATATCCTTTCGAGCCAAGAGAAATAAATATCTTAGAAAAGTATTTTAAAGTAACGTTGTATTACCCCGAATTTAAATTTTTTATTATGATAGGGCCATATTTGCTTAATAATAATCAGAATATGACAAAATTACTTAAAAAGATGGATAGTATTGTTTTTAATTTGTTGCCAATTTTTCATAAATATAGTTATGTGCAAATAGTTGATTTTGAAAAACCTTAGGATAATGGACCAGTTTGAGATTGCTGCAAAATTTATCGAAATATTTGTTTCAAACCGGGTTCAAATTGCTTCCACAAATTGCCTAACTTGCTGTAATATCGGACAAATATATTTTCCGAAGGCACTAAGAGCAAGACCGGCAGCGCCACCGACTCCTTTTTCGGCAACTTTTTCTATGACCAATTGCTCCGGCGGCGTCCCTATTTCCTCCAAGACCTCTCTCGAGCCGTGAACTTTGCCTTTATGAAAGATGCCCTGAAAGAGTTTTACTTGAACTGACGCCCGTCCCCCCGGGGCCCGGTACTCATGTTCAAAATGGTGTTCTTACGGTTTCTCTTCGACCTCTCGGACCGACAACTGGCAGAACAGTGCACCTGGAACATGCTCTTCAAGTGTTTCCTGGGCCTGAGCGCCGAGGAACTGCTCTCGGATCACGCCACCCTGTGCCGCTTCCTCCTGCGTCTGGGGGCCGAAGGCTTCCAAAAGCTCTTCAACCTGCTCCTGGAGCAGGCCCGCGAGAGTGGTAGGCTCACCGACGGCTGATAGGGCTATAGCGTCTTGGAGAGCGCTCCCCGCCGGCATGAGTGGGTCGTTTCCGCGTTGGGCCCAAGGCCGTGAAGGTGCTTCCCTAGGTGCATACCCAGATCGCTAATGTGAAAGGCAATATTCGTGGCGTTCATCATAGAGTAAACCCAAAACATCTGTCCAGCTACCTGGCGGAATTCTGCTGCCGCTTCAACCGCTGCTCCTGAGAGCCACAGATGTTTAACCGTATTCTTCATGCTTGTTTGAATACCACAACCATAACATTTCCATAGCTAAGGGCATATTCTAATTATGAAAAAACGAGCCTTAATAACAGGCATTACCGGCCAAGATGGCAGTTACCTGGGAGAATTGCTATTAGAGAAAGGGTATGAGGTTCATGGTATTGTAAGACGAGTGGCATTAGAAGACCCAATGCATAGGATGTGGCGGATACGGCATATTCTAGATAGCGTTATCCTTCATAGTGCTTCTATTGAAAACTATCCAAGTATTTTTAATATCATAGAATCTGTCGAACCAGATGAATGTTACCATCTGGCTGCACAAAGCTTTGTGTCTAATTTTTTTGAAGATGAATTTTCCACTATATCAACTAATATTAATGGAACCCATTCTATGTTGTCTGCCATAAAGTTAAAGGCACCAAGGTGCCGTTTTTATTTTGCGGGATCGAGCGAGATGTTTGGGAACGCCAAAGAAACGCCTCAAAATGAGGATACTCCTTTTCATCCCAGGTCTAGTTACGGTATTTCAAAAGTAGCTGGATTTGAATTGACGCGCAATTATCGGGAAGAGTATGGAATTTTTGCGCTATCTGGCATTTTATATAACCATGAATCTCCTCGCAGAGGACATGAATATGTTACGAGAAAGATATCATCGCATGTAGCGAAAATTAAACTCGGTTTGGTAGATAATCTCAAACTGGGAAATTTAGAAGCAAAAAGAGATTGGGGACATGCGAGAGATTATGTAGAGGCAATGTGGCGCATGTTACAACAAGAAGTACCTGATGATTACCTAATAGCTACGGGAACGTGTCATTCAGTCAGGGATTTTGCAAAAGTGGCGTTTGGTGTGGTAGGGCTAGATTATAGTAGGTATATAGAAACTGACGATAGCCTGTATCGTTTGGCAGAAGTTCAACTCCTTATGGGCGATGCAACAAAAGCTAATGAAAAATTGGGCTGGCAGCCCACAGTTCTGTTTCATGATCTGGTTAAAGAGATGGTTGAGGCCGATATGCAATATTACACAAAATTAAAAGATTGAGAAGTCAATGGAGAAATTGAAGTTAAGGAAATAATAAATTGAGAACAGCTGTCATTCATGACTGGTTATATACTTACGCGGGATCAGAGCGGGTTTTAGAGGCAATTTTGCAATGTTTGCCGGTAGAATCAATTTACACACTTGTTGATTTCTTAAAAGATGAAGAACGTTTTTTCTTAAATCGAGTCCCAGTCACGTACTCCTTTTTGCAACAAATGCCTTGGATTAGGTCTAAACGTCGTTTTTACCTGCCATTAATGCCATTGGCAATAGAAAGTCTCGATGTTTCAGGGGCTGAGTTAGTAATCTCCTCATCGGCGGCTGTTGCAAAAGGAATTATCACTAATCATGAGCAGCTACATATCTGTTATTGTTATTCACCTGCCCGTTATGCGTGGGATTTATCTCACCAGTATTTGCAAAAAAATAGGTTGGAAAGAGGATATAAGGCTACTATAGCTCACCTAATTTTGCATTATATTCGCTTATGGGATGTAGCTACTGTTAATCGAGTTGACCACTTTATAACTCTATCTAATTATATCTCCAGACGCATCAAAAAGGTGTACAATCGTGAAAGTACTGTGATTTATCCGCCAGTTGATGTCGATAATTTCCAGTTAACAAAAAACAAAGAAGATTATTATCTTACAGTTTCCCGCCTAGTCCCGTATAAGAATGTTGATCTCATAGTCGATGCCTTCGCTCAAACCGACAGAAAGCTAATTGTGGTTGGCGAAGGGCCGGAAATGGCGAAAATTAAGGCTAAAGCCACACCAAATATCGAGATCCTGGGATATCAACCCATAAATGTAATAGTGGACCTCATGCAACGCGCTCGAGCCTTTATATTTGCTGCTAATGAGGAGTTTGGCATTGTCTCGGTTGAAGCTCAGGCTACGGGTACGCCTGTAATAGCTTATGGCCTAGGCGGCTCCCTGGAGACGGTGAAGGGAATTTTCCCCGGAACCAAACCGGATGAAGGAACCACAGGGATTTTTTTCCCAGAACAGACAGTCCCGTCATTGTTAGAGGCCTTGGATTGGTTTGAACGCTGTCAAACTGAGATCGATCCCGTTGGCTGTCGGCGAAATGCAGAACGTTTTTCACGTGAGCGTTTTAAGAAAGAATTTAAAAAATTTGTGGCCGAAAAGTGGGAGATTTTCCAAGCTGTCCGGCGTCTTTAAATCGTGGAGACTGATGACTCAAGAGGACAGAGATAACGATGTTTGAATCCAATAACCAAGGTATTTTTAACCAATATCGCTGGCTTATCTCAAGGATCCAATGGTTCTTGGACGGCGCAATTGTTGTATTGATACTGATCTTTTTTTGTTGGCTTTATAATTTGCCTTTTGAAAATCAATACCCTGTTCTCGGTGGGATAAGCTTAATATTAACTGTTTTGGTTTTCCATGGCGCCCAGCTTTACCGACCCTGGAGGGGTGTAGGCTTTATGCGTCTGGTTCGGCGGGTATTTTCGGCATGGACCATGGTGCTCGCAATCCTTTTGGCCATAGGGTTTGTCACTAAAACATCGTTCATTTTTTCCCGGTACGTCTTGCTTTTTTGGATGGTTTCTTCACCCATAGCTTTGGTATTCCTGCGCTTGCAGACTTTTATTGTCCTGCAGTGGGCCAGGAGTAAGGGAAGGAATAGCCGTACCATAGTAATTGCCGGCGCCGGGGACCTGGGAAAAACACTGGCAAAAAATGTAGTGTACACATCATGGTTGGGTATGCGGCTCCTCGGGTTTTTTGACGATCAGCTGGCAGGAAAAAAGATCGAATTGGAGCCGAATGGTGAAGATTTTCCGGTGCTGGGCAATCTGGATGATATGATAGACTTTATCCGGAAGTACCAGGTAAATATGGCCTACCTTGCCTTGCCTCTGCGTGCTGAGGCCCGCCTTCGGGAAATTATTGACAAATTGCATGATACCACCGCCTCGGTTTATTTTGTCCCCGATGTTTTCATCTTTTCCCTGTTTCAGGCAAGTCTCAGCGAGTTAAGGGGAATTCCTCTTATTTCTCTATGGGAAACCCCGTTCTATGGGGTTAATGCATTTCTGAAACGGGCTGAAGACCTTTTCCTGGCCATTCTTTTCCTGATAATAGCGTTGCCTTTAATGCTCATAATTGCTTTAGGCATAAAACTATCATCTCCTGGCCCAGTGTTCTTTAAACAACGACGCTATGGTCTTGATGGGAAAGAAATTATCGTATATAAATTCCGTACCATGACAGTTTGTGAAGATGGACCGGAAATTCCCCAGGCCACCAGGAACGACCAGCGTGTGACTCCCTTGGGCGGGTTCCTGCGGAGGACCAGTTGGGATGAATTACCCCAAATTATCAATGTGTTACAAGGTAGAATGTCTATTGTCGGGCCTCGTCCTCATGCGGTGGCCCATAATGAGTTTTACCGAAAACAAATTCCAGGATATATGCTGCGCCACAAGGTGCGGCCTGGTATCACCGGTTGGGCCCAGATTAATGGTTGGCGTGGCGAGACTGAAACCCTGGATAAGATGGAACAACGATTGAAATATGACTTGGAATACTTACGCCACTGGTCTTTATGGTTAGATCTAAAGATAATTTTTCAAACCGTTTCCCTAGTCTTTTCTGATGGCAAAGCTTTTTAAGATACAAAGCCTTTGGGGCATTACGCTGGGGAGAAATCAGGAAAACACATTATGCGCCTATATAAGAAGGCCCTGATTACCGGGATTACGGGGCAGGATGGGAGTTACCTGGCAGAATTGCTTCTAAACAAAGGTTACGAGGTCTTTGGCCTCATCCGCCGGGCCAGCACCTTCAACACCAACCGAATCGACCATCTTTATGTTGATCCGCATGACCAAGAGGCACGTCTTTTTCTACATTACGGCGATCTAAATGACTCAGGCCAGCTTACCAACTTGATCTATAACATCCAGCCCCAAGAAATCTATCACTTGGGGGCCCAGAGCCACGTGCGAGTAAGTTTTGATATGCCGGAATATACCGGCGATATTTCCGGATTAGGGGTTACGCGCCTGCTGGAAGCCATCCGCCGCAGCGGTATCAAGACCAAATTCTATCAGGCCTCTTCCAGTGAACTGTATGGGGACGCTCCGGCGCCTCAGAATGAAGCCACTCCCATGCGGCCTCGGAGTCCCTACGCCGCGGCTAAACTCTATGCCTACTGGATGGTGCGCAACTACCGGGAAGCCTACGGGCTCTTCGCGGTGAACGGCATCTTGTTCAATCACGAATCACCCCGGCGTGGGGAGACCTTCGTTACTCGGAAAATCACCCGGGCGCTGGCCCGGATCAAACTGGGCCTGCAAAAAAAGCTTTACCTGGGCAATCTGGAGGCCCGCCGGGATTGGGGCTATGCCCCGGAATACGTGGATGCCATGTGGCTGATGTTGCAACAAGAGACCCCGGAAGACTACGTGATTGCCACCGGGGAGTCCCATTCGGTGCGGGAATTTCTCGAGGAAGCTTTCGCCTATGTGGATTTGGATTGGCGGGAATATGTGGAGATCGATCCCAAGTATTACCGGCCCACGGAGGTGGAACTTCTTTTAGGAGACGCCCGCAAAGCAAGGGAGGAACTGGGCTGGCAACCCAAAGTGACCTTTAAGGACCTGGTGCATCTGATGGTGGATGCAGATCTTAAGGACCTCTTAGAAATGCGGCAGTGCCAGGATGTCATCCGGCAGATGGCTTGGGAAAACGGGATTCTTCCATCCCGCAAAAAATAAATATGGAAAAAGAAGCGAAAATCTATGTGGCCGGGCATCAAGGCCTGGTGGGGAGCGCCATCAGCCGGGCCCTGAAAGCCGCAGGCTATAAAAATCTGCTATCCCGAACCTTGAAGGAGCTGGACCTCCGGGACCAAGCCGCGGTGGCTATATTTTGGGGAAAAGAGCGCCCGGACTATGTCTTTCTGGCCGCGGCGAAAGTGGGGGGGATTTGGGCCAATAACAATTTACCGGCAGAGTTCATTTACGATAATTTAATGATTCAAAGCAATATCATTCATCAAGCCTATCTGCATGGGGTGAAAAAGCTTCTTTTTTTGGGTAGCTCATGCATTTACCCAAAATTCTGTCCCCAGCCCATGAAAGAAGATTACTTGCTGGATGGCAAGCTGGAGCCCACCAATGAACCCTATGCCGTGGCCAAGATTGCCGGCATCAATATGGTCCAATCTTACCGGCGGCAATACGGGGCTAACTTCATTGCGGCTATGCCTACCAATCTTTATGGTCCGGGAGACAATTTTGACCTCAAAGATTCCCATGTTATCCCGGCCCTGATGCGCAAATGCCACGAAGGCAAAATCAAGGGCGCAGCAGAAGTGACCGTTTGGGGCACCGGCGCCCCCCGGCGGGAATTTTTGTATGTGGATGATCTGGGAAACGCCTGTCTGTTTTTGCTGGAACATTATGACGCCGGGGAAATTATCAATGTGGGGACCGGGGAGGACCTGACTATTAGGGAACTGGCCCAAATAATCGCAGAAGTGGTAGGATTTTCAGGGCGGCTGGTATTCGATCCCCAATATCCCGACGGCACTCCCAGGAAGCTATTGGACGTCACTCGCCTCTCCGGGTTGGGCTGGCAGGCCCGAACACCTTTAAGAGAAGGCCTATCCAAGACTTATGAGTGGTTTCTCAGCAGTCCTTGGAGCAAGCCATCCCCTTCCCGCTGAAGGGGACTTGCCCATGAATCTCCTGCTTTTTCGGGAATATTACATAAGGGATCGGGTGGAGCTCGATCTGGAGGTAGCCTATGACGGCGACGGGGCCCGCTTGGGCGTGATAGGGCCGGGGGGAGAGATCATTTGTGGAGACCAGCCCTTAATCCTGTTCGCGCGCTCCATCCTGCCCCACCACCCCGGTGCTACGGTTATCGGGGAGGTCAAGTTTCCCAGCGTCTGTACGATGATGTTGCGGCCCATGGCGAGAAGCCTCTGATGTAGAAGACCGGGCACTCCCTCATCAGGCAGAAAATGCAGGAAACAGGCGCGGTGCTGGCCGGGGATTCAGGAACCCGCTTCTGACCCCCGAGCCGTTCCCAGTACCCCAAACAGGTCCTACGGCTGCTGGGTTCCGACTCCCTGCTCCAGTCCACCATCAAACGCCTTCTGCCCCGGATACCGCTGGAGCGCCTGGCGGCAGTAACTAATGCCACCCAAGCGGATATCATCCGCTTGGATTTTTATCAACAGGGCTGGCAGCAGATCCATCTTTGGAATGGATGCTGGTTTGAATCCCAAGACCGGCTAAATGCGCCATGAATTGCGCGCTCTCGACCTCGGCAGGGAGCAGCAGGGGAAACAGGTGACAGGCCGAGGCCTCCAGCCTGGCAGAAAGAAAGGGGAGTTGCACCTGCGGCAACTCCCCTAATTTTTTGGGACAAATGGCGGTAAACTCGCGGCGGCGGGCATTGCGGGCCAGCCACCGGGACAGCTGCACCATCCCCAGTGCGGCCCGCATTTCATCCAAACGGTATTTGTAACCCGGAGCCACCACATCATAGCTAAAAATATGGCCCCGGTGGCGGTCCCCAATAAGGGTGGTCATTCCGTGGGAACGGGCCACGCGCAAGCGCTCCGCCCAGGCAGGATTGTTTGTGACCAATATCCCCCTTTTCCGGTGGTCAGATTCTTGTTGGAAAAGAAGCTGAAGCAGGCGATGGAACCCCTGGCGCCCACTTTCTGATTACCGGGCGGCAAGGTGTAGACTGCTCTCGGAGCATGGGCGCGGTCTTCGATGATCGCTAGGCCATGTTCAATTGCCCCAATGTCTTCGGCAAAGCCGGCATAATGCACTACCATGATCGCCTTGGTGCGCGGAGTGATCTTCCCGGCGGCATCCACCGTGGGAATATTGAGGTCATGGAGACCGGAAACATCCACAAAGCGCGGCTTGGCCCCAGTATAGCGAACTGCTGGTTTATTGTGGCTGACTCCCAGGATATGAGAAATACGTCGTTTTTCCTAATCTTAAAATTCCCACAATCTTCTTTGACCCCCCACTGAATTTTTCCATACTCTACCGTCATGATCTCCCGCAAGATTGGGTCACCCTTTATTTAGACAAGCTCTGCCTATCTGCATATGTGACTGTAAAATATGGGAAACTTGACCGCATCGCTTACCTGAGGCGATTTCTGATCGCCCCTTTCTCCTCAGACAAAATTTGAGAGCAGCACATTTAAGTTTTCTTTGATCTGACCGATATAAGGTCTGAGGAGGGGAAAATGGTGTCTCTATTTTTTTATTTTGGTTTAATATTTGGAACCGGAATCGGGATCATCTTGATTTCCCTTTGTATTTTTGTCAGCAAAGCTCCGGATTCGGCTGAATTCCTTGGGGATGGATTATCTGGAGCCCTGGAGGTCCATCGGGATTACCACCCGAGACTGACTGACCTGCCCCCAGCAGTTATGCCAAATTTTAAGTTAGGATGGCGTTCAAGTCAAGCCAGAGATCCTGGCGGAGCATAGCGTAGCCAGGATCTCTGGGAATAACCTGTACGGCCTCAGGTGCGGGTGGCTTATAACCCAAAGCACTATGGGGCCTTATCGTATTGTATTCCTGCCGCCAGCGCTCTATCAGGATCTGGGCCTCCTTCAAGGTGTAGAAAATCTCCCGGTTGAGCAACTCATCCCGCAGCTTGCCATTAAAACTTTTGTTATAACCATTCTCCCAGGGGCTGCCCGGTTCAATGTAGAGCGTTTTGACCCCCACTCGTTTTAGCCACTCCTGAACCGCCTTGGCGGTAAACTCCGGCCCGTTGTCTGACCGGATATGGTCTGGCGGACGCCGTGACACGAACAGCTCCGTCAACCGATGCAGCACCGCATCAGCATCCAAACGCCGGGACACCTCGATGGCCAGACATTCCCTGGTGAACTCATCAATGATGGTGAGCAGGCGAAAAGCCTTACCGTCATGTGTCCGCGCCATCACAAAGTCATAAGACCAGACATGGTTTGGCCAACATGGCCGCAGACGCACACAGGAACCGTCGGTTAACCACAACCGGCCCCGCTTCGGCTGTTTCTGGGGCACTTTCAGCCCTTCCCGCCTCCAAATTCGCTCCACTCTCTTGTGGTTCACTACCCAGCCCTCCCGGCAGAGCAAAGCAGTGATGCGGCGATAGCCATACCGCCCATACTGCGTGGCATAGCCGATGATGGTAGCAGTCAGCCCCACCTCATCATCAGGCTCGGTGGCCTGGTAACGCTGGGTCGCACGCGCTTGCCCCATCACCCGGCAGACACGGCGTTCCCACAATGGCAGAGCCTTCCGAATATGCTCGACGCATTGCCGGCGACGGGTCGGGCTTAGAAGTTTCCCCTTACCGCCTCCTGGAGGATCAGTTTATCCAGGGTGAGATCCGCCACCGCTCGCTTAAGCCGGGCATTCTCTTGCTCCAGGGCCTTGAGGCGCTTGGCCTGCTCTACCTTTAAACCACCATACTCCCGGCGCCAGCGATAGAAGGTCTGCTCGGCAATGCCCAAGGTACGACAAACCTGGGCTGCTGTCTGCCCTTGGGCCAAGGCCACTTCTGCTTCCCGCAGCTTCCCAATGATCTGCTCCGGGGTATACCTTTTCCTGCTCATCTTCCTGCCTCCCTTCGATCTACTCTAACACAACTTGTGGATCAGTTTTCGGGGGGCAGGTCACCTCCACTTTCTCGTGGATTATTCCTTTGAGCTCATTCGTAAAATACTCCAAAATTAATCGCGAAATTTTCGCGAAATTTCACTGCGAGTCCAACGAGGCTTCTGTCCAAGCCCTTGAAATTATTAGGCATGAAGATGCCAGTTTTTACATGAAATAGTCCCGTTGGGACTACCAAAATAGATTTTACCTATTGATATTACAACATCTTTTCTGCATATTTCGCGAAATGTTTGGCGATTTTGCCTGCCTCTAAGAGCGCCCTCCCGTCAGTCCGGGTCAAATCGGGGACAAGCCTTTTATATCTTTCCAAAAAAGGGAGCAAGTCCATTCCGATTAATCGGTTTCATTTTCACCCCTGGGCAACTTTTCCCCAACTCCGCTGCCAAGCCCAAGGAATCACTCCCGGTTTGGTATAAGGCCCGGCTTTACTCTGCCGGCGGCAGTGACCGCCACCTCGGCGTCCATCTCAAAGAGGAGTTCTTGCCGACAGACGTCAGCGATCATAACCACTGCAGGCAAATCTTGGAGACCCCAGGCTGTTGCCCTTCCCTGGTACGCCTGGAGGTACTCGGGCCGTTTCAAAAAAACACAGGCGGCGCCCACATCCGCCAGGGAAGCCCCTTCCTGGCCAATAAGGTTGGCGATCTTTTCCCAGGTGCAGTCAATCTGGGCTCGGATGTCATGAGGATACAGGCTGTCACCGCGGGGGTCAATGGCCGCCGTGCCCGACACCTGGATCAGACTCACACCGGGCTGCCGTATGAGGGTTCCCCGGGAAAAGGCGGAGCCGTATTTGCTGGGATCTTGCTGTCCCGGGTTGCTCAGTTGCATCACTTCGGGCCGGGACCCTTCTGAGCCGATGATCGCCAGAAGGTCCATGGCCGCCGCCGCCCCTGTGGGCACCTAGCCGCCGATGCCCGTGCTGGCGGGGAGGAGGAAAGGACTGTTCTTCGCCCTGGGCAGGAGGCCGAATTTCTCATACGCGGCCGTGCGCGCCCCGTTAAAGTCCCGGTACCAGGCAAGGATGTCCTGCAGGTAAAACCAGGTGCGCACTGTATCCTGGTAGCTGGAACCCTGCTGCTCCAGGATGGCGGCGGCCCGCTCCATCAGGCGCCGGCCTGCAATCTTGGGGAGGCGCCGCGGTTGGCGCCAGGGGCTTGTCCCTGGAGATTTTGCAGGACGAGGTAGGTGTGGCCGTGGCAACGCCACCCCCGCCCCACCGGCCGCCCCCCGTGCTCAATGGGCCAGATAGGCGCCCCGTTGGTGACCGCACGGATAATGGCGCCGCTCAAGCCCTCACCCCATGGAGGCCGCCCTTGAACATAGGTGAAAGGCCCCTCCGGATTCAGGCCTCGGGATTGGAACACCCGCTCCCGGGCAGTCCTGACCACGGGCCAAGCCCCTAGGCTTCCAAAGACCCGTTCCTGCACAATCTCAAGATTATTTTCCTCGAGGGCCTGGGTTATCTGCCCATAGGCTGCGGCAGTTGACGAGGCGGCTCATGCCCCTGATGCCCCGCGGCTACAAGATAAGCTTGGCCTTGACCTGTCTGGGTAACATATAGGGTGGTTGAGGGCTGGCGGTAAATCCGCACCCGCTCTCTGGGGGGATCAAAGGACAAAAAGGGCAAAGGTTTCAAACCATTACTGGGCTGCATCCGGTGTTTTGTAACCCTGATCTTCCCTGCCGCGTAAGATGAGAGGGGAAATTACCGCGTAAACTCTGCAGTCCCTTGATTTTTGTAACCCTGAAATTGCTTAAGCAGGCAGCAGCCTTTTGGGCGCCGCAGCAATTATTGCCCTGCAGGTGAAAAAGAATATGCG
>Ga0315282_10009825_pt1 | contig 15144 bp, 11 predicted proteins | sample YL17G07_20_MG_FD_203693 | JGI IMG/M metagenome (GOLD analysis project Ga0315282, IMG submission 203693) | Sediment microbial communities from Yellowstone Lake, YNP, Wyoming, USA - YL17G07_20 | ecosystem: Environmental > Aquatic > Freshwater > Lake > Sediment | place: USA: Wyoming | collected... | reverse complement strand
GGCTCTAAAGTTGAGTGCGTCCTAATCCCAAAAGTGGTCCATAAATCATCTTGAAATAACCTTTTAACAACGAAATCTATTTTTTCATCTCTTAAAACTCCAGTAAAGAGTAGATGCCCCGGATTTGAGGTAATGGCTTTTCTTTGTTGTTTTTTTCCATCCAAAGCCAGAGCAAAATAATTTTTAGGGGCCATCCAGAAATCTTGATTGAATTTCTTTTTTAATTCCCAGGCCCTTTCTTCAAGTTTATCAACCAGGTCCCAGTCCTTTTTTATTTCTGCCAGCAAAGCAACCTCTCTCAAAGCCAAATATTGATATCCCTGAACTTCGACAATAGCTACCGGCGGTTCAATTTTTAAAAGGTCTTCAAATTCGTCTTTCCATGCCTGATGAAATCGCCCCTTTTCATTTTTTCTTTGATATTCTAAAAATAAATCTTTATCTTTATCTCCACATTCTTCAATCCAATTTATTGCTCTCAAAATGTTTTCCCAACGGGAATTTAGAAATTTGAGATTTTTTGTTTTTTTGTAATAAAAAGAAAATAGAATCAAAAATAAAGGAGTTGAATCAATTGAACCATAATAAGGAAGGGGATAAGAATTTTCCGGATGGTGGGATTTTTCCAAATCAGTTTCGTGAATTATTTTCCCTGGTTCTTCTTCTCTCTCGTCATTAAATATTTTTCCCTGATACTGAGATAAAATTTCCAAAGTTGCCTGACAAATTCCGGGATTTTTATCCAACAATTGCCAGGCAGCAATCAAAGAATCTCGACCAAAAAGCCGGTTGAATCTTGGCAAGCCGGCTCGGATGAATCCCTTTTTATCTTTTAGTTGCCTGATCTCGGCTAAAGCTTTTCTTTTTATTCTTTCTTTTTTGAAATAATCAAGGAACATTTTTAATTATTTTTTAATATTGCAAAACTCACCTAAAATCTTTTTGGCTTTTTTAAGATTTTTTTCTTCAACCAAAATATAATTCGTCTCGTAGGTTGAGATGCAGAATATGCTGATTTTAGCCTTAGCCAGAGGAGTGGAAAGACCGGAAACAATGCCGGTTGCCGTAAAATCTAAAGAAGTGTGAAGCTGAAAAGCCCGCCAACCTCTCTCCACCAATACTCCTCCCGGAATTTTATCCTCCGGACAAATAATTGATAACTCGTCTTTTGTCCTCGTAATAGAAATAAATCTATTTTCTTCTAATGCCCATCGGGGAATGGGGCTATTTTTAGCAAAATGACAAATACCTATTTTCTCCGGCAATATGGAAAGGGTAAGTTTTACCCCGTTAGAAATTTTTTTTGTCATTTAGGTAAAACTATGAGCCCTGTTAGTTTTTAATTTCTAACGGGGTTTCATAGGTTTTTAAATAATTATTTTTATTAAAAAGACCTTTGCGGAGAGGGCGAGATTCGAACTCGCGATACCCTTTCGGGTATACGGCGTTTCCGGCGCCGCGCACTAGACCAACTATGCGACCTCTCCCTGATTTAAATTGACATTTCTCGCAGAGCTTTTATTCTTTCCTCCACTGGCGGATGGGTTAAAAATAATTTTGTAAACCAACTTTTGGATTGTCTTCCTCGGAAAGGCGAAGCGATAAATAAGTGGGCAGTGGAATTGTTAGCTATTATTAAGGGACTGGGGTCTGCCGAAATTTTTTCCAAAGCCCTGGCTAAACCTTCGGGATAGCGAGTTAAAAGAGCGCCTGAGGCATCAGCTAAAAATTCTCTTTTTCTGGAAATGGCTAATCTGATTAATGTCGCAGCAATTGGAGCTAAAATAGCAGCCAAAATCCCAACAACTGCTAATACTGAACCTCCAGAGTCTCGAGAACTTCTCCTTCCCCTTCCCCAAAAACTAATTCTTAAAAAGAAATTTGAAAGCATTGCCACAATTCCTACCAGAATAACCACAATCGTCTGCAAAAGCATGTCTTTATTTCCAATGTGGGATAATTCGTGACTGAGCACTCCTTCCAATTCAACTTTTTCTAATTTATTCAAAAGACCGCGCGTAACGGCGACGACGGCATGTTTTGCATCTCTACCGGTAGCAAAAGCATTTGGCTGGGTTTCTTCAATAATGTAAATTTTCGGCAAAGATAAACCGGCGGCAATGCAAAGATTCTCGACAATTCGGTAAAGTTCGGGATTATCTTCTTTCTCAATTGGTTTTGCCTTTGTCATCGCCAAAACAATTTTGTCAGAATACCAATAGCTGGCAATACTGGTCAAAATACTAAAAATGACCGCAAACCACAAAATTGCCTGTTCTTGATAAATATGAGAAAAGAGCCAACCAATGCCAATAATCAAAAACAGAAAGAAAGTTAAGTACAGCCAAGTTTTTCGAATATTGGATTCGGCATAGGTGTAAAGAGTGGCCATATTTTATTTAAAATTTCACTTTTACCGGCTCTCTTCCGACGGCTTCTTCGATTTCAAAAAATTCTGCTGACTTGAAGCGAAAAAGACCGGCAACAATATTTGCCGGAAAACTTTCAATCTGAATATTTATATCCCTGGCATTTCCGTTATAAAAACGTCTGGCTGCCTGAATCTTGTCTTCAGTGTCAGTAAGTTCTTTCTGCAACTCCAAGAAATTTTCTGAAGCCCTCAATTGAGGATAATTTTCGGCTACGGCAAAAAGAGATTTTAAAGTTCCAGATAAAACATTTTCTGCCTCCCCTTTTTCTTTGATTGTTTTAGCTCCTATTGCTTTGGCTCTGGCTTCAGTCACTTTTTCAAAAAGCTCTCTTTCATGGGCGGCATAACCTTTGACCGTCTCAACTAAATTGGGGATTAAATCATACCTTCTTTTCAATTGCACTTCAATGTCTGCCCAGGCCTCTTTAAGCCGATTACGGAGGGTAATCAAGCGATTAAAAGTGCCAATTATCCACAAAACCATTACCGCAACAATTATTAAGATAATTTTGGTTAAAACCATATTGTATTTCCTTTAATTAAGTTTTTAAATCGACCATTTAATCAATTTCTATTTTAAACCATTTTTAAATTATTTCCAACAAAGACAAAAAGTCCCGAAGGGACTTTTTCTATCTAAAGTCTGGAATGCTTTGTTGCCGAACGATTAATACTCTTCCCCGTAACTTTCGGGAATTTTCGGGCCCTTTCCTTCTTTCTCTGGCCGCTCAGCCACCACCGTCTCGGTCGTCAATAGCATCGAAGCAGCAGAAACAGCATTTTGTAAGGCAACTCTAACAACTTTTGTCGGGTCAACAATTCCAGCTTTGACTAAATCTTCATAAATCATTTTCTGAGCATTAAATCCTTCATTAATCGACATTTTTTTTACATCAGCAGCTGCCACCGAACCATCGATTCCCGCATTTTGAGCAATTTTTCTAATCGGCTCTTCTAATACTCTTTTTAAAATTGCCAAACCTATTTTTTCGTCACCTTCCACTTCCACTTCATCTAATACTTTCTGGCATCTCAAGAGGGCCACTCCGCCGCCAGGGACAATTCCTTCTTCAATTGCTGCCCGAGTGGCAGATAAGGCATCTTCAGTTTTGTGCTGTCGCATTTTTTGTTCAACTTCAGTGGCTGCTCCAACCTTAATAACGGCCACTCCACCTGCTAATTTTGCCAATCTTTCTTGTAGTTTTTCTTTATCAAACTCTGATTCGGTTTCAGCTAACTCTTTTTTAATTTGTTTAATCCTGGCTTCAATATCTTCTTTTTTTCCCTTTCCTTCAATAATGGTAGTGTTTTCTTTTGTTGAGATAACTTTTCTGGCTGAACCCAATTGTTTTATTTCAACGTTTTCCAACTTTAATCCCACTTCTTCAGAAATTACCTGGGCACCGGTAACTGTAGCAATGTCCTGGAGCATTTCTTTTTTTCTGTCACCGAAGCCAGGAGCCTTTACAGATAGAGTATTAAATATTCCCCGGAGCTTATTGACTACCAATGTTGCCAGAGCATCTCCTTCAACTTCGTCAGCAATAATTACCAATTCTTTTTTGCCCGTCTGGACAACTTTTTCCAAAGCTGGTACGATTTCGACCAATGAGGAAATTTTTTTATCGGTTACTAAAATATAGGGGTCTTCATAAACGGCCTCCATTCTTTCCATATTGGTAATCATATAAGGAGAAACGTATCCCCTATCAAATTGGAGACCTTTAACAATTTCTTTTTGGAGGCCAAAAGTTTTTGATTCTTCAACTGTCACTACTCCATCTTTGCCAACTTCTTCTATTACTTCAGCAATTAAGTTCCCAATTTCCGGATTTTCAGCCGAAATGGTTGCTACTTGAGAAACCTCGGCCTTTGTTTGAATTGGCTTTGAAATTTTCTTTAAAGCCTCAATTACTACCTGGAAGCCTTTATCCAGCCCTCTTTTAATTGCTAAAGGATTTGAACCGGCTGTAACATTTTTTAAGCCTTCGGTAACGATTGATTGAGCTAACAAAACAGCGGTGGTCGTTCCATCGCCAGCTATGTCGTTAGTTTTTTCAGCCACCTCTTTTAAAATTTCTGCTCCCAAATTCTCAATTTTATCCTCTAATTCAATTTCTTTGGCAATAGTTACGCCGTCATTAGTAATGGTCGGGGCGCCAAATCCTTTATCTAAAACAACGTTTCTGCCTTTTGGGCCCAAAGTTACTGTTACGGCATTAGCTAATTTATCAACCCCAATTTTTAATTTTCTTCGAGCTTCTTCACTATATTTAATCTGCTTAGCCATAGTAATATTTAGAAATTAGAAATTAGAAATTTCGCGATTTTATTCTAAAATCGCGAGGATGTCTTCTTCTTTTGCTATTAAATATTCTTTGTCATTGACCTTTATTTCGTTTGGACCATATTTTGTGAATAAAACTTTTTGGCCAACCTTGACTTCTAGGGGAATAAATTTTCCGGTTTTGTCTTTCTTACCGGGACCGACGGCAATGACTTTTCCCTGTTCCGGTCTTTCTTTCTCAGCCGTCTCGGGAAGTAAAATCCCGGTTTTTGTTTTCTCTTCTTCTTTTATTGGTTCGATTAAAATGTGGTCTGATAAAGGTTTAATTTTCATAAAACTATAATGCGAATGATACGAATTCTATTCGAATGCTACGAATAATTATTCGTGGCATTCGCATTTCATTCGTAGATTCGGATTAAGTTTGCTTTAGCAAATGCGACCTTTGAGTGCTAATCTCTATCTTTTAATATTAATTGATCAAAAAATTTTGTCAAGAGTTCAATGTCTGCTTCAAATATTTTCCAGTGTAGCTTTTTTTCCGCCAGCTGGCGGATTTTGAAACTTCAAATGGCGAACCTTGGGCCACAATATATCCTCCGTCGCTCCGCTCCTTAGACACCCCCGGTTTCTAACGCTCGCTTCGCTTGCTGTTTTCCTACACGGGGAAACACCCAGTTTCCCCGACTCCCTTTCTGAGGAGGCGATAAAACTTGTCTTAAGTAATATCCTGTATAACTTTTTTTACATTTACTTACTTCTGTAGGTGTACCCTCAATTACAATATCGCCTCCTTCATCTCCACCTTCGGGGCCCAAATCGATTATAAAATCTGAATTTTTTATACAATCTAAATTATGTTCACACATAAGTACTGTATTTCCCTTTTCTACCAAACTTCTTAAAATCCAAACTAATTTTTTAATATCGTGAGGGTGTAAGCCGGTGGTTGGCTCATCTAAAATGTATAAACTTTTTCCGGTGGCTTTTTTGGAAAGTTCAGTAGCCAATTTTACTCTCTGAGCTTCCCCGCCAGAAAGAGAAGGGGCTGGTTGACCAAGCTGAATATACCCAAGCCCAACATCATTTAAGGTTTTTAATTTTTGAAAAAGACCGGGAATATTTTTGAAAAATTCAAGGGCTTCTTCAACTGTCATCTCTAAAACTTCAGAAATATTTTTCCCTCGATATTCAACGGATAAGGTCTCTTGGTTAAATCTTTTTCCTTTACATTCCGAACATTGTGTATAGACATCTGGTAAAAAATACATTTCGATTTTTTTTACTCCTTGTCCCTCACAAGCTTCGCAACGACCCCCTCTAATATTGAAGGAAAAGCGGCCAGGCCGATAGCCCCTGATTCTGGCTTCTTTAGTTTTTGAAAAGAGGTCTCTAATATAGGCAAAGGCTCCAGTATAAGTAACCGGATTTGATCTGGGAGTTCTGCCAATCGGAGATTGGTCAACTAAAGCTACCTTGTTTAAATTTTCAGTTCCCAAAATTGCCTCGTGTTTCCCCGGCTCCTCCTTTGATTTATAAAATTTTCTCATCAAGTCTTTAGCCAAAATATCATTCATCAAAGAGCTTTTTCCAGAACCAGAAACTCCGGTAATACAAACAAATTTTCCAAGAGGAATCTTCACATCGATATTTTTTAAATTGTGCTCCTTCGCCCCTTTGATAATGAGGGACTGTCCCTCTCCTGTCCCTCTCCTGTCCCTCAATTGGGTTACTTCCACTTTTTTTCTTCCCGATAAATAATCGCCGGTTAAGGTATGACTTCTCAATAACTCTTTGGGTGTCCCTTGAAAGACGATTTTGCCTCCTTTCTTTCCGGCTCCCGGTCCAATATCAATTATCCAATCTGCCCCTCGAATAGTTTGGGGGTCATGTTCGCAGACGACCACTGTATTCCCTAAATCTCTTAATTTTTTTAAAGTTTCAATTAATCTTCCCTGGTCTCTGGCGTGTAAACCAACTGATGGCTCATCTAAAATATATAAAACCCCAGTTAATTTTGAGCCAATTTGAGTAGCTAAGCGAATTCTTTGTTCTTCTCCCCCGGCCAAAGTTGCTGCTTTCCTATCCAAAGTTAAATAATTTAAACCAACATCAATTAGAAATTGCAATCGGTTAATAATTTCTTTAATTATCGGTTGAGCAATCTTTAAGGAGTTAAGTTCCTTTAAGGAAATTTTTTCGAAGAATTCCTTTACCCCTTTTACATCTGTTTCTGCTATTTGATCAATTGATTTTCCAGCCACTGTTACTGCCAATACTTCGGGTTTTAATCTTTTCCCTTTGCAAACTTCGCATTTCTTTTCAATCATGTATTGCTTAATCTCTTGCCTGGTATATTCTGAATCTGTTTCATGATATCTCCTTTCTAAAGAAGGAATTACCCCCTCATAATTAGATATTAGATGTTGGATATTAGATGTTAGAGATTTTTTGCCATATAAAATTAAATTAATTTTTTCCTTTGTTAAATTTTTGATTGGAGTATATAAATCAATGTTTTCTCTTTCCGAAAGTTCCTCCAGTTGATACCAGAAAAATCCCTGCCTGCCAACCTTATGGGAAGCATGAGCCCAGGGAAAAATCGCTCCTTCGGCAATTGTTAAATTGGGATTAGGAATGACCAATTTTGGGTCAACTTCCAATTTTTCTCCCAAACCCTGACAAGCAGGACAAGCGCCGTAAGGAGAATTGAAAGAAAAAAGCCGAGGTTCCAATTCCGGCAAAGAAATTCCGCATTCTTCGCAGGCGAAATGCTCAGAAAAGACTAAATCATTTACCATCACAATACCTTTTCCCAGCTTCAAAGCAGTCTCTAAAGAATCAACTAATCTCGATTTATCCAAATCTTTATCTAAAATTAATCTGTCAACTACCACTTCGATATTGTGTTTTTTGTATCTGGCTAAAGTTTTTGCCAAGGCTTCTTCTATCCGATAGATAATTCCATCAATTCTTACCCTGACAAATCCGGCTCTTTGAATCTCTTCTAAAACTCCATGATGTTCTCCTTTTTTACCACTAATTACTGGACCCAAAATGGTAATCTCCCCCCCACCACTTTTAATCCTATTCTTATGACCAACCCTTTTCTTTAAAAAGTGGTGGGGGGTCAAAATTTGCTCTACTATTTGGTCTATTGTCTGTCGGGAAATTTCTTTACCACATTTGGGGCAATGGGGTTTTCCCACTCTGGCAAATAAAAGACGGAGATAATCGTATATCTCCGTGATGGTGCCAACGGTCGAGCGAGGATTATGAGCTGCCTTTCTTTGGTCAATGGAAATGGCCGGAGATATTCCCTCAATCTTATCAACATCGGGTTTATCCATCACTCCCAAAAATTGCCTGGCATAAGCAGACAATGACTCAACATATCTTCTTTGACCCTCGGCATAAAGTGTATCGAAAGCCAGAGAAGATTTTCCCGAGCCAGAAATTCCAGTAATTACCACCAGTTTATTCTTGGGGATATCAACATCGATATTTTTTAAATTATGTACCCGTGCTCCACGGATTTTAATAAAATCCATAATCCTTTAAATTACTTGCCCCGTAGTGAACGCGAAGCGTTCTACTACTGGGGTGAACCCGCGCCCCCCGAATTTTGATGAAGTCTCCGGCCATACCCCGTATATCAACTTCCAGAACCAAACGCCGTTAGGTGCGTTTTGCCCTGTTAGTAGTTAATATTAATAATTTTATACTTACATCTATTGAAATTATACCCCGGCTTTTGTTTTTAAACGCACCTTACTGGAAGTTGTATTACGGGGCATAGTGTACAATTATACAACAATTTTTCTAAAATTTCAACAATGACCAGAGATGGGAGTATAATATAATTGATGGTTCTTAAGGACCGAAAATTCTTTCTGATTTTTTTAATAATTGTCATTGGAATAATTTTATTTATTAGTTCTTTTTTAATAGAGCCTAAAGTAATTGAAATTGTTCCCAAAATAGATGAAGAAAAAGCAAACAAAGAAGAAATTACTTTAATGCTTGTCGGCGATATTATGCTTGACCGAGGAGTGGAGTATATGATTGAAAAATATGATGATGGAGACTTTAAGTTTCCATTTTTGAAAATCGCTGATGAATTGAAAAATGCCGATATTTTGTTTGGAAATTTGGAGGGACCGATTTCTGATAAAGGAACTAAAGTTGGCAGTATTTATTCTTTTCGAGCAGAACCTGAAGCAATTGAAGGATTAAATTTTGCCGGTTTTGATGTCATATCTCTGGCTAATAATCATGCTTTCGATTATGGAAGATTGGCTTTGGAAGACACATTCTCAAGATTAAAAACCGCTGGAATTGACTATGTTGGCGCTGGGCTAAACGAAAGCGGCGCTTACTCCCCTATTGTGAAAGAGATTAACGGAACAAAAATTGGTTTTTTGGCTTATACCAATTTGGGACCCGAAACTTGGAAAGCAACGGAAAGAAATTCGGGGATTGCCTGGGTGAGTGAAGAAGATATGGAAAAGATAAAAGAAAATATCAAATCAGCGAAAGAAAGGGCTGATATTTTAATTGTTTCTTTACATTCTGGCGAAGAATATTTATCAGAACCAACTCAGTTTCAAATTGAATTTTCTAAAGCCGCTATCGATGCCGGAGCTGACATAGTGATTGGCCACCATCCCCACGTTATTCAAAAAAGTGAGCAATACCAAAGTGGCTATATTTTTTACAGCTTAGGAAATTTTGTCTTTGACCAAGCTTTTTCCGAAAAAACAATGCAAGGACAGATAGTTGAAGTTTTAATAGAAAATGGTAAGATAAAAGAAGTAATCCCAAAAGAAGTTAAGATCAATAATTACTTCCAGCCAGAAGTTTTTAGATAAAATTTAACCTCTTGATAATCCTTTATGGGGGGGGTAATTTAAAAAAAGAGGTCAAAAATTAAATATTTAATTAAACTCTCATCAAAAATTCATAATTGATGAGATAAAATATGGGCTACAAAAAAATTGTTTTCGTTATATCGTTTTTAGCCATTTTTGGTTTTTTGTTTAATTTCGGCGCACCGACCGCCAAGGCAATGACAGCTGCTGAAATTCAAGCCCTAATTCAACAACTTCAACAGCAGATTGCCCAACTACAGCAACAATTGTCTGAAATCCAGGGAAAACCGGCAGCCTGGTGCCATGATTTTACTTTTAATTTAAAATATGGAGACGATAGTAATGAAGTTAACCTTTTACAACTTGCCTTAGACAAAGAAGGAGTATATGTATCACCAACTGATAGAGGTGGTTATTTCGGTGACTATACTGCCTCAGCCGTTGTTGCTTTCCAGGAAAAATATGCTTCAGAGATTTTAGCTCCTTGGGGGTTAAAACATGGAACCGGGTTTGTTGGTTCAACCACTAGAGCTAAATTGAATGAGCTTTATGGGTGTAAAATTACTTGCCAAACATTGTGGTGGTATGATAATGACCATCGATACTGCCAGCAAAAACAATTCTGCGGGGCATATATGTATTTAGGACTATATACCTTTAAAACTAAAGAAGAATGTGAAGCAAGTTTATTAAAGCCATCCATCACCGTCCTTTCTCCCAACGGAGGGGAGCAGTGGGTGATGGGAGAGAAATATCTAATTAAGTTAAGCAATCGACCAGTAAAATGTCCAACGGTAGGTGCTGATTGCAGAGTTTATAGTATTCAACTGATCGACGAAAATAAAAATTATGTGGGAACAATTAGTTGCGGATATTTTACACCCTTCGAAGCTGTGTCTCAAATAAAAACAGAATTTGAATGGGATACTCGTACAGTTTTAGATTGTTGTGGAGCTGGTTGTCAATCTCAAGAAGTTAAACCGGGAAAATATAAGATAAGAATTGCTGATAGGTATTCACCCGAAATTGTCGATGAAAGCGACAATTATTTCAGCATTATTGAGAAAGGAGCACCTTCCATCACCGTCACTTATCCTACTGCTGGAGAAAAGTTGCAGAAAGGAAATAACACTTTCATTAATTTGCAATTTTCGCCTTCCGTACCTAAGGGTGGTTTCGTGGTTAATTTGCTTCGTTCGGACGCGGATATCGCTGTCGCCCATCTTAAATATTGCGGTACCACTGGCTACACTCAAGACAGCGCAAATCCTATAAATGTAAGTTGGACTTGGAAGGTCGGTTATGACGCTGACGGCAAAGAAATCCCTGATGGTTCATATAGAATTTTTGTTTATGATTGTGGCGATAAAACCGATCCAATTTGGACCGGTGGCGTTGCTTCGGCAAAAAGTGGTATATTCAGCATTGTTTCGCCAACCACTCCCTCTATCACCGTCATTTCTCCCAATGGAGGAGAGAGGTGGGTTAAAGGGAATACGTATGAGATTAAATGGAAGACATTAGGTGATGGGATTAATAGTGTTAGGATTTCTTTAAATAATAAAGCTGTAAGTGCTTTTGAGGAAACAATAACAAACAACTATCCCAATACGGGAAGTTTTCAATGGAAGATTCCTTCAGATTTATTGCTTCCTCAACCAGATGGCTATGTAATTAGAATAATGGAATGTTATTATAGTAAGGAAGTAGGTATGACTGTTTGTGGAGATCCTACTGATGAAAGCGACAATTATTTCAGTATCGTTTCGGCGGTTACGGCCTGTACCGATTCCGATGGTGGTTTGAATTATTATGTAAAAGGGACGGTTGAGTTGTCTGGACAAAAAAATGTTGATTATTGTATTGATAATAATACTTTAAGGGAATATTGGTGTACGGGCATGGGCGGCGTAGAATGGGTGAACGGAGAAGATTATACTTGTCCTTATGGCTGTAAAGACGGCGCTTGCCTGCCAGGAATCACCGTCCTTTCTCCCAATGGAGGGGAAAAGTGGGTAATTGGGAATACCTACAATATTACTTGGAGCTCTAAAGGGGTTGAAAGGGTATATATAAATTTGCTAGACAGTAATGGTGCACAGGCATGGGTTGCTGGAGGGATTGGAGCCTCTTTGGGAAAATATGCGTGGACAATCCCATCAAATATTCAGACGGGAGATCGCTCAAAAATTATAATTACCCAGGAGGAAGAAGGATTTTTCCCAACCCCTCAAGACGTCAGCGACAATTATTTCAGCATTCTGGAATTTCCTCCTTCCTGCACTTATCTTCAGAATGGTATTACAGAAAGCTTTGGAACAACTTGCGGAGATGAAAAGTATGACCCAGTTTTTGACCTCAATAAAGATAAATGGATCACAGGAGCAGATCGCAGTCTTCTTTACGGTCACATAAACGATGAAGGCTGGTGCAATGAAATGAAAAACTCCACCGTGAATCCCTGTCTTGAAGCAACATCTACTGTTGGCTTAAAATCTATTGAAAACCAATTGGCTTCGATTTCGGCAGCGGTTTCTCAATTGATGGAAAATATAAAGGAATTAATGAGAAGGTAGGTTTAGAATTTGATTCCTGACACATAAAAAATCGGAGGTTTAACCTCTGATTTTTTATTCATTGCGGTTGAAAAATTGAAAATTTTGGATTAAAATAGTTACATCGTGAACAAATTTAAATTTTTAAATAGAGGTAAGATTAATCGGCTTCCCAAAAATCCCGGAGTCTACTCCTTTAAAAAAGGAGCTAAGCTCCTTTATATTGGAAAAGCAACAAATATCCGAGAGCGAGTAAAAAATCATTTCCAGCAACCCGCCTATCGAGATAATTTATTCATCAATCAAGTTTCAAAAGTAGGTTATATTAAAACCAACTCTGAAATTGAGGCTTTGATTTTGGAGGCGAATTTAATTAAAAAATATCAGCCAAAATACAATGTTGTCTGGCGAGACGATAAAAATTATTTCTTTGTCGGCGTAACTAAAGAGGCCTTTCCACAAATTTTCTGGACCCACCAAACGAAACTAAAGCCTAAAACCTATAACCTAAAACCTAATTATGTTGGTCCTTTTGTTGACGGAAAAGCTTTAAAACAAACTTTGAAAGTTTTAAGAAAGGTCTTTCCTTATCGCTCTTGCCGGGTTATACCAAAACGGGCTTGTCTCTGGTATCATTTGGGCAGATGTCCAGCTCCTTGTCTTTTGAGGTCTAAAATTTTAGAGGTCCCAGAAATTAAGGAAAGTTTAAAAAAAGAGATTCAAAGAAATGCCAATTCTCTCTTTGAGATAATCAGGGGGAGGAAATCTCGGGTTTTAAGAGAATTAAAAAAGGAAATGAAGGCAGCTTCGCTCTCCCAAGATTTCGAAAAAGCAGCCAAAATCAGGGATCAAATTTCGGCCTTAGAAAAAGTTTTGGCTCACGCTAAAGTTTTTGAGGAATTTTATCTAACCCAAAAAAAAAATTGGCTTCAGATTCAAAAAATCTTGCAACAGATATTAAGAACTAAAAAAAGTGTTGCAAGAATTGAGGCCTATGATGTCTCTAATATCCAGGGGAAATTGGCTACCGGGGCAATGGTTACTTTTATCAACGGTCTTCCTGATAAAAATTTTTACCGAAAATTCAGGATTAGAATCTCTGGTAAACCCGATGATATCGCCATGTTAAAAGAAGTTTTGTCGCGAAGATTTAAACATCCAGAATGGCCTTATCCGGATTTAGTTTTAATTGACGGGGGAATCGCGCAGCTGAACGCTGCGAGAAAATCCAAAATCCAAAATCCAAAATCCAAAAAAATTCCTCTAATTGCTTTAGCTAAAAGAAAAAACGAACTGTATATTGAAGGACAAAAAAAGCCGATTTTGCTTAAAAGTTTGCCGAGGGAAATTTTTAATTTAATTTTACAACTTCGCGACGAAGCCCATCGTTTTGCCATTTCTTATCATCGAAAATTAAGAGAGATTGACCTTCGTCCAAAAAATTGGTATTATTAAAAAATATTAATAGAGTCATGAACCGTTTAATCTTACAAATTATTGCCGGAATCCTGGGGATTTTTTTAGCTGCCAAATTTGTCCCCGGAGTTTCTTTGAAGGTTATTCCTGGAGAAAGCTCTTTTTTTGGAATAGAATTTACAGATAGCTGGCAAATTTTACTTTTGGTCGGATTTGTTTTGGGCTTAGTTAATTTTTTCATTAAACCCGTTTTAAAAATTATTACTCTGCCCCTGAGAATATTAACTTTTGGCTTATTTAGTTTAGTGATAAATATGTTAATGGTTTGGGTAATTGATATTTTTTTCCTGGAATTTGAAATTGAAGGCCTCATTCCTCTTTTCTGGACAACAATTATTATCTGGGTTTTGAGTCTCTTTTTAGGAATATATCGACCCAGACAAAAAGTAATCGTCGAGTAATAATGAAACAATTTTTACCAATTGTCCAAATCTTAGTTGCTGTTTTTTTAATTGTTTTTATACTCATCCAACAAAGAGGTCAAGCCCTGGGGTCTGCCTTTGGCGGCGGAGGAGAATTTTATATGACCAGGCGGGGGATCCAGAAAAAAATCTTTTGGGCTACTTGTCTCTTCGGAGCTGCCTTTTTAATTTTAGCCTTGCTTAACCTTGTCCTCTAAATGTTAAATCTTCCAAAAATCAAAAGTTTTTTTTCTAAAATCTCGATAAAAAAATGGCCATCAAAACCGCAATGGAGACAATTTTTTAAAATTTTGAATAAAAAGGAGAAGGTTATATTTTTTTCTTTATTATTTTTATTTTTCTGTTCGTTTCTAATCTTAGCAAGTAATTTTTATTTTAAAAATACAGAGATTAAACCAGCGGAAGGCGGAATTTATATTGAAGGAGTGGTGGGCTTTCCGAGATGGATTAACCCCCTCTATGCCCCGTCTAATGATGTAGATAGAGATTTAACTGAATTAATTTTCTCGGGATTATTAAAATATGATTTAAACGGAAAAATTGTTCTTGATTTAGCCAGGGATTATAAAATTTTAGACTACAACCCACCCACCACCCTTGGGGGAAAAATTTATGAATTTTATCTAAAAGATAATCTTTTTTGGTCAGATGGAAAGCCCTTAACTGCCGATGATGTAATTTTTACCATAAAATCAATTCAAGATCCCAATGCCAAAAGTCCTTTAAGAGGAAGCTGGGTGGGAGTAAAGGTAGAAAAAATTTCTGATTTAGAGATCCGATTTGAATTAAAAAATGAATCTTCGGTTTTTTTAGAAAACTGCACCCTAAAAATAATACCAAAGCATATCTGGGAAAACATATCTCCTCAAAATTTCCCCTTAGCGTATAATAATTTAAAACCGGTTGGTTCAGGGCTCTACCAATTAAAAAATTTATTCCAAGATAAGGAAGGAAAGATAAATTCTTTAACTTTAGTCAGAAATCCTTACTATTTCGGTAAATCCCCTTATCTTAACGAAATTTCTTTTCGATTTTTTGACCAGGAATCTCAGTTAATCGAAAGCTATAAAAAGGGAGAAATCAAAGGTCTTTCCTTGTCGGG
>Ga0315282_10009824_pt1 | contig 15146 bp, 14 predicted proteins | sample YL17G07_20_MG_FD_203693 | JGI IMG/M metagenome (GOLD analysis project Ga0315282, IMG submission 203693) | Sediment microbial communities from Yellowstone Lake, YNP, Wyoming, USA - YL17G07_20 | ecosystem: Environmental > Aquatic > Freshwater > Lake > Sediment | place: USA: Wyoming | collected... | reverse complement strand
TATCCGACCCCACAGCCAAAACCCAGAGTGGAACTATTCGATCCTTCCCCGCGGCAATTGAAAGAGTCAAATGGTAAACTTTATTGTGCGGCACTCGCTTAGTATCGTTCCGGGGCAGCCGCTGGGCGATTTCGTAAACCAGCCTGCGGTCGACACAAGCTATCACGAATGATACGTTCGCGATGGGATCGCCGGGCGAAGGTTATGGAATGTTGTTCCGCTGCCGGTATGCGGGAACCTGTTCATCCAGGGTGACCCGCAGCAATTTCAGCTTCTCTTCGAGGGTGTAGGGCGTATAGAAGTAATCCGGATCCCACCCCGCGCCAAGTCGTGAGTCGCGGCGCGCAGCTTCGCGGGACGCCTCGGTCCGTCCAATCTCATCCTTGATGATAGCGATCGTGCGGTCCAACATGCGCCCCTGTTCGGCGCGGTCGCTCGTCTTGGAGAGGCTGAACCGCAGATTTTCGAACTCCAAAACGGCTTGCTCGCTGCGCATCATCCGCTGGATTTGTTCGGCCAGCAGCACCTCGCGAAACGCCCCATACCTCTTGGACTGGGGGGCCCGGAGCGCCGCGGCACGGTAGAGCTCCAGCCCCTTTTCCATTTCGTCCGCTGCCAGCAGCAGGTACTTGTTAAACACGGGCAGGCTAAACGGCTGCGCATAGGTTTCAGCGACATTCACCTAGTTGGTGAAGTCGGGCCACAGGAGATACCAGGGCGACCAGACATAGGGCCAATAGGGATTGAGCCTCGATTTTGCCATCCAGATCCCCTGGTCTGCCCAGGAGTGCTCCAGGGTTGGGGTGCGCGCCTCTTTCGGCTTCTCGAAAAACAAGGGTTGGGCCACTGCACTATTGGTGCCCATGTCCGAGCCGGTGTCGGGAACGAGGCGAATCGCACGGCTGAACTGGTCCCAGGCTTTGAGAACCTGATCCTCGGAGCCGGGACCGAAATCACGCCTGGCGATGGCCCGCAGCAACTCGTCAAGCGGTGGCGCATCGGTCCAACTGTACCAAGTGCGCAACTCCGCCACCCAATTAGGCTTGAAGCCGTAACTCCAACTTTCCAGCGTTGCGTCGATCCGGTACTTTTCGAGCGCCTGGTACCGGGCATACCACTGATAGGGAAACGGCAGGTAAGGGAAGGTGCCATATTGCCAACTGGCCCAGGCATCCGCTTTGGCGTAGACGGCCTTCATCCCCCGCTGCCGGACCAATTCGATCTGCGCGGCGGCGGCTTCCGACGGTCCGGCTTCGTTGATGGCGTAGTCCTTGACCCATCCGAATTCGCCGTCGCGCTCCAAACTCTTGCCGTTCTCCCAGGTCACCAGGGGAATCACGTCCGCGGGGTACAGGCTGATGACGTACTTCTTTTCTTCGATCTTGTCGGGTTCAGGGCGGGTGTCTACGCCATAGTCCCAAGGGAGCACTTCAATTGCCGGGTTGATCTTATGGCATTCTTCCGCGACAACCGCGATGGCCCTGGTCCAATTCTCGATCCAATTGCGTCGAAACGCCGCGCTCGCTTTCGGGCTGGGCCCTCCCACGTAACTGAAACCCTCATTCAGTAGCACGTATCCCCGAACTTCAGGGAACGACCTCACCACGTCGCGCACCAACATGCGGAGTTCGCCGGCTGGCGCAGACCCTTGCACTAGCGGGTCTGCGATTTCCTGAAGGGACGAGGTCGCAGAATCAAAAAAGGCGGCCGTGCGCGCCAGCCCGAGCTTCCGTTTCATTGTCAAGGCGCCCGCAACCTGCTCAGTCCGGGGTAGGCAGCATCGATGGTGTCCCCCTCGCGCCGAAGCCCGATCGTGATTCGATCCGGGGCGCCGGTCGCCGCGTAGCCGGCCAAGGCGTAGGCATACCCACGCCGGACATCCGGCAGCAGCGCCCGGGGGCCCGGTGGCAGCCGCAGGTCCGCGAGTGTGAGCGGGCGCGGCGCGAGGCACGCGGCAAGGTCGCACAAATCGTACTTGCCTAAGATACCCGGAACCACCGAGGCCAAGACCTGCCGGTTGATGGGTGCGCGCGCCACGGATTCATAGGACATCAGTGTGCCCTGGAGGATAACCTCCGCGAGCCTTTCGTCAAGGGCCGCCGCGTGCAGCAAGCTGATTCCGGCCATGCCACGCGCGAATCCGATGGAGCCGCCGCCGAGCAGCCGCTGCTGATCGAGAACGTCGAGCCCCCGCAAAATATCCTCGATGGCGAGCCCGGGCAGGGGTTTGCCGACCATCATGGCCAGCGACGCCAGCTTGTCGGGGCCAAACCAGGCGTCGGAATAATTGGACCATTTGCCGGCGGTGCTCCCGAAGCCCGCAGCATCCACGGCCAGCACGGCATGGCCGAGGCGCGCCAGTCTGTCGCCATCGGCTTCGGGCGCGAGCGCCGCAGCGGCCCCTTCGTCGGCCACAAATAGCACCGGCCTGCCGCGGGCGGGCGCCGCGTCCGGCACAGCGAGCAGGGCTGAAACCCGGCGGCCACCCGGCGCGCCGTATGTGAGCGGCCGAACAGAGTACCCGTCTCGCTGCGAACCCGGCTCGCTTTCGACCTGTACGGGGCCGTCAGGAGGCTCGTACCGCGTCAGCCGCCGGATTTCGCCTCGCACTCGGGCGCGCAGGTTTTCAAGATCCGCCATCGTGCGTAGCGGTGGGCGCTCCGGCTGTTTCTCCGCGAAGCGCCGGATGTTCATCGTGCTGGCGGTCTCGCCGCCGAGCGAAGTTGAGACCTGACCGGTAGGCGTGCAATACAGGGTCTCCTCGAACTCCGTCTGGAACTTCGGCTCCGGCAGCGGGCCGGGCGCGCCGCCTTTCAGCCAGCGGTTCATCCAGCCATAGATCGCTTCCCGCAGCATCTTGGGCATGCCATGTCCGCCGGGCCCCACCACCCAGGAAATCTTTTCGCCTGCGTCGAACAGCCCGTAGATCCGCTGGCTCTCCTGGAACGTTCTGCGAGCCCCCGCGATGGGGAAGAAATCTTCCTCCGTTGAGGCAATGAGATACGGCTTGGGGGCGAAAGCGGTGATAAGGTCAGCGTGGTCGAGGCCCTTCTTGAGTTGGTCCGGAAACTCCTGCTCGGCGTCCTGCGGACCAATGCTGCTTAGTTGCTCCTCCCACGCGGTGATGTAGCAGTCGGGCGCGGCCGCCTGGACGCGGTCGTCCAGAGCGGCCAGATACGCGGTCATGGTCCCGCCGCCGGAGCAGCCCGCCACGCCGATCCGCCCGCCGTCCACTTCCGGCAGCGACTGAAGCACGTCGAGGCTGCGCATGCCATCCCAAATCATGTAGCGGGCGACACTCTCACCGGCCAGGGTGTTCTGGATTCCCACCATCTCGTGCTCAAGCGTCGTGCCCCCGACTTTCGAGTCTGCCAAATCCGTATCGTAAAAGATACGGCGTTCACCCTGGCCCACGGGATCGTAGGTGAGGACAACGAAACCGTTCTTCACCAGCCCCAGGGCGAGCATCTGGTAGAACGTCCGCGCCTTCGCCTGGACGCTGTGCCCGACGGGTTGCAGCACGGCCGGATACGGGCCCGGGCCACTCTGCGGGACATACAGGTTGGCGGTGACATAGAACCTGGGCAGGCTTTCATAGATGAGTTTTTCGATGCGGTAATCGCCCCGGTCTAACGCGCGGACTCTGCGGAGATTCAGCGGAGTGCGCTCCTGGGGCAAACCCCCGATCATGCCCAGCAGCATCACGCGCACTTCCTTACCTCTGGCTTCAGCCTGCGAGGCGGAGGTGATGCGCGCCACCTGGTTCCGACGTGTTTCAAGTTGGCGGAGGGCCACGGCTTGCAACCAATCGCGCAGAAGAACCCCGCTCCCGGCGGCCGCAGTGGACTCTTGCGCCGCCGGCAAGACGGGTGGGCTGTCGCCCGGGCGGGAAGCAGGCCAGCCGTGTGCCCCGCCACTTTCTTGCGCTCTCAACAGGCCGATCGCCGACAGAGAGGCAAGCCACTGCCGTCGGCTGAAATGGTATTTTTTCATGGGTCCAATCCTTGTGACCGGGGAGTGTTGCAAATTGGGCGGTGTGAGTCAATAGCTTTGAGACACTCCCAGACGGAATTTACTGACTTTTGTTATCTGGCGGCTTGTCGATCCACACGCCCTTTGGGAAAGGGATTGATTGCTGCGGTCTCCGCCCGCCGCAGCAGGATTCCAAACGGCGCCACCGCCGGAACATACAAATCCTACAAATCCTTGACCCCGTCATTCATTGTTGTTAGGGTAGCCTGTTCGACGCCTCAAGTGGGTCGCGAGTGTTCAGGCAAGATTTTTCACGGCGAGCTCAAGGCCTATCTGCCTACGGAGACTCCTCGAGCTTGTTCGGCGATGCATCCCTTCCAGGAGGACTTATGGAAAGCGATTCGAAAGTTAACCGGCGGGAATTTCTGCGGGCGGGCATCACCAATAGCGCCAGCCTGGCAGCTCTGACTGGCATCAGCGTTTTTCCCCAAAAGGTCTGGGGGGCCAACGATCGCGTCAGGATCGGGGTGGTCGGTATACGCGGTCGAGGGGGCAACCACCTGCGGGGATTCGGCAAGCTCCCCGACGCGGAAGTCGCCGCCATTTGCGATATCGATGACAGCGTCATCAGCAAGCGGCTGGAGGATATTGCCGGTTGGGGTATGCCCAAGCCCGCGGTCTACAAGGATATTCGCAAGCTCCTGGAAGACAAGTCCATCGATGCGATTTCCATTGCCACTCCCAACCACTGGCATTCTTTGATGGGCATATGGGCGTGCCAGGCGGGGAAGGACGCTTACGTTGAAAAGCCCTGCTCGCACTGTTGGTGGGAAGGCCATCAACTGGTGGCGGCCGCGCGCAAATACGACCGCATCGTCATGCACGGAACGCAAGGCCGCTCCGCCGAAGGCTACATCGAGGGCGTGCGCAAGCTTCGCGAAGGGGTGATTGGAGACGTTTACTTGTCGCGCGGGCTTTGCTTCAAGTGGCGCGATACCATCGGCATCGCCAAGGTTGAGCCGGTTCCCGCCGGTGTGGATTACGATTTGTGGACCGGCCCGGCTCCCCTCAAGCCTTTTACCCAGAACCGCTTTCACTACAAGTGGCACTGGATCTGGGACACGGGAAACGGTGACGTGGGCAATCAAGGCGTGCATGAGATGGACTTGGCGCGGTGGGCGCTGGGGGTAGGGTTTCCCAACAAGATTTCGGCCATCGGCGGCCACGTCATGTTCAAAGACGATCAGCAGACCCCCAATATTCTCAACTGTTCGTTCGAGTTCGACATGCCGGATGAAACCCGCCGCGTCCTGGAATTCGAGGTGCGGCACTGGATGACCAATACGGAAGCGGACATCGGCTTGCCCGGCTTTGGCGCAGGAGCGGCAAACCTGTCGGAAACGGCGGGCCATGCCCACATTAAACAACCCAAGGCCATGTGCGGGAACCTCGTCTACGGCTCCAAAGGATATATGGCGTTGACCGGCTACGAATCCTATCGGACTTTTCTCGGGGAGGATAATGAGCCGGGCCCCAGCGCGACGCGCGGCGGAAACTACTGGGCTAATTTCGTTCAATGCGTCCGCACGCGCAAGAAAGAGGACGTCCTGGCGCCCATCGAGGAAGGCCACATCACCGCTACCTTGATTCACCTTGCGAACACATCCTACCGGCTGGGACGTACGCTGAAGTTCGATCCCGTGAACCAAAAGGTGATCGGCGACGAGGAAGCCAACCGTTACCTACGCGGTGAGGACCGCGGCTTCCGCAAGCCGTTTACAATTCCGGAGAAGGTGTAGAGGTTAGGGGCTGGGGACTGGGGGCTGGCGCGGGTGGCCACGCCGCCGTTCCTGTCATCCTGGGTCCCGATGCACTTCATCGGAGGGAAGAAGCTGCATGGGCTTGCGGCTCCGCCGCCCCGCCCCCATTCCCTTTCACTTTTGCCTTTTGCCTTGCACTTGCGGCTCTCCCGTCCGTCGCCCCGCCCAAGTGTGCTAACCTTATTCAGCGGACATCCTCAAATGAAAAGAGACCTGAGCGCATTGGCGGAGCGGACCTACGATCTCGCGATTATCGGCGGCGGGATCAACGGGGCGGCGACGGCGCGGGAAGCGGCGTTGCGCGGCCTGAACGTAGCCCTCCTTGACGCGCGCGACTTTTCCAGCGGCACCTCCAGCCGCTCGTCGAAGTTAATCCACGGCGGGCTGCGCTATCTCGAGCAATTTGATTTCAAGCTCGTGCACGAATCCCGCACGGAGCGGCGCACCCTGCTGGCCCTGGCGCCTCACCTGGCATGTCCCTTGCCTTTCGTCCTGCCGATCTATCGCGGCGACCCTTACTATCCTCTCAAGATTCGTGTGGGGCTTTCGATTTACGACTTGCTCGGCAATCTGGGCCACGCGGACCGCCATCGGATGTTGAACCGCGAGGAGGCCCTCCGTCTCATTCCCGCGTTGCGCTCCGAAGACCTGCGCGCGGCAGCGGTTTACTACGACTCTGCAACTGATGACGCGCGCCTGACGCTGGAAATGATCCTGGCCGCCGCCGAGCACGGTGCCAGCGTGGCGAATTACGCGGAAATTCGCGCGCTCGAGGCTTCCGCGCCCGGCCAATCTCCCGAAATCGTCTCCGCCGAAGTCGAGGACCGCCTCACCGGCCGCCGCTGCGAGTTGGCGGCGCGCTTTTGGGTGAATGCCGCCGGGCCCTGGGTGGATCGCGTGCGCGCGCTCTTGCCGGGGTTCGATGGCACCAAAACCGTCCGGCTCACCAAAGGCACGCACTTGATCCTGCCGGGAGTGGACCCGGACCACGCGCTGTTTGCCGCCATTCTTCCCGGCGACCGGATTTTCCTGATGCTGCCCTGGCACGGCCACGCCCTGTTGGGAACCACCGACACGGACTTTGACGGCGACCCCGCCCACGTACAGCCCGACCGCGCCGATGCTGATTACCTGCTCGCCGCCGTGAACCGCGTGCTGCGCCAGCCGCTTACCGCCGGCGACGTGCTGGGCAGCTTCGCGGGGTTGCGCGCCCTGGCGATTGAGCCCGGCCGGAGCCCTTCCGCAAACACTCGCGATTATCGCTTTCACGAAGAACCCGGGATCAAGAACTTCATTTCCATTTGCGGGGGAAAGCTGACCACCGCCCGTGCGCTGGGCGAAAAGATCGTTGACCGTGTCGCCGCGCAACTGGGCGCTGCCACCGCCTCTGCCCAGGCGAGCCGGACTACTCCGCTGCCGGGTGGGAACACGGGGCACTTTGAGGATTTCGTCAGAAAGGCAACGGACGAGGCCGGGAAGGATTTCGGTGTACGGGCGCAAATCGCCGAACGGATCGTTCGGACTTACGGCAGCCGCTGGCAACAAGTGCTGGGGCCGATTCGTGAAAGCCCCGCACTCGCCGACCCGCTCGCTGGGAATCCCCCACTGCTCACGGCAGAGGTCCAGTTCGCCATCCGTCACGAAATGGCGGCGAACGTGGAAGACTTCCTGGTGCGGCGCTCCGGCTTGAACTGGCTCGCGGCGTGCTCGTTGCGCCAGGCAGCTCCGGCCGTCGCGGACATCTTTGCACGTGAACTAGGCTGGAGCCCCGAGCGTCGGCAAGCCTCGCTCGAGGCGTTTGGGCGATGCTGTTTGGCTCCGGCCGGCCCGTCCGAAAGGATAAAGGGTGAAGGGTAAAGTATAAAAGGATAAGGAATGAAGAATAAGTATGCGGATGAAGGATAAGGCCTTTATCCTTTAACCTTTACCCTTTATCCTTTCTTGAAAATGCCTGCTTTGACGCCCATCCTGAAGCGTGTTCTCGAGCGTCGCCCCGCGCCGCTCGTCTGGCCGCCACTCAAGATCGGCCACCGCGGCGCGGCGGGCCAGGCGCCGGAGAATACCTTGGCTTCGTTTGAACTGGCCTTGCGCCAGGGCGCGGACGGAATCGAATTCGACGTTCAACTCTCCTCGGACGGCGTTCCGATGGTCATTCACGACGCCCGTCTGACGCGCACCACTTCCGGCAGTGGTTGGGTGTACGAACATCGGGCGAGTGTGTTGCGCCGGCTCGATGCGGGGTCCTGGTTCAATCGCCGTTATCGCCTCCGCGCGCGCGAACGTTACGCGGGCGCGCGCATTCCTCTGCTGGCGGAAGTTCTCCAATGGGTCAAAGCGCGGCAGTGCCTGGCCTTTGTCGAAATCAAAGACTACCGGCCAGGCGTAGCGGTAAGGGTCCTTCAGGAAATCGAGCGCGCCGGCCTTTGGCATTTGGCGCGAGTGGTTTCCTTCGACCTGCCGTCACTTCAGGAGGCAAGGGAATTGAGCGAACAAGCGCGTCTGGGGCTGGACTTCTCCGGTCGACTGTTGCCGATCCGCCGGGCTCTGACACTCGGCGCGGAGGCGCTGCTGCCGCACTGGGCGATTGCCTCGCGGGGACTCATTCGCCGCGCCCACCGCGAGGGATTGCAAGTTATCTCCTGGACGGTCAATTACCCGCTGCATATGCGCCGCAAGATTCTGGACGGTGTGGACGGCCTTATCACCAATTACCCGGCCAGACTCACAAAAGTTTTGGAGCGCATCGAGCACGCGCGGGCTGAAGGGTGAAGGCTAAAGGGTAAAGGTTAAAGGGTAAGGGGTGAATGGTGGATTGAGCCCCGTTCCGCTCCAGTAATGGGTGGGCACTTTCCTTGACCCTTTAGCCTTTACCCTTTAACCTTCACCCTTTATCCTTATGGCCAAGACAGCTCCAAAAATCGCCAAGAAGTTTTTGATCACGGGCCGCGTACAGGGCGTCGGGTATCGCTATTTTGCGGAGCGGTGGGCTTCGCAACTCGGCATCTGCGGATACGTAAAGAACCTCTGGGACGGCAACGTGGAGGTCTACGCCATTGGCGATGCGATAGCTCTGGAAGAACTGAAGCGCCAACTGGCAGAGGGCCCACGCAGCGCGCGCGTTGCTGCCATTGATGAATCGGACGAGCCCGTGGATACGCGGTACAATCGCTTCATCATCCAGGGAGGCTGGTAAACATTGGGGACTAGGGACTAGGTACTGGGTGCTGGGGAAAAGCTAAATTCCAGCCCCCAGTACCCGGTTCCAATACCCAGCCCCCAACACCCAGTCCCCAGCGCCCAGCACCAAGAGGGAGGACCTGTGATCGATCTGAAGAAGCTGATTCGCGAAATCCCCGACTACCCCAAGCCGGGCATCCTCTTTTACGATATCACCACGCTATTGAAAGACCCTGTGGGCCTGCACTGGGCTGTCGACGTTCTCGCCAATACTTTCCTGGCGCAGAAGATTGATCGGGTCGTCGGCATTGAGGCGCGCGGGTTTATCTTCGCGCCCATGGTGGCCTACCGGCTGAACGCGGGATTTGTGCCGGCACGCAAGCCCAACAAGCTGCCTGCCGAGCGTGCCACCATGTCCTACAGCCTCGAATATGGAAAAGACGCGATCGAGATTCACCGCGACGCCATCAGTCCGGGGCAGGAAGTGCTGATCATCGATGACCTGCTGGCCACCGGGGGAACCGCCGCCGCCACCGCGCGCCTGGTGGAATCACTGGGCGGACGCGTGGCCGGAATCGGATTCGTGATTGAGCTGGAAGAGTTGAAGGGCCGCGAGAAACTTTGCCAGTACGCGGTGCATTCGATTCTGAAATACTGACAAAGACCTATGGTTTGGATTTTACGTTCTGCATTGCAGCCATGATTTGCTCGGCAATCTTGCCGGCCTTGACCATCGGCTCGAGTTGCTTGTACACGTCGCTCGCGTGTTCACTTTGCCGCTTCCCGACGGCGCAGACAACAAGGATGGCTTTGTCAGGATAAATGCGATAGATGACGCGGTGAGATGCGAATTCGTGCTTCCAAAAGCCGGCCAGCGGACTCCGCAGCGGGGTCCGGTAACCCTCGGGGTCGCGAGCTAGCTTATTGGTCAGCACTCCTTTCAGACGCTTCTTGATGCTGCCATCGAGGGAGGCCACTTCGTCCCTTGCATCGGAGGTGAAAAGGATTCTATACGGCGACTCAGGGCTGCTCACTCTTCCCCAAAGACCTCTTCCATAGTGTGAAGTCGCCCGGCCCGCAAATCCTCATCAACTGTTGTCGAGAGACTAAGTAAACGCTCAGTGAGTTTGCGGTCAGCAAGGATTTCGAGAGTAGCCATCGTAGATTTTACATCTCGCATGAGATTGTCGAACCATTCCTTGTCTACAATGTACTTCGGTTCCCGACGGCGGTTTTCGACCAGGACCACACTGTCCCCTTTTGCTTTCTTCAGGTAATCCTTAACGTGGTCACGGAATTCCGTCGCCGAGACTCTTTGGGCCGTTCTTGCCACCGCCAAGGGCATGGTTTCCTCCTAACGTACAATCAAAAGATCACAACGTACAGAACAATTCTAGCCTTGTCAGAGGCCAATGTCAAGGGGAGCGCGCTTGTAGACGAACGCACAGCAGGACAGTCCCATGTCGAACGGTGAAAGTCGAACGTGATCGGCTCTTGCCGCTTCAACTTTCGACTGCCGGTTCTTCGTTGCTCTTAGGTGCCAGCGTCTTCAGGATCGCGTCCAGAAAAAACTCTTCGGGCAGAGAGCCTTCGATATGAGCCTCCCCATTGATGATGGTCCTGGGGACGGCGAAAACGCGAAACCTTTCGGCGAGGTCCGGGAATTCGGTGGCTTCAATGCCATCAGCGCGGACAAGGTCGCTTTCCATGGCGAACTGGTAAGCCAGGCGCACGGCCGGCGGGCAATGGGGTCAGGTGGGTGTGGTGAAGACTTGCAGGTGAAGCGGCTTACTGAGTTGGGCCAATTTCTCGCGGCTTTCAGGCTGCAATCCCGAATCCCCCTGGGAAACGGCCAGAATCGCGTCAAGGAGGACCGCGAACTCGTATCCGGCAGGAAGGCCGAAAAAGCGGATGCCGTAATCCTTGCCGTTGCGGATGACGGTGGCCGGGACTTTATCCACCACGTATTCGGCTGCTTTCTCCTTGTCGACCAGAAAGTTGTAAGTCTCAAGCGAGAGCTTATCGGAAATCTGCGTAAGCTCTTCCAGCAACTGCCTGGCTTCGCGTCCGTATTCGAGATTCAACTCCTGGGTAAAGTGAATCAGCTTGACCGGATTTACCATCACCGCGAGTCTCTCGCGAATTTCCGCCACATCCGTATCGCGAAGTAGTCCCATGGGTTCTCCTTGACCATCCAGGCTGACGATTCGCGGACCGGCGCGCCTTGGTCGTGCGAGTTGCCTATGGTTTGAGATGCGCGAGGAAGGGGCGAGGTTCGGGGAAATAGCCACGGACGGCAAAAATTCTTCTGTCAAGGCAAACATTCTTCTTGACAAGGACAAGTCAGTAGGCTAATATGAGAGGCTGATTGGTCTCGGTTCAGCCCTCCAGCGGGCCGGCGGAAGTGCGGGACGGGCGGAGCCGGAAGGGAATTCTGATGCGATTTGCGAAGCCTCAGCCCAACAAAATGGAGGGCGACTTCATGTCCGTCAGTCGCGCCAACGCCCAAAGCTTAGAACATATTGAAAACAAAGGATGTAGGAACGGATTTTCCCGCCGCCAAACCTGAGAACCTACTGAAAACAAACCCACTTACAAAGAACTTCGAAAACTCGAAAAAAGCATGACAGAATGCCCGGCAGAAAGGGCGTCAAACCCTCCGCCACAGGCGGAAAAAGGGCTGCCGTGCGATGAGATAGCTGGGCTAGTTACCTGCTTCCGCATCGAACCCGAACTTTTTCATCTTATAGCGCAACGCGTCGCGGGAAATATCCAGCAATTTGGCGGCGTGGGTCTGATTGCCGGCGGTTTGTCTGAGCGCGAGGCCCACCAGGGCGCGCTCCACTTCCTCGAGCGAGGTGCCCTGCTTGGGCAGTTCCAGCACCGGGATCATCCTTCCCGAGGGAAGTGGCCGCCATGATGCAGCGGTGGTACTGACCATCACGGGAGCATCCGTGGACTCTCCTTCCGGCACACTCACGGGCATAGCGTTATCGTACCCTTGCGCCTGCCCGGTCACCTGGATCGGCAGGTAGGTGGGGCGAATGTAATCCGATTCCTCCAGGATCATGGCGCGCTCCACGGCGTTCTTCAATTCGCGCACATTTCCCGGCCAGTCGTATTGGAGCAGCAGTTCGCGTGTCTCTTGCGTGATGCCCTTCACCGTCTTCCGAAATCGGAAATTGTAGCGTTCGATGAAGAATTCGATGAGGGGCAGGATATCTTCCTTGCGGTGGCGTAGAGGCGCAATAAAGATAGGGATAATGCTGAGCCGGTAGAATAAGTCCTGGCGAAAGGTTCCATCGCGCACGCCCTGCTCCAGATCACGATTGGAGGCGGCGATGACCCGAAGATCCACACCGATATCCTTCACGCCGCCGATGCGGCGGATGGTTTGATCCTCCAGCGCCCGCAGCAGTTTCGCCTGAAGATAGGTGGACAACTCGCCGATTTCGTCCAGGAAAAGGGTGCCGCCATCGGCGACTTCAAACAGACCCTTCTTCTGCGCCTTGGCGTCGGTAAAGGCGCCGCGCTCGTGGCCGAAGAGCTCGGCTTCCATCAAGGTCTCGGGTATGGCCGAGCAGTTGATGGTCACGAAGGGCTTGTCGTTGCGGGCGCTGTCGTAGTGGATGGCCTTGGCGATCAGGTCCTTTCCGGTGCCGCTTTCACCCTGGATGAGCACGGTGGAAGTTTCGCTCACCGCCACCTTGCGCACGAAGTTCATCAACTCGATCATGCGGGGAGATTTCCCCACCACTTCGTGGTAGCCGGAGCGTTTGCGGACCTCGTCGCGCAGGCTGTCACGCTCGGAGCGCAGGCGCGAGCGGTCGATGGCGTTGGCCAGGGTGATTTGCAGCTCATCGAAATCGAGGGGCTTCTTGATGAAGTCGAGCGCGCCCAGTTTGATGGCCGTCTTGATGTCATCAAGCTGCGGGTCGCCCGTAATCATGATGACAGGAATGGAAAGGTTGTTCTGCTTGATTTCGCGCAGGACTTCGATGCCGCTCAAATCCGGCAGCCGCACATCCAGCAGGATGAGGTCCGGCGTTTCCGCGCGAATCTGCGCCAGCCCGCCGGTGCCGCTTTCCGCCTCGACGGCGGTGTAGCCCCAATCTTCCAACTGGCGGCGCACCGACCAGCGGATTAGTTTTTCGTCGTCCACGATCAGAACTTTTTCATTGGACATAAATTTCTTTAGCTTCCTCGACGGTCTCGCGCATCGGGAGGCGAATGATAAAGCGGCTACCCTTATTGACTTCGCTTTCTGCCGTAAGCGTCCCCCCGTGCTGGCTGATGATGCGCCGGCAAAGTGAAAGCCCCAACCCTGTACCGCCCCGCTTGGTGGTGTAAAAAGGCCGGAAGATTTTGTCGAGCTGCTCGCGCGCAACTCCCCCGCCCGTATCGCTGACCGCGATTTCGATGTAATTGGGCCGATTCGGCGCGCCTGAGCCGCCCAGGACTCGGGCCTGGATCGTTATCTTACCCTCCTGGTCAAGCGCCTGGATACCATTGAGCACCAAATTCAGCAATACCTGGTGCAGTTGCTCGGGATCCATGCGGAAACGCGGGAGGGGCGAAGGGATTTGGATGGAGAACTCCACGTTCTTGCTGCCGATCTGCTGGCGAGCAAACTGCAAGGTACGTGCCACGGTGTCCTTCAAATCCGCCATGCCGAATTGCGGTGCCTTGGGGCGCGCGTAAGTCAGTAGATCGTTCAACACTTTCTCAATGCGCCGCACCTCCTGCCGGAGGTCATCCAGGATTTCGCGGTCGGGGTGATCCTGGGGGAAATCCTTGCTGATAATCTCGATAGCGCCGGCGATGCCCGCCAGCGGGTTGCGGATTTCATGCGCCACGCCCGCGGCCAGCTCCCCCATGGTCGCCAAGTGCTCCGCTTGCACCATTTCGGTATCGTGGACGCGCTGGCAGTGATCGCAGAACTCGCGCCAGTTCTCGGTGAGCGACCGAATCTCCCTTTCGAGTGCCAAGGTGCTGTTGGGAGGTGGGGTGATCTGAACCAGAGAGGGATAGGTGGGGGCGATCTTGCTGATGGCTCCCCGTAAGTCGCGCAGAATTGCCCAAGACTGGCGCTCCTGGTAAATGAGCATCCCCGTGGCGGCTGAGAGTGCGGCCAGCAGCGCCATCGCCAGACCTACCGTGAGGGTCAGGCCATGCCGATAGCCTTCCAAGCCCGCCAACAAGATGATTCCGGCCAGCGAGGTTACCAGCACAGCCAGGTTCTGGCGAAAGGTGGGCGGAAACCGCAAAAGACGTTTTAGCCGTGCCCTGTCCAATGTTATGATATTTCCCTTTCAGTGACACTCAGTGATTAATTTTACCACAAGGCACATAAGGTGACCAGAAAGCCCGAAACCTTCTTCGAGGAGATGAAGCGGTACGTCGGCTTCAGCGAGGAGGATGCTCGCTTGCTTCAAGCTGTCGGCGCGCGCATGGACCCCTACCTGGCGAGCATGTCGGAGCGTTTTTACGACCAGATCACCCAGCATCCCGAAGCAGGCAAGGTCTTCACCGGCGGCCAGGGACAGATTGACCGCTTGAAGCGCACGCTGCAAGTTTATGCGATGCGCTTGTTCCGTGGCCCCTTCGATGAGGATTATGCCGCGGAGCGCTACAAAATCGGCGTGCGCCACGTGCTGATCGGCCTGCCCCAACGCTACATGATCAGCGCGATGGGTGTGGTGCGCACCCACCTTCAGGCAAGTCTGGCTGAAGTCTTCCTCTCCGAGCCCGCTCGACTGGAAATCACCCGGCTCGCCCTGGACAAGATTCTGAACGTTGATCTGAACATGATGTGCGAGTCCTATTTCCAGGAGAGTATACGCTACTTGCGCGAATTGAACCGGAGATTGGAACGCGCTAACCTCGAATTGGCGGAACTGAGCCACGTCAAGACGGAGTTCCTGGCTACCACCTCGCACGAGTTGCGTACCCCGCTCAATTCCATTCTGGGGTTCACGCGCCTGATTCTCGATGGCCTGTGCGACAGCCGCGATGAGGAACGGGAACTGCTTCGCGACGTCTTTTCCAGCGCCGAACACCTGCTTTCCATTGTCAACGACTTGCTGGACGTGGCCAAGATCGAAGCGGGCAAACTGCGCCTGGCTCCGGAGACCGTCGACCTGAAGTCCGTGATCCAGGAAGCCAAAGCCGTGGTGA
>Ga0315282_10009823_pt1 | contig 15147 bp, 16 predicted proteins | sample YL17G07_20_MG_FD_203693 | JGI IMG/M metagenome (GOLD analysis project Ga0315282, IMG submission 203693) | Sediment microbial communities from Yellowstone Lake, YNP, Wyoming, USA - YL17G07_20 | ecosystem: Environmental > Aquatic > Freshwater > Lake > Sediment | place: USA: Wyoming | collected... | reverse complement strand
TAAAGGGACTTAAAGATATTTTTAAATTACTGTTAGTTTTTCTTGCTTCCGCGGGACTGGTGACTTTAATTGGATTTATCCAGATTTGGGGCGGATTTCTTTTCTCTTGGAGTTTTACCAAGACGGCGGCATTCAACACCGTAGGCACGGTAAATTCTTTGGGTATTTTTTCCGCAGCGATTTTAGTTTTGGTTACAGCCATGCTTTTTGTAATCAAAAGAAACGAATTGAAAGTATTCCTGTTGCTATTGGCCCTGCTTAATTTTTTACTTTTACTCAGCTTGAATTATTGGGTGCTTTGGTTGGTTCTGATATCGGGCATGGCGGTAGTTTTGATTTTTGGTCTGATGAAGATAGTAAAACTGGGCGAGGGCATTACCTGGATAGCAGCTCCGATGATTTTTCTGGCAGTAGCATTGATTTTCGTGTTTTTCAGGCCGACATTTCCGTTGAAACCCAATCTCCCTACGGAAGTCGGTTTAAGCTATAAAGGTGGGTTTGAAATCGTAAAACAGATAGTAAAAACTAAACCCGTTTTGGGAACCGGACCGGAAAACTTCGTTATTGATTACGCTCAATACAAACCGAGTGCAATCAACCAAACGGCGTTCTGGAATGTCAGGTTCGTCAATCCTCCTGCACAGATTCTTACCGTAATTTCCGATTTGGGAATCCTGGGACTGATATCGTTTCTGGCGGTAATAATTTTATTTGTCTTCGGCGCTGTCAAATATCTGGTTAGAACTACCGACGAAGGAGACAATGCCCTGAAGAGATTCCTGCAGATCGGCATATTCGGAAGTTTATTCGCGATGATTGTCGGTTTATTTGTTTATCCGCAAAGTTTGACCCTGATGTTTTCGTTTTGGGTACTGTTCAGCTTATTTCTTTCTGGAAGTACGCTATTCAAAGAAAAAGTTATCAATTTAAGAAAATCGCAGAGTTTTCTGCTGGCGGCAAGTTTTTCTTTTGTACTAGTGATTATAGTTATGGTTGGATTTATCTATATTCAAGGCACCAGATTCGTTGCGGAATTGAATTATAAAAAAGGACTGGACTTGGTTCAAATAGACGGAAAAATAGACGACGGCATAAATAAATTAATTAAAGCGACGGTTGTTAATCCGTATGAAGACAGAACTTATGCGGTTCTTTCCCAGTTATTTGCATTCAAAATGACCAATGACGTAAATTTAGCGGGAGCAACTGCTCAGGAACGAGCAAACCTTGTACAGGTGGATGCCATAAACGCGATTAATTCCGCTGTTCGTGCAACCACGCTTGCACCGAAAGATTCGTCAAATTGGTTGATCAGGGGTCAAGTTTACAGACAGGTTGTAGGAATAATCAACGGAGCAGATCAATGGGCAGAATCTTCTTTTACCGAAGCAGTGAAATTAGAGCCGTTAAATCCGTTTACGTTTACCGAATGGGGTAGACTGTATTCGGGAGAGGCAAATCTACTTACTACACAAGCCCAGAAAGACAAAAGCGTAAAAGCGAAGATGGATGATTTTCTGAACAAGGCACTGGATAAATTCAATCAGGCAATCGAAATCAAGTCCGATTATGCTCCTGCACACTTCGAAAGCGCGGTGGTATTCGATAAACAAGGAAAATTAAATGAAGCCATTGCAAAAATGGAGACGTACAGGAAGCTGATGCCGAATGACAGCGGCACCGCATTCCAATTGGGCGTACTTTACTATAGGGCGCAGAAATACGATTTGGCAAAAGGTGAATTTATTCGTGCTATAGTTTTGGACGACAATTATTCTAATGCCCGTTATTTCCTTGGCTTATTATATGACAGGGCAGGGGACAAGGAATCGGCAATCGACCAGTTTGACAGGATTCTGCAATTGAATCCGGATAATCAGCAGGTGCAGCAGATTCTTGCTAATTTGAGGGCGGGTTTACCGGCATTGGGTTCGACCGAATTGGGTCCACCAACACAACCGGCTCAAATTCCCATAGAACAGCAGCCGCAAGAACAGCAATAAAACCTTAAAAAGAGTCATACATTGTGAGTTTGGATGAAATAAAAAATCTAATCAAAGGAGGTGTTTTTCAGAGTCCCAGTAAAGGTCCGTTGGATTTGTGCAGTGTAATCAATGAATTAATCCATTACAAAAAAGATAATCTTGAGACAAAATACAAAATAGTCGTCGGCACGGATTCGGAAGTACGGGAAAGGGGAGTGGAATTCGTTTGCGTGGTGGCGATTCACAGAATCGGAAAAGGCGGCAGGTATTTCTGGTTAAAGATTTACGACAAAAGAAAGCTCGATTTAAGGACGAGAATTTATCAAGAAGCAGTGATTTCCTTGGCTTTAGCGGGCGTGTTGCTGGAAACCGAATTACAGCTTCACGGCATGGAGCTCAACATGAATAAACCGATAAACGAAGTTTTCGACTTACTGGAAAGAGATTCCGATTCGATTTCCGAATCGGAAAAAGAAATTATTTTTACCAATGAACTGGAAATCCATGTCGATATCGGTACTGTCGGAGCGACAAAAGAAATGATTAAGGAAATCGTCGGAATGATAAAGGGAAGCGGATTTTTCGTGAAAATAAAGCCGGATTCGTTCGCGGCCAGCAGTTTGGCCGACAAACATTTATAGTTATGTGTATTTCCATTCCCGTGAAAATTCTGGAACTTAAAAACAATAAAGCCATTGCGGAGTTCATGGGCAAAAAAGACGAATTCGATATTCAGCTGGTAAAAAACATAAAAGTTAATGATTATGCCCTGGCAAGCAATGGTTTTATTATCAAAAAAATTTCTATCAAGGAGGCGGACGAGATCTTTAAAATAATTAAACCCCGCCAAAGGCGGAGTAAACCCAAAAAGGAGGAAAAATGAACTGGAAAAAAGATGCTTTAAGGCTGACAAAAAAATACGCAACCGGCGCATCATGCAAAATCGATTTCAAGAATGTCGAAAACACGATGTTTTATCCGCATTACGAAGCGATTGCCGAAAAAATGGATTTACATGAAATTACTGTCGATGTCGTCAGAGAATATTGGTTGAAAATCCACAACGGAATAATTATTGCGATGTTTAAAGCTAGAAAAGCAAGCGCCGAAGAAGCGAAAATCTGCATGGTTCGTCCAAGAAAATCCGGAAAAAAGTTTTTTGCCGTTCATGGCAATAAAACCGTTGATATTTTGACTCCGGAACAAGCCGAAGTATTAAAAAAAGAGATTCAAAAAACACCCAAGAGCCTACGATGACGTGGGCTCTTTTTGTTTGTCGATAATTTTGATATAATAAAAACAATGGATGATAAACCGATAATCGCAATATTGTCTTTGACTTGCTGTGAAGGATGTCAGGTTTCGATTTTCGATTTGGGCGAGAGATTTTTGGAATTTTTGACTAAAGTGAATATCGGCGATTTTAAAATGGCCGAAGAATTACCGGACGTTAAACATTACGATATCGCGATAGTGGAGGGGACTCCGATAACCAAAGAGCAATTCAGAAGATTAAAAGTCGTCAGAAAAAAATCCAAAATTTTAATTGCTTTAGGTGCATGCGCTTGCGTTGGCGGACCGCAGGAAATGAAGGATTATCGTGGAAACAAAAACAGAATGATTCGCCAGATTTATCCCAATATCCGTGGAATCGACAACCCCAACATAAAATCCGTCAAGGAATTGGTGAAAGTGGACTTGGAAATTCCGGGGTGCCCTATAAATAAGGAAGAATTTTTCCGCATGATAAACGAATTACTGGATGGTAAAAAACCGGAAATTGAACAAAAACCGGTTTGTGAAGAATGTGTGAGGAAAAATAAAATGTGTTTTTTACTCATCGGGAAACCATGCCTGGGGTCCATAACCCTGGCTGGTTGCGGAGCGCCGTGCCCAAAAAATAATTTCCCTTGCGATGGATGTCGCGGACCAAGAAAAAATATTAGTTTGGAAGCGATAAAAAGGGCCTTGAAATTCAAGGCGCATATCCGTGAAGACGAAATCGAAATGATTTTGGAAAGATTCGGAGAAAAGAACGAAATCATAAAAGCCAGCAAAAAAATATGAAAATTAGAATTGATCATATTGCAAAAATCGAAGGACATGCAAGTTTTACTGCCGATATTGTCAGGGGCGATGTTAAGGGTGCGAAAATCAAGATTGAAGACGGAGCAAGGATGTTCGAAGGAATTTTAAAAGGAAGAAGAGACGAAGAAATGCCGGAAATCGTCAGCCGTATTTGCGGAGTTTGTCCAGTTGTGCATAATTTAACCGCACATAAGGCACTAGAGAAAGCTTATGGATTACAATTGGACGAAACCACAACAATATTGAGAAAATTGATGATGTTGGGCCAATTGATCAATAGTCATGCATTGCATCTGTTTTTCTTTTCTTTGGCGGACTTCTTCGGTTATAAAAGTGATTTGCAGCTGATCAATGCTTATCCGGAAAAAACCCACGATGCGGTTAAAATTAGAGACATTGGTAATAAAATTGTCGAGGTTATCGGCGGTCGCTCGGTGCATCCCGTAACTCCGACTCTAGGCGGACTGAGAAAGGTGCCCGATTTGGAGGAATTGAAAAAAGTTTTACAGGATGCCAAAAAAATCATGCCTCTGGTTTTAAAATTGGGCGATTTATTCGTTAATTTGAAATACCCCGTATTTCATCGGGAAACTATTTATACTTCTTTGACACATCCCGATGAATACGCGATTTATGACGGTAAAGTAAAGGCGGGAAAATTGATTCTCGAGCCGTCGGAATTTCTTTCTTTCGTCAAAGAGTTTCAGGGTGTGGACAAACTGGCTAAAAGAACCAAATTTGCAGGAAATACATATATGGTTGGCGCTTTAGCACGTTTGCACAACAATTTTGATAAACTAAATCCCGAAGCCAAAAAAATATTAGCAAAATCAAGTTTGGAGTTTCCGTGTTTCAATCCCTTTTACAATATTTTGGCGCAGGCAATCGAACTGGTGCATTGCTTTGAAGAAAGTATCACTTTATTGGAGTTGTTGACTATTGGAGAGATAAAAATTTCCGAACCGAAAATATCAAACAGAACAGGTGAGGGCACAGCCGCAATCGAGGCGCCAAGAGGCATGTTATTTTATGATGTTAAGGCAAGAGATGGAATTATCCGGGATTTGAATATAATCACGCCTACGGCCCAAAATTTAGCTAATTTGGAGGCAGATTTGGAGGAATTCGAGCATATCGAGGGGTTCAAAAACCTAAAAAGAGAGGAGAGGGCAGATAAAATAAAAATGCTTATCCGTGCCTATGACCCGTGTGTAACCTGCAGCGTCCACTAATATGCATGATTTTCATTTAGCTGACCAGATATTAAAAACCGTTCTTGAATACGTGAGTAAGAACGGTTTTAAAAAAGTTTCGAAAATCGAGATGGAACTCGGTTCGCTTTTGGAACACGGAGAGGAAATTCTGCCTGAAAATCTGATTTTTAATTTTAAGCTACTTTCCAAAAACACTATTGCCGAAAATGCGGAATTGAATGTCAAAAAAATAAAAGGAGAAGAGTGGAAATTGATTTCTATTGAAGGATAGTTTTGATAATTTCTTTATGGCCGTTGAGGAAGTCGCGAGCTGATGTTGGTTTTTTCCCTTCAAGTTGAATTGTTTTTAAAATCAGAGTCCCGTCTTTTGTTTGCACGCAGAGATTTTTATTTTCATCTAAGAATACTTCACCGATTTTATAATCAGTTTTTTTATTACTGGTCTCAGCTTCAATAACTTTTAATTGCTGGCCATTAAAATTCGTATAGCTTTCCGGCCATTCGTGAAATGCCCGAATTTGTCTTTCGATTTCATTGGCTAATTTATTCCAATCGATTTTTCCGTCCTCTTTTTTAATGATTTTACAGAAAGTAGCTTGAGTGTGGTCTTGTTCCTGCGGTTTGATTTTTCCGTCAATATAATCAGGCAGAGTTTTAATTAATAATTTTGCGCCCAAATCCGATAATTCCCTGGAAAGTTCTTCGTGAGTAATTTTTGAATTTTGAATTTTGAATTTTGAATTCGCGATTATTGGTCCGTGGTCCATATCCGCATCCATAATCATCAGACAAATTCCAGTTTCTGTTTCCCCGTACAGAATTGCCGATTGAATCGGGGATGCGCCGCGCCAATTAGGTAAAAGCGAAGGATGGATATTTAAAGCCTTATATTTCGGAATATCCAATATTTCCTGCGGAATAATTTGGCCATAGGCAGTAAGAACAATCAGTTCGGGATTCAATTCCCGAATTTTTTCTATCCATTCAGGTTTTCTGATTTTGTCGGGCTGTAAAATGGGCAGACTTTTTCCCTGTGCCCATTTCTTGGCCGGCGAAGGAGTGAGAATTTGTTTTCTGCCCACGGGTTTGTCTTGGGCAGTGATTACTGCAATGATTTCGAACCTGTCTTTTAGGGCATCATAAAATAAGCGGAAAATATTTTCCGCAAATTCGGGAGTACCCATTAAAATTGTACGGATTTTACTCGGCATTAAGATTTAGAAATTTTTATCGCAAATAAGAATTCCCTCGAGATGGTCCATTTCGTGCTGGATTATCCTCGCCAGCATACCCTTGGCTTTCAGTTTGAATTCTTTGCCGTTCTCGTCGACAGCTTTGATTTTTATGGTTTTTGCCCGCGGGATTTTTTTATAAATACCGGGAAAGCTTAAGCATCCTTCTTCGATGGTTTCGGTCTTTCTCGACATTTTACAGATTTCCGGATTGATGAATATTTGTTTTTGGGAAAATTCCCGGTTAGCTACAAACATACGGATATTTTTTCCGATTTGCGCAGCAGCCAATCCCACGCCGTTGTTTTTGACCATGGTTTCAATCATGTCTTTTGCCAAACCCAAAATATCCGCAGTAATTATTTCCACTGGCGCGGATTTTTCCCTTAATATTCTGTTATTTTCACCTTTTTGAATCAGCAGTATCATAATAATGTTTCCGGATCGACCTCGATTTCCCAATCCGAAGGAACGATAATCAATAATTTATTTCTTAGGTTTAAATCTTCAATTCTGCTTTTGAGAACGATATTCCAGTAATATCTATTTTTTTCTTTCAGTACGAATGCGGGTATCGGGCCAAGCATTGCCAGCTGTTCATTGGTTATAGCCAATTGCCTGATTCTGGTTTTTAACTTCTCATCGAGAATTCTCGCCTGGTTTTTGGCTTGCAGCGGATTTTTGTGCCCATAAGTCAGTTTTATGATTTGGGAGAATGGGGGATAATTGAAGGCTTTTCTGTTTTTAATTTCCTCATTGTAGAACTTTTCGAAATTATTTTCAAGGGCTGTTTTTAGGGTAAAATTTTCCGGATTGTAGGTTTGCAGGAAAAATTCTTTTTCCGCTTTTTTTTGCATTTGATTTATGATTTGGAAAACCCTTTCCTGGCTTTTGAAATCGGGAAGATTCAGGATGGTTTCGATGGAAATAATCGCCGCCAAATCGGATTTCAGATTTTTATTGAGCAGCATTTGCGAACCGACAAGTATTACATTTTTGCCTTCTTTGTAATATTTGAGGATTTTTTCCTGCTGCGCGGATTTTTCCGCTATGTCGCTGTCTAGGCGCAGGGCTGTTTTTTCGAGAAACAATTTTTTGACTTCACTCTCCACTTTTTGCGTTCCGGCTCCGAAATATTTTATTTTGGCGCTTTTGCAGTTGGGGCATAAAACCGGAGCAATATCATCTTTTCCGCAATGGTGGCATACTAGGCGCCTCGAGGGCTTATCCTCGTGAAAAACCATAGGCAGTTCGCAATCTTTGCACATCGAGACGTATCCGCATTCGCGGCAGAGGATAAAAGTCGATGTTCCGCGCCGCGCAATGTATAAAATCGCTTTTTTGCTGTTGCGTAATTTTTCTTCCAGCCCTTTGCTAATAATGGAGAAATTTCCCTTTCGCATTTCCTCCCGCATATCAATCAGTTTTTGATTTTTAGCCCTGGACTTTTGATTTTGTATTGTCAGTTTGTATTTTTTCTGCTCTGCCCAGTAACAGGTTTCGACTGATGGCAAGCTGCTTCTTAAGGTTAATTTCGCTTTATGGATTTTTGCCAGTTCAAGAGCAATGTCTCTGGCATTATAATGGGGTCTTCTGCCCCACGACTTATATAAATCGCTCGATTCATCCTCAATAATAATGGATTTCAGATTAGTGAATGGGGCAAAGACCAGCGATTTAGTCGCGGGAGTTAAAATTAGGTTCTGAATTTTTCCGCCCGAGGCGGACCCGCCTAGGGCGGGGATTCTTGATTTCTGGCTTCTGGTTTTTTTTATCCTACTATTAGCAGAAAGGAAAATTTTTGCCACCATGCCGAGCGGGGCAAAATAATAATCCGCAAACCAAAAAAGGAGTTTTAACTGTTTGTCAGTGAGCACGGGTTCGCTAGAAAGGATTTTATCGATGGGCTTAATCGTGTAATCGGCGAGTTTTTTTAGGCGGAATTTTTGTTCCTCGACTTTTTTCTGTTCGACTACAATTGCATTTATTTTTTTGTTACGCAAGGGTATTTTGACCAATCCGCCGATTTTTATTTTTTCCGCGCAAAAATAACTCAACAATTGCGGGTTGGGGTGAGGGATTTTAATTAAAGGAATGACGCTTATGATATACATCATCTTTATTTTACCATTTTGGGGTGATATCATAAAATCATGACCAAACGGAGATTATTTATTGCCGTAAATCTACCCGAAAACCTCAAGAGCAAAATGGTCAACTATCAGGCAAAATGGCCGGATTTGGACCCGAAACAAATCCGCTGGGTAGGAAAGAGTAATCTGCACATTACTCTGGTTTTTGTCGGGTACGTGAATGACGACGAAATGTACGAAATTTGCAGGCTGGTAAGGGAAGTTACCAAGCGCCATGAACCGTTTTTCATTAATTTCGAAAGAATCGTTATCGGCCCGCCACACGACACGCCGAGAATGTTCTGGGTAGAGGGAGAAAAAAGCCAGGAATTGGCGAATTTACAAAAAGATCTGGAAAATACATTGGCTGGTGGGAATTTGGTACAAAAGGAGGCGCGGGCATTCAAGCCGCATATTACTTTGGCAAGGTTCAGATACCAAGTTCTAAAATCTTTACCTGAAAAAATAGATGACCCGTTCAAAGCGCAGGTATCTGTCGATTCAATTGAGGTAATGCAAAGCAATTTAAAACGCACCGGCGCTGAGTACTTGATGTTGGAGTCGGTGGAATTGGGGGAATAAATTATGGAAAAGACCGAAATTTTTGGCGTAAAATTTGACGATTTAACCATGGATGAGGCGCTGGAGAAGATGCGGGGATTTGTGGTTTTGCCGTATTCGGAATTTATTGTTAGGGCGCAGAAAGATGAGGAATTCAGAAATATTTTAAACAGCGCGGATTTCTGTTTGTGCGAGGGGAGGGGATTATATTTTATGGCGCGGCTGATGGGTAAAAAACTGAAACAGAATATTTACGGAGTGGACTTGATTTATAAATTAAACTCAAAACTCAAAATTCAGAACTCAAAACTTCTCCTATTTGGTGGGCATGAAGACGTGGTTAAAAAAGTTGCAAAGAAACTAGGGGATTGTGTGATTGGTTTCGAACACGGTTATCAGGATACTGACAAAGTTGTCGAGAAAATAAATCTTGTCAGACCCGATGTTTTGTTGGTTGGATTGGGTAGCCCGAAGCAGGAAAAATTCATCTCTGAAAACCTGAAAAAAATGCCGAGCGTAAAATTGGCAATCGGGGTTGGCGGCGCATTCGATTTTATATCCGGCCGCATCAGGCGCGCTCCGAAAATATTTCAAAAAACCGGGATGGAATGGCTGTGGCGGTTGATTGTTGAACCGAAAAGAATTAAGAGGATTTATAATGGAGTTTTCGGATTAGGATTCATTGCGATTAAACAAAGAATTTTCCGCTGATTGCCGCCGTTTTTAAACCGTGTTATCATAAATTTGTATTGATTAATTATTAATTATCTAAAAATTTATTTATGATTTGGTATATAATCGGCGGAGTAGTGATTTTGGGATTGATTCTGGCATTGGCGCTGGGAAGAAAAAAACCGAAAGCAAACGAAGAATCTGGACAAATTACCGGAGGCGACGAAGAATCCACAAAAATTGAACCGACAGTTGAAGATTCGACCGAAGAAACGACACCTGAAACGCAGGAAGAAGATTTTTCCGCACCCGTAGAAGATGAGCCCGCAAAAGAAGAATAAAGACAATCCAATTTAATGGCTTAATTTTTAACCCGACTCGTTTGCGAGCTGGGTTTTAAATTTCGCTTGATAATCAGAGCTAAATTTGATAAAATTTATTCATGATAAAACGCATAAAGTTTTTATCAGTATTATTACTGATTTTTTTAAATTAATGCCTAAAGTTTTTATTCTTATTTTACATTACGGTGAGCAAAGCGATACTTTGGGGTGTCTGCAGTCATTGGAGAAATTGGATTATCCGAACTTCGAGGTTTTAGCGATCGACAATGACCCTAACCATAGACTGGGAGAGCTGAAGTTCAATTATAAAATAACGAAACTGACCAACGAAAAAAATCTGGGGTTTTCTGGAGGTAATAATATAGGAATCAAATATGTGTTGAAAAAGAATGCTGATTATGTTTTATTGCTGAATAACGATACGATAATCGAGCCCCAGTTTTTGAAAAGATTAGTCGAAGTAGGAGAAAGGGAGGAGAAAATCGGAATTTTGGGGCCGGTGATTTACAGGTGCGATACGAACGAAATCCACTTTGCCGGAGGAAAAATTAACTGGTTGTACACAGAAGCAAAACATGTGCTTGGAGCTGTCGATTTTATTACTGGTGCTTGTTTGCTGATTAAGCGGGAAGTTATCGAAAAAATCGGCTTAATGCCCGAGGAATACTTCCTTTATTTCGAGGACACAGAATGGTGTTTAAGGGCCCGTAGGGCGGGTTTCGGCTGTAAAGTGGTAAAGGAGGCCAGAATAGGCCATAAAGTGTCTAAAAACGCCCAAGAACACTCATTTTCCTATGTCTATTATCACTACCGAAACGGCTTATTATTAGCCAAAAGAAACGCTCCGTTTTTGACCAAAATTTTAGCTTATAAGATTAGTTTTCTGGTTTATGCGAAACAGGTAATCAAGCTGGTTTTAATGCCCTCGAAAAAAATATGGGCAAGGGCGGCAATGGCAGGAATAAGAGATTTTTATAAAGGAAAAACAGGACAATATGAAAATAGGAATTGATTGTCATAATTTGGAGGGGAAAAGAATGGGCGTAGGGCGCTATCTTTTCAATTTACTCCAATGTTGGAGTAAGCCGGATTCGGATGCGGAATTTATTTTGTATTTCAAAAACCATATTCCCGACGACATACCGCAGGGAAAAAATTCCCGCAGCGAAATACTTAAAACCGAAAGCAATGCGGCATTCGAACATTTTCTTTTGCCGAAAGCCGTAAGAGAAGATAAAATCGATTTATTTTTTTCTCCGTCGTATATTCTGCCCTTGAGGATTTCCAGAAAAATCAAAACTGCGGTTGCTGTTCACGATATTTCCTACGAAGCACATCCGGAATGGTTTTCGTGGCAGAATAGGATTCTTTTACGCCGAGTTTCAAAAAGATCCATAAAAAGAGCCGATATAATTTTTACTCCTTCGGAATTTACAAAAAAAGAAATTCTGAAATATTATCGGATTAGTGCGGAGAAAATTTTTGTCGTGCCTCTGGCAACAGATGAAAAGTTCAGACAAACAGAGAATAACAGCAAACCAATAAAAGAAAAATACAAAATCAACAATAAATTTATTTTTTATATCGGCGCGATTTTCAGCCGTAGGTTTGTTCCGGAATGTATCGAAGCATTCAAACAGGTTGCGGAAAAATTTCCCGACCATCAGTTTTTGATTTCTGGGACCAATTATATGTATCCAGCCGTAGATATCGGTTACATCATCAAAAAAGCCAATGAAGATATTGGCCGGGAAGCAATTTTACATACGGATTATGTAGACGAAAACGATTTGGTTTATTTGTATAATCATGCCGATTTATTTATCTGGCTTTCGTCTTATGAAGGATTCGGTTTGCCGCCAATCGAAGCATTGGCTTGCGGAACGCCGGTAATTACCACTAAAATGGGCTCTTTGGCCGAGGCAGTGGGGGACAGTGCAGTTTTTATAAAAAATCCTGAAGATGTCAAAGAAATCGGCGCAGCAATGGAGAAAATACTGAGTAACGAATCTCTGGCCAACGAGTTGATAAAAAAAGGATCGAAGCAGGCACAAAAATTTTCCTGGGAAAAAACCGCGCAAGAGACTTTAAGAATTTTAACGCATCATGAAAAATAAAGCATCATTATCGGTTGTATTTTTAATTGAAATTCTGGCCATTTTATTGGCTGTTTTCGGTATATTGCCGGGGGAAATCATTTTGATTTCAACTGGAATAATGGTTTTTTATTTTATTTTTTCAAAAATCGAGGATAGCCTAATTTTATTTATTATTTCTATTCCGTTATTTGCTGCTTTGCCAATTACGGAAAGTTTCGATACTATGGCCAATTGGAGAATATTGCTGATTATTTTGTTTTTGGTTTGGTTTTTCAAAAAAGGTTATTTGCAGAGTTTTTTTTCGAAAGGCCTTTGTTGTGTGCCTCCGATTAAAATTAATTCCAATTTAACTAAATTTGTTTTATCGTTTCTTCTTATCGGATTTTTCTCTATTTTCGTTGCCACCAGTCCTGTTGCAGGAGTCAAAAAACTGCTTTTTCTGATAAATATATTTCTTTTGTTTCCAATTATCAAAGATGTCGCAAAAGACGAAATACAGAAAGCCAGAATCATCAAATCCGGGATATGGGTGATTGTAATTGTTTTGATTGTCGGGTTTTCGCAGGTGATTTCGGGATTTTTCACCCCTTTGTATAATTTTTGGCAGTGGTGGGCAAATCATGTGATTTCGGTTTTTTACGGAAACAATTTATCGGAAGTATTGAAGATGACTAATACCTGGTTCGCGTATTATCCTGACAGCCCGCCGACATTGAGAATGTTTTCGCTGTTTCCCGATTCCCATTCTTTTGCCATGTTTCTGATAATCGGATTGATTTTCTTGACGTCTTGGCTGGTTCGGGGAAGTCGAAAGAAATTAATTATCTGGTTTTGCATTGTATTATCCTTTATGGCCTTGATTTCTTCGGGTTCGCGTGGGGTTTGGCTGAGTGCGATTATTCCGTTTTTGGCAGCGATGTTCTTGCTCGTTTTTAAAAAAGAAAAAATATTCAAACCTTTTGTTCTGATGCTGATAATTTTCGCCCTTTCTTTTCCGGTTTCTTCCCTGCTTTTATCCAATTCACGAAAGGACGGAGAAGACGCGACCTTGGCATTCAAACGTGCAAAAAGCATTACCGACTTGGAAGAATTATCCGTTAAAAGTAGGCTGGGGATTTGGAAAGCATCATTTGAGTCGGTTCTGAAACATCCGTTATTGGGTGTGGGAATCGGCAATTATCCCATTGTTTTGGGCGAAGATATATCTGCAGCCAAAAAAGGGGCATCTGCGCATAATCTTTATTTAGATGTCGCAGCGGAAATGGGCTTGTTGGGATTAGTTGTTTTTTTACTTATATTTTTGGAAATTTTTCATTATGCTTTAAAAGGAACAAAATTCGGGCCTTTTGCGATGATTTTCGTTTTTTTCTTTGTTTGGATTTCGATTTACAATCTTTTTGATGTGGTACTTTTGAACGATAAAGTATTGTTATTATTTATGGTCGCGCTGGGATCACTTTACGCATTAAACAACGAACCGGCTATTAAAACCTATGAATAAAAACGTAGCAGTGAATATTTTGTCATATAACGGCGAAAAACTGATCGGGTTATGCTTAAAATCGGTTTCGGAACAAACTTATCCGTATATCAAGGTTTTGGTTATCGATAATGCCTCAAAAGACAAATCTCTGGAAAAAGTTCGCGAAACGAAAATCAAATTTCCTTTGAGAATTATCGAGAACAAAGAGAATGCCGGTTTTGCCGCGGGACACAACCAAGGAATAAGAGGAAACAAGGGAGAATATGTTTTCTGCCTGAATCAGGACGTGGTTATGGATAAAGATTTCATTAAAAATGCGATTGAATTAATGGAACAAGACGAAAAAATCGGGGCTGTCCAGGGAAGGCTGTACAAGATAACCGACATCAATAATCCCATAAAAGAGGTTATCGACACCACGGGATTAATGATTTTCAAAAACCGCAGAGTGGTCAATCGCGGCCAAGGAGAAAAAGAAAGCGGTCAATATCAGAAATCCGAAGAAATTTTCGGGGCAGACGGTGCAGCGCCGATTTACCGCAGAGAAGCCCTGGAAAGCGCGAAAATCAACAATGAGTATTTCGACGAAAGCTTCTTTTGCTATAAAGAAGATATCGATTTATCCTGGCGCATGCGTTTATTGGGTTGGAAAATATATTATGAACCCAAGACAATCGGCTACCATTTACGCGGAGCGGGGGAAACGGCAACCACCAAAACAAAAGAAATCATCAGACAGAGAAAAAAAATATCGTCTTTCGCAAAATTTCACTCTTTTAAAAATCAGCGCCTAATGCAGATAAAAAACGAATTGCTGGGCTTGTTTTTTTCCGATTTTTTTAGTATTCTTATGAAAGAGATAGGCGCATGGCTATATGTGCTTATATTTGAAACGTATACGCTGAAAGTAATCAGGGAATTATTTAAAACCATGCCCGATGCTTTCAAAAAAAGAAAATCAATTATGGCCAAAAAGAAAGTAAGTAATAAAAAAATGAAAATTTGGTTCAGATAATTATGCTCGATTCGATTCAACCGCCCAAAAAATACAAAAAATTAGTTGTTAATCCCAAAACCAAAAAAAGGATAAAGTGGACTGTCTTTATTTTGGCAATCTTAATTTTGATTATCCCTGTGTTTTATATGTTTAAGACCGGCTTGGCATTCAGTAAAATTCTGACCATTAAAAATATCTCCTGGGAAAAGATTTTCGGAAATAAACTACCTTCTACGGAATATACCCCGACAAAAGACGAAGATAGGGTAAATTTTTTACTTCTGGGAATTAGGGGAGAGGGTGATCCCAATGGCGGACTTTTAACCGATGGGATAATGCT
>Ga0315282_10009821_pt1 | contig 15148 bp, 14 predicted proteins | sample YL17G07_20_MG_FD_203693 | JGI IMG/M metagenome (GOLD analysis project Ga0315282, IMG submission 203693) | Sediment microbial communities from Yellowstone Lake, YNP, Wyoming, USA - YL17G07_20 | ecosystem: Environmental > Aquatic > Freshwater > Lake > Sediment | place: USA: Wyoming | collected... | reverse complement strand
AGGATGTGCGCGGCACGGGACGCACTGCAAAAGGAGTTAAAGGCATCCGTCTCAGGAAAGGAGATGAAGTCGTCTCAGCAGAAGTAGCAGAGGAAAATACAGCCCTCCTTACTGTTACTGAAAAGGGACTCGGGAAACGTTCAAAGATAGCAGATTATCCTGTTCAGAAACGTGGCGGCAAAGGGGTCATCTCAATAAAAGTCATGGAGAAAGGCGGGAAAGCAGTCGGGCTTATGCAGGTGCGAGACGAGGATGAGGTTGTAATGATAACAAGTTCAGGGAAGCTTATAAGGACCCTTGCGGGAAACATCTCCCTGCACGGAAGGAACACACAAGGCGTGAAACTCATGGATGTCGAGGGTGAAGATAAGATTGTAAGCATTGGGAAAATTGTAGAGAGGGATTAATTAGAGTCCGGTTTATAAACCGTCCGTTTGTCATTCCAGTGCAGACGAGAACCCAGTAAATTCAATTGTTCTGAATTCCTGCTTTTGCAGCAAAGACAACCCTGGAGCGACCTCCTACATCACCCCCATGACATGCCACATGCCCATCATGCCGATATCTTCGTGCTCGACGATATGGCGCAGTGGAACATGGACATCCCGTCGTAATCCATCACGGGCACGAGAATTTTCGCTCTGCCCATTTTCGGAATCAGCACCACATCCTTCCATGCCGGGGCTGTCGTATAGAAAGAGGCGTATCCGGGGTCGCCTCCTCTTATGGACAAGACCTGGCACGGGTTGACATGCTGATGAAACGGGTGATCCATGCCACTCTGATTGATGATCTCCCAGACCTCATACGTTCCCAGCATTGAGACTGCCCGGTTCCTGCATCGACAGGTCGTCTTCATAGGTGAAAGTATCGCCGGACATGAGCATAATCATCATGTTGTCCGAGTTTCCCGACGGGGAAACGTGCAGGCCGTGGGTATGAAGATTCGTAATATCGCGATCATGGCCGAGAATGTTGGTTCCGAGCATTGAGAGGGAATTCGTCGTGTTGACTCTCAGTTTATCCCCGCTGCGGACCTTTATCGTAGGCGCCGGGTAACAGCCGTTGTAGGTAAGCAGATTGGCCATTCTGCCATTAACACTGATGGGTGCCACCTTCGCTTCGATACTGACTTCAACAACGCCCGGTATCAAACTTTCATTGGGCAATATTGGGGGATCCACAAAGGCCGCTCCGGGTGGCGGATCAATGATCGATGTGCCTCCACCTCCGCCGCAACCTCCTTCACCTCCTCCCATTCCTCTCGCAATCGAACTTCCGGTTTTAAGACCTACGTATCCACCGGCAATGCCTACTGACAATGCTTTAATAAATTCTCTTCTGTTCAATTTCATCTTGCACCTACCTTTTTTATCTCGGACTTCCGGGAAAATATGTCACATGTGGATTGTCTCCTTCCTGTTTTTTAGTGTGGCAGACTGTGCAATCGCCGATTGCGTAAGGGGCTCGCTGGAGCTTCATGGGCAGCAAGTTGTCGGCCCAGAGTTTCGACGGCCACCACTCATGAGGGCTGTTGTGGCATGCAGCGCAGTAAATCCCGCCGTGGCCTTTTGAATGACGGTATAAGGATCCTTCAGTGGAGTAGTTACTTCCGTGGCATTGTTCACAGTTTGGCTCTGTAACCCAGGGATTCCTGCTGGGATCTCCCATCCCTGATATGCCACCATGACATAATCCTGTCTGGCATGAAGGAGTAGTGCCCAGGTAGCCCATCCCCACAATACCGGTTCTAAGGCACTGGGTAAGCTCCCCCGGATGACAGGAATAGCATGTTGCATCCGGAGCTCGATCAACTCCATTATGCCAGCCGTGCATGGCCAAAGAGACCGATTTAACACCGGGTAAACCGGGAGCACCTAAGGCATTGCTTGAATGGCACTTGGCACAGAGCACCGGCTTCATGTCCACCAAATTTTGGCTCGTCAATGGCGGTGATATCCCGTTCACTCCGTGATAGTAATCATGAACCATCAGAATGTTTGTATTAACAGAGTCTGTTCCTCCATTGGATAGATTGACCGTCCCATCCATTCCCTGCATGTGACATTGGGCACAGTTGATCTCATCCGAAACAGGGAGAACGACCTGAATCGTTTGGCCTGTTTTATTCCCTTTCCCTGGATTATCCCTTAACGTCACTCTGGCGACCTGAAAAGGATTCCAGTTCATCTGATCATCATAGGGCAGAACCGGAATACCCGTTGCTTCAAAATGGTCTCCAACCAATTGCATTTTGCCGGAGAGGCCATTACCCATCAGCCCGATTCCTTCGGGCAGACTGATGCCGAAGAGCTGCTGGACGTATTGCCAGAAATCCGTTTTGCCCTTTACAGTTGTATTATTTACAATCGAATACTCCAAAGAAATTCCTGATGTCACAATTTTAGGAGGATCACCTCTCTGGATTACTTGAACCCAAAGGTTATTGAACGGAGGCAGAAGAGCCAATTCCTTGTAGCTCGGATTGATACAATGCATGCCCAGATCATTCCATCCGATAAGGACATAATCATTCTCAGAGGAGACCAGCGGTCGCATCGAAGCTTCCTTACCTGCCCAACTCTCAGAGGGCAGCAAACCGAGCACCATCAGAACGAGTATCAGCCCCGCAAGCCGGGTGTCTGCTCTAAGGATCGAGATTTTTCGCTGTTCATGCTGTCCCTCCGTGTGTTTCTTTGACGTAATGCTTATCTTCAGTAAATTCATTTTTCCCTCCCTTGTACCGACTGGGCGGCACCTTTCTGGCACCGCCCAGGGTATCCATATCAAGACAATTTCTTTCTTGCTCCTAAAGCGCAACTGTGTACGGCCTCATCATCTCATTGTCCTCATGGTCAATGATGTGGCAATGCCATACATACCCCGGACCTCCAGTTGTCGGGTTAAAGGGATACAGGTTTGTTCCTGCACTAACGCCATTAACTGCGACATCCTGAGGAGCCCAGCGCACAACTATGCGTGTCACCTGGCCGGGGAACATTTTGAATGTGTCCTTCCAGCCGGTTTCGTTAGGATCCGGCAGCATAATGCCATCCTGAAGATAATGCGTAACATCTGGGTTCCCTCCCAGCCATCCAGGGGCATAGAAGTTATATGCCTTCGGTGGTCCGTATTCAGGAATAAATACACCTCCCGGATAAGTTATGCCATTAAATGTAGCAGCCGGAAATAACGCATCATAAGCTTTCCGATATGCTGTTACATTGAATGCCTGTCTGTTCATCAACTGGAACTGCACTAAATGTATGTGGATAGGATGAGCGTCAGCAGTCAGATTGATAATCTCCCATACTTCAGTTGAGCCAACTCTTGGCATCTCTGTTATCCCGCCTGCATTAGGCGATAAAGTGCCATCCCATTTTGTGTTGTTGACAAGAACTTCCAGAGGCCCGCCCGGGCCAGCGATCTCAATAAGTGTCAATTTTCGTGTGGCGTCCGGAGTTACACCGGTTGCCACCGTACCTGCACTTGCCAGCCTGATAATAGATGGCTGGGGGCTCGTACCGCCACGCAGGATGGCTCCTATCGCTGCCGGATTGAAACTGGTGTCTGTACCGCCTGTCACTGTTCTCCCCACCCTGAACTGCATTATCTGTCCTGTCGTCTGAGGGTCGGCAGGAGCGCCTTTCGGGAATGGCGCTTTAGCGCTATTGATCATAATGATGTTCTGACCGGCAACAGCCGCGAAATCGATGATGACATCGGCCCGCTCGCCGGGGGCGATAAAGAGCTGATTTACCATAACAGGAGCGTCCAGTAAACCACCGTCAGTTCCTATCTGCCAGAATTGTAGTTTAGTTCCGAGACTAAGCTGGTAAAAACGTGCATTCGAACCGTTCAAAAAACGGAATCTGTAGCGACGCGGCTCCACATTGAGGTACGGCCAGGCCTTTCCGTTGACCACGATAACATCTCCGAAAAACTCCGGTATCCAGAAGGGATGTACAGTCGGGTTCGGCGGAGGACCGTTCAAGCCTGCCGGATATCCATCGGGAAATAATAACTGCCCGTTGGTATCGAACTGTCTATCCTGGATGACGATCTCGATTTCCTGGGGACCAGTGGGTAGCCCCCCGGCGGTGACTAAGCCTGTATCCAGAGAATTTGGATCCCTGAGAAAATAAAAACCAGCGAGACCGGCATAAACATTAAGTCTGGTCATACCCAATACATGGTCGTGAAACCACAGCGTGGCAGGTTCCTGCCCGTTTGGATAAGTATAGGTATCACTAACAAATCCCGGACCTGTGTGTGCAAGGCCCGGTGTGAACCAGGAATCAGGTCCGCCATCATATTCTGAAGGCACTTCACCTCCATGAAGATGAACTGTTATAGGCGCCGGACCCTGGAATGGAACCATCGGCTTCAGCATCATGTTTCCAAGCGGGTCTGCCCAGTGGATAGTCTGATCAACTGTAAGATATTGCTGAAGAACCGGGTTTACAAGATTATTTACATATATTACTGTAGTCGGCACGTTACGCTGTGCTTCGATGGTATAGGTAGGAAACAAAGGCCCCCGGGTTACAACTCCATTCGATATTTTATATCCCCAAACATAACTACCTGCGTTATAAGGAGCAGGCAGAGCAGCATAAAAGGCAGCAGGAAGTACCTTCTGCTGTGTCTCCTCAATGGATATTGTAAGATTGGTTCCTGTGACCCTGGAACCTACAAATGTCGGAAGTGCATCGACATATTTCAGAATATTCTTTCCCGGAAGCGGTATCTGAGGTACAAGATTTGATGCATAAGCTTTTCGTCCATTCACCATATTGCCGCCGACTGGCGCAAGTAATCCTGCGCCTGCTATTCCGCAGGCCTTCAAAAATTGTCTTCTTGTAAATTTCATCTTCTTCCTCCTTGAAAAAAATCAGTATCTTCTCACGGCATAAATAAAAGAATACGGGGAGGGATTTCTCCCTCCCCGATAGACAGCCTTTTACTTAAGGTGTGATTATGGGGAACGGAGTAGCATTCACCCACGCCGACACACCCGAAGCGTTGTACGCCTGGACCCGGAAGTAGTAGGTAGCGCCGCGCGGCAGGTTTCCGGACGTGAATGTGGTCACGTTCGTGTTGACCGTGCTGGTGGTCAGACCGACTGTGAATGCAGCGTCTGTAGCGCGCTGGATCCGGAAGCCGGTCTCGTTGTTGGAGTTGTCCGTCCAGGTCACTGTCACCCTGTCGCTGTTGTTGTTGAACCGAAACGCTGTTGCCGTCGGGTTGGACGGGGCTACTGGCGGCAGATTCACGCCAGCCGTGTTGGAGAACGCGGAGTTGACGGTCTCCGTGGGAAAGCCGGGCGTGCCGGTGTCGCCCACCGTGTTGTTTGCGAATACCCTGTAATAGTACGTCTGGTTCGTATTGCCGATCGTGTTGCTGTATGTCGTCACGTTCGGCCCAACGGTAAAGGTCGTAAGTGCCCCAGTGAAGGCATCATTAGTGGCCCTCTGGATGGTGAAGCCGGTCTCGTTCAGGGAGTTGTCAGCCCAGGTCAGAACTGCTCTTTTGTTGTTGCCGTTGCCGGCCAGGACAGCAGCGAGACCGGAAGGCGCCTCTGGCGCAACCGCAAATGCCATCGAGTGCATCATGTCCATCTCTTCATGGGCAAGAATGTGGCAATGCCACATGTACTCCCAGCCAAAGTTGACGTAGTGATTGAGGATCTCCGCGATCCCGTTTCCAGCCGGGTCAAACCATCCCGCGGGTGGTGGTGGGGTTAGCGGTGCGCCCTCAGGCATCGTCGGGTCGATCAAGCGGATGCTGTTGGGTACCTGGAATGGGACCTGTGCGGGGGTAGGGAAGATCGGTCTCATCGCGATGTACGTGACCTCCAGCGGGTTGATCCTGAAGGTGTCTTTCCAGCCCAGCTCGTTGGGCTCGGGCAGCAGCATAATCCCGTCTTGGCCAACGCGGTTGATGAGCTGAGAATTGAACAGGTGGGTATGGATGGTATGGCTATCCACGCCATTGTGGAAGATTCTCCAGATCTGAGTGCCATCGGGAAACGACCCTATTTGGGTCCCGGATACTGAGCCTGTGATTATATCGACGGGCGGGCTTGCATAGCCGTAGGGTATCAAGGTATGGACTGGAGAGGTCAGAGTGGCGAGTCCCAGCATCCCGCTCATACGGCCGAACTGGGTGTCATAGACGCCGCCCATCTCGTCATGCATCGCCTTCATCTCCAGCGGTATCGTGATAGCAGGCTGAAGAACCCCGCCTGCGTTGATAGGCTGGAAGGTCTTCTGTGTATCGGCGATCTGCGCGTATTGGCTCGCAGAGGCCGATGGGAAATTCGTCACGTTGTAAGCCGATTCGTAAACTTTCTGCGGAATGATGATCGGGTCCTGGGATACCTCGAAGACGCCTCTCTTGGTTGCGCCCTTGGCAAACACTGCCTGGAGATTCGGAAGAGTAACGTCAGGTGTTGGTGTCGTTAAAGGTAAGTTTACCCTGATCTGCATGATGGTGCGGGTGTTAGGACCGTAGCCGGGCTGGGTCGTAGGCGCGCCGCCGGTATCCATCTGGTCCGGAGTGCCCGTGTAAAAGTCGTAAGTCGGGACGCCCGCCGGGAAGGCCGCCGGGGCATCGTTGTAGAGAATGAGGGTCTTGCCGGCGTAAGCGGTGAAGTCAACGACAACATCCGCCCGCTCCGCTGTTCCCAGGAGAAGTGAGTGCTGATTGACGTTTCCGTAATTGAAGGTTGTCGGGTTAAGGTTCCAGCCGATGGGCTGGCTTGGTATCACAACAGGAGCCGGCAAGAAGCCGCCTTCGGTGCCGATCTGGATCCAGTCCGGTCCTTTCGTTAACGGATCGGGCAGGCCACTCGGCCAGTCCGACAGTTGGTTCGGAAATCCGGTAGTCGGGACCATCTTGACCTCGGTGCAGTTTTCAACCGCTACGGTCCCATTGCACAACGCGGTGCCAATGGTGCCGGGCGTGGTCGGAGTAGTTTTGTCCGCGGCTACATAGAGCTGCAGGTTTAACATACGGTCATCGGCGGCGTTCAGGATGCGGAACCGGTAAGCCTTGGGCTCCACCTCCAGGTAAGGGTAAGCGGTGCCGTTGACGACGGGTGTGTCCATGAAGGCCTCGCCCGGCATAGACGGGTTAGGCGTACCGGGCATGCAAGGCGGTTCCCACGGTGCAGCACTGCAGTCATATGCATCCGGGTTGGTGGTGCCGTTCACGGTGCAGGTCGTCGGCGGCTGCGGGAGACAGTAATGGTTCGGAACGGGTCCTACCCCGATGCACCCCACAGGGAGCCCATTGTTGTCGCACACGGGGGTCGGCTGAATGAACCAGGGACCATAGTGCCAGCGGCCGAAGGCATTCGTGCCGGTAACGTCCCACGGATTCTGGGCTGACATGTAGACATGGGGGTACCAGAGGTCGCCGGTATTTGGAACCGGGGCCGTTGTTCCCCAATTCCAGGTGGGGTCCTGGGCGGCGATTGTGGTCGCGTCCACGAAGGTCCTGTCCAGGATGACCAAGGGAATGCCGATGCCAGGGAGGACTTTCGCAAACGGGGTGGCGCTGCCGGTAATGTTGACACCGGATACATTGGTGCCGTTGATCAGGTCCTCGTCGACCTGGTCAGTCACCACGTAGCCCGCGGCCTCGCCGGCATAGACATTTAGGCGTGTGATACCATAGGCGTGGTCGTGGTAGAACATCAACCTGGCGCTCTGCGTGTTGGTATAGTAGAAGGTCATCGCTCCCGGACCGGGATCCGGCATATCGGGAACGTTTCGCGCACTGACGCCCTTCGGGTAGGAGGTGGTTTCTCCAGCCGGAGTAATCCACTGGTGGGCCGTTCCGTCGCTGATCCAGACGGTATTGTTGCCATGGAGATGTACGGTGCCGCGGTTCTGTGTGTACATTTCACCCATCACCGGGCCATCCCCGGACCCCATAACGGTGGTGTCCACCGGCAGGAAGAGGTTTCCACCGGCTCCGGTGGGAAGGAGGTTGTAGAACTTGAGGCGAACTGGCTTATTGCTCCTGGCGACAATGACAGGTCCCAGGAAATGAGGATTATCGACGGCAAAATGCCCACTGCCCACGTCAACGTGCTTACTGATAAGTGGCGGATTTTGAGCGGCCATTGCCGCCAGTACCGCCGGCGTCTCCAGTTGCACGTAGCCCCGGAGTCTGGTCGGTGGCAGGTCTGAGTGCATCTTCTCGTTATACTCGACCAGGGCTATTTCGTAGTAGTCGGAGTCCGGGAAAGCAGGGAGTGCATAGGTCGTAGTATCGGCAACAGCAACCGGGATGTACTGTCCGTCACCGTGAGCCTGTAAGAGGGTGTTTGCGCCGGCAGGATACAGACCCGGCACTTTGTCGACGAACTTGCGGATCCCGCTCCCAACGTCGAAGGGACCTCCAATTGTTGCCGTAGCTGTGGCGCCTGTACCGCATGCCGGCTGCCCGAGTCCTCCGCAAAGAGCAGGATCATCCACGATGGTGATAACAGGAGCGCTATAATTACTGCCACCTAATCCCCCGGTGATGGCTGTAATGACACCACCTACTACTGTTGCTGTAGCAGCACCGACGCCTGAGCCTGTCCCATAAACATCGTCGATGGTGACAAGAGGAGCGGTATACCCAGTGCCTCCGCTCGTCAGCGTGATGACAGCGACAGGACCCCTGGGGAGCGGGCTGTAAGCCCAGTTACCGTAAGGACCGAAATAATGCGGTATCCCGCCAGGGTCGAGAACGGGCGCTGCAAGGGTCACCCCTGCGGCCAGTGCGGCCTCACGAGCTGCTTTAAAACGTTCGGCTGCAGCCTTCCTCTCGGCAGGCGGTATTTTTCCATGATATTTAAGCATTTTGTCTATGGTGTTGCCGTTGTTTTGTGCCATGGCAAGGCCAAATGACCATGCAACGACAGCTACCAATACCAAACTCATGAAGATTAAGAATCTTCGTTTATTCATACTCTTTTTCCTCCTCTATAACCTTTGCATACTTTAGTAATGTCATCTTTACATACAAGCTACACTTAAGCCTTATTCAATAATACTCTTAAATTTTGTCCTGTCACCTCCTTCCCCATTCGACTTTTGTCCTGTCAAAAGTCGATTATACTTTGTTCCCGGTTCGGTAGTTCGACTTTTCATGTCAAGTTCCTCCTCTTGTTATAAAAACCCTTGATCAGATTTTCATATACACTTTGCTTTTCCATATAGCCGGACGCTCCTGTTATATGAACGCTCTTTGTCATTGATCAATCACCTCGAATAAATTAATAAGTCGCTCTGTCTATAATTGTCAGTGTTTTGCATCATGAACGGGCATTTTTTATGTCTTGTGCTCTTACAATATTCCTCAAGCTGAAAAGAGCTCGGGAAATAGATTCCATCTTTAGCTTTACAATAGAAAGTTATCAATTTCAGAAGGTGTGGGCATTTCATTTTGATCATCCGGTAATCTATATAATTACTTTTACCACGGGATACAGAAGAAGGGTATCAGCAAAATTCTCTTTTCTCTGTAGGATACGACCTCTTTCTCTTGTCGGTTTAAATCCTACAAAGTGGAAAGTAACTTAACCCGTTTAATTCACGCTTGAGAAGTCACCCCCTAACTAAAATACTTATAAAAGCCGATATGGATATGCTCGCTTTGTCCACTCGCCCTTAGGATCACGAGCATTCAGTTTCTCGTACGCCTCTTTAAGAGGTTTAGCATTATGCGTACTCTTGTAGAGACATACTCCTATTAAATAGATAGCTTCGGATGTTGAATCACTTTCTGGATACTCTGATAGAAGCTTATTTAAGTTCGCCAGGGCATTATCGAATTGGTCGGCATCAAAATACACTTTGGCTATGCCTAAAAGTAACGATGGAATTAATTCATCAGAGGCAAGAAAACCAACAGTTCGATGGTGTTCCTTGCCATTGGAGTCAAGCGTTATGATAGTAGGTGTCCACTTGACATTGAAGTCAGCAGCTATCGGCTTTGCATCAAACTTAACCTGCAGAGGTATCATTCTCTCATTTATAAACCGTATAACTTTTGCATCTGGATACGTAACCGCAGCCATTTGTTGACAACCAATTCACCCGGGATTGAAGAAATCGAGCAAAACTGGCTTGTTCTCTGACTTGGCTCTTTCTAAAGCAACATCCATTGAACTCCCCCATTTTATAGTGTCTCCCATAATCTTTCTCCTTGTTTAAGAATTCACAGGTCAATGACCATTATTATTTTCAGAGATTCTCATATTTCATTTTATTGATTACTTAAAAATACCAGACAATCATCTCTCCAGAGACATTTCAACTGGTCGCAGAAATCAGAACTTGCAGAACCAAAACAGTCGAAATTTCCTTCTGACCTCTGAATTGTACGAATAAGTTCAGCCTTTTTCAGATTCCTTGCATTAATTCCTTTCGCCTTTGCAATTGTTTTAATCTCCTGTAACTTCACTTTAACCTCCTTTCAAAATGAATATTTAAGGGATAATACATCCATCACTTTTTAAAGAATAATCAGTTTTTATTTCAGTCTTGCCTGTACAGTAGCCCAATGGATATTTCTAAAGAATGCTTCTATGTAATCAACTTTCTTGAGTCCATAATCAAGCATAAATGCATGTTCAAAGACATCCATTATTAATAGAGGATTGCAACCAGCCGGATGAGAAACGTCATGTTCGTTTATCCAAAAATTCATAAGCCTCCCATTAATAATGTCTTGATAAAGAATAACCCAGCCGATCCCCCTCATTGCTCCTGTTGCCTTAAAGTCTTTCTCCCATGCCTCGTAACTGCCAAAACCCTCAGCAATCTTCTTTGCAAGTCGCCCATTTTTATCAAGTGGGGCCTTGCCTCCAAGGTTTTCGAAATAGTACTCGTGAAGCCTCATGCCATTGAATTCCCATCCGAGCCTCCTTTTTAGCTCAGCAAATTCTGGAGTTCCTGCTTTATCATTCTTCAGCATCTGTTCAATAGTATCGAGAACCTTATTGGTGTTGGTCACATATCCCTGATAGAGTGTAAAGTGGTTTTTGAGAAGTGTTTCACTGAAACCCTCCATCCCAATGAGATTTGAATAATCCTTAGCTATGTAAATCATGGTTCTTTCCTCCTGTTACTTATTTTCAGAAAAATTTTGAGAATAGAGTATTCTCAAACTAAAAAACATATTCACTTATGATCAGATAATGCTTTAAGCCAGCTGCATGGTTATATCCTTTAATCTTTTGATTGCATTTAACTCAATCTGTCTTATTCTCTCACGGCTAACATCAAACTCCATCCCTACCTCCTCGAGTGAATGAGGAATATCTTCACCAATCCCAAACCTTTTTCTTATAATCTTTTCTTCCCTGAGGGGTAGTGAACATAAAATATTGTTTATCTTTTCCTTCATATCGCCTTGTATTACAAAATCAAGTGGAGACAACGTCACCTTATCCTCAATAAAGTCCATTAGATGACTATCCTCTTCCCCGATAGGTATTTCGAGAGATATGGGCTCTTTTGATATCTTCAATATCTCTTCTACCTTTTCAATGGGGATTTTCAATTTCTCAGCAATCTCAACAGGTGTCGGCTCCCTTCCTATCTCCTGTAAAATTTCCATTATCGCCCTTGTTATCTTGTTGATAGTCACGACTATATATACAGGTTTCCTTATCGTCCTCGTCTGATCTGCAAGGGCTCTCTCTATTGCATGTCTGATCCACCACGTTGCATAAGTGCTGAATCTATAGCCCCGTTTGTATTCGAACTTGTCCACAGCCCTCATAAGGCCAAAATTCCCCTCCTGTATGAGATCTGAAAAACTTAAACCCCTCCCTAAATATCGTTTGGCTATGCTGATTACAAGTCGCAGATTCGCTTCTATCATGACTTTTTTTGCTTCAGATACTTCTCTCTCTGCCTGTACAAGAATTTCAAGGGTCTTTTTCATTTCATCGGTCTTTATACCGGACAAGATTTCTTTATCCTCGATTTCCTTTTCGTGCAACTGACGTTCTTCTACATCGGAGGCAGAATATCTTGCCTTTGTACTCATAGGCGCGATCCTTATTGGGAGGGAATCTATTTCTGCAACTGCTTTTTTTAATTCTTCTGAAAATGCCAGTATGATGTCATCTTTTAATTTGAGCCTACGTACCTTTTCAAGAATATGATCCCTGTTTTCATTGAGGTATTTGGTTAATGTAACAGCTTTTTTGCTTGTCTTCTCAGCATCAATTGCAGAATATCTCCTCGATGTACTGAGAGAAGTAAGCTCTTTTAGTTTTTTAAGATACGACTTTCTTTTCTTATTCAGATACTCTATTTCTTTTGTAATATCATAAATTTTTCCCCTATCTAATTGCAGACCTTCTCCCGTTTCATCTGCATTATTCTGAATAATCTCTGTAAGTGGTATCTCTCCATGTATGATTTTCCTGCCCATGGATATAAGTTTTCTCAGGGTAAAAGGTAGCGAAAATAGTAAGGTGTAAACCTTCTCCTTTCCATCTTCTATCCTTTTAGCAATCTTAACCTCACCTTCTTTTGTAAGCAGCGGCACGCTAATTATCTCCTTCAGATAGATACACACAAGGTCCTTTTCACCTTCAATGAAATAAGGAGCCTTTTCCTCATCTTGTATTGCATCATCATTCACATTGGTTTCGAAATCTTGAATATCAGCTTCGTTATCATAGTTATTGAAACAGTCAAAATAATTTTTCATAGATGTACCTCCAAAAGATAAGAGACAATAAATTGTGACAAGAAATCTCTTGCTGTAGCAGAATTCGTAATTTCCATAGATTTTGACTCTACTTCAAGATGTTTATAGAAAACCTCCTCAAGAGAATACGTTCTTAAAGTGTTAAACGAGTTGTCTCTTTTGTCATATGACTAAGCGCAAACTGCAGCATTGCCTTACGTTTTTCTGAATCGTGTCTGATCATTGACATTATCACTTTGACAAATGAATTTTCTGTCTTATTGAAAAGTTTTTCTGTGAGGCTGATTGTATCGTTTTCTAAACCCTGCCATTCTTTGAAAATCTTTGCTAATTCATTAGTTTCACGTTTTGCCATATTTTTCTCCTTGTTATAAGGGTTTTTTTGCTAAAAAATCATCGGGATAATTTAACTATATATCTACAAAACAGATAAAGGTATCAGTATAAGTCTGATTTTTTTGTAAGATTATGACTTTGTTCTGTGTAAGTTTTTTTCTTACAGAAGTAATGATTTATAAATCATTATCTGTGAAATAAATTTCCAACTTTTACAATTTAATATTGATATCACTTTTCTGTTCTATTAGATTTTTCAGAGATCTGTTTCTCATTACTCTCGGGCTTAGGCCTGCATACAGGACAATACAATTCCCCCTGATCCAGGAGGCAGACATGTCCTCATTCAGGGCAGCAGATACATTTATCAATGGGCTGTTCACATACAGGACATTTTTCCATATGAAGATTATTTTCCGATTGCCTTGTGAATTGCATGGACGAAGTCCATCTCTGCACGCAATCCAGGGAGAGAGTGTTCCTCGTTGATGATAATTTTATGAATTCCTTATACCTTATCCGATTCGTTTTTATCCCGGTTTCTTTCATGAGTTCCCTGGTTGCTCAAACCTTTTTTCGTATTGAAGGAATCTGTAATTGTTTTTTTTATTTTTTCCAAGATGCTTAGCCGATAATCATTGACATTCTTTAAACTCTGACAAAGTCCTTTAACGATATTATGATTGTCTGGAAAAGCCTGTTTCAGACCTTTATAATCGCTGCTTTTATTTTTTGAAGGTTTTGATAACATCAAATAACTCCGTCTCGAAAGCGAAATTGCCTCACAATTCTTCAGGAAGTGAAAAATTGAAATACTTTCCTCCATTTAATATCTGCCGCATTGCTTCTATTAGATCATCCATCATATTATCCTTTGTCACATAACCGTCGGCACCAGCATTAAGAACACTCAGTTCATAGTGTTCGGCCGGAAACATGCTTAAAATCAGAATGGGAAGATAAGGCTTTATACTTTTCAGTTCTTTTAAGACGTCCAGACCGCTTATGCCCGGCATGGCAATGTCCAAAATAACCATGTCAAAATCATTTTTACTGGCCATATCAAGCGCCTCATCCCCGTCACTCGCCTCAGCAACGACAGTCATATCAGAAGTTTCCGAAATAATATTTGTCAATACATCACGAAAAACCTTCTGGTCATCAACAATGAGTATTTTTGACTTTATATTGCTGTTACGCGATACCATTTTCCTCTATGCTTGTGGTACTTATCGCAGATGATTTCATCATGAGGCATGTGAGCAGTACCTGCCTTTTAGGTTTTCATCTGGTATTCTTAAAAAGAATGGGCACTTTATATGCTCTTTCTTTCTGCAATATTCATCAATCTGAAAATGACTCGGAGAATATACTTTTTTATCAGCCTTACAGAAAAAGATTATCCTTTTCATAAGGTGCGGGCATTTCATTTTGTTCCTCCGGTAATCTATATGATTACTTTTTACCACGGGATACAGAAGAAGGGTATCAGCAAAATTCTCTTTTTTCTGTAGGATACGACCTTTTTCTCTTGTCGGTTTAAATCCTACAAAGTGGAAAGTAGCTTAACCCGTTTAATTCATAAATTTTATGAATGATATGAGTTAAGTAGTCACAGGAAAGGCTAATATTTATGTAGAATCTTCTATTCAATAAGACGGTTTTTGATAGCATAATGAATGAGCTCAGCGTTCTTTTTCATTCCCATCTTTTCGAGTATACGTGATCTGTAGGTACCGACGGTCTTTATGCTTAGTGAGAGTTCATCTGCGATCTCTTTGAGGGTTTTTCCAGAGGCAAGCATTCGCATCACCTGATACTCTCGGTCGGATAACGTCTCATGAGGGAGTCTTTCAGTATCTTGAGATAATATTGAAAAGAGTTTTTCCGAAAGAGACGAGGTGATATATTTTCCCCCTTGAGCTATTTTCTTGATCGCCTTTATGAGTTCATCTGGGTCTGCGACAAAAATATGAAAGAGTTTGCAAAACACATTTTTTTGCGCTATAATCTGTTAGTAGATAAGCTAACAGATAAGGAGGCGATCATGACAGAGAGTTTGGAAAGACTCTTAGCGCAG
>Ga0315282_10009820_pt1 | contig 15149 bp, 22 predicted proteins | sample YL17G07_20_MG_FD_203693 | JGI IMG/M metagenome (GOLD analysis project Ga0315282, IMG submission 203693) | Sediment microbial communities from Yellowstone Lake, YNP, Wyoming, USA - YL17G07_20 | ecosystem: Environmental > Aquatic > Freshwater > Lake > Sediment | place: USA: Wyoming | collected... | reverse complement strand
TCCTTGCATCGTAAGTAAAGAAAGGGTCATTAGAATTGCTCAGGTATAATTCCAGCCTTTTTGCTTTACCATCGTAGACTTTTACTCTTATTGATTTTCCAAGACAAGGAAACTTGCGGTCGTAAGCCATTACACAACCACCACTTTAAGTTGAAGCAAATTAGCTATTATCGGGAAGTTCTTGACAATTAAATTTAGCAAATTTAGAAGCAACATTTATTCAGGCTCCGGAGTTAATATTTCTAAAATTGGGTCTGCCCAGTCTTTTGGGATTTCAGTTCCAGCCTTACAAATACTTTCCAGTGTGGCTTTGATATTTGAAACTAATGGATCAGGATGACCTAATGGAACAGCTACCCTATTTACGTATAAAGTAGCATCTATACTTCCAGTTTCTCTCTTGTATGCCTGGAAACGCCACGTACCATCATATATCTCAACAAAGTTTTCGCCTCTGTCTATGCTGATATCGCCTGGCGTGTATGGTCTGTTGTTTTGTATTGGTGCTGGTGTTGGTGTCGGCCTGCTCTCGTCTGCACGAGGCAGTATTATTTTCTTTTCAGGGTATTGTGGTACAGCTCCATCACGACCGTTTGCTATTCTGAGTGGTGTAAACGCATTGTACTTTCTTTCGTTTTTCATAAGAAACACATAGAATTATGCTTTTTAAATCTAACGCAAAATAAGATAGGTTTGTGATAGGAACTATCACAGAATGTGTAACATATAGAATCTATATGACTGTAAAAAATAAAATATAAAAAAGAAAAAGAAAATTGCTGATTGCTTAGATGGTTGTCAGCATCTTTGCAATTTCTTTGAGAGTTTCCGGCTCTTTTGGCAAGGCCAGGCTTTGCCTGAATCTCTTGCTGTCGCCTTCAGGCATGTAAAAGCCCTTGCTGATAGCAACAAACTCATTCTCGCCCTCTTCAGTTACTGCAACCTTTCGGGCGACTTCTATAAAGGAATTCCTTCCAAATCTTACTTCCTCAGCTTTTATGGTCTTGTATTCTACGCGTCCCATTTGTATCATTTCTCCGTTCCAATTCGCATTGGTGTAACCCTAATCAAAAGATGTAATTATATAAGATTTTCTAAGGTAAAACTCCTGTTTAGACCAGAAAACAACACATTTATATATAAGAAATGTCTATATTGTCAATATATGGGGAACAATAGCATACTTAGCAACCTGATGGATATGAAAATGAGGGCATCTCGCCTGATTGCTAAAGATCAAGGTCTCGTCGAAATCAGCGACGAGAACGGAGACCAAAAAACGCCTGAAAAAGCATACTCACCAGCACAGTCTTACTCCCAGCTTCCTGAGCCGCCAAAGCAGCCCAAGAGCTATGTTGAACAGCTTGAAAAGCAACTTGACAAAATTGTGTCCGATATTCCAATATTCAACGAATCTGAAATTGAAAGATTGATTACCGAAGCCAACAGCAATAAGGATGAAATAGTTATAATTGCTGCAAATCTCGGCGGTGAGGCCGGAAAGTTTGTTTTGGATAAGCTTCTAAAAGAACATTGCGAGACAGACTTTGAGCGCGCACATTGTTCACTTGCTGTAAAAATATTAACCAATGATCAAGATTTGCAAAAATATGCAACTGAAATGCGCCTAAAATATCTGCCCAAAAGCATGGCACAAATGGAGCAGACTGCGCACGAAAAATAGCTAGTATGGAAAGCGATGTCGAAAGATTGCAGCAGCACGTAATGATAGATGCTGCCTTGCTGAAAAGAATTGTTGATTATACAGGCATAAGCAAAGATGAAATTATTTTAGAGATTGGAGCAGGCCCTGGGAATCTCACAGAGCTTTTGGCACAGAAAGCCAAAGAGGTTTTTGCATTTGAGATTGATGTCAGATTCAAAGCACAGCTGGCAAAATTGGAAAAGAAGCACAAAAATCTCCAAATTATTTTCGAAGATGCACTAAAAGCAACATTCCCAAGCCAATTTAATAAAATTGTCTCAAACATTCCATACAACATCTCAGAGCCTTTGCTGATGAAATTGATTGATTGCGGTTGTAATTTCAAGCTTGCTGTTCTGACAGTAGGAGAAACATTTGCGCACATTCTGACTAAAAGAGATAACATTAGTAGAGTATCAATCATAGCCCCAGCATATTTTGATGTTGAAGTTAAAGAAATTGTGCCAAAAGATGCCTTTGAGCCCCAGCCGAATACAAAATCAGCAGTAATTATGCTAAAGCCGAAAGCAAAAGAGGAATTAAGCCCAGAATTATTCATGATACGGGAATTATGGCAGCAGAGAACTAAAAAAATAATTAATGCGCTGAGAGAAGCCATAATTAATCATTATACACTTCAGAAAAAAGAAAGAATGACTAAGAATCAGGCCCGCAATGTTCTCGAGAAACTAGACATAAAGGATAAAATTAAAGAAAAAACAGTTGAAACACTGTCTGGAAAAGAATTTGGCGACTTACTCAAATTGTTAATCCTTAAGGTTAGTTAGCTTTTCTTTCGCAAATGATGTGCAGCTTAAGCCTGCAAACTAATAGAGATTACCAGTCGTATTACGAAATAGCTAAGATTTTATCGCAGATCTTTTCTCCGCCATAATAGATTTGCACATTAGCAGATTGCAAAATATCAAAGCTTCCTGTGTAGAAAGTATCCTGCAAAACCTCTGCACAGAAACCCTCAAACGGCGTTGTTGTAATGTTTATCAAAACTACATTCCCGCCGATTGTATAATTTGCAGCCAAGCCATTGCAAGGGGTTGGCTTTGTTACCGGGCCTTCAAATATAACTTTGTTTTCAACTTTTACGTCGCAGGCTGTTGGTCCTGCTGTTGTTTCAGCAAAAGTGAAGTTTGAAATCGTTAGATTAGATGTGCCTTCTATTGAGGAAGGCTTCAGGAAAATAAAAGCCAGCACTATCGCTGCAGCAATAATAATGATTATGGCCAGCCTTTTCATATTAAATTATTGCAAAACTGCTATAAAATACTTACTGAACGCCTTTGTTATCCCTTAATGCCAGAAAAGCCATACTTGTCCTAAGTTAGCTGTGAAATGCCTGCAAACTCTAAGGGATAACTCTCGTTTAGCGTAACAACATAAGACTTTTATGGCCAAATTCCGCTTTAAAGTGAGGTGAGAGCCTTCGCGAAATCAAAATCATCAAAGCCCAGCAAGTTCTATGTAACAACGGCAATAGACTACACAAATAGCTCGCCGCATCTTGGCCATGCATACCAAAAGATAGCCGCAGATGTTTTGGCAAGATGGCACCGTTCTCTTGGAGCCAAAACTTACTTTCTCACAGGAACAGATGAGCACGGCCTTAAGATTTCGAGGGCTGCAGAGGCTGCCAACAAATCCCCTAAAGAATTTGTTGATGCCCTATCTGATGAATTTAAGGAAGCCTGGCAGGCTTTGAATCTTAGCCAGGACAGATTTATCAGGACAACTGATGCAGACCACAAAAAGATTGCGCAGAAATTTGTAAAACACATACAAAAAGACATTTACAAAGGAGTTTACAAGGGAAATTACTGTGTTGGCTGTGAAGCATATCTTTCTGATGATGATATTGTTAATGGAAAATGCAAAATTCACCAAAAGCCTGTTGAATATCTCGAAGAAGAAACATATTTTTTCAAAATGTCAAAATATGCAGCTCCCTTGCTAGATTATTACAAGAAACATCCTGATTTTGTAAAGCCTTATGGCAGGCTGGAGGAAGTCCGCCAGCGAATATTGCGCGAAGGCTTGAGAGATTTGGCAATAACAAGGGCAAAATTCTCATGGGGCATTCCATTTCCGCTGGACAAAAAACACATTATTTATGTCTGGTTTGAAGCCCTGCAGAATTACATTACTGCATTGGGCTGGCCTTCTGGTTTGAAATTTAAGAAATTCTGGCCGGCAGATTACCACTTACTTGGAAAAGATAATACCTGGTTCCATGCAGTTATCTGGCCTTCTATGCTATTAGCTGCCAAAATAAAACTGCCGAAAACAATTGCAGTTAATGGCTGGATTACAGTAAACGGTGAAAAAATTTCAAAATCTCTTGGAAATGTCATAGATCCGAAATATCTTGCAGGAAAATACGGCGCAGATGCTGTCCGTTATTATTTGCTGAGAGATGCACCTTATGGCGAAGACTTAGATTTTACAGAAATCAATCTCATCAACAGATACAATGCAGAACTGGCCGATGAATTAGGCAATCTTGTTGCAAGAGTTCTGACATTGCTCGAAAAATTCTCCAACAGCAAAGTTCCAAAAGCAAAAAAGCAGAAGCCAAAGCCGAAGAAAGATATTGATGATATCGATTTAATATCCCAGGCTGATGATACTTTGAGACATGCAGAAGAGCTGATTTTAGAATTACAGTTCCATCACGCCCTGGAAAAGATTTTTGCTTACATCAGGATTGCAAACAAATATGTTGCTGATGAAAAGCCCTGGGAGCTTGCAAAGCAGAATTCTCCACATCTTAATACAGTGCTTTACAATCTTGCAGAATCTCTGCGTATTATTTCAGCTTTGATATGGCCGTTCATTCCTGAAACTGCAGAGAAAATCTCCCAACAGTTAGGATTGCAGAAAGTTCCGCAATTGAAAAATCTGAAATGGGGCCAGCTGAAAGTCGGAACAGTTACCAAAAGAGGAGAAAATTTATTCGAAAAAATTGATGCAGAGAAAATCGGAGTTGTTGAGCCTTTTGAGAAACTGGATTTAAGAGTTGCGCAAATAATGGTTGTTGAGGAAATTCCAGATGCCAGCAATTTGTACAAATTAAAACTGAATGTCGGCAAATTAGGATTCAGGCAGATTGTAGCAGGCATCAAAAGGCATTATGAACCCAAAGACCTGAAAAACAAAAAAATAATTATTGTTGCAAACTTGAAGCCTGCAAAACTGAAAGGAGTTATTTCGCAGGGAATGCTTCTTGCTGCAGAAGACAGCAACAAGAAAGTAGGCATCCTGACAGTTACAGAAACAGAACCGGGCGCAGATGTCTTTATTGTTGGCATAGACAAAAAGCCTGTTGAAAACCTTGAGCTTGACGAATTCATTAAAACCACATTAACAACAAAAGCAGGCTCTGTTTATTACAAAGATAAATTCCTGCAGACTTACAAGGAAAAAGTCAAGGTAGAGAAAGTCAAGGAAGGCGCTGTGCGCTAAATTCCTAGACTGTAATCTTTATGTCGAATTTTAAACAACTTTGCATCAATGTAATTCCAATTTTCAATCAGCCTTTGAGAGAGATTTGCCAAAATATCTTCATATTTTGTAGTTTTAAGAAAAGTCTTAATTTCCTCATCAGCGCGACTTAGCCTGTTTCCAGTTTCAGGATTAAGAAAACCTATTAAAGTTTCATGTGGAGGATTTATTTTTCTGTCATCCTTTAATGTCAAAAGTTCAGTCAGGACTTTCATGTAATATTCGCGCAAATTGTTTTTGCCTGAGCTCCAGCAAGGCTCTTCAGGCTTTACTATTAGGGTTAACATTTCATCAGCAACGCCAAATTCCCAATAACTGTATGGCTTGCTTTCGCGGGTGAATGGATTGCATGGCAGGTTACACCTAAAACCATAACCTTCACTAGCAGTTTCGTCTATGATAAATGGATATGTAGCACAAGTTAAGGGATAGGTGTCATTGTGATACACCTTACAAATATTACCATTATTAGTATCTTGCAATGGACAAGGTTTGTTAGTAACATCTTTGCAACATATACCACATTTTGTACATTCAAAATTTAAATCGAGAATAGCTTCCATAACACTTTCGCCAAAAATAAACTTTTGTTGCCATAGATTATGCCCTAATGGAACATAGTCTTTGCAATCGCCAAGGATTTTTTGAAAGCTCTCCGTGTCCATCTTTTAGGCATAAAGAAAAGGCATTTAAAATGTCCTTTTTGTTTTATATGTGCGCTAGTAGTCTAGTAGTAGGACATAACCTTGCCATCTTAGGCAGAAAGGTTAGGACCTGGGTGCGAATCCCAGCTAGCGCAGTTGGGGTTATAGTCTAACTTGGTTAGGACTTCGGTCTTGGGCACCGACGATCCAGGTTCAAATCCTGGTAACCCCATTTGATTCAAAATGAAACGCGTCTTTATTGTTCACGGATGGGAAGGCAAGCCAAAACACGGCTGGTATCCTTGGTTAAAGAAAGAATTAGAAAAAAGAGGTTTTGAAGTATTTGTTCCAGCTATGCCAAATTCTGATGCTCCTGAAATGAAAAGCTGGCTAGCAACTTTAAAAAAAGCAGTTGGCAAGCCGGATGAAGATACTTTCTTTGTAGGGCACAGCATTGGCTGTTTGACAATTCTTCACTATTTTCAAAGTTTGTCAAAAGATGTAAAAGTTGGTGGAGCTGTTTTTGTGGCTGGCTGGTTTAGCTTGACAAAAGAAGCACTGCCAGATAAAGAATCAGAAGATATAGCAAAACCTTGGATGGAAACTCCCCTTGATTTTGCAAAAGTTTTAGAGAAAACTAAAAATATGATTGCAATTTTCTCAGATAACGACCCGTCCGTTCCTATGAAAGAAAACGAAAAAATCTTCAGAAAGTTCTGCAAGAAAATAATTATTGAAAAGGGCAAAGGCCACATGATTGAGCTGCACGGTGTATTTGAATTACCAAGCGCATTAAACGCAGTTTTAGAGTTGGCAAAAGTGTAGTCACTTCTGCCGAATTAAAGAGATATTTATACGGCTGAATTGTGTTAGTGTTATGGCAAGAGCAAACTTGAAACAACATGAGTTTATCGGACTTTTCCTGATATTTGTAGGAGCAACATGGCTTGGCTTTGCGCTTTATGGCACACTGCTTGCAGCCAACAGATTGCTGCTTACTAACGTTCCGCTTCTTGTCGGGAAGGAATTATTGATATTCCCGTTATTCTATGGCCTTGGCGCGCTTCTATTGGTATTAGGAAGCATTGAACTGCGCGAAGCAACGCCAGGCAAGAGGAGCAGATAATCATGGCTAAAAGAGCAGCTTTACTAAGAGGGCTTTCGCGTGAACGCGAGGCAGAGATAGAGTATGGCATAAAAGAATTCCTGCAGGGCCTACTGATAGGCTTTATTCTGGGATTCCTGATAGCTATGCAGATATTATAAAATAAATCTCTGGCTGGCGTTTGCTTGTTCTATTCAATATGTTTTTAAACCACTTTAGAACATCTTGTCTTATGGGCTCGTAGCTCAGTCTGGTAGAGCGCTGACCTCTTAAGTCAGATGTCGAGGGTTCGAATCCCTCCGGGCCCGCTCATCACGTTTAAGCCGTGCTTTACGGTTGGAGCTAAAATGTCTAAAAAATTTACATCAGAACAACTGGCCCAATACAAAAAAGCAGGCTACCGCATTGTTGGCAAAAATCAACACAGCGGAGTTGAAGTCTGCCGCTGGGCTAAATCTGTAATGAAAGGCGAAAGGAATTGTTACAAAGGCGTTTACGGAATTTCTTCGCACAGATGCCTGCAGATGACTCCAACTTTGGATTTCTGCACTTTTAACTGCAAGTTCTGCTGGCGCACATTTGGAAAAAACAGATTCAGGGCAGAAAGCAAGTGGGATAATCCCAAAGAAATTTTAGATGAGGCAATAAAAGCACAAAGGGAATTGATGAGCGGCTGGAAAGGAAATCCAAAAACAACTCTTGAGAGATATAACGAAGCATTAAATCCTGTTCATGTTGCGATTTCCTTGGATGGCGAGCCAACTCTTTATCCAAAACTTCCGGAATTTATCAAAGAGATAAAGAAAAGGGGAATGACAGCTTTTCTTGTCACAAATGGCACAATGCCAAACCGCTTGAAAGAACTTTTGAAAAAGAAAATAGAGCCAACAAACCTTTACATTTCTGTTTATGCAACTAATAAGAGAGATTACAAGAAAATTGCAAATCCTTTCATTCCTGATGCCTGGACTCGTGTTCTGGAATCTCTAAGGATTTTAAAAAAGTTCAAGGAGGCCAGGACTATTTTCAGAATGACTCTTGTCAAAGGCCTAAATTTGAAAGATGCAGAAGGCTGGGCATCTTTGATAAAACTGGCAGAGCCAAAATTTGTTGAATTCAAGGGATACACCTGGCTTGGCGAGTCAAGAAAAAGATTGAAGCGGGAAAATATGCCTTCTATGGAAGATTTGGAGAAATTTGCAAGGAAAATAACAAAGCTGACAGGCTATAAAATAAAACATAAAGACAAGATTTCTAGAGTAATAATTTTCACAAGGGAAGATTTAAAACTCAAAACAATACTTAATTAGAGGCCACGGGGTAAAAATGGTAAGAAAATTATTCGAAATAATTGATGAGGCAAATGATTTGAGGGAAAGGATTCACAGATCTGTAAAAACTAAAAGAGAAATCATGTCCGGCGAAATTCTGGGCTGGGATGACAGAATGCTACAATTGCAGGCAGACCTTGCAAAGAAAGTTGATGAATTATTTGAGCGCCTTGTCCGTTTGGAAGATGAAGTGCGAAAGAAAAGCGCCAGGGCAGAAGCAGTTCCACTTTATCAGACAGCTAAAAAGAAGGCAAAACATAGGCGGAAGAAGCTCTGGTAATAGCATAGCTAAAAGCTTTTTAAATTCTTAATTAGAGCCATCGCTGGGCCGGTGGTCTAACGGCATGAATTAAAGAATTAAAAGTAGATTTTTAAATAGAATTTACCAACGTATTATATGGCTGATTTTAATCTCAATAGCGATATGGCTTATTTCTTAGGTGTAATTGCTGGTGATGGTTACGCTGGTAAAAATCGTATTGAAGTCAAAACATGCGATTACAAATTTCTAACGGATATTTATATTCCATTAATTGAAAAATTATTTGACATCAGACCTAGATTAGCTAAAGAGTCTAGCGGCTTGAATGCTCATCGCGTTTATTTTAATTCTAAAGATATATTTGAATTTTTATGCAAATTAAATTTGAAAAGCCCAAAAGCATTTACTGTAAGTATGCCCTATGCGATCAAAGGAAATAGAAAGTTGGAGATCGCTTTTGCCAGAGGAGTTTTTGATACTGATGGCAATATAAATACTAGAAATAATAAGTTCACTGTCAATTACCCTACAATTTCTTTAGGGTCACGTAGCTCAAAATTAATCATAGAAATTGCCACGTTGCTAAAAACTTTAGGATTAAATGCTCGAATAACTCACCATTCTGATAAGGGCAAGCCATATTATTTAGTTAGGCTTTATGGTTTTGAACAGTTAGCAGCATTTAATTCAATAGTTGGTTTTTTAAATCCCTATAAAGCACAGAAAAGTAGAGAAACGCAAGAAAAAGGACCTTTAAGGGCTGGTAATTCAATCCGGTAGAATGCCCGCATGGCATGCGGGATGCTTCGGGTTCAAATCCCGACCAGTCCACTCCATTGGCGAGGTAGTTCAGTGGTAGAACACTAGTCTCATATTTCGCCGGAGGCGTAAGATGCGCCTCAGAAAGCAGAGCTTGTCTCTGCTTGTTCGGCTGAGTAAGCTAGATGTCGCCGGTTCAATTCCGGCCCTCGCCACTTTTAAAAAGTTAAGTAAGCAAAATAATAGCTAATGGCAGGCCATAAGGATACTCAAACGCTGGAAAGCAAGGTACCTGAAAATTGCCAGAGGATTATAGGGGTAGGAATGGTGAAGTTTTGTTTTGCATACTTACAAAATCCTCCAACGCCAGAAACCAAATGCCCTTGTCTTGGCACGTTATCCAATTATCATCAAGGCGCTCGCGTTTATTATTGTACACCTCATAAAGCCATTTAAACTTATTTTCTATCTAAATTCTATGGAGGCGCAAAAGAAGGACGAAAAGGGCAAGCTGGCCAAGGCAATCGGCAAGAAAACTTTTGCAGGAATGTCTTGGTTTGGCAGGAAAACTGGGAAATTATTGCGCGATTCTGTTTTATTGGCCAAGCCGCTTAGCAGAAAAGAGAAATTCATATTTTCAAAAGTCCAGCCTTACCTGAAAGAAAATGAGACATTCAGGCTGCAGTCAGCAATCAAGCAGGGCAAGGCAAAAATAAAGCTTAATAGATATGGCTGGTCTTTCCTTATTTCTGGAAATGATTTACGGCCAAAAATTCATTTCATAAAACCGGAAAAAAGGAGATTTAATCCTGATTATAATGTTGAAGTCAAGCAGCAGTTATGGATTGAAGAACTTGATAAAAGAATAAGGAGGAAATTTTTTGAGTCTAATTTCAGGGAATTTGCAGAGAAAGCCTGGCTCGCAGTCCCACAATTTATAGCTCCTAACATTATGGGATTAAAACATGTAAAAGAAGCAGCAGCCCTGCAGCTTTTCTGCAAGGAGCCAACACACGTTTTATTACTGGGGGATCCTGGGACTGGAAAAACTGATATTTTAAGGTCTACAGCAGATTTATCCCCGATTTCAGTTTTTGGATTGGGCTCCGGGACTTCAGGCGTCGGCCTTGCCGTGACTGTAAAAGGCAAGTTTGTAAGCCCCGGCTTGCTGCCAAAAGCAGATTTGGGATTATCCTGCATTGACGAATTAAATCTGATGAAGAAAAATGATTACGCAGCCTTGTACAATGCAATGGAAAAAGGCTTTATCACTTATGACAAAGGCGGGCATCATTATAGGTTTAATGCAAGAGTCAGAGTTCTGGCAACTGGGAATCCAAAAGGCGATAAATTTACTACATACGATTTGGAAAATGTAAAAGCACAGCTTCCGTTTGATTCAGCTTTGCTGTCAAGATTTCATCTGGTCTTTTTGGTTAAGAAAGCCAGCCTGACAGAATTCGCGCAGATTGCAGAAAAAATAATTTCAGAAGACAAGGTTAAAGTAAACCTGGCGGATATTTTATTCCTGAAAAACTATATCCGCTTTGCGTTAAAACTTGATGCAGAAATTCCGCAGAATCTGGCAGACAAGATTAAAAATTTCGTTACAAGCCTGAAAGAAAAGGAGGCAGAACTTCCATTTGAAATTACTCCAAGGACTGTAATTGGCATAACAAGGTTTGCAAAAGCCTCTGCAAGAATGGAATTAAGGTCAATTGTTGAAGGAAAAGACCTGGAAAGGGTTTTTAATATCGTGACAAAAGCTCATAATATCTAAATTTGCCTCCGTAGCTCAGTGGCAGAGCGCTTCCTTGGTAAGGGAGAGGTCGTGAGTTCAAATCTCATCGGGGGCATTTATTTCTGAGGTTTATGTTTTTTATGATAAAGGATGCAATTTTCAATACAACCTCTTTCCAAAGAAATTGATTGAGATCCATCGCCTATCTGGTCGCAATATTTGCCGTCTATTTCTGTTTCTATAAAATTACAACAGTCTGTCCTAACAGGAACAAGTTTTATAGGATATATGTTATAATTACCTCTCGCATCTTTCTTTTCATAAACTACTTTAACCTTTTTGAAAAAATCTTCCAGTTTTTTGTCGGAAAGTTGCGGGCAAAAGCGTGCTTCCCAAGATTTAAGAAATTCATCCCTGTTTATTACTGTAGAGCGTTCTTTAGCCATTTTAGTAATAGAATATGTGCCCAAAGCGATAAAAATGTTTGCCTGGCATTCAGTACTCTTTTAAGGCTTTATCTTTTGTCAGTCATAATGGAAAGCGCAGATTTGGAAAGTTGCCTAAAAGGAGCAAAACAGCTCGGCACTAGAGCCAAGATTTTTTTCGTCGAAAAAAAGTTTGAAGAATCGCTTCAGATAAGGCTTAAGGAAATTGCATTGCTGGAAAGCGCTTACAAAAGCGATGAGAAAAACGGCAAGGTAGCAGGCTATCTAGGCGAAACCTATTCGTCTATTGCCAAAACCTTGTATAAATTAAAGAAAGAAGATATAGAATATCTGCTAAAAGCAGAGGAAGTTTTCAAGAAAACTTTTGACGCATTCAAGCTTCCCGCATTTGCTTATGACACATATCTTTTTGTTCTACGCAAGCTGTGCGGGCGCGCACAAAAAGCTGAAGATAAATTACCTTATGCAAGAGATTATGTTTTAGTTCTGAAAAAAGCCGCGCGCGAAAAGCGATATATTTACTATAAAGGCGGGCCTTCGCCTGCAGAAGATATGCTGCCGGGTGCAACGGCAATGCTAAACGAACTCGAAGATTATATCAAATCTAAAAATAAGATCTAATTAGGTTAAAATAATTCCATGTTGTAAAGTAATAGCGCCTTTATAAAGCCTCTATATAAAAGCTATATGGAAAGCCTTATAAAGTCCATATAGCTATTATTTCTAAAGAGACTAATATGGAAAAACTAACACAAAAACTAATGGTAAGCCCGTTATTCGCTTTAGTAGCTGTAGCTATGGAAATGACAAAGCTGGCCTTACAAGGCATTGATGTCCGTCCCCTGGTTTCAGCACTTTTCGATGAAGTTGTTCCATCATTAGCATAGGAGATAAAAAATGACAAATTCTGATAACAACAACAGCTTACAAGGTATGGCTGCTAAAAATGGCGTTTTTGCAATCATGTATGATCTTAACAACAAAAGTAAAAGCGCAGTCATAGATGCAATTCCTAAAATTAAAGAATATGCGCCGAAGCCAGAGCCGCCTGGTGCTTCATATGCTACTAAAAAAATAAGGAGATAAAATGACAGATCAAGAAGTTACAAATTTAGAATTATTGCTAGATGAAAAACCAGAGAAAAAAGCTGAAATTTTTGACAACAAAACACCCAAAGAAGCTTATGATCTGCTCGTGTACATTTTACAAGAGAATTTATTAGAACCAATTGTAGAAAAGATAGTAGAAGGTTCTGAAAAATATTTTTCAAAAGCCGAATGGGAAGACATTTTGCCAGATTTGAAAGGCGACGAAAAAGATAAAATGAAGCATATAGCATATTGTGTTGCAAGCTGCCGGCTTGGTGAAGCATTTAATCAAAAAATCGAACAATATGAAAAGTCACATCAGGATTATGATGGCACACATTTGTGCCTTGAAGCTGATGAACAAATATCAGCTTATATAAATAAACTGCAGGATGAGGCGGAACAAAATGGCAAACGGAAATAAAGATATCAATGTATATGCTTATCTTCAAGGTTGCAAGAACTTAGATCCTGATGCAGGAGCTGCGTATGCTCGCCTGGATAATTTATGGGATTTATTTTTAATGGGTGTTAAGAACGATTTGCCAGACGCAGAGTTTACAGAGTTAGATGTTTTCAACGAACGGCTTGAAAAAATTGCTGCAGAGGCTAACGTGCCACCTGAAGTCTGCTTTACATTAAGAAATGAAGCGGCTGCACAATATACTCACTTACTGGAAAAAGAAGCACAAGAGCTGCAGAAGCCAAAGACTTTGGAGCAGAGTGTTTCATTGGAACTTGGCGAAGACGGCTTGCCAATAGCAATTATTACCAGCACAAAAACTGTAACTACGCGTGACGTTATACCAGAACCTTACAGAAGCTTGTATGAACTTTACGAAGGCGACAACAAGATAGAGAATGAAGACGACAACAAGATAGCGAAATTTATTAGGCGATATATAACTGCTGCAGGACTGGCTCCTAAATTGGTGCAAAAAGAAGGTGCAATGGGCATATTTGACAACCTAACTGCACAAGAGTCATGCAGAATGTTCGTATACTTCCTGGAAAAAAACATTCTTGACAAATATATCGAAAAAGAGGCAAAAGATTTGGAAGTGCAAGAGTTTCTTCACAAAGACATGGCTGAAAAACTGCTTTTCGATCTGACTGAAAGGCTCAAGTATTGTGTAAGCCAGCCAGTTACTTCAAATTTTGTGACTGAAGAATATGCTACTGAATTGCTCAAGAAAGCCCAAGATGTAACAGATAAATATGTGGCCAGAAAAGTGGCCCAGCCAATGCCAAAAATAGCAGATAGCCACTACAGCAAAAAATAATTACACAAAAGACCAGCAGAAGCCTTTTATACAATAAATGAGCTTATTTTCACATCAAAAAGAGAGAAAATGAGCGCCACGGCATTGCCACCAATAACAACACTAGATGATAAGTTTCCAAGTCTTCTAGATTCATTAGGCAGAAAAGGCAAAAGAAAATATGCCTTGAGCGATCCGACGTGCATTGAAGACCATGCGGATAAGGCCAAGTTACTTCTAAACAAACAAACTGTTGGAAACGTTCTTGTCAAGAAACGAACAGATGGAAGGCAGTATTTTAGTGCTATGATACGCAAAGATGCCTTACCAACCAGGAAGATAAAGAAAGGCGACCCGTCGCCATACGAAAGATTCATTCGTTTAGCCTATCTCGAAGGAAAAGGCCGGCTTGATAATTACACAATTCCTTTTCCATAATTGAGTTGGACAAGCTTAAAAACCTGATTTTAGTGATTTAATCATGGCTGAAAAAGAAAAACCAGGCAAGCTTGAAAAGCTGAAGGCTGAATATGAAAAATTAAGGCAGAAACACAAACTGCCTGCCTTTGAAGAATTAGACAATGAATTTGAAATCCGGGCTATAAAATTAAATTCTTTTATCATCAGGGAAATCAGAAGGATGATAACGCAAAGGGTTGAAGATGTCTTAAGCTTGATAAATCCTATTTTGAATCCAAATCCGCAAAGCCTCCGTAGCATGATTGAAACAAAGATTTTTGAGAAGCAAAATATGGAGCCTATGTTTGAGTTTTACAAAAAGCTGTTCCAGCTTGCGCACGAAGGCATATCTGCATCTCTGGAATCAGAAGCTTCAGAAGTTGCGTGGATAAACAAGGCCTGGAAAGCCTGGCCCGAAATTAAAAAGCAGGCATTATCATACAACAATAAAATTTCAGAAGGCTGGGGCAAGATAGAAACTGAAGTTTTCGCAGATAAATATTTGGGATAATTTAGAATAAAATTTTAAGCAAAAAATCCGGATAATTTTTGCATCAGGCCAGATTTTGAGTCCAATCCTAATCGCTCTCTTTCTTCTTGTCTGAAATTTTTAATATGTGCAGGCACTAATATGCTGTGCATTTCTTCCTTTTTAGAAGAAACAGTTCTGCCTGCGTAATCATACCATTCAGTAATTTTGCTCCATCTATTTTCAGATATAGGAATATATGTTATTTCTACACCTGCGCCATAACCATTCGGGCGAGTTGTGATTACAGCATCTGTTGCATTGCTATATGTTATTCCGAAATGATCGTTTGATTCCATGC